>Ga0209467_1000794_pt1 | contig 35680 bp, 34 predicted proteins | sample Higcelwee11metaG_FD_187175 | JGI IMG/M metagenome (GOLD analysis project Ga0209467, IMG submission 187175) | Freshwater pond sediment microbial communities from the University of Edinburgh, under environmental carbon perturbations - High... | ecosystem: Environmental > Aquatic > Freshwater >... | reverse complement strand
CGGCCACTTCCGCCTGGCCTTCTGCGTGGGCGAGGAGGTCATCCTGCGCGCGGCCGACGGCTTCAAGCGGGCCATGGAGCGTTGTTCGAAATAACGCCCCGGCCGGGACAGGAATACGCGACTGCCGGGCGGGTCGGGGTGCAAGGCTCCGGCCCGCCTTGTTTTTCGGGGCAGGGTGGACGAATCCCGACTGAATCGCTAATATTTTACGAATCCCCCTTGCCGTGACGGCAAGCGTGTGTATTTTAGGTGGATGCGCCCGGCCCCCGGCTTTGCCCCGCAGGGTTTCCGCGCCAATCGATTTCCCGGAGTAGCGCCATGTGGGAATACACTGAGATCGTCAAGGAGCACTTCCTCAATCCCAGGAACGTGGGCGAGATGAAGGACGCCACCTGCGTGGGCGAGGTGGGCTCCATAGCCTGCGGCGACGCCCTGAAGCTCTTCCTCAAGATCGAGGACGGCGTCATCCGGGACGCCAGCTTCCAGACCTTCGGCTGCGCCAGCGCCATCGCGTCGAGCAGCGCCCTCACCGAACTGGTCAAGGGCAAGACCGTGGACGAGGCGCTTCAAATCACCAACAAGGATATTGCCGCCGCGTTGGGTGGCCTCCCGCGCGAGAAGATGCACTGCTCGGTCATGGGCCAGGAGGCCCTGGAGGCGGCGATAAAGAGCTGGCGCGGCGAGAAGGTCGCGAGCCACGAGCACTCCGAGGGCGAGATCGTCTGCGAGTGCTTCGGCGTCACCGACGAGCAGATCCTCTCCGCCGTGCGCGAGAACGACCTCAAGACCATCGAGGACGTGACCTACTACACCAAGGCCGGCGGCGGCTGCGCCAAGTGCCACGAGAAGATCGCCGAGCTCATCGCCCGGGCGCGCGGCGAGGCCCAGCCCGAGCCAGAGCCCAAGCCCGCGAAGCGGCTCACCAACATCCAGCGCATGCGCCTCATCGAGGAGGTGCTGGAAAAGGAGATCCGCCCCCGGCTGCAGCTCGACGGCGGCGACATCGAGCTCGCCGACATCGAGGGCCTGGTGGTCACGGTGGCCCTGCGCGGCCGCTGCACAGGCTGCCCCTCCAGCCAGGCCACGGTCCAGGGCACGGTGGAGCGCATCCTGCGCGAGAAGGTGGACCCGGAAATCCAGGTGCGGGAGGGTTAGCAAGCCATGAGCGGACAGCGCGTCATCTACATGGACAACAACGCCACCACCCGCGTGGCCCCGGAAGTGCTCGAGGCCATGCTGCCCTTCTTCTCCGAGCGCTACGGCAACCCGTCCTCCATGCACAGCTTCGGCGGGGCCGTGGGCAAGGAGATGCGCGAGGCGCGCGAATCACTCGCCGACCTCCTGGGCGCGGGCGCGGACGAGATCGTGTTCACCTCCTGCGGCACCGAGGCCGACAACACCGCCATCCGCTCGGCGCTGGCCGCCCAGCCGGAGAAGCGCCACATCGTGACCACCCGCGTGGAGCACCCGGCCGTGCTCTCGCTGTGCAAGTTTTTGGAGCGCAGCCAGGGCTACCGCGTGACCTACCTCGGCGTGGATTCCGAAGGCCGGCTGAACATGCGGGAGCTGGCCGACAGCCTCACCGACGACACGGCCATCGTGTCCATCATGTGGGCCAACAACGAAACCGGCGTGATCTTCCCCATCCCGGAGATCGCCAAGCTCGCGCGGGCCCGCGGCATCCTCATGCACACCGACGCGGTGCAGGCCGTGGGCAAGGCGGCCATCGACCTGAAGAGCCTGGACGTGGACATGCTGGCCCTCTCCGGCCACAAGCTGCATGCGCCCAAGGGCGTGGGCGCGCTCTACGTGCGGCGCAAGCTGCCCTTCCGGCCGTTTCTCATCGGCGGCCACCAGGAGCACGGCCGGCGCGCCGGCACGGAGAACACCACGGGCATCATCGCGCTGGGCGCTGCCGCCCGCGCGGCCAAGGCCAACTTAAACCACGAGAACACCGAAGTGCGCGCCCTGCGCGACCGCCTGGAGAACGAGCTGCTGGCCCGCGTGCCGGACAGCCGCCTCAACGGCCACAAGACCGAGCGCCTGCCCAACACGGCCAACATCAGCTTCAAGTACGTGGAGGGCGAGGCCATCCTGCTTCTGCTCGACCAGCTGGGCATCGCGGCAAGCAGCGGCTCGGCCTGCACCTCCGGCAGCCTGGAGCCCTCGCACGTGCTGCGGGCCATGGGCGTGCCCTTCACCTTCGCCCACGGCTCCATCCGCTTCTCGCTCTCGCGCTACACCACCGCCGCCGACGTGGACTACGTGGTGGAGAACGTGCCCGGGATCATCGAGAACCTGCGCAGGATCTCGCCCTACAAGCGCGGCGCGGCCGATCCGCTGGACCCCAAGCCCGCCTGCGGCTGTTGATTCCCTTCGGGGGGCGTACCCTCCGAGGGGAACAGGCCGGCAGGAACCCGGGGCCTCCCCACGCGGGGACCGGGGGCGCGGAGCCCCCGGCCGCCGGAGGCATACACAGCACCACATCCACCAAGGAGCGCGCCATGCGCATCGCCACTTCCCTCGACGAACTCATCGGCAAAACCCCGCTGGTGCGCCTGAACCGCGTGGCCGCCGGGCTGAACGCCACCGTGCTGGCCAAGCTGGAATCCATGAATCCCGGCGGCTCGGTGAAGGACCGCATCGCCAAGGGCATGATCGAGGCGGCCCTGGCAGAGGGAAAAATCACGAAAGACAGCCTCATCGTGGAGCCGACAAGCGGCAACACGGGCATCGGGCTCGCGCTGATCTGCGCCATCAAGGGCCTGAGGCTCGTGCTGACCATGCCCGAGAGCATGAGCATCGAGCGCCGCAAGCTGCTGGCCGGCTACGGGGCCGAGCTGGTGCTCACCCCTGCGTCCGAGGGCATGCCCGGGGCCATCCGCAAGGCCCTGGAGCTCGTGGAGCAGACGCCCGGCGCGTTCGTGCCCATGCAGTTCGACAACCCGGCCAACCCGGCCGCGCACCGGGCCGCCACGGCGCTTGAGGTCTGGGAGGACACGGACGGCGCGGTGGACTGCTTCGTGGCCGGCGTGGGCACGGGCGGCACGCTCACCGGCGTGGGCCAGGTGCTGAAGCAGAAGAAGCCCGGGGTGCGCGTGGTGGCCGTGGAGCCCAGCGACTCGCCGGTGCTCTCCGGCGGCAAGCCGGGTGCGCACAAGATCCAGGGCATCGGCGCGGGCTTCGTGCCCGCGGTGCTCGATACGAAGGTCTACGACGAGGTCATCCAGGTGCGCGCCGAGGACGCCTTCGCCACGGCGAAAAGGCTCATGCGCGAGGAGGGCATCAGCTGCGGCATCTCGTCGGGGGCCAACGCGTTCGCGGCGCTGTCCCTGGCCGCGCGGCCGGAGCTGGCCGGCAAGGTCATCGTGTTCATCGTCTGCGACACGGGCGAGCGCTATCTGTCCACGCCGCTGTTCGCCGAGGCGGAGTAGGGGGGCTGGCCATGATCGACGAAACCCCCGTCCCCGCCGACCTGGACCGCGACGCGGTGCTCACCGAGACGGTGGCCCGGCTCTGCGCGCCCGACGCCTGCGAGACCGCCTGCCTGCGCATCAGCCGCGACGCGCCCATGCCCTCGCTGGACGCGCTGGCCGAGGTCATGGCGCTTGTGCGCACGGTGCTCTTTCCGGGCTACTTCGGCCCCTCGGACGTGAGCCCCAAAAGCCTGCCGTTCTATGCCGGCAGCGCCCTGGACCGCGTGGCGAAGCTGCTCGCCGAGCAGGTCAACCGGGGCTACTGCTTCGTTTGCGCCAAGGAGAACCGCTCGCCCTGCCAGGACTGCGAGGGCCGCTCCGAGGCCGTGGCCGTGGAGTTCGTGCGGCGGCTGCCGCGGGTGCGCGAGCTTCTCGCCAGCGACGTGCTGGCGGCGTATGACGGCGACCCCGCGGCCAAGAGCCCGGGCGAGACCATCTTCTGCTATCCCAGCATCAAGGCCCTGACCAACCACCGCATCGCGCACCAGCTGCACCACCTGGGCGTGGAGATCATCCCGAGGATCATCGGGGAGATGGCGCACTCGGACACGGGCATCGACATCCATCCGGGCGCGCACATCGGGCCGCGCTTCTTCATCGACCACGGCACGGGCACGGTGATCGGCGAGACCTGCGTCATCGGGCAGAACGTGCGGCTGTACCAGGGCGTGACGCTGGGGGCCAAGAGCTTCCCCAAGGAGGACGCCGGCAGCCGCCTGGTGAAGGGCCTGCCGCGCCACCCCATCGTGGAGGACGACGTGACCATCTACGCGGGCGCGACCATCCTGGGCCGGGTGACCATCGGGGCGGGCGCGGTCATCGGCGGCAACGTCTGGGTGACGCAGGACGTGGCCCCGGGGGCGCGCATCGTCCAGGCGCGCGCGGCGGAGCAGGTGTTCGTGGCCGGCGCGGGCATCTAGGGGGCGAGTGCGAACAATTATTACGGAACCGATGCGAAAGTTCTTGAAGTTCTCCCGGCGTCGGTGTAATGATTGTACACAGTTGAAGAAGTTTCAAGCTTGGAGCGCGCCGTGAGCCAGGACTGCATCTTCTGCCGGATCATCGAAGGGAAGATCCCCTGCGCCAAGGTCTATGACCAGGGCGGGGTTTTCGCCTTCCTGGACATCGCGCCGGTGAACAAGGGGCACGCGCTGGTGGTGCCGAAAAAGCATTACGCCACGCTGTTCGACCTTCCGCCCGACCTGGGCCGCGAACTCCTGGAGGCGCTGCGGCGCGTGGGCCGGGGCGTCATGGCGGCCACGGGCGCGGCCGGGCTCAACCTGGGCATGAACAACTTCGAGGCCGCGGGACAGCTGGTGCACCACGCGCATTTCCACCTCATCCCGCGCCACGCGGGCGACGGCCTGAGCCTCTGGACCCAGCACGCCTACGAGTCCGGCGAGGAGATGCAGAAGCTGGCGCAGGCCGTCCGTTCGGCCATCGTCTAAGAACGCACAACGCAGGAGGCCCCATGAGCGGTCAAACCCTGACCAAGGCCCACATCGTCGACGCCATCTACAAGAAGACGGACCGCAACCGCGCGGAGATCAAGGAGCTTGTGGAGATCACCCTCGACCTCATGAAGCAGGCCGTGAAAAAAGACCACGCCATGCTGGTCAGCGGCTTCGGCAAGTTCGAGGCCTATGACAAGAATTCGCGCCGCGGCCGCAACCCGCAGACCAACGAGAGCATCACCCTGCCGCCGCGCAAGGTGGTCGTGTTCCGCCTCTCCCGCAAGTTCCGCGCCGAGCTCAATCCCCAGGAATAAACACCTGGGGCCAGGCGATCCTGAGCTCCTCCAGAACCTTGCGCGCCGCCGCATAGCTCGGATACGGGCCCGCCTGCACGCGGTGGTACGTGGTCGCGCCCTGCTCCACGAGCACGATGCGCGTCTGGGCGTGGCCCTTCTCCCTCAGCCAAGTCACCGCGCCCTCGGCGTTCTTCGCCGTGGCGAAGGAGCCGATCTGCACGTAGTACGCGTTGATCGCGCTGTCCTGCGCCGCGGTGGCGTTGTCCTGCGCAGGCTTCGCCTGTTCTGGCGCGGCCTGTGCTGGCGCGGCCTGCTCGGGCGCGGCCTTCGCCGATTCGGCCTTGGCCGGCTCGGCCTTGGGCGCTTCCGCCTTGGCCGCTTCGGCCTTGATCTCCAGCTCGGCCTTGGGAACGTCGTCCTTGATCACGAACGTGGACTTCGACGGCGCCGGCTTCGCGGCCGTGGCCCCGGGCGGGTCGGAGGGGATGGCCTGCCTGGCGTAACAGCCGGGCAGGGCGGCAAGCGCAAGGGCGAGCGCGGCCAGGGCGACTGCGGCCAGCGGGCGCTTGGCGAACGGTGTTCCGGGCATGGCGGCCTCCGGTGTTTTGGGCGTGGGGGACATCCTAAACTTTTTCTAGACTAGGCCAGGGCCGGACGGAATGCAAGGGGCGCGAAAGCGGGCGCCATGCGGTGGTTGTGTTCCAGCCTCCGGCGGCCCCCTTCGGGGTTCATTGGCCCCATCACGGCCGCCGCCATCCGTATGGTTGGCGGGGGACCGCGCCGTCAACGGCTGCCGCTGGCCTGCGGAGCATGCACAAGAATCACACCGCTGCGGCTTTTGAATGCCTCCGGCGGCCAGGGGACCTTCGGCCCCCTGGACCCCCATTAGGGGCGCCAGTAACCCAACTATATGGGGTTCCAAGGGGCGAAGCCCCTAGCGCTGCTGTCGCCATCCGTAAGCTTCGCGCAAGAGCGCTCAGCTAACGGCTGCCGCTGGCCTGCGGAGCACGAACAGCACCCACGACGCTCAGCGCCAGGGCAAAAGAAAAGGCGCCTGGTCTTACGACCAGGCGCCCGCCAATTGCCAATTTCGTCCCGAGGGAGGGACTAGAAGCCGTAGCCCAGGGCCTCGCGGATGTCCGCGGGCAGGTTGGCCTTGCTCTCGGGAGCGGCCTTCTTCTTGGACTTGCCGGCCTTCACGCGGGCGGCCTTCACGTCGTCAAGCGCAAACGTGCGGGCGATGCTGAAGTTCTGGCCGGGGTAGATCAGGTTGGGGTTCTTGATCTTGTCCTTGTTGGCCTTGTAGATCAGAGGCCACATGAAGGGGTCGTTGTAGATCTGCTTGAACTCGGAGATCCACCACAGGCAGTTGCCCTTCACCACGGTGTAGCTGGTGGGCAGCTTGGCGTAGTCGGCCTCGAAAATCTGGCGGGGCGACAGGGGCGCCGGGGCGACCTCGCGGCTCTTCTCCACGACAGGCGCGGGCGCGGCGGCCGGGGCCGGCGCGGGCTCAACCTTCTTGGAGCAGCCCAGGGCGAAAACAACACAGCAGGCGACAGTCAGCAGCAGAAGCTTTTTCATAGTTTTACTCCCTCCTCCGTTGGGAATTCCAGAATATTCCTCCGGGTGTTTGACTGTCAAGCTCAAGTCGCCATTCTTTCTCGCCAATTGTCGAGAATTTTTTTCTCCTGGAGCACCAGTCTATCGGCCGCGTTGATATCGCAGGCGGCCTGCACCGCCAGGGAGGCCTCGGCCACCCAGCCGCCCAGGCGCAGGCTCTGCGCCGCGAGCACGAACATGCGCTCCGGGTGCTCGCCATAGACCGCGCCGATGAGCAGTTCGTACTCCGGGCCGAAGACCTCGCGCACCAGCGCGTTCTGCGAGAACAGGTAGCGGGCCAGCAGCGCGTTTTCGCGGTGCCGCGAGAGATAGTGCGGCAAAAGTTTGCGGCACTGGTTCATGATGAAGCGGATGCGGTCGATCTCGCGGCGCATGCTCTCCTCGGTCTGCTTGAGCACCTGGAAGAGTTCCTCCACCACCACGCGCTCGGCCTCGGGCAGGTCGCGGCCGCGCAGGGCCAAAAACCACGGCGCGTAGGTCAGCGCCTGGTAGGCGTCCTCCTTGAGCTTGATGGTCTCGTGGAAGATGTAGCCCAGGCCCCAGTCCAGGAACTGGCCGGTGAGCGGCGTCTCGGGATCGTTGCGGAACACGTGGTGGGCCGTGTCCTTCATGCGCCACAAAAGCCCCTTGTCCATCTCCTGGCCCACCAGGTCGCGCAGGATGGTGAAGCTGACCGCGCCCTCGCGGTCAAAGGAGCGGAACTGCTCCTCCAGGGCGCGGCAGGCCATGCAGTAGTTGCGGAACATGTCGCGCACGAACTCGGGCAGCTTGGCCCGGATCCAGGTTTTGGACACGGTTTAGGCCCTCCCTTTGCGCGGGCGCTCGGCCAGCGCGGCCTGCCTGGTGAGTTCGGCCAGGCGCGCGTCCACCAGGCTGTAGAGCGAGCCCGGGGTGTAGCGGCCGTCCTTGCGCCGCGTTCCCGCGGGCAGGCCGGTGAGGATGGTCATGGCCTGTTCGATGGTGGCCACGGGGTAGAGGTGGAAGCGTCCGGCGCGCACGGCCTCCACCACCTCGTCCTTCAGCATCAGGTGCACGGCGTTGTCCGCCGGGAAGAGCACGCCCTGCCGGCCGGTGAGTCCGCGCCGGCGGCAGACCTCGAAGAAGCCCTCGACCTTGCGGCTGACCCCGCCCACGGCCATGATGGCGCCCGACTGGCTCACCGCGCCGGTGAAGGCCAGCGAGAGGTCGATGGGCGCGCCGGACAGGGCGGACAGAAGCGCCGCCAGCTCCGCGCCCGAGGCCGAGTCGCCCTCCACCCCGGCGTAGTTCTGCTCGAAGCACAGGCTGCCGGTGAGCACCAGCGGCTTGTCCTGGGCGAAGAGCCGCACCAGGCAGCTCTTGATGATCATCATGCCCTTGGTGTGGATGGGCCCGCCGAGCTGGGCCTCGCGCTCCAGGTCCAGGATGCCGCCGTGGCCCACGCCCACCGTGCAGGAGATCTGGTGCGGCAGGCCGAACTCGTAGTCGCCGAAGAGCGTCACCGACAGCCCGTTGGCCCGGCCCACGGCCTGGCCGCCCGTGGCCACCTTGATGATCTCGCGGTCGTAGTCGGCCATGAACTCCTCTTCGAAGAGGTTGGCCCGGAAGTCGTGTTCGGCCACGGCGCGTGAGAGGTCCGCGGCCTCCACCCGCTCGCGCCCGTCGCAGCGGGCCAGGGCCGCCGCCTCCACCATGCGGCCGCGCAGCTGCGTGAAGGTGAGCGAGAGCCGGCGCTGGTCCTCGGCCAGGCGGCTGGCGTGGTCCACCAGCCCGGCCAGGGCCTCGCGCGAGAAGGGCGGCAGCTTGTCCGAGTCGATGATGCCGCGCAGGGCGGCGAGGTAGTGGCGGATGTTCTTCGCGTTGCGGTCCACCGTGGCCTGGAGGTGGGCCTTGAGCTTGAAGTGCTTGCGGAAGCGGTCGTCGCCGTTGAGGAGCGTCTCGTAGGCCTCGTCCGTGCCCACCAGGATGATCTTGAGATCCAGCGGGATGGGTTCGGGCTCGATGGTGCGCGTGCGCACCTGCTCGGAGTCGCCGGGATCCTCCATGCGCAGCCGCCCGGAGCGCAGGGCGCGCAAAAGGCCCTCCCAGGAGCCCTGGTTGCCCAGCAGGTCCTCCACGTTGAGGATCAAAAAGCCGCCGTTGGCGCGGTGCAGCGAGCCGGCGCGCACCAGCGTGAAGTCGGTGTAGAACGCGCCCAGCTCGCTCTCGCGCTCGATGGAGCCGAGCAGGTTGAAGCTGGTGGGGTGGTCCTCCACGATGACCGGGGCCCCGGACCTGGCGGTCTTTTCGTCGGTCTTGCCGTCGGGGGGGCGTCCGTTGTCCACGAAGAGGTTGACCTCGTGGCGGTAGCAGGCCTCGTCCGGCGGGCTTTGCGGGTGCGGATCCTGGTGCGGCGCGGGCGAACCGGCCCCGGCCGTCGGATGCGGAGCCGGCCCGGCGGGCTCGCGCGGGAGGTAGGCCTCCACGTTGTCCAGGATGTCCTTTTCCACCGCGACCATGTGCGCCAGGAGCCGGGGTGCGTGGGCGTAGTCGCGCCTGAGCGGGCCGAGGTGCTCGGCGAGCGCGGCCTTGGCCACGTCGCGGTGCAGGCCGCGTTCGCTCTGGCGGAAGCCCTGCTCGCTCAGGGTGAGCTTGCGCAAAAACACGCCGATCTCGGAGAGCAGGCGCTCGCCCTTGTTCTTGAGCAGCTTGCGCCGGGCCGGGGCGAGGCGTCCGTACTCCTCGTCGCCCATGACCTTGCCGCCGACCATGGGCATGATGGTCAGCCCGCCGGCGTCGTCCATGTCGAGCGCGAAGCCGCGGCCGCGCGCGGTCTCCTCCATCTTGTCGAAGAGGCTGTCGCGCTTGGCCGAGAAGCGCTTGAACAGGGTCTCGTGCTTGCGGCGGTAGGTCTCCTGCTCGAAGCGCGCGGCGATGGCGGCGCGCACGTCGGCCAGCGCCTTGGCCAGGCGGTTCTTGAAGGCGCGGCCCTGGCCGGCCGGCAGGCTGACCGCCAGGGGCCGGTCCTCGTCCTCGAAGTTGTGCAGGTAGAGCCAGTCCGGCGGAGCGGGGCGCTTTGCCGCCTCGGGCTCGAGAAAGGCGCGCACGAAGTGGCTGCGGCCCAGGCCGGGTTCGCCGGCCAGAAACACGTTGTACTCGCAGCCCGGAATGGTCATGGCCATGCGCAGGGCCTGCATGGCGCGCGGCTGGAAGGGCCCCAGGCCGTTTTTTCTGGGCAGGCCGCTGGAGTCCTCGCAGGGTAGGGCGGCCGGGTCGAGGCGCACGCGCAGGCGCTGCGGGGGCAGCTCGCGGGCGGTGCGTTCGGGGAAAGTGCCGGATTTTTTGGTCATGCTGTGTCCAGTGTGCGGTGTGGCGGCGATTTTGCTGGCGTGCCGCCCTGTTTTCTGTAATGGCTTCCGGAACGATTGTCACTATGGCTGGCCGGAACGGGCCGTGTGAAACGGCCGTCGGCGAGTGTCGGCGGGCGCTGGCGCGCCCGGGAAAAGATGCGGAAAAAACATGGCCCGGTCCGCGAACCGCATTGACGGGACAGGGTGCTTATGCTAGGTGACTTTCCTTGTGAAGAAATGAACGTCCGGCCTTGGGGCCGGCCCGGCGGCCGGCCAGCCGTCCGCACGGAGTGATCAGAATGCTCTTTCCCAGGCAGGACAAGCCTTCCGGCGCCCTTGAGCTGCTCACCACGGCCGGGACCATCGGGTTGCACCTGGTGGCCTCCACCGTGGTCGGGCTGGCCATGGGTTACTTTTTGGACAAGTGGCTCGGCACGGCGCCGTGGTGCCTGCTGATCTTCCTGTTGGCCGGCATAGGGGTGGGCTTCCGCGACGTGTTCCGCGAGGCCCGGCGCATCCAGAAGCGCTCCGATGAAGGCCAGGGCGGCCCGGGAAACTGAAGGGACCATGGCCGTGACGCTTGTCCAGAAGATCGACGCGCTGCTCTACCGCCGCGGATTCGCGGTGGCCGACGCGCGCAGGCTCATGCGCAACCAGATCATCCTGGCGGCCTTGAGTTCGCTTCTGGCCTGCGCCGCCACGGGGCTGGGGACCTGGGGATGGTCCTTCGCCGCGGGGGCGCTGATCATCAGCGTGAATTTCTGGTGGCTGTCCAAGGCCGCCCAGGAGCTGGTGAGGGTCAGGCAGGGTGCGGTGTTCACGCTGCTCACGCTCTTTTACGGACGGTTGTTGTTGACCGCGGCCGCCATAGCCGGGCTTGTGGCCTGGCTTGGGGCGTCGGTTTTCGGGCTTTTGGCGGGGTTGTCCACGGTGGTGCTCAACGCCACCGTGTGGGGCATACTCCAGATCAGGCACAAAGTCCCCGATGTGGGGAAGGGGAAGGAGGCGTAAACACATGGCTGCAGGTCTGCCGCATCCGCTGACGTATTCGGTGTTCATCGACGAGGCCCTGGGGCTGCATCTGCCCCCGCACGTGTACTACATGTGGCTGGCGATGATCATCCTGTTCTCGTGCTCTCTTGTGCTTCGCGGTCGGCTGCAGTTGGTGCCCGGCGGTTTGCAGAACGTCTTCGAGACCATCATCGGAGGACTTGAGGACTTCACCGTCGCCAACATCGGCGAAGAAGGCCGCAAGGTCTTCCCCTTCCTGTGCCCCATGTTCATCTTCATCCTGGTGATGAACTACATCGGGCTCATCCCCGGCTGCGACGCCGCCACCGCCAACGTGAACACCAACGCGGCCATGGCCATCTCGGTGTTCATCTACTACAACTACATCGGCATCAAGAAATGGGGCTTCGGATACATCAAGCACTTCATGGGCCCGGTGGGCTTCCTGGCCCCGCTCATGATCGTGCTCGAAACCATCAGCCACATCGCCCGGCCGCTCTCGCTCACCCTGCGACTCTTCGGCAACATCCGCGGTGAGGAAATCGTGCTCGTGCTGCTCTTCGTGCTGGCGCCGGTGGTGGGCACCCTGCCCATGTACTTCCTGTTCATCCTGGGCAAGACCATCCAGGCCTTCATCTTCTTCATGCTGACCATGATCTACCTGAAGGGCTCCCTGGAGCACGCCCACTAGACTTGGGGAAATGGTCGTTTGACCACAACATCATACCGTTAGGAGTACACTGATATGCGCAAAGCTCTTCTGCTGACCCTGGCCATGGTTCTCGTCGCCTCCGCCGCCTACGCCGCTGACGCCCCGGCCGCCGCCGGCGCCGCCGTCGGCCCGACCGCCGCCTGGGCCACCGCCATCGGCATGGCCATCGCCGCCGGCCTCTGCGGCCTCGGCCAGGGCATGGGCCTGAAGGCCGCCTGCGAAGGCACCGCCCGCAATCCCGAGGCCGGCGGCAAGCTGACCGTCACCCTGATCCTGGGCCTGGCCTTCATCGAGTCCCTGGCCATTTACGCCCTGGTCGTGAACCTGATCCTGCTCTTCGTGAAGCCCCTGGGCGCCTAGTCCGAAGCTTCGCACCGGAATCAAGGAGGCCCGCCGGGCCTCCTTTTTTCCGGCGGGATTTGTTAAAAAATTCACAATTCCTACTGGGCCGGTACAGTCCCCCCCGTACAGCCCGAACAGTGCGGACCACGCGTGAAAAGCGAGCACATCCCCAAGGCCACCATCGCCCGCTTGGCCACCTACATCCAGGTGCTCTCCGACTTCAAGCGCGAGGGCGCCGAGGTCGTCTCCTCCGAAAAGCTGGCCGAGGCCTGCTCGGTCAACTCCTCGCAGATACGCAAGGATCTTGCTTATTTTGGCGAGTTCGGCGTGCGCGGCGTGGGCTACTACGTCCAGGATCTCATCACCTCCATCAAGCGCTCGCTGGGCATCGACCGCGCCTGGAACTGCGCCCTGGTGGGCGTGGGCAACCTGGGCCGCGCGCTCCTGCGGCACCGCGAGTTCTCGCGCAAGGGCTTCATCATCCGCGGGGCCTTTGACTGCGACCCCTACAAGATCGGCGAGATCGTGGAGGGCATGGAGATCGTCTGCTCGCGCCAGCTCCCGGCCAAGGTCAAGGAACTCAGCCTGGAGATCGGCATCATCACCACCCCGCCCGAACGCGCCCAGCGCGCCGCCAACTACCTCGTGGGCGCGGGCATCAAGGGCATCATCAACTTCGCCCCGGCGCGCATCGCCGTGCCGGAGCACGTGCACCTCGAATACGTGGACTTCTTCCACTACTTCTACGCCGCGGCCTTCCACATCCGCTTCGACGACACCCGCGACGACTAGCCCCCTTCGCCCCCTTCGGGGTTCATTTGGGGGGAGCGCCGCCCCCTTCGGAGGATGTTTGGGGCGTGCAGCCTGCCACGGGGGGCGATTCGGCCTGCTAGGCCGGCTCCATCCACGCCGGAACCAGCCGTCCGGCCTGGGCCAGCCGCTTTTCCAGCTCCGGCGCGCCCGGCGAGAGCTTCTCCAGCAGCGCCCGGAACTTCGGCCCGTGGTTGTGGCGCCGCGTGTGGCACAGCTCGTGGATGAGCACGTGGTCCACCAGCTCCGGCGGCAGGAAGAGCAGCTTGCAGTTGAGCTGGATGTCGCCCCCGGCCGAGCAGGAGCCCCAGCGCAGCTTTTGTGCGCGGATGCGCGCCTCGGCGAAGGGCAGGCCAAGCTCGCGGCTCAGGCTGCGCAGGCGCGCGGGCAGGTGCGTCCTGGCCAGGCGCGCCACCAGGCCGCGCAAAAGCGCGAAGGCCGCGTCCCGGGCGTCCGGTTCGGCGCAGAGCAGGATGCGCCCGGCGCTCAGGTCCAGGCGCGGCCGGCCCGGCCTGGCGATCAGGCGCACGGCGTAGTCCTGGCCAATGGCCGGCAGGCGCAGGCGCTCCGGCAGGCTGTGCCGCTCCGGCACCAGCAGGCCCTGCGCGTCCAGCCGCGCCAGGGTCGCCTCGACCCAGCCCAGGCGCTCGGCCACGGCGCGCCGCGCGTCGGCCGCGCTCGCGCCCGGCGGCAGAACCACCACCAGCCCCTGGCGCGGCAGAACCTTGAGGATGATGCTGCGCGCGCGGGGGTTCTCGCGCAGGAGATAGGCGGGCAGGGACATGGCGGCAGAGTGCCCCGCCCGCCCGCGTGCGTCAACCGGCCGCGCAACATATGGGAACGGTTGACTTGTGCGGCGGAAGAACGGAGTATGACCAGGGCCGGATGCCGCGGCTTGCCAGACTGTAAGGACGGTGCATGCAGGAGAGTGATCAGTACCCCAAGGTCTTCTTGCAGACGGGAGACTGCTTCCTGGGAGTGCGGCCGACCATGGTGACCACGGTGCTCGGCTCCTGCGTGGCCGTGACCATGTGCGATCCCGGCCGCGGCGTCGGGGCCATCTGCCACGCTTTTCTGCCCGACAGCGCGAGCTTCGCCGCCGGCGCCAGCCGCGAACCCCAGGTCTGCCGCTTCGTGGACACCGCGCTGGAGAACATGTTTTTGTCCATGCGCAAGCTGAAAATCGCGCCGGACAACCTGGTGGTCAAGGTCTTCGGCGGGGCCACCGGCATCATGAGCGGCGACCGCGCCAACCTGTACGACATCGGCGGCCGCAACCTGCGCGCGGTGAAGCAGTGGCTCATGGTCCGCGGCCTGCCCGTGTCCAAGTCCCAGACCGGCGGCAACCAGGGCCGCAAGCTGCATTTCCTCACCCACACCGGCGATGTCTGGATCAAGCTGCTCAACCGTTCCGCACAGGAGAACTGACATGCCCACGCACGCCCGGCGCCTGCTCGGCGCACTCGTCCTGCTGCTTCTCTGCGCGCTGCCCGCCTTGGCGGCGGACAAACAGGCGGAAAAATCCGCACCGCAGCCCGTCCAGCCCGCGCTGACCCAGTTCGGGGCCATCGACGCCCTGCTGGCCGGGGCCTACGACGGGGCCTTCCCCTTGAGCGAGCTGCGCCGCCGCGGCGACCTCGGCCTGGGCACCTTCGACGGCCTGGACGGCGAACTGGTGCTGCTCGACGGCGTGGTCCACCAGGCGCCCTTTGACGGCCGCGTGCGCCGGCCGGCCGACTCCGTGACCTCGCCCTTCGCCCAGGTGCTGCGCTTCCGCGCGGCGCAGCTCGTGGCCCTGCCGGCCGGGGCGGAACTCGCCGCCATCGAGGCCGGGCTGGACCGCGCCCTGGGCCACACCGACTGCTTCGCCGCCGCGCGCCTGGACGCGCGCTTCACGCGTCTGGCCGCGCGCAGCGTGCCGCGCCAGGCGCGGCCCTACCGCCCGCTGGCCGAGGTGGCCAAGGGCCAGGCCGTGTTCCGCTTCGAGAACGTGAGCGGAACGCTGGTGGGCCTGCGCAGCCCGGATTTCGCGCGGGGGCTGTCCGTGCCGGGCTGGCACTGGCACTTCCTGACCCGCGACCGCGCCCAGGGCGGCCACGTGCTGTCCCTGAGCCTGGGCGAGAAGGCCTCGGCCGGGCTCATGGCCGTGCGGCGCTACACGGTGGTCCTGCCCGAGGCCGGGTTCGGCGGCCTGGACCTGGCGCGCGACCGCTCGCGGGAGCTCAAGGCCGTGGAGTCGGCCCCGGAAAAGACCCAGGAGCAGGGCAAATGAACGTTTTGATGATCGCGGTGAACGACCCGGCGGGCACGGGCATCGCCTTCTGCAGGGCGGTCAACCGCCTGGGCCGGCACACCTGCCGCATCGCCACCCTGGAGACGCGCTACACGCACTCCTGGGACAAGGATATCCACGTGCCGGACCTGGATGAGCAGGGCCTGGCCGAGCTGGAGCGCCTGCTGAAGACCAGCGACGTGCTCCACTTCCACATGACCGCGGACGAGCGCCTGCGCCTGGGGCCGTTCCTCCCGGCGGACCACCTCGCCGGCAAGGCGGTGGTGCACCACGAGCACGGCCACCACGAGTTTCGCGGCGACCCGGAGCGCTTCCGCGCCAAGTACCGCGCGCTGGGCCGCACGAACCTCCTGGTGAGCACCCCGGACCTCCTGCGCATGATGCCCGAGGCCCGCTGGCAGCCCAACCTGGTGCACGAGTCCGAGCATCTCTACACGCCGTCCGCGCGGCCGTGGACCGGGCCGCTGAAGGTGGCGCACTCGCCCACGCGCAAGGATCTCAAGAACACCGACGACCTGCTGGCCGTGACGCGGGAGCTGGCGCAGGCCGGGGTTTTGCTTCAGCTGGACCTCATCGACGACGTGCCGCACGCCCAGTGCCTGGCGCGCAAGCGCGCGGCGCACGTGCTCTTCGACCACATGCAGGGCTACTACGGCGTGAGCAGCCTGGAGGGCCTGAGCCAGGGCCTGGCGGTCATCGCCGGGCTGGACGAGTGGAACCTGCGCCACGCGGCGGAGTTCGCCGGCGTGGGCGCGGAAAAGCTGCCCTGGGTGCTGGCGCGCGGCCGCGAGGAGCTGAAGGCCGCGCTGGCCGGGCTCATGGCCGACCCGGAGCGCTGCCGGGAGCTCGGCGCGGCCTCGCGGCGCTTCATGGAGCGCTGCTGGAGCGAGGCCAAGGTGGCCGGCAGGCTGTGCGATTTCTGGGACGGCTTGTAGGCCGTCCGCTTTGCCTTTGGCCGCGAATGGTGTAGGGTGCGGCAAACGGGAACTGGAGCGAAGGATGAGCGGATTGGCGAAACATTTCGGGTGGAAATGCGCGGCCGCGGCCGTGCTGCTGGGGCTTTTTTCCGGGGCCGCGCTGGCGCAGGAGTACGAGGTGCGCATGCCCGTGGAGAAGACCGCGCGCATCGCGCCGCTGGGCGAGGCGACCAGCGAGCCGGACAAGGCCGTCCAGCCCGCCAAGCCGGCGAAACCGGCCCAACCCGCCAAGCCGGCCAAGACCGAGGCGAAGCCGGAAGCCAAGCCCGAGGCCAAGGCCGAGGCGAAATCCGACGCCACGCCCGCGAAGGCGGACGCTCCGGTGAAGGTCAAGCGGCTCGACCCCGAGGCCGGCAAGGCCGTGGCCAAGCCCGCCAGCAAGCCCGCCGCCAAGACCGAAGCCGCGCAGGACGCCAGGCCCGCCGCGGCGGCCGAGGCCCCGGCCCCCAGGCCCGCGCCCAGGCCCAAGCCCGCGCCGCCCGCGCCGAAACTCGATCCCAAGGCCCAGGAATGGCCGGCCGGCCCCATCACCCAGGAGCCCCGCGCCGCGGCCCTGCCTCCGGCCGAGAGCGGCGGGCAGTGGGCGGGCGACCTGGCCCTGGAGTTCCACGAGGACGCCGTGGTGCTGCACGTGGCCGCCAACGCCCAGGCCGAGCGCGTCACCTGGTTCAACCTCGCCGGCCCGGCCGAGCCGCGCAAGCTGGCCATCGACCTGCGCGGAACCTGGCGCAAGAAGGGCGGGGCCGTGCTGCGCTGCGACTCCGGCCCGGTCAAGGCCGTGGTGGCCGGCGAGCACCCCGACCGCCTGCGCCTGTCCATCGAGTTCCGCGAGGGCGCGGTGGCCCCGGCCGTGGAGCCGAAGGTCGAGAGCGACCCGCGGGGCCTGAGCATCTCCATCCCGCTGGCTGTGCGACTCAAGCGCTGACGCTCGAGCTGTCCACCCCTGCCTTCAGACGGCGGGCCGTCCCTTCCGGGCCGTCCCTTCCGGGGCGTCGCGTCCGGCCGGCGTTGCCGCAGCGGCATGTGCATTGCCGATTCATGCGATTTAAAATTCCCCTGTTCCCGCTGCGTTCCGGACGCGGTCCCGACGCAGTGCGCGTTGCTGGCGCGTCGTCTTGAACGCCGTGCCGTGACGTGTTAGGAATGATGCAGCGTCAAGGCCCTGCACAACACGCACGGAACAGCGGAAAGGATGGCATTTGTCATGAAAATACTTATCATCATATCCACCAATAGCGCGGAGCTGAAGTGGAACGCGCTGCGCTTCGGAAATCTTGCATTGGAGCAGGGCGACGAGGTCACCATCTTCCTCAACGGTCCGGCCGTGAGCCTCACCGAGGGCGAAAGCCTCCAGTTCCCGCTGGCCGAGCAGGCCAAGCTCTTCACCCTGAGCGAGGGCAACCTCGCGGCCTGAGGCAAGTGCATGGGCGTCCACGGCGTGGACGCATTGCCCTTTGGCAGCCTTGCGAATATGAAGTCCTTGTACGATCATGTGCGGGCGGCGGACCGGATCCTGAGCTACTGAGGCGCACAAGGCGGAAATGTCCTGGCCGCGCGCTCTTCCGGGCCGTCACTGAATCGTCACAAAGCCGTGGCCCAGACGTCGCAGCCGGTGCGTATCTCCCTGAAGGCGGCAACCGGCCCCCTTCGCCTGCTGCGCGACGCAGACGGCCTTCAACGGAGAACGCATGGCGACCATCAAGATAGCCTCGCAGAACCTGGACTTCTACTACGGCGCGTTCCACGCCCTGCACCAGGTGGACCTCGATTTTGAGGAGCGGCAGGTCACGGCCCTCATCGGCCCCTCGGGCTGCGGCAAGAGCACGTTCCTGCGCTGCATCAACCGCATGAACGACCTCATCCCGGGCACCCGCGTCACCGGGGCCCTGAGCCTCGACAGCGAGGACATCCTCTCGCCCGGGGTGGACGTGGTGGCCTTGCGCCGGCGCATCGGCATGGTCTTCCAGAAGCCCAACCCCTTCCCCAAGACCGTGTACGAGAACGTGGCCTATGGCCTGCGCGTCAACGGCGTGCGCGACAAGCGCGAGCTCGACCGGAGCGTGGAGGCGTCCCTGCGCGGCGCGGCCCTCTGGGACGAGGTCAAGGACCGCCTGGAGTCCTCGGCGCTGGGCCTCTCCGGCGGCCAGCAGCAGCGCCTGTGCATCGCCCGCGCCCTGGCCGTGCGGCCCGAGGTGCTGCTCATGGACGAGCCGGCGAGCGCGCTGGACCCCATCGCCACCCAGAAGATCGAAGACCTGATCCACGAACTCAAGCGCGACCTGACCATCATCATCGTCACCCACAGCATGCAGCAGGCGGCCCGCGTCTCCGACCGCACGGCCTTTTTCTACATGGGCAAGCTCATCGAGGAGGGCGACACGCGGACCATCTTCACCAAGCCGCGCAATCGCCAGACCGAAGACTACATCACGGGCCGCTTCGGCTAGGAGGCTCCATCATGCAGCAGCAGCGAATCCACTTCGCCAAAAAGCTCGAAGAGCTCAGGATGCAGCTCATCCGCATGTCCGCCCTGGCCGAGCGGGCCGTGCAGGACGCCGTGCGCGCGTACCTGGAGAGCGAAACGGACATGGCCGAGTCCGTGGTCATGAACGACGCCGGCGTCAACGAGATGGAAGACGCCATCGACGCCTTCAACCTGGAGCTTCTGGCCCTGGACCAGCCCATGGCCTGCGACCTGCGCTTCATCATCGGATCCATGCGGCTCACCGTGAACCTGGAGCGCATCGGCGACGAGGCCGTGAACCTGGCGCACCGCACCCTGTTCCTTTCCACCCGGCCGCCCCTGCCCGCCAACCCGCGCATGGAGCAGCTGGCCGCCCACGTCTCGGACATGCTTTCCCGCGCCATCCGCGCCTTCGTGGACAACGACACCGCGCTGGCCGCGGAGATCTGCGGCATGGACCACCGCGCCGACGAGCTCTCGCTCAAGGTGCTCAAGGAGTGCATCAACACCATGGTGGAGGAGACGCGCATCGTGGAGCGCAGCGTGCATGTGATCATGGCCTCGCGCCACCTGGAGCGCATCGGCGATTTGGCCACCAACCTCGCCGAGGCCGTGATCTTCATCAAGGAAGGCCAGAACATCAAGCACCGCTGCAAGGGCTAGAAGAGGGCCTCTGGCGGCCGGGGGGCAGCGCCCCCCGGACCCCGCATGCCAAGCGCGAAGGCCGGGACGAGCACAGCTCGTCCCGGCCTTCGCGCTTGGATGGTGCCCGGCAGGACGGCGACCGCGTTCGCCACGGCCCCAAATACACGTCTTTGGAAGGGGGGCTCGGGGGGAGAACCTTTCTCCCAGAAAGGTTTCCCCCCGATTCTCTGCGCACCCGGGCGCACCCCGCCGCAGAGCCTCTCGCCCCTCCTCGGCGCCCGGAACGCGTCTGCGCGGCGCTGACGGTGTCCTCGGGGCCGTCCTTGGCGAGTTCCGCATGCCGGATGGCGGTCGGCGAGGTTCGGCACAGGCTGGCGAGCCGCCGGCCAGGCCGTCCCCGGACCGCTCAAAGCCCGTCGGCCGGGCTGGTCGCGTGCGGGAAGGGCCCGTATGGCAACCGCACGGTCACCGCGGTTTCGTCGTCCTTGTCCGAGGTGCGCATGGCGATTTCGCCGCCCTGCGCCTGGATCATCAGCTTGGCCGTATACGTGCCGAGGCCGGTGCCGGCGGTCTTGCCCCTGCTCACGAACTTGTCGAAGAATCTGTCCCGGATTTCCACGGGAACGACGCCCCTGTTCCGCACCTCGATGCGGCAGTCCGCGCCCGAGGACAGCGTCACGGTCACGGGCGTGCCCGGCGGCGAGGCCTCGAGCGCGTTGACGAGCAGGTGCTGCAGGGCCATGCGCAGCAGATTCGGCTCCCCCTGGCAGGGGCAGCGGAACCCCGGATGTTGATGCTGGCTGGTGACCTGAACCTTGAAATCGATACGCTCCAGCAGGGCTCGCTGGGACAAGGCCTCGAGGAGTTTCAGGACGACGACCGCGCAATCGAAAGTCTGCGGCGTCAGCTGGAACTTCCCGGTTTCTATCTTGTAGATGTCCAGATGGCTGTTCAGCGTGTCGAGCATGTGCTGTCCGGACTGTTCAAGAAGCAGGATCAGCTCGCGCTGTTCCTTCGTCAGACTTGCGTCTTCGCGAAGATGCTTGGCGATGGCGATGGCGTTGCTGGCAGGAGTCCGAAGGTCGTGCTGGATCATGAGCTCGATCTCGCGGCGCAGCTCCTCGTCGTGCTTGTGCTGCGTAATGTCGCTGGTGAACCCCTCGTAGCGCAGGATCGTCCCGCTTTGATCCCGGACCGCCCGCGCGGACAGGGAGACCCAGATGACCGAGCCGTCCTTGCGGAGGTGTCTGAACTCCATGCCGTCAATGGTCCCCTGCGCCAGGGCCGCATCGATCGTGTTCCCGTCTCCCGGATTCACGAAGAGCTGCGAGCGGATGTCCGAAACGCCGTCCATAAGCTCCTGCACGGAGTCGTAGCCGTACATCCTGGCCAGATGCGTGTTGGCCGAGAGGTAGCGCCCCTGGGGCGTGGACTGGAAGATGCCGATGGGGGCGCACTCGATGAGCTCCCGATACCGCGCGTCCGTGAGCAGGTCGAGCAGGGCCGTCTGCCAGCGGTCGTCATCGCCCAGAACGATCCGGCAGCCGGCGGTCTCGCCGCTGGACCAGAGCACTTCCACGGGCAGCCTCTCGACGAGGAGCGTGTCGCCCCGGGTGATGTCCACGGCGAAGCTCTGCCCCGGGGAGACGGCGCTCCCGTTGGGCCGGAAGCGGATGCCGCCGGGGCTGGCGTCCACGACCAAAAGCGAGCCTTGCTGGTCCCGCCCGCGCAGGCGCAGGCGGCAGTTCGGCAGCGGCAGGCGGGCCAGGCGGCGCTTCTCGGCCCGGCCGGTCGGTTCACGGTGTGCGGATGTCGCGGTCATGGCTGCCTTCCGTAGAATGACGGTTACGGCCGGGCTGGCGGATCCTTCCCTCCGGATGCCGTTCATGAGAGACGTCACGTCCAGCACCGCTTGCGGGCGCTTCCCCCGGGCGGCGACACCAGGAGTCATTGCGCACCTCGCGGGGACGCATTCCGGTCCTCCTTGGCGGCCGTGACGCGGGGCGCCGGCCGGGCCCGCCCCGCGGCCGCCCGCTCCAGCGCCTTCCGGAGTTCTTCCAGGCGCACGGGCTTGATCACGTAGTCGTCCATGCCCGCCGACAGGAGCTTTTCGCGGTCTCCAGCCGTGGCATAGGCGGTGAGGGCGATGATGTAGGTGTTCGACCTCTCGCCGAGTTCGGAGGCGCCGCGAATGGTGCGCGCCGTCTCCGCGCCGTCCATTCCCGGCATCTCGACGTCCATCAGGATGCACCCGAAGTCGATCCAGCGGAGGACATTCACGGCCTCCTTGCCGGTGCAGACCGTGACCACCTCGTGCCCCATGCGCTTCAGCATGACCTGCACGCTTCTCTGTCCCACGGGGTTGTCGTCGGCGAGCAGTATGCGCATGTGATTCCTGGGAGACGAGGCGTGATTTCCCGCCTCGACCCTGCCGTAGGGGTCCGCCTGCGCCTCATTGTCGAGAAGCAGGTTCAGGAAGATCGTCGTGCCCACTCCAACCTCGCTGTCCACGTCGATGCCGCCGCCCATGAGCTCCACAATGCGCTTGACGATCGCCAGCCCGAGCCCCGTTCCCGCGTACGGCCTGGAGCGGGAGGCGTCCGCCTGGGTGAAGCGTTCGAAGACAAGCTCCTGCTTGTTGTCCGGAATGCCGATCCCCGTGTCGCTGACGGAGAGATACACCCGCGTCTTGTTCAAAGAACGTCTGCCCGGGCGGGCCCATGCCTCCACCCGAATGGCGCCGGAGTTCGTGAACTTGATGGCGTTGCCCACGAGGTTGAAGAGAATCTGCCGGATGCGGGCCTCGTCGCCGACAAGGTGCGGCGGAACGCTCGGATCAACGCAAAAGGACAACTCCAGACCTTTCTCCTGGATCGCCAGCGAAAACGTTTCAGCGATGTGGTCGCAGAGCTGAGTCAGGCTGAACGTGTCGTGCGCCAACACCAGCTGCCCGGCCTCCATCTTTGTGAAGTCCAGAATGTCGCTCAGCAACGCAAGCAGTCGCTGCCCGGAGTTGTACGCCATGCCCGCCAACGGCCTTATGCCTTCGGGGGGCAGTTCCTGCGTGAGCAGCTGGAGCACGCCAAGGACGCCGTGCAGGGGGGTGCGTATCTCGTGGCTCATGTTGGCCAGAAACTCCGATTTGGCCGTGTTCGCCGCATCGGCGGCCTCCTTCGCCAGCAGCAAGGCCTCTTCGACCCGCTTCCGCTCCGTGATGTCGCGGTTGCTCACCCTCCTGCCGAGCGGTTTGCTCGCGGCATCGTACACCTCAGCGCAGGAATGGCTGACCCATACGGTGTTCCCGGCCTTGCTGACGATCCTGTAGTCGAGCTCATGCGACCGCGTGTGGCCCTCCTTCGCCTCCCTCTGGTGCTCAAGATACACCCCGGCATCCAGCGGATGCACGATCCGCGCGAGCAGGCCGCCGTCAGCCATGAATTCATCGACCCCGTAGCCCGTGATCTGCTCGCAGGACGGGGCCATCCAGATCAGATCCCCTTCCGGACTTGACCAGTATTCCCAGTCATACGCGAAGTCGGCGACGGTACGGAACTTCTCTTCGCTCGCGAGCAGCGCCTCATGGTTCCGCTTCTGCTCGGTGATGTCTCTGGAGAAGCTCGCGATCTGGACAACCTCGCCGCGGGCGTCGAAGATCGGGTACATGCGTGTCCGATAGAACGCGCCGTCCCGCTCTTCTTCAAAAATGACAGGCCCTGTGCCTTGGACGACTTCTCGAGCCCTCGCTTTGATGGCGGCGGCGGCTTCCGCTTGCGCCACATCGCGGGAGGGCCGTCCCCAGGCCTCTTCAGGTTTCAGGGGGGGGCGCTGCGCTCCTGGCGCGTTGCTCCTCAGGACAGTGCCGCTGGTGTCCATGAGGATCACGGAATCCGAACTGGCGTTGAAGAGCGCCCGAATCTGGGCCTCGCTCTCTTTCAGCGCAGCCTCGTTCCGCTTTTGCTCCGTGATGTCGGCGACAAAGCCTTCGAGGCGCAGGATGGCCCCGCTCTGGTCGCGGACCGCCCGCGCCGACAGGGATACCCAGATGACCGAACCGTCCTTGCGTCTGCGCCTGCTCTCGGTCCCGTCAACCGGCCCGCGCGCCAACGCGGCGTCGAGTCCGCGCTTTTCTTCCGGGTCCACGTACAGTTGCGAACCGATGTCCAGGACGCTGTCCATGAGCTCCTGGGCGGATTCGTAGCCATACATCTCGGCCAGGCGGGAGTTGGCCGCGAGGTACCGCCCCTGGGGCGTGGACTGGAAAACGCCGATGGGGGCGCACGCGATCATCTCCCTGTGCCGCGCGTCCGCGAGCAGGGCGAGCATGGTCGGCTGCCAGCGGTCGTCATCGCCCAGCACGATCCGGCATCCCGTGGCCTCGGCATTGGACCAGACCACCTCAAGGGGCAGTTTCTCAACGAAAAGGGCGTCGCCCTGGGTGATGTCCACGAAGAATTGTTGCCGCGGAGAGAAGGTTCTCCCCTTGGACCGGAAACAGATGCCGCTCGGGCTGGCGTCCACGATCAGGGTGGAGCCGCCCTGATCCTGTTCGCGCAGCAGCAGGCGGCAGTTCAGCAGCGGCAGACGTTCCAGCCGGCGTTTTTCCGCCCTGTCCGTTTGTCCGGTGAGTGGTGGCGTCGCGGTCATGGCGTGCTCCGGAGGAAGTGACCGTGTTGACGGCCTGGGGCGTTGGTTTGCCGTATTGTCTTCATGCGCCAGGGGCCACTGCCGCGTGCATGTTGATGAGCCAGGCCGCGAGGGGGCGGCGGGCGTCAACCTGGAGGCGGCCGGAATATGGGGCCTGCCTCACAACGTCTCCTGGAGCTGGCGATGTTCCGGAGCAGACGGTCTGTTCATGCAGGCGATAATGCTTTTGTCGGACATGGAGATGTGTTCAATATACAAGTCTGACACGAGCTGGAGCGTCGTCAATCCGATGCTCATTTCGCCGAAATAAATCCGATTCATTATGGAAGTGAGCGAGGCGATGAATTCCTTGTGCTCGCGCCTGTTGGCCTGCCACATATGGAAATCAACCGAGACCGTGCACGATTCCTCCTCATTGAAATGGAAGACCAGATATCTGAAAAATTGGCTGAAGATTCGCAGGAGTCTGTCCTGCGCAACGCCCTCCGACATCGCCTTGTGAAGGGTATTGAGCATGTACACCAGTGTTTTGTGCTGCTTGTCTATGATTTCATGCCCTGTCGCAAGCGAGTTGTTCCATTGTACAAACGTCATGTGCAAGCCCCCTGTTCCGAGTACGATAGACAAGAACTGGGTTGCCTCTCCGCAACAGTACCGTTTTTGAGACTTCTTCCGGCCAGCCGCCTGACCCGCTGGCGGTTCCCGCCCATCGTGGCGGTTCCCGCCCATCGTGGCGGTCCTTCGGCTTGGCCGGGCGGAGACGCCCGGCCTCCCGTGCGGGAGGCCGGGCTTGGGGTTGGCGTTTACACGCCGGGGATCTTGATTCCGGCGAAGCCGGCCAGAAGATACCCGATGCCGATGTACAGCGAGAGCACGATGAACAGGCGCTTCATCATGACGTCGGAGAAGAACTTGGAGGTCATGGGGCCGACGATGGAGCCCACGGCCACGCCCGCGAGCTCAATGCCGATGAGGCTCCACTCGACGGGGGTGCCCTTGCTCAACAGGGTGATGATGCTGGTGATCATGCTGATGAACACGGCCAGGGCGCTGGTGCCGGCCGCCAGGTACATGGGCAGCTGGGTCACGCTGGTCAGGAAGGGCACCAGCAGGAAGCCGCCGCCCACGCCCAGGAAGGCCGCCACGGCGGAGATGAGGACGCCGCCCATGAAGGGAAGCAGCGGCTTGAAGCGGAAGGGCACGCCGTAGAAGGTGAATTCGCAGGTGCTCAGGGTGAACTTCTGGACATGCATGCCCAGGTTGCACTCCTCCACGGCCTCGCCGCACTTCTTCTTCTTCACGGCGTCCTCAAAGGCCCTGGCGGCCGCTGAGGCGGTCTTCTTTTTGGCCTGGCCGGCCGGGGTGGTCTCGTAGAACAGCCAGCAGCCCAGCACGAGCACGAACAGGCCAAAGTAGCCCTGGTAGGACTTGAAGTCGAGCTTGCCGGCGGAGAGTTCCTGCGCGCCCCAGGCCCCGATGAGCGAGCCCAGGCCCAGGCTGATGGCGAGCGGCAGCACCAGGCGGCCCATCTTGAGGTAGTTGAAGGAGCTGATGGCGGCGGTCAGGCCCCCCATGAACTGGTTGGAGATCTTGATGGAGTCGGTGATGACGCGGCCCAGTTCCGGGACGGTCTTCTTGAGCGGCCCTGCGAAGGAGCCGAAGCCGAAGACGCTCATGTGGCCCACGCCGGCCATGATGCCGCCGAAGGCCCCCACGGTGGAGAAGATCCAGCCGACCCACAGGGCCCAGCAGAAGGCCAGCACGGGGTTCACCGTGGGCGCGCCGGGGATGCCCAGAAAGCCCAGGGGCTTGGAATCGTCGAGCTGCCCGGCCCCGGCGCCGCGCGGGGCCTTGGCGATGGCCGCGGCCAGCTTGCTCTGCTTGGGCGCGTCGGCCGCGGCAACGGCGGGGGCGGCCGCTGCCGCCGGCTTGGCGGTGTCGGCTGCGGGAGCGCTGGCAGGAGACTGCTGGGCCGCGGCCACGCCGAGGCAGAGACAAAGGCACAGGGCCACAACGGCTGCGGCAAGAGCGGAACGTTTGTTTTTGGACACGGTTCACCCCCCTCCAAAGTTACATGTGACAGCCAGTGCGGACGTTCAAGCGCCCGCTCGCGTGCGGTTCCTCCGCCGGCGCCCTCTTCCCGCATGGCGGACAGGCCCTCCGGCGGGATCTCCGGCCGGCCGGCCGGAGACGCCACGTGCGGGGCTGAACCTGTCCACGCCCCCGCCCAGGGTGCGCGGGCCGGGAGGGCGCAAGGGGCCTCCGCAAATGGCGCGGTCGCCCACGGGGCCGTGGGCCTCTTGCTTCGTCGCAAAAGCAAGAGCTGTGCCAGGCAGGCGCTGGCGCAATCGCATTATATTTTAGCAAGTTAGATGCACGCCCCCCGGGGCCGACGCCCGAATGCGCGCGATTGTGTATTAATAATAAATAATATTTATCGCGGCCGGCCGCGGGCCGCGGCGGAGCCGGACGGGCGGCGGGCGAGAGGCTGGAGCCGGTCCGCGGGGCCGGGACATCCGCATTGCACGGTTGGCCGCTCTGGGATATTCAGGTGCCGGCCAACAACGGCCCGGCTGCCGGTTTGCCCGGGGGGGGGCGGGCCGCGCGTCAAACCAGGGGAGAGGGCATGCTCAAGGCCAGGGACTGGGTGAAGGCGGCAGGATGGGCGGCGGCGCTGCCGATCCTGTGCTGCCTGGTTCTTGGTCCGCTTCAGGCCAGGGCCGCCGAGCCCACGGACATCCGCATCGGGGTGCTCGCCAACCGCGGGGCGGCCGAATGCCTGGAGGAGTGGACCCCGACCGCGCGCTACCTGACCGCCGCCATCCCGGAACGCCGGTTCAGCATCGTGCCCCTGAGCTTTGCGGAGATCGATTCGGCCGTGGCCGCGGGCGAGGTCCACTTCGTCCTCGTGAACCCCATGATCTACGTCAACCTGGAGATGCGCTACAACGTCATGCGCATCGCCACCATGCGCACCTCGTCGCTGGGCCGCACCACCACCTACTACGGCGGGGTCATCCTGACCCGGGCCGACCGCACGGACATCAACTCCCTGGAGGACCTCAGGGGCCTGCGGTTCATGGGCGTGGCCCCCAACTCCTTCGGGGGCTGGCTGGCCGGCCTGGACGAGCTGCACCGGGCCGGCCTGCGCCCCGAGATCGACTTTGCCGAGATGCGCTTCGCGGGGCTGCAGGAGGATGTGGTCAAGAAGGTGCTCGACCGGACCGTGGACGCGGGCACGGTGCGCACCGGCATCCTGGAGCGCATGGCCGCGGACGGGGTCATCTCCCTGCGGGACGTGAAGATTCTTTCGCCGAAGGACCAGCCGTCCGGAAACGTCGCCTTCCCCTATCTGGTCAGCACCCGCCTGTATCCCGAATGGGCCCTGGCCACGACCCGCGACGTGCCGGAGGAGCTGGCCGCGCAGGTGGCCTCGGCCCTGCTGGGGCTCTCGCGCCAGAAGTCGCTGGCCCTGAACCCGCAGATGGCGGGGTGGACGGTCCCCCTGAACTACAACCCCGTGCAGGATCTGATGCGGAGGTTCGGCATCGGGGTGTACGCGAACCAGGGCAAGTTCACGACCCTCGAGGTGCTGCGGGAGCACTGGTTCACGGCCATGCTGCTGCTGCTGCTGCTGGTCGGGCTCATGACGGCCATGCTGTACTTCCGGGCCATCAACAAGAAGCTCTCCGAGGCCAAGGTCCAGGCCGAAGCGGCCAGCCGCGCCAAGAGCGACTTTTTGGCCAACATGAGCCACGAGATCCGCACGCCCATGAACGTGGTCATCGGCATGTCCAACCTGGCCCTGCAGGCGGACCTGCTCCCCAGGCAGCGGGGCTACATCCAGAAGGTGGACCGGGCGGCCAGATCCCTGCTGCTCATCCTCAACGACATCCTGGACTTCTCCAAGATCGAGGCCGGACGGCTGGAGCTGGAGGAGAACGTCTTCAGCCCGCGCCAGGTGCTGGAGGACATGCTGCTTTCCGTGTCCCACCTGATGGGGGACAAGGAGCTGGAGTTTTTGGTGCGCGCGTCGCCCCAGACCCCGGAGTTGCTGGTGGGCGACGCCTTCCGGCTGGGCCAGATCCTGCTCAACCTGGCCAGCAACGCCGTGAAGTTCACCGAACGGGGAGAGATCGTGCTGGACGTGGACGTGCTGGAGCACGGCACGGCCTCGGTGCTGCTGCGCTTCAGCATGCTGGACAGCGGCATCGGCATGGCCCCGGAGCAGATGGCTCGCCTCTTCCAGGCCTTCTCGCAGGCCGACGCCTCCACCACGCGCAAGTTCGGCGGCACGGGCCTGGGGCTCGCCATCTGCCGCCAGCTGGTCTGGCTCATGCGCGGCGAGATCGGGGTGGACAGCGCGCCCGGCCAGGGCAGCCGCTTCTGGTTCACCGCTCCCCTGGGCGTGGCCCGGCCCGCCCAAAAAGCGGCCCGGGCCGGCGAGGCCTGCTTCTCCGGGTTCCGGGCACTGGTGGCGGACCCCAGCCGCCAGGCCCGGGCCTGCCTCGCCGCCATGCTCACCGGCCTTGGGTTCCAGGTCCAGGAGGCCGGCTCCTGGGACGAGGTCCGGCGGCATCTCGCGGGCATGGCGGCCTCGGAGAGGCCGGACACGGTCTGCCTGGACTGGCGCATGACCGCCGGGGGCGGCCCGGGGGAGATCTGGGCGCTTTATGAGGCCGCGGGCGGCGCGGCGCGGCGCTGGTTTCTTTTCGCCGGCAAGGCCCAGATCCGGGCGGCCGCTCCGGGCCTGCTGGCCCTGTTCCATGGGCGGATCGAAAAGCCGCTGACCTGGTCCGGGGTCCAGGGCGGCCTGTCGGCGGTGCTGCTCGGCCCGGACGGAAGGGAATGCGTCGAGGCCGTGCAGAGCCCGCCCCTGGCCGAGGGCTACGCGGACCTGGCCGGGCTCCGGGTTCTGCTGGCCGAGGACAGCGAGATCAATCAGGAGCTGGTCGCGGAGATCCTGGCGCAGGCCGGCGTTACGTGCCGCATGGCCGGCAACGGCATGGAGGCGTTGCGCATCCTGGACCTGGAGGTCTTCGACGCGGTGTTCCTGGACATCCAGATGCCCGAGATGGACGGCCTGGCGGCGGCGCGCGCCATCCGCGGCTCGGAGCGGCACCGGGAGCTGCCGCTCATCGCCATGACCGCCAACGCCATGGCCGGGGACATGGAGCTCAGCCTGGCCGCGGGGATGAACGACCACATCACCAAGCCCATCACCCCGCGCGCGCTCTACGCCGCATTGCGGAAATGGACCGCCGGGCGGCCTGCGGCCTGAAGCGGCCTCTTCCGCCGCGGGCTCAAGAATCCAGCAGGGGAGCGAGCTCCCGCCGCAGGGCCCGGACCCGCTGGCGCAATTCCTCAAGGGAGTGGAGGGCCTCGTCCTTTTGCAGGGCGTGCACGGCGTCGGCCATGTCCTTCAGCCCGATGTTGGAGAGATCCCCCTTGAGCTTGTGCAGCTTGGCGGACACCGGAGCCCGGTCGCCATCCCTGAGGGCCTGCTCCAGGGACGCCATGTCCCGGCTTAAGGTGGCCCGGATCTTGACCATGATCTGCTCCGTGGCCTCCAGGCTGAAATGCATGGTCTGGGAGAAGTGTTGGAGAATCGCCTGCATGATGTCTGTCATGGCATGAATCCCGCGGGTTGGGAGCTATTCGCCGTAGACCAGCCTCTTGGCCGATATCTTGTACTTCCTCAGGCTCGCATACAGGTTCGGGACCGACATTCTGGACAGTTCGCTGGCCTTTTTCATGTCGCCATGCACGGACTTCATCAGGTTCAGGAAGTATTCCTGGGCCGCGGCCTGGACGACGCCTTCCCGCACATCCCTCCAGGGAAGAAGCCCTGAGGGGTTCGCCGGGATGTCCCGCCGGGGCTCCTGACCCGGCCGGTTCAGCCGCGACCGGGTGAAGCGCTGGCGAAGATCCGTGGGCAGGTGCTTGGCAAAGAGCTTGTTCTCGTACCTGGCCTGGATCACCGCCTTCTCCAGGGTGTTCATGAGTTCGCGCACGTTGCCCTGCCAGGGCGAGCTTTCCAGGACATCCAGGAAATCCTTGGAGATGTCCTTGGCTTCCGCCTCGTATTTGGCGGCAAAGACCGCCAGGAAATGCCTGGCCAGGGTCTGGATGTCCCCGTGGCGCACCCGCAAGGCCGGGATGTGCAGAGTGAAGACGTTGAGCCTGTACAGCAGGTCCTTGCGGAAGGCGTTCTGCTCCACCAGTTCGTTGATGTTGCGGTTGGTGGCCGCCACAACACGGAAGTCGCTGTGCAGTTCGCTGCCGCCGCCCACCTGCCGGTAGGTTCCCTCCTGCAGGACGCGCAGGAAGGACTTTTGGAGGGACAAGGGCAACTCGCCCAGTTCGTCCAGAAATAGCGTGCCGCGGTTGGCCTTGGCGATGAGCCCCTCGTGGCTGCGGTCGGCGCCGGTGAACGCGCCCTTGGTGTGGCCGAAAAGGATGCTGTCCGCCAGATCCCTGGGCAGGGCGGTGCAGTCCACCACGATGAAGGGGCCGCCGCTGCGCGCGCTGTTTTTATGCAAGGCGCGTGCAAACAGCTCCTTGCCCGTGCCGGTCTCGCCCATGATGAGCACGTTGGCCTCGCTGCTGGCGGCCACGGCCAGGATGTCCAGCACCGCCTTGATCTGGGGGCTTTCGCCCACGATGCCCTCGCGGAACACCTGGGAGCGGGGCTGGGTGGACTTCAGCGCCCGGTATTCCAGGGCCCGGCTGATGGACAGGTGCAGGTGGTCCGTGGGCGAACCCTTCTCGACATAGTCCCAGACCCCGTCCTGGATGGCCAGGGATGCGCCGTCGGGATCGCCCCGCGAGGTGATGATGATGATCTCGGGGGGATCGGGCAGGGCCTTGATCTTCGGAATGCACTGGATGCCGTTGCCGTCCGGAAGCATCACGTCCAGCAGCACAAGGTCGCAGCCCGGGCCGGAAGCCAGCAGCTCCAGGCCCTCGGCCATGGAGCCCGCGCTGTCCACCTGGTGCATGGACTTCTTCAGCACGGTCTCCATGATCGAGACGGTGATCTCCGAGTCGTCGATGATCAGGATTCTGGCCATGGCGTTACTCCGGAAGCGCGGGGGATGAAAGGAAATATCCAGGAGCAAGAGTTCTTATCATGCGATGATACTCCGTATGCTCATTCAATACAAGAGCCCCCCGGGCATGGCGGGCTGCCGGCGCACGGCCTGGACCGCCGGGGTTCCGCACGGCGCGGGAAAGGCGCATGCGCCGGGGCGTGCGCCTGGCGGCGAGGGGGGGGCTGGTCCTGCGCCTGGAACTCGGCCTTGTATTTGCAGAATGGGTCTTACCCGGAGGCTGGGAAGGACCAGGAAGCGGCGGTCAACGGTTGGGATGTAAAACTCCAGAAAGGAGAAGTGCCAATGTCTTGGTTGAAATATGACCCGGCGAAGCAGGGGGCGAAAAAGCTTGATATCCTTCGGCACATCCGGGTTGACCTGAAACTGATTGGCGGCTTTTCGTTCATGGCGTTCATCTGCCTCGCTGTCGGCGCCCTGGGGGTCTTCTCGGTGTTGAGTCTCGGCGGCGCAGGCAAGACGCTGGGCCTGGTGAGGATGCCTGCCGTGGAGCGTCTGCTCTGCGTCAAGGAGGCTTTGACCGACCTGAAGGCCGCGCAACGGTCGCTGCTCATCCCGGATCTCGACGCGGAGATCCGCGCCAGGCAGTCCACATTGAGCCAGGCCTCGCGCGAACGGTATGCGGCGGCAATGGCCGCGCTGGACAAACTGCCGCTGGACGCGGAGGAATCCGGCAAGTGGGCCACGCTCAAGCAGGCCCTGGCCGCCGTGAACGAGGCCGACGCGACCTTTTTCACGGCTGCGCAAGAGGGCGACCGCGCCAGAATGCAGGGGCTGGCCTTCGGCGTCTGCCGCGAGCGGCAGCTGCATGCCAGCCAGTTGCTGGACGCGTATCTCGCCGGGATCACGACAAAGGCCGAGGCCGAGGCCCAGAACGTCAACAGCAAGTCCAGCCTCCTGCTTTGGGTCACGGCGACGGGCATGGTTCTGGGCGCGTTCCTGGCCCTGGCGCTGGGGCTGAAGCTCGCCTGGGACTCCGTGCGGCCCCTGCGGAAGCTTGTGGCCTTTGCCAAGGCCGTGGCGGCAGGGAGCCTTGAAGAGAAGCTGAACATCACCCGCAGGGACGACTACGGCGAGCTGGCCGAGGCCCTGCGCGTCATGCTGGGCAACATCAAGAGCAACATCCGCGAGGCCGGCGAGAAGTCCGCCCAGGCCGACGCCGAGGCCACCCGGGCGAAGACGGCCACGGACGAGGCCCTCGCGGCCAAGGCCGAGGCGGAAAGCGCGGCCGCCAACATGCGGCAGGCCGCCATCCAGCTGGAGAAGGTGGTGGAGGTCATCGGTTCCGCGAGCGAAGAGCTCTCGGCCCAGGTGGAGCAGTCCAGCCGTGGCGCGGAGGCGCAGTCCTCGCGCCTGACCGAGACCGCCACCTCCATGGAGGAGATGAACTCCACGGTGCTTGAGGTCGCCAAGAACGCCTCCCAGGCCGCGGAGTCCACCGACGCCGTGCGCCGGAAGGCCGGCGAGGGCTCCAAGGTCGTGGGCCAGGTTGTGATGGGCATTGAGGCCATGCAGAAGGTGTCCCTGGAGCTCAAGGACGACATGGGCGCGCTCGGCAAGCAGGCCGAGGGCATCGGCCAGGTCATGAACGTCATCTCCGACATCGCGGACCAGACCAACCTGCTGGCGCTGAACGCGGCCATCGAGGCCGCGCGCGCGGGCGACGCGGGCCGGGGTTTCGCGGTGGTGGCCGACGAGGTGCGCAAGCTGGCGGAGAAGACCATGACCGCCACCAAGGAGGTGGGCCAGGCCATCCGGGGCATCCAGAGCGGCACCAAGAAGAACCTGGAGAGCGTGGAGCGCGCGGTGGCCACGGTCGAGCAGGCCACCGCCCTGGCCAACTCCAGCGGCCATGCCCTGAACGAGATCGTCGATCTGGTGGACACGGCCACGGACCAGGTGCGTTCCATCGCCACGGCCAGCGAGCAGCAGTCCGCCACCAGCGAAGAGATCAATTTGAGCATCGCGGACATCAACCGCATCTCCACCGAGACCGCCGAAGCCATGCGCCAGTCGGCCCAGGCCGTGGGCGAACTGGCGACCCAGGCCGGCAGCCTGCGCTCGCTCATCGAGAAGATGAAGAGCGGCGGCTAGGGCCTGTTCTCGCGCGTAGCGCAGTCGGATGAGGCGAGGCCACGGGGGCGGGACTCTGGACTCCGGCGGACGCGGGGCAGTGTCCGAGGCTGGCGCCCCGCCAACCCCCAAATAAAAGTCTTTGGAAAGGGGGCGCGGGGGGAGAACCTTTCTCCCAGAAAGGTTTCCCCCCGATTTTCCCCTATCCCAGCCTGACCACGCCGTAGTTCTTCTTGCCCTTCTTCAGCACGCAGAACGCGCCGTGGGCGGCGTTGACCTCGCCCAGGAAGTCGGCCTCGGCCAGGGCGCGCGCCTCGGCCAGCCTCTCGCCGTTGACCGAGACGGCCCCGGCCTGGATGTCCTTCCGGGCCTGGCCCTTGGACGGGCACAGGCCGAGATCCACCAGCAGCTGCGGCAGGTCCGGCAGGGCGCTGAAGGCGTAGTCGCGGCTGGGCGCGGAGTCCAGGGCCGCGGCCAGGGTGCCGGGGTCCAGCGCGCGCAGTTCGCCCTTGCCGAAGAGCGCGTCCGTGGCGGCCAGGACTTTCCTCAGCTCCTCCTCGCCGTGGACCATGATGGTGGCGGCCGCGGCCAGCGCCTTCTGGGCGGCGCGCTCCTGCGGGGCGCTGGCCACCTGGGCCTCCAGGGCCACGATCTCGTCCTGCGCAAGGAAGGTGAAGTACTTCAAGAACTTCACCACATCGGCGTCCTCGGTGTTGATCCAGTACTGGTAGAAGGCGTAGGGGCTGGTGAGGGCGGTGGACATGAAGATGGCGCCCTTTTCGCTCTTGCCGAACTTCTTGCCCGAGGCCGTGGTGATGAGCGGGAAGGTCAGCGCGAAGGCCTCGCCCGCGCCCTTCTTGCGGATGAGTTCGGCGCCGGCGGTGATGTTGCCCCACTGGTCGCCGCCGCCGATCTGCAGGCGGCAGCCGTGCTCGCGGCAGAGGTGGTAGAAATCAAAACCCTGCAGGATCATGTAGCTGAACTCGGTGTAGGAGATGCCGGTCTCCTCGCGGTCGATGCGGCCCTTGACCGATTCTTTCGCGAGCATCCAGTTCACCGTGAAGTGCTTGCCCACGTCGCGCAACAGCTCAATGGCGCTCATCTCCTTGACCCAGTCGTAGTTGTTCACCACCCAGGGCTTCTCGCCGGTGTTGCGCTCGAAGAAGGCCTCCACCTGGCGCTTGATGCGCTCGGCCCGGGCGAACAGGGCGTCCTGGTCCGAGAGCTCGCGCTCCTTGTCCTTGCCCGAGGGGTCGCCGATGAGGCCCGTGGCCCCGCCCAGCAGGAAGATGGGCCGGTGGCCGGCACGCTTCATGCGCACCAGGGCCAAAAGCGGCACGAGGTTGCCGATGTGCAGGCTCTCGGCCGTGGGGTCGAAGCCGCAGTACATGCTCTGGCCCGGGGCAGCGAGATATTTGCGCAGGCCGTCGGCGTCGGAGACCTGATGCACCAGGCCGCGCCAGGACAGTTCGTCGAAGATGTTCATGCTTGCTCCTAGCTTATGCGTCCAGACGCCAGGGCGCGATACAGCGCGTCCGGCCGTCGTTTTCGTCGATGTCGAGGATGGCCCCGGCGAGGCTGACCGGGCCGTCGGCCACTTCAAACCGTTCCGGGGCCGCAGTCAAGAATTTCCGCAAAATGGGCGCGAGGCTCATGCCCAGGCAGGAATCCAGCGGGCCGCACATGCCCAGGTCGGTGATGAAGGCCGTTCCTTTTTTGAGCAGGCGCGCGTCATTGGTCTGCACGTGGGTGTGCGTGCCGAGAACCGCCGAGACGCGGCCGTCCAGGTGCCAGGCCAGGCCGGCCTTCTCGCTGGTGGCCTCGGCGTGGAAGTCGATGAGGCGGATGCGCACGTCCTCCGGGAGTTCGGCCAGGAGCGCGTCGGCCGCGCGGAAGGGGCAGTCCACGGGCGGCATGAAGGTGCGGCCCAGCAGGTTGGCCACGGCCACGGGCGGCAGGCCGTTTTTTCGCAGCACGAACACGCCGTGGCCGGGCAGGCCCGGGGGATAGTTGGCCGGGCGCACGAGGCGCGGCTCCCGGGCCATGAAGCCCGGCAGATCCTTGTACTTCCAGATGTGGTTGCCGCTGGTCAAAAGGTCCAGGCCGGCGCCCAGCAGCTCCTTCGCGCCCTCGGCGGAGAGGCCCAGGCCGCCGGAGGCGTTCTCGGCGTTGGCGAAAATGAGGTCCGCGCCGGTGCCGGCGCGGATGGCCTGGAGGTGCTTCTTGACGGCGGTGCGGCCGGGCCGGCCCACGATGTCGCCCAGGAAGAGGATGCGCATGAGCGGTTGCTTACGCCACACGGCGCGGCGGGGCAAGTCGTGGGGTTGGCGGGGGGTGGTGGTTGGGGGATGCCTCCGGCGGCCAGAGGACCTTCGGCCCCCTGGACCCCCACATACGCGAACGGTCCAGTCCCGGCGGATGCCGGGACTGGACCGTTCGCTTG
>Ga0209467_1000793_pt1 | contig 35692 bp, 26 predicted proteins | sample Higcelwee11metaG_FD_187175 | JGI IMG/M metagenome (GOLD analysis project Ga0209467, IMG submission 187175) | Freshwater pond sediment microbial communities from the University of Edinburgh, under environmental carbon perturbations - High... | ecosystem: Environmental > Aquatic > Freshwater >... | reverse complement strand
AGGAGATAGCGGAACTCGCTTTGCATGATGATTATTTTATCGAGCGAAAACTGTATCCGAATGTGGATTTTTACTCGGGTTTGATTTTGCAGGCGATCGGCATTCCGCTCAATATGTTTACCGTACTCTTTGCGATTGGGCGCATGCCGGGGTGGATTGCTCATTGGAGAGAAATTAATGAGAATCCCAAACAACGCATTTACCGTCCGCGGCAGGTATATACCGGTGAAACGATTCGGGAGTACATCCCTATGGAACTGCGGTAAAAAGCAAACGCAAAAGTTTATAAAAAAGGCCTCGGCATTTTCCGAGGTCTTTTCTCATGGAATAAAGGAATTAAAAATTCACGTATGCAGCAAGACTCACACCATGTTGTAGATCTGTTTCTTCAAAATCGCTTCCGGTAATAAATTCGCCCTCTAAGGTAAATACACTATTGAAATCAATTCTTGCCCCTAAACCAATCGCGTATGCGCTTTTCTTGTCATCAAGTTTATAGGAAAAATAATCGCCAGAAACTTTAGTTTTGGCAAGTCTTGAGCTTATATTGCCTTCAAGAAATGGGGTTACCATACCGATGGTGTAGTCAAATTCTGTGGCAATCGTTAAAAGAGGCCCTGTAGAATAGGTCACACCGTTGAAATCTCCCTTTGTATAAGTAGTTAAATTAACTTCTGTCCCTATTTTGAATGCGTCAGAAGCGAGAATGGCATACTGAATACCTTCACGGAATGCATAACAGTCGACAAAAAGATCCTTATCTCCTGTGGGGAGAGATGCGTCTAAAAATAGACCTAGATTAAATGGGAACCAATAACGAACTCCTAGTACGATATCAGCAAAACCACTTTCTGTTTTATTTTCATTATTTACATCTTTCCACCCATAAGTAGTATAAGCCACATTGTAGAGCGAAATTTCTAAACCTTGTACAACCGTATAACGAGCACCCAGTGATGCCGAGGTTATATAGTTATCGTCTTCCCATATGTATGGGATTATAAGTTTAGCTTGACCGTCCCCCGCTGCCTTCACTGGGAATAAGTCCCAAGAGGCGAAAGAAGAGGCTACAGTGATTGCAAGCATAAGTGCAATTCTTTTAATCATTATTCAACTCCTGATTAGTTTTAATTGATTGCTTCGAAAAGATAATTATTTTTGTGCACCAATAGGCGTATTGTGCGATTTATTCATAATGAAGCGTGTGTTAAGCCATGTATAACAAATGGGCTATTGACAGAATGTGTATTTTTTATAGCATGAAACTACTATTGACTTTTTGCTTTGTTTTGCTTTTGAGCTTTCCACTGTGGGCCGAATCAGAAGAAACTTCTGCTGAAGAGTCGCGAGCGATACTGGAAGAAGAGCTTGCTTTAGTGCGTGATACTTATTTGAGCGCATTGACTTCGGCTATGGAAAAAGCCATGGAAACAGCTCCTGATAACTGGTTTAAAATGCGAGCAGAAGGGCAGTATGCCACATGGGACGATTTTGAAATTGAAGTGCCGTCAGTGATGAACTTTGAAGTTGTCGAAGCTCTTTACGGGTTCAGTATTAAAAGCAAAAATACAGAAGCCAAGGGCAGTTGTAATGTGCGTGTAGTCACTCGAGATGCCGATATTTTTTATGATATAGATTTCGCGAATGGCGCGTCTGAGAATTTTCGGACTTTGATTCGTAATGTTTTTACTAATGATCGGGCTATTTTTTATGAGGAGGGCACTCCTTGTACCCGAGCCGCAGTTTCCTGCCTGAACGAGTATGAGATGGGAACTCTAGGCAAAAGTTACAAAAAAGGGTCAAAAACAATCAAAAACGTCAAAAATGCTCACTGATGTAAAAATATTTGCTTGAAAAACCCTTCTATTCCGAATGCCTTTTTGTTATCTTTGAAACTACATCTTGTGGTAAAAAATATATAATAACACTATATGTTGTTAAGCCTCGGAACTCCGCAGATTGGCTGTGGAGTAACGTGGTCAGAGGAGATCTCGTATGCCGTCTATAGGAACTCCATTAAGCGCTTCAGCGACTCGCGTTTTGTTTTGCGGGGCAGGGGAGTTGGGGAAGGAAGTCATTATTGAAATGATGCGCCTTGGCGTGGAAACCATTGCGGTGGACCGTTACCCGAATGCGCCCGGTATGCAAGTGGCTCATCGCTCTCATGTTATCAATATGTTGGATGGTGCTGAACTTCGCCGTGTGATCGAGTTGGAAAAACCGGATTACATTGTGCCGGAAGTGGAAGCCATTGCGACATCGACGCTGGTGGAACTGGAGCAGGAAGGGTATACCGTTATTCCCACGGCGAAGGCGACAAAGCTTACCATGAACCGAGAGGGCATTCGTCGATTGGCCGCAGAAGAACTGGGCCTGAAGACGTCCCCTTATCGTTTTGCGGATAACTTTGAAGATTTTTCCCGTGCGGTTCAGGAAATTGGAATTCCTTGTGTGGTGAAACCGGTGATGAGTTCGTCCGGCCACGGACAAAGTGTGGTGAAGACAGAAGCGGACATTCGTAAGTCTTGGGATATTTCTCAGCACGAGGGTCGTACAGGAAACGCAAGCCGCGTGATTGTGGAAGGCTTTGTGCCTTTCGATTACGAGATTACGTTGTTGACGGTGCGCCATGTGGGAGGAACGTCATTTCTGGAACCTGTGGGACATCACCAGGTTGATGGAGACTATCAGGAATCCTGGCAGCCGCAGCCCATGCGGGCAGAGTTATTCGAACAGGCAAAGGTTATCGCGAAGAAAATCACGGACGCTCTTGGCGGTCGCGGTATTTTTGGTGTGGAACTTTTTGTTTGTAAGGATGAGGTTCTTTTTAGCGAAGTGAGTCCCCGTCCGCATGATACGGGCATGGTGACTTTGATTTCTCAGGATCTTTCCGAGTTCGCACTTCATGCGCGGGCGATTCTCGGGCTCCCGATTCCGAATATTGCTTTTCATGGGCCCTCGGCCTCGAAGGCGATCGTTTGTGAAGGAGATTCGAAGCAATTGAAAATGGGAAATCTTGAGAAAGTGCTTGCGGAACCAAACACATCGATTCGGCTTTTTGGGAAACCGGAATTGAAAGGGCACCGCCGTATGGGCGTGTTGCTTGCGCGCTCCGAGAGCGTGGAAAAGGCTTTAGACATTGTTATGGAAATGCGAAAAAATTTGAAGGTGGATTTATGACCAATGCGGATGCATGGCGAGAATTTAAAACAGGAAATTGGACAACCAAAATTGACACGCGCGGTTTTATTCAGGCGAATTACACGCCCTATGAAGGCGATGCTTCCTTTTTAGCCCCTGAAACAGAACGCACGAAGACGCTGATGGAAAAAGTGTCGGCGCTTCTCAAAGCAGAACATGCGAAAGGGGTCTTGGACATTGCGACTGAAGTGGGAGCTTCCATTACGGCGTATGCTCCTGGTTATATTGATCAAGAGAATGAAAAAATTGTAGGGTTGCAGACGGATGCGCCGCTCAAACGCGGCATTGTCCCCAATGGCGGCCTTCATATGATCCAGAGCAGTCTGGATGCTTATGGCTACAAGATGAATCCTGAAATCCATGATATTTATACGAAGTATCGCAAGGATCACAATCAGGGTGTATTTGACGTGTATAGCCCGGATATTCGCGCGTGTCGTAAATCGGGTATTATTACGGGTCTCCCCGATGCGTATGGGCGCGGTCGCATTATTGGTGATTACCGCCGCGTGGCGCTTTATGGTACGGACTTTTTGATTCAGGACAAATTACGCGAGAAAGCGGAATTGGATGACTGTGAATTTGATGAAAATACGATTCGTTTGCGTGAAGAGTTGACGGAACAGTCCCGGGCACTTGCGGAACTCGCTACGATGGCTGCGAGTTATGGTCGCGATATTACGAAGCCTGCGGGTAACGCACATGAAGCAGTACAAGCGACTTATTTTGGTTACCTCGCTGCGGTGAAAGAGCAGAATGGTGCCGCGATGTCCATCGGGCGCATTTCGACTTTCCTCGATATTTACTTTACCCGCGATATGAAAGCGGGGGTACTCACCGAATCCGAAGCTCAGGAGCTGATTGATGATTTGGTGATTAAGCTCCGCATGGTGCGCTTTTTGCGTACTCCAGAATACGATTCCTTGTTCTCGGGCGATCCGACCTGGGTTACGGAATCTTTGGGCGGTATGGGTGAAGACGGTCGCACTTTGGTGACTAAAACTTGTTTCCGCTTTTTGCATACGCTTTACAATTTGAACCCCGCTCCAGAACCCAATCTTACGGTGCTCTGGTCGGAGAAACTCCCGCAAGGCTGGAAAGATTTCTGCACCAAGGTTTCCATTGAGACTTGCGCGATCCAGTACGAGAATGATGATTTGATGCGCCCGCACTGGGGAGATGATTACGCGATCGCTTGTTGCGTTTCTGCGATGAGAATTGGTAAGCAGATGCAGTTTTTTGGTGCCCGCGCGAATCTTGCGAAAACGCTTTTGTATGCGATCAACGGCGGCGTGGATGAAAAGAGCTTTGTGAAAGTCGCTCCGGGTTTTGAACCCATTAAGGACGATGTTCTGGATTATGATGTTGTGCTCAAAAAGTGCGATGCGATGATGGAGTGGCTTGCGAAGACTTACATTAAGGCTTTGAATTCGATTCATTATATGCACGATAAGTATCATTATGAACGGATTGAGATGGCACTCCATGACCGCGATATTCTGCGCACGATGGCGTGTGGCATTGCGGGTCTTTCGGTGGCGGCGGATTCTCTTTCGGCGATCAAGTATGCGAAAGTGATGCCTATTCGGAATGAACAGGGTGTTGCGATTGACTTTAAGCGCGAAGGGGATTACCCTGCTTACGGTAATAACGATTCCCGCGTGGATGCTATTGCGGTGATGCTTGTGGATCTTTTTATGAGCAAGATCAAGAAGTTCAAAACCTACCGCGATAGTGTGGCAACGCAATCGGTGCTGACGATTACCTCGAATGTGGTGTATGGAAAAAAGACGGGTAATACCCCAGATGGCCGCCGCGCTGGCGAGCCCTTTGCTCCGGGGGCGAATCCTATGAATGGTCGCGATCACAAGGGCTTTGTGGCGGCAGGCGCGTCTGTGGCGAAGCTGAATTATGATTCTTCTCTGGATGGTATTTCGTGGACGGCGACAGCGACACCAGAGGCTTTGGGGAATAACCTAGAAGATCAGGTGCGCAATTTGGGACTTTGTCTGGACGGCTTTTCCCGTGCGAAGGGACATCACGTGAATGTGAATGTGCTGCACCGCGAGACATTGCTGGATGCGATGGAGCACCCGGAGACGTATCCGACGCTTACGATTCGCGTTTCGGGTTATGCGGTGAACTTTATTAAACTGACCCGTGAGCAGCAACAGGATGTGGTGAACAGGACGTTCCATACGTCGCTTTCGTAAAGTTCAGAAGTAGAGAAGAAGGTTCCTCGGGCGAGGGACCTTTTTTCGTTTCGCCAAAGCATGCGGGAAGATTCAGTCCCTCTGCAAAATCTGGGGATTCTGCACAATCCAGCGCTTCTGCAAAATCGGGCATCCTGCACGGAGTCATAGCTTCCTTCGTCTCACGCGCCATGCTATCGCGATGTTCGCCTCAGGAACTATGCTCTCCGTGCTTATGTTCATCTCTTGCTCTGAGGTTATGGGGTCGCGAGGTTCATTGCTGCATTTCCGCGCGGTGAAATTCATTTCTCTGTTCCTCTCGCTATTCCATAGCTATCCGGTTTTCGGACATGTGTTCTTGGCGCGCTAACGTTCGTCGCGGGAAGATTCAGTCCTTCTGCAAAATTGGGCATTTTGGCACGGGAACGCAGCGTTCTTTTTGAATTTGCCCCCTCCCCGGCAATGCCTTCATGTGATAGGCTTCGCCAGTTCTTTTTTGTGCGGCTGGTGTGAATTTTTTGAAATTCTTTTCAACGTCTTTGCTCGCAAGGATCGCTTTTAGACTAGTTGCTGAAGTTCATTGCGGGGTGGGGATGCGATTGCGCTTGGGTGGGAGGGCTTTAAAAACAAAAAAGCGCTGATGGTTATCAGTGCCGACTTCAATCAAATAAATGGAATTCTAAATCGGAGATACTCCCTTTTCTCGATAATTTTTAAGAGCGTTCTCTATATCAGGGATAATTTGTTCCGCAATTTTATCGAGATACAAACACTGAGTGCGGATGGCTTTTTCCCGATGTCGTTGCGCGTGTGCACGAATCCATTCGCTGACGGCCTCTTGTCGTTCCATGCCATTTTCTTGAACGCATTCTTTGATAAAGTCGCTCTGCGCCTTCATGTATAAACTCATATCGAAAGGCATATTTTTTTCAAAGATATAGAGCTTGAGAAGCGTAAGGGTACTAAGGCCTTCGGCGTTAAAACCTAAGGAGTCAATAAAATCGCCAAAGTCACCGATGTTTTTGAGAACAAACGGAAGGACGTGGTCGTATAGATCGTTATACTTGCCATTTGCATAATCGCAAGCAAATTGCTCATACAATGCAGAATTCGGCATTGGTTTGTTTTCTTCGTCCATGGGGAACAATTTATTTCGCTAATGCGTTTTTGTCTGCCCTTTTGCGACCAAAAAGGCGAAAAAGGCGTCATTTGTGCTGTTTGTCACTTTTTTTGAGAGTAAAACATACCCTTGTGTGCCAGGATGGAGCGTTTCTACCGCTTCTTTTTTGACGTTCTGCAAGGCTAAAATATTGCAGGGAACCATTCCCTGGGGATCCATAAATTCAATCTCAGTGTCTACTGAAAATTGATTTTTGACCTGAATTTGGAGCCACCCTTCAGAGTTGACGCTTTGCACGAGACCGACGACGTAGCCCGTATTCGAAGGAACTGAGGTCGATGCATAGTTTTGAGGTAGGGGCCCCACGTGGAAACCAGGCATCCAGCCTCGGCTATCAGTGCAGGCAAGAGCCTCACGAGAGGCCTCGGGGATCGTTTCCCCATTGATAATGGCATCAATGGCCCTGCGGTATGCGGATACCACCTGGCTTAGGTAATATACGGAACGGGTGCGACCTTCGATTTTGAAAGAGGCGATGCCTCCTTGAGTGAGTTCCGGGATGGAATCCAGGGCGCACAGATCGCGGCTGCTCATAAAATAGGTGCCCCAGGAATCTTCGTCTAAGGCGATTGGATCTGCGTCAGGGGCATCGGAACGCTGGAGGTCAAACGAACCCACATGATTGATGTAATCGTCACCTTGTACATTTTGATTTGCGTACAGGCGATACGGCATTCGGCAAGAATTGTTGCACATTCCCTGATTGGCATCACGGTGGCTTGTCCAATCGCTGAGCATACAACGCCCGGACATGGCCATGCATACGGCGCCATGGACAAAAACTTCAAGTTCAATTTCGGGGACGCGTTTATGAATTTCGAGAACTTCACCCAGTTTGAGTTCACGGCTCAGAATAATGCGTTTGATTCCCTGTTCTGCCCAGAATTTGGCGGTGAGCCAATTGGTGGTGTTCGCCTGCACGGAAAGGTGCAATTCCACTTCGGGCGCTTCCTTGCGGAGCCAGCCGATCATCCCTGGGTCAGCGACAATCAGGGCATTTGGTTTGAGTTCCAGAGCGGCGAGCAACGCTTTTTGGAACGGTTCCACTTTGGCATTGCGGGCGATCACATTGCTTGTGAGATAAAATTTTCGTCCCTTTTCGCGGCAAAGAGCAATGCCTTTGGAAAGATCGTCGAGATTGCGAAATCCATTTTCGCGGGCGCGAAGAGAAAAAGCGGGCTGCCCCGCATAAACGGCATCGGCACCATAGGCAAGGGCGTAGGTGAGGCGCGTAAGGTCGCCCGCAGGGGCAAGAAGTTCGGGCTTAAAAGGGGATGACATTACCATTTTACTCCCAGGCGCGTGTAGACTTTCTGGTCATTAATAAGGGTGATCTCTCCCAGGAAGGAAACGAATTGCCCGTCATAACTGAGGGAAGGCGTGAGAGAGTATTTCATTTTGGCACCCTCCAGAAATTTCTTAGGAATTTTCATGTGGTTGTTGGGGGTGGTGTCATTGATGTCGCTACCATAGTCCGTGCCTTTCCAGAACCATGTGTTGCGAAGGCTCGCGTTCCAGGTTCCATTCAAGCGGCTGTAAATCGCCCAGTCGATCGTCTGGCTGTTGGGGCCCCCTTGATTGCCGAGGGGTTTGCCGAGGTTTGCGGTCTGTGCGGTATAGGCTTCAAAGTGGCTGTAAACGTAAGGTTCTACGCGGGCATATTCCGCGATGGTACCAATTTCCAAAAGATTTTTCCCTGTTTGAATGTTGTGCCCCGTTTGGAGACCCGCCATCCATGCCCATTTAGCCTCAATATTGTCGTTTTTCACAAGACTAATAGGACTTTCCATATCATCTAGGAAAAATTCCGTATAAAGGCGCGCGGTGTTGAGCAAACGATAGTTGGCGTCAAAGGAGAGAGCCCCATTATTATTACCTTCCGAAAAGTTTCCCTTCTCCATAAAGAGAGGCACGATAGGGACAAAAAGGAATGGTTTATTTTCATTGTATAAAATCTGAATTTCACTCATGCCCAACGTGAGATTCCCCAAATCCAATTCGTAGCGGTGTCCGTAAAGATTGCGATCATTGGTATTCTTTTCGCTCATACTATTAGGGTAAATTCGGAGATCTCCGTATAAACTAATTACGGAGAGGGGGCCTACCTGGAATTCTAGAGTCAGCATGTTGTAGGGGAGTGCAAATTGGTTAAGGGTTAGGTTGTTATAATAACCAGGACCCCAGTGGACAACATCGCGGGCAAGGTCAATACGCGCCCAACCGAGGTGTACGGCAAAGTGCCCACGATAACGGGCATAACTTGCGTACTCCACACCGGAATTATTTTCTTCTTTCTGATTTTCCAGAAATTCACCGTCAAAAGATCGGGGATAATCCGCACTATGTTCTTCCACATAAATGCGGGCGTCGAGCATAAATTCCACAGAGTCCCGGAACCCTCGCAGATAAAGGCCTCCATCGAGTCCGGGCCAAATCGTATCTCCCAGTGCTTCGCCTCCACGATAGTCGACACCGCCGATAAGGCTTGCGGCAATCGCTTGTTTGCCATCGTAGTAGCCGAGAAGCGCGTCCTTTTCATTTTGCTGATAGTTTTTGCGCCAAGAGGAATCGCGCCGTGGATAGTAGAAAATCTGTTTTGCATCTGTGGTTGTGAGACGATGATACTCGAATAGGAGAGGTGTTGTTTCAAGAATCTTGAGATTCCGGGAGCGTTCGGCAGAAAAAACCGGTGTGCTTTCGGCAACGCTAAGGGAAGCACCAACAAAGGTACACAGGAGTACAGAGAAAAAATATTTCTGAGAGAATAGCTTCATTAATTTTTGTCTCCAATGTTTCTCATTGAACAGGTTGTTTTATTGAGTCGCATCATCGGTTGGGGCCTAGGTTCAATGACATGAACGGAATTTAGATAATTTTCAGTTTAATAAAAATGCTACCTTTTTATTATGAGAGTTGCCTGTCTTTTATTTGGGCTTTTTATTTCCCTCTGCTTTGCCGAAGAGACCTCCTTTACCATAGGAACGAAATTTGCATTTGGTTTGTATGGGGGTGGCGTGGCACAAGACTTTGCGGCGGACACCGCAGATCGTTACGGCGCAAATTGGCGCGGATTGCAGATCCCTCTGGAGACAGCTCGCAATTACGAAAATATTGATCCTTTTTTCACCCTGTATTTGGGCGGTCAATACCGCGATTTAAAGGTGTGGTTTAATTGCCCCTTGCGCAAAGATTTAGAAGCCTGGTATGAAGATGACACGCATTCCAACACGACATTGGAGCCCAGTCATTTGGATATCAATGTCCCCACGGAAGCCTATGCGGAATGGACCTATGGCGTGGGAGTCTTTAAAATCGGCCGATTTAAACCGGACTTGGGTCCTTCTCCCAACACACTCGTTTTGGGCGGCGCTCCTTATCATGATGCGATCTGGTGGAGCTTTCATCCCAGCATTTTCCGCTATGATTTTTTCCTCAGTTCCCTGAATGCCCATTTGCATGGCACTCCGGCGACAGTAGGGGCCACGGTTACGGACACGACTACGGAAGTCTGGCAACAGGCTCACAATCAGGTGGACAATCAACGGAATCGGAGCTATACTGAAGCTTACAAAACGCTTGTGTATCACCGCCTCGGTGTCGATCTCGGTTTTGCTTGGTTGTACGTTATTGAACAAAGTGTGATTGGTGGAAAACAAGTGGAGTTTCGTACCATGAACCCATTCATGTTTTGGCATGATAATTATGCTTCCGGTTATACCAAAGCGAACTTCACCTTTGAACTAGGACTGCGGCCTATTACGGGGAGTTCTTTTTACTGGCAAATGGGAATTGATGACCTCAAAAGCCCTGTTGGGGAAACCGATGAAAATTCCACGCGCAGTATCTTGAGCTTTTTAGTGGGGTATCAACAAGAAATTCCTACGGAAAAATGGGGTATTTTTACTACCCGTCTGGATGCCGTTTATACCGATCCTGCTTATGGCAATGAACGTCTACCGCTCCTTAAATACACGAGTCGCCGCATGTACCGCAGCAATTATCGTGACCAAGACGATGAAAACTTTGCCGATATGTTCTATGTGGATTATCCCCTCGGTTATCGGCGTGGTCCCGATGCCATAGACTTGTGGTTTGATCTGGACTGGAAACGCAAAAATCATGCCGCTAAATTGGAGTTCGCTTGGCTCCGCCAGGGGGATAAAGAACTTTACGATGATTATGACGAAGCCGTACAATGTTCCAGTCCACTTTCTGGTATCGTAGAAACCCAGTATGTGGTGGATCTCGTTTACCGTTGGCAAGCCTTGGAACGCTTAGAATTGCATCTGGGTGGCGGTGGTCGCCTCTATGAAAACCTTGATCACGAAAAAGGCGAGGATGGGGCCGACTTTTGGCTCAAAACAGGGGTGATCTGGGATATCTCCTATACCAAGAAATTGTAAATTTGGGCTCATTATGAATTTTAATACAAAAATCCTTTGCATCGGCGCGGGTTATGTCGGTGGTCCTACCATGACAGTCATCGCGGATAAGTGCCCCCAGGTCAAAGTCACCGTGGTGGATATCAACCAATCGCGCATTGATGCTTGGAACAGCGATCAACTCCCTATTTTTGAGCCCGGTCTGGATGAAGTCGTCCATCGTGCTCGCGGAAGGAACCTCTTTTTCAGCACGGACGTTGCTTTGGCAATTAAAGACGCTGACATTATTTTTGTGAGCGTCAATACCCCCACCAAGACTTTCGGTCAGGGTGCAGGTAAGGCCAGTGACCTGCAATACTGGGAAAAGACTGCGCGGCAAATTCTCGAAGTGAGTACTTCGGACAAGATTATCGTGGAAAAATCCACGTTGCCCGTGCGCACCGCCGCTGCCATGGAACGTATCCTCAATAGCAATGATAAGAGCCTACACTTTGAAGTGCTCTCCAATCCGGAATTCCTTGCTGAAGGCACCGCCATCCAGGATCTCTTTGCCCCAGACCGTGTCCTCATCGGTAGTCATCAAACTCCTTCTGGCATCGCCGCTTGTGAGAAAGTCGTTGGAATCTATGCGAACTGGGTGCCCCGGGAACGCATCCTTACTACGAATCTCTGGAGTTCGGAACTTACCAAGCTCACTGCGAACGCCTTTCTTGCGCAGCGCATTACTTCCATTAACAGCATCAGCGCTCTTTGCGAACGCACCGGTGCGGATGTAGATGAAGTGGCCTATGTCATGGGAAAAGACTCGCGCATCGGCCCCAAGTTCCTCAAATCGAGCATCGGTTTTGGGGGCTCTTGTTTCAAAAAAGACATTCTCAATCTTGTCTACTTGTGCGAACATTATGGGCTTCCCCAAGTCGCCGCCTACTGGGAAAGTGTGGTAAATATCAACGAATGGCAGACGCACCGTTTTGTCGCCCGTATGCTGGAACACATGTTTAACACCATCGCCGGTAAGCGTATCGCGGTCTTTGGTTTTGCATTCAAAGCAGACACGGGCGATACCCGCGAAAGTCCCGCACACCTAGTTGTCCGCGATCTCTTGGAAGAGCGGGCGCACCCAATTGTCACCGACCCTAAGGCAATTTCTGAAGCAAAGCGGGATCTTAAAGATGTTTTGGATAAGGTTGTTTTTGAAGAAGACCCGTACAAGGCTTCCGAAAATGCTCATGCAGTGGTCGTTTGCACGGAGTGGAAGCAATTTGCTGCGCTGGATTGGAAACGCATCTATGATTCCATGGAAAAGCCCGCGTTTGTATTTGATGGACGCAATATTCTCAACGTTGTGGAACTCCGTAAAATCGGATTTGAAGTCGTGTCGGTAGGGAAGGGTGTGGCGGAAACGTGAGCGAGCAACAAAAGACAAAAATTCCTAAAATCTGTTTTGTATCCTCTTCAGGAGGGCATTATTTGCAATTGTTAAAGTTGAAACCTTTGGCAGAAAAATATGATGGATTTTTTGTTTCCGAAAAAACCAGATTCAAATTTCATGATCACGCGAATTATTTAATGCTCCAGACAGATTTGAAAGATCCTTTGATGGCATTCAAAATGTTGTGGAATGCTTTTTATTCATTGTTCATTTGGTTCAAAGAAAAACCTGATTTTGTAATCACAACAGGGACAATGATCGCTTTGCCGTTCTGTTTTCTTTGTCACTTCTCGAAAAATAAAAAGTTTGTTTATATCGAATCTTTTTCCAGAATTTATGATGGAACCAAGGCCGGCAAATTTATGTATAAGTATGCGGATCTTTTTTTGATTCAGTGGCAGACACTGAAGAAAATCTACCCAAAGGCTGTGTACGGAGGAAAACTCTATTGATTTTTATTTGCGTTGGCTCTCGCGAGCACCCTTTTGATCGCTTGCTAAAAAAAATCGATGAACTCATTGATGCAAAAGTCATTAATGAAGAAGTTTTTGCTCAGATTGGAAAATCTTCTTATACGCCGAAACATTATAAGTATTCTGAGTTTATTGCAGGTGATTTGTTTGAAAAGTACCTGAATGATGCTCGTGTTGTGATTACTCATGGTGGAACCGGTTCCATTGTGAAGTCTCTCGCGCGTCATAAAAAAGTTATTGCTGTCACACGACTCAAAAAGTATGGTGAGCATGTTGATGATCACCAGAAACAAATCGTAAATTTGTTTACCAAGCAGGGCGTTTTGCTGGGTGTTGAGGAAATGAATGATTTAGAAACCGCAGTCCATTTCTTTGATGAAAATAGTTGTGTCCCTATTGATGGCCAAGTCTCCCCCGATGAACCAAATATGATTCGAATTTTGGATGACTTTATTTCGGCGAATAGATGAAAAAAATATTAATCTTTCCTCAGCGAGATGTGGTGTCGAACCTTTATCTTCCTAATTTGGTGAAAACTATTGCTGGAGAATATGAAGTCGTGGGGGTTGATTTTGCGCTGAAGCATAAGAAACGCTTCTTTTTTATGTATGATGTTTGCCACCTAAATTGGTTGGAAAATATTAAAGGAAATAGCGAATTTTGGTGCTTTTGCTCTTTTGTTGTAAGAATCCTATTTTTATTTTTTCTGAAGATTTTTCATAAACCTATTGTGTGGACTGTTCACAATAAAATGGCTCACAATCAGACAATTGGAAAAAAATATTCCAAAATTCTGATACATTTGTTGTTAAAATGGAGCACACGAATTCATATTTTATGTAAAGAAACCTTGGAAGATGTACCTGCTTTGAAGTTATTTGCTGATAAAGTGGTGATGATCCCTCATGGTGATTATATCGGCAATTTCGGAGAGGGAAAAGTAGATCTGTACAAGAAGTATGGTATTCCGCAAGATAAGTTAATTATACTATTTACGGGCAAGATTGGCCCCTATAAGAATATCGAGCTATTGGTAAAGGCTTTTGAACGGTCTCAGAATTTAGATTCAAGGTTTGTTTTGTTAATATGTGGCAAGTGTTCCGATGTCAAGTATTATTCTCGTTTATTGTCTCTGGTTCATCAGGATGCAAAAAATATTTATTTTGATTTTAATTTTATCCCCAACGATTGCCTAGGTGATTATTTAAACCAATCCGCGATATTAGTAACTCCCTACAGTAAAGACAGTGCGTTGAATTCGGGAACCTTATGGATGGCATTTTCTTATGGTAAAACGATCATTTGTCCACGGTTAGGGTGTGTTAAGGATATTGCGAATGTTGAAAAATTTGCATACATTTATGATTACGAAAATGATATTGAACATTTAGGCCATTTGATAGAATCGTTTAATCAAATGATGCAGGATGTGTTCCTGAATGTGAATGTTTTGGCAGAAAAAGGAAAACAGGCTCTGATAACGATGCAGGGACGCACTTGGAAAAAGAACGCTTCTCTTTGGATTCATTTGTATGATTTTTAGGCGGGAGTCAATAGATGTCAGACAAAATAGATTTTGTTCTTCTTTGGGTTAATGGAAATGATCCTGATTGGATGAGCCAAAAAAAGCTTTTTAATGCTGTTGACGCTGAAGGGGCCTGTGAGAATCGTTTTCGAGATTGGGATAATCTGCAATATTGGTTTCGAGGAATAGAAACTTTTGCACCTTGGGTAAATCGGATTCACTTAGTTACTTGTGGTCATTACCCAGAATGGTTGAATCGTGAACATCCAAAATTGCATTTGGTGAATCATTCCGATTATATTCCGCCACAATATTTGCCGACCTTTAATTCCAATGTCATTGAACTCTTATTGCATAAATTACCCGATTTAGCAGAACAATTTGTTTTATTTAATGATGACATGTTTTTTACATCCAATGTAAATAGCGAAAGTTTTTTTAAGAATGGCAGACCTTGTGACCAAGCGCTTATGGGAATTATTTCGCCATCAACAATGTTTAGTTACATTAAGATGAATAACATTTCCGTTATCAATAAGCATTTTAAAAAAAGAAGTGTGATTAAAAAACATCCTCTACATTTTTTTCATTATCGCTATGGATTGTTACAAAATTTGAAAAATGCGATTCTTTGCTTGTGGGAAGATTTTTCGGGAATGAATGACCCTCATTTACCTATTGCATACAACAAAAAAACATTTGAGGATGTATGGGCTCAGGAATCCGAATTACTCTCTAGTATTTGCAATCACCGTTTTCGTGAAAAAACGGATCTTAGTCACTGGCTGTTCCGTTATTGGCGTTTAATGAAGGGCGAGTTTACTCCGGCGGCGCAAGTGGGAAAAACTTTTCTGCTTTCTACCGATGATCGACAAAATGCAAAAATTTATGCGGCGATCAGAAAGGGAAAGTATAAGACTATTTGTATTAATGATTCGGATATGAATATTGATTTTGAAAGAGTGCAAAAAGAATTAATTGGCGCTTTTGATGCGATTCTTCCTAACAAATCAGCTTTTGAAATTTGATTATGAATAGTGATTTAATTAGCGTAATTGTTCCTGTTTATAATGCGGCTTCTTATTTAGCTTGTTGTTTGGAAAGTCTTATTAAGCAAACGTATAGAACGCTGGAAATTATTCTTGTGGATGATGGATCTCAAGACACTAGTTTTCAAATCTGTGGTGCCTATGCGAAAAAGGATTCCCGTATTAAAGTAATTCAACAGGAAAATCAGGGTGTTTCCGGGGCTCGAAATAAAGGGCTCCGGGAAGCTTCGGGACAATGGGTGATGTTTGTGGATTCTGATGATTGGATTGAACCTGAAACCTGTGAAATAGTGCTAAATAAAGTTAAAGAAAAAAATGCTGATATCTGTGGATTTAATCTGATTAAAGAACAAACGACTTTGCAAAGTATTGTTCTTTTTGATTCAGAACGATTTTTTGAAAATCAGCAAATTCAGGAACTTTCTTGTTTGCTTTTACATAAAAACACAGAAAAAGGAATGCCTGCTTTTTTTCTAATGCCTTTATTGGGGCCTTATTGCAAACTTTATAAGAAGAACATTCTGGAAAGTGTTTCTTTCCCTCTTCACATTCAATATGCGGAAGATTCTTTTTTTGTATTGCAAGTTCTTGCCCGTTGCCAAAAAGTTGTGTGGATGAATGACTCTCTTTATCACTATCGGTGGCTTTCTTCTTCGTTGGTAAATAAGTTTGATTCAAAAAGAAGCGATAACAATATTTTGTTAGATAGGATGACGCTTGAATTTATCAATAAAACTTATCCAAATAATCCTCTCATTCAAAACGCTTTTCATGTGAATTGTTTTCAGCGAATTATTCGGACCTTTCATCATTATATCCGTAACACATCGATTTTAGAGTATTTTACTGTAAAAAAACAGCTTTTAAATTTTATTAATCAGGATATTTATCAAGCGGCAATTCATGATTCTACTTTGAATTTTCGCCGCCATGCGCAAAAAATGCAGATAATGTTATTGCGTGGTCAATGGTTCCTATTGCTTTACAGCTTAATCAAATTTCATCGCTAGGATGGCAAACTTGCCGCTGACGAAATAGACGGGGTCTCTTGTTGTGAATTAACCTCAGCTTCTTCGTTTTCTTCTGAGTTAGAATTTCCTAGGAATAAACCGATGAAAATGTAACTCATGATATCGTTGGAACCAATATGTCCTGAGATAATAAAAAAGAGAGACACTGCTCCTGTGATAAGATAGCCTTGCGTTGCGAACTCTCTTTGATTTCGCCTTCGGTAAAAATAAACGAATATCCACCCCATCATCAAAAAATAGGCGATAAAACCATATAGCCCTTGGTTGATTATGAGCGTGAAAACGACCGATTCCAAGCCGCCTAAATTTTCAACTTGCTTCTTTCCATTTTTGTCTTCTTCGACTAAATTTTTTTCAATATAACTTAATCCATTTCCGAAATAAGGAGAGTTTAAAAATTGGGCATAAGAATAGAGCAGTTGGTCTGTGCGTAACTCAAGAGAGCTTCCTTGCCCCTTGACATTGATGCGATCAATAAATTTTACGGAATAAAAGGTTATGCCGAAAGTGATTGCGATAACAAAAATGATACGAAATGTAAGACTTCTTTTTAAGACTAAATAGAGAATGGTAAATAGGATGGTACAAAGTAATGCCGTTCTAGAACCGCACAGAATCAGGATTAAAAATATAGACGCTAATAAAAAATATGTTTTGGTTTGTTTCAGATATTCTGTATTGCGATAGGGAAGGTAGGATAAGAATAGAATGCACATGAGAGTCCCCAAAGTTGTCGGATGTTTTGTCAAAATACAAATGCGGGATCTCCAGTCTTGGCTAAAATTAATTGTGGTATTGAGATCCACAAAGCCAGTGTAAAAAGGAAACGCCGAACAAATTACTTTGTAAGGGTAATTATCTCCAATAGCAAATTCAACAATTCCAAATCCGCATAAAATCAATACTGGAATAAATAAGAGCTTAAGAATGTTATTTACATCGCAATGCCTTCCTACAATATAGGCAGCCAAGAAAAACCCATAGGTGTCAATAAAAATGCGCAATGCATTGTACAATTGCCTAAGTGAACCATCAGGAGCTAGGAGAGCCGTACATATATAACTACTCCCAAGAATTACAAACGGAATTTTAAGTGGAAATGTTTTAATGTCATCTCGTAAACGTTCAGAATGCTTTGCTATTTCTATTATAAAAAAAGCATAAAGATAGATGGATTTTGGATCCAAATAGGGACTTTTCATTAACACGACGACAGAAGGTGGAAAAAAGAGAATCCCTAGCAATAGGGCAAAAAAACCCAGTTCTGTATCATAGAATAATATGATAAACAACAGAATAAAGAAAAAGAGATATACGAAAAGGCTTAGCATGACTTGGTTATGTCGCGAAGAATGGCATCAAAAATGTTTTGGGACGCTAATTTGTGGTTAGGAGGCAGTAAATACTCTGAAAAAATATTTTTTCGGTCTTGTTGTTTGGGGTCATTATTTTTAATGACTACAGAATTGATGAACGTCTCTACATCAAAATCACTGACTAGGTAATGTGCATTTAGGGTGAGTTCTCCAAAGGGACATAAAATACCGTTTCGAGGAACACCAATATACATACAAGGTTTTTGGGTATATAAATATTCAGCCATAAAGGAACCACAGTCATGAATTAATGCATCGGACTGTTTAAATAAATCAATGTAGTCTTCTTCTGCTAAAAAAGTATTGGAATATTCGTTCCATTCTTTGTAATAGGCATCGGTACGAGCCTTGCCCCATTTTGGATGCAAATAAAGATTATTTTTTAAAATAGGATGAGGTTTAAATGCGATTTGAATGGAGCCGGAATATTTTTTTGCGAGTTCTAGAAAAAGCGTTGCATATTCCATAAATGAAGAACAATCGGAACGCCCATTGGGCAGAACAGAATGATGAACGGCCCAGATAATTCTTTTACAATGAGGCTCTTTTATTTTCCAGCAATTGGTAGGCTCGGTAGATGGCTCTAAAAAACGATCGGCTTGAGGGTAACCGGTAACGCATACATTGGCACCTCTATTTAGAGCGAGTCTCTTTGCATTGTTTAAATGAATCTGAGTGGGGAAAAAAAGTTTCCAAGCAACATTATGTAACATTGTATCATATCCCCAGCGATAGTTGGAGATCCAAAAGGCATAAGGAACATAACAGTATAATTTATGAGGATTGTTGTAGATCGAAAACTCATCTTCTACGCTTGTGTCATACGGTTGAGAATAGAATAAAATATCTGGGTCAAATGTTTTTAAAGACTCTAGAACAATGTATTTCTTTTTTGCAAAGAATGTCTTCATTGCCTCTACGGTACGAGCTTTGATACTCGGATCAAGATTCGGACGGGGAGCAATTATCACCACAGGGTTGAATCGTGAATGAGCTTGCATTAACTGAAACAGATTGTCATATTTCCAAAAAGAAACAGACATTGCAAGAAAAGCTACGTTGATGGATTCTTTATTTTTTAGACTGTTTACGATAGTCGGTATCTCTCGTTGGCATTGATGAATGAACCATCTATCTTTGATTCTCAAAACTCCAAACAAAAGTCGTAACCATTTGGGCAGACATGCTCGATACCATTTTTTTGCAGAGAGAAAATTCACAAAAAAAGTCCTTCATGAAGTTCAGAATACATATAAATCGGCATGAGTTATTTTGTTTTATTATTGGTGAATAATAGAAAAAAGTGCATATGAGAAGTATTAAACGTTAGGGCGTGAAAGCTATAGAGTCTTTACTTATCACAAAATCATCAAATCGAGTATAACTATCAGTACGAGGAGCCCAATAAGGTGCACTCCCGCCATGAAATGTGGAAAAATAAAGCTGGTCTATGTGTACAGAGCTAAAGTCTCTAAAGCGGATAGAATCTAGACTTAATACTAAATCTTTATTGAACCAGCACTGAATGATACCGTTTCTAGCGCCTTTTCCTTCTTCATTCACTGAGTTGAGAATCAGTTTAGTACGAAGGGTGTTCCATTTTCCTGTTTCAAATTGGGCTTGTGGAATTTGGCCTCCCAAATTCCACAATGCAGATTCTCCATACTTAGATCTTTGATCAATGGAATAGATATACTGTTCTATTTTACCTTCATCACGCCACATAATGCGTGCGCTCCAACCATCTCCCACTAGAGGTTTCTTGCCTCCGGTATAACATTTACCTCCACAAAATCCTGGTAACTTGCCTCCTTTGCGAAAATCAAAACCAGGTTCGAAAAAAACTTTATAGCTTAGCCACATAGTATCGCCAGGTGTTTCTAGCGGGACATGCAATTGTACCGCGCAGGGGGTAGATCCTTGAATGCCTGTGCCGACACATCCTTTAGGGTATTTTAACCGTAAAACATGGTTTTGGAGTAATGAATCATAAATGATCTCGGAGCGTCCTTCATGCCCGTTTTCAAAAGAATTTTTAAAGTGAGAGGAGTCAAAATCCGCTATAAAAACATTCTTTGCATCGATGATTGCTATTAGTGAAAATAGCATAATCATTGTAATCTTTATTTTTTTTGTTCTAGTCATTTATAAACTTTTTTGCTGTAAATAAATTTTGCATTAAGTAGAAATTTAATTCGCAGATTTACTAACGTAACCACAATAAAAGGCCGCTGATGCAAAAAAGTTTTTATTGGACCTTGCGTACCTGTTAGAAAATCTGCATATAGCCTAGAAAAAATACATTTCAACGATTCTGATTATTCCATCCCGAATTTCACTGCGCAGGAATCAAGAACAGAGTCCCATCTTCGCTTCCCGCTGACTAACGTGTTCATGCAAGCATCAATGCCCACATGAAAAAGGTCATAAGTTCCGTAAGTGATGGCTCTTCTGTATTGTTTCATAATAAGCAGGATATAATATAAAAATTATACCTCGAGATAAACTTTAGATCTTGTGGTGTATACCAAAGAATAATGCTGGAGACGAAAAATTTCGTTTAAACAACGTCCCATTTTGAAATTTATACGTGAATAGTATCGTTCTACAAACACTAAAAAATCCACAGTCTTGATAGGGAGATTCGGGACGCGCTTCTGAATCTCTATAGCCATAGTTAAACGATCCTTAAAATGTTTCCTTCGGCGATAGTAGACAAAGAAACACTTTTTCCATATAGGGTGTGAAGATGAATTACTGGAGTGAATTCGATGCAATGTAATAATGGTTGGAATGCTTTTTAGTCCGCCCCAACAACTGGCGAGGGCTGAAAACCAAGCATCATGAAAATTTACGAGTTCTGGAACGGGTATCGCATAGGTCAAAAAATCTCTACGAATAAGCATTGAGGCTCCCTGAAAAATACTGGTATTGAAGAATATTCGGTAAGCCTTATCAAAAGAATTATGAGGAATAAAGTCAACGCAGTCTAAATCACTTAAAGTGATTCCTTTTCTATTATCATTTTCATCAATAATAGCCGCATCACCACAAACGATCATGTTGTCACCAATATGTGTCAGCAAAACTTCTAAGTGATTTTGGAGCCAAATGTCATCTTGATCACTTAGTGCAATAAATTCCCCAGAACATAAACACATTGCTTTTTCAAAATTTTTTTTGAACCCTAAATTGGATTCATTTCGATAGCAATGAATACGATGGTCTCGATTTGCATTTTCTTGTAGCACATCCCATGTGTTATCTGTGGAATAATCATCGCAAATAATCAGTTCAAAATCGCGAATTGTCTGATTTAAAATGGAATCCAGTTGTTTTTGTACATATAAAGCTCCGTTGTAGGTGGCCATCGCAATTGATATCATTGTTTCTCTTTATCCCCAGCGCAAATCATCGCCTCTGGGACTCCATGCATAATTGATGCCGTTGTACGCATAATCTTTAATGGCCACATTTAGCTACCAATGACCATTAAATAGGGTTCTCGTGAAGTCCAAAAACCAGGAAAAAAGGTTGTGTCGTCCCCTATTTTCATTCCAACCTTGATTAAATCATCTCGGGTTGTTGGTTTGCGAGACTTTGTCAAAAAAGGATAAGTCAAGCATTTTATTATTTTGATGGGCTTCAAAATATGTTTTCCTTTTGAAGTCCCATGCTCTGAATCAATCGATGAAACATTTCTCGAATACCTACATTAGGTACCCAACCTAAAGCCTCTAACTTTTCCGCATTTAATCGAATTTTCACTGTGGGGTTATACCCCAATGTGCAAGCATCTTTTGCGATTTTAAACGTGACCTTGATTCCAGATTTAGGGAATGCGCGTGCTACCAACTGAGCCATATCCGCAATAGAAATCGCAGTGTCTTTATTGGCCACGTTGTATGCTTCGCCCGACTTCCCCTTCGCGAGAATCCAAAGAATCGCAGTCACGGCATCTGCGGTGTAGCAATAATTGCGTTCCGTTTCACCCAGAGTACAAAGTACAATATCTTTTTTTTCGATTACAGCACGCGCAAACTGTGCAAACACGCGGCCATCGTCATAGGCCACTCCAGCTCCAAAAGTCTGGGAAAGGCGAGCTACCACTACTGGGACACCAAACTCTCTCGCATAAGAAGCACATAGACATTCCGCTAAACGTTTCGCCTCAGGGTAGCTACTTCGGACCTGCATGGGATCCAAGTAACCAAAAACTGATTCGCACACACTGGGGGACTCTGGATTTGTTACGCCATACACTTCCAAGGAAGACAAAAATAGAAAACCCTTCACTGTTTTTTCTAGGGCAAGCTCTAAAGCATGACGCGTACCATCCAAAACGGTTGTGATCGTTTCCACAGGTTTCGTTACAAAATCTTTAGAGCTGGTGACGCTAGCTCCATGCACTATAAAGTCCACCGAACCCTGCACTAGCAAAGGCTTGTTTACATCACCGACTACAAACTTTATCTCTGGGCGGTTCTCAAGATCGGCAAATACCACCTTCGCCTTTGCCTCATTCCGAACGAGCGCTAAAATCCGAATTCCAGAATGGTAAAGTCGATTGCGACAAGCGAGAGCCTTCACCACCTGTGAACCGATCAACCCAGTTGCCCCTGTTACCAGGACTGATTTTCCAGCAAAAGCCTCCCAAGGGAGGTTCGCGTTTGCTACGGCTTCGAGATCTTCTTGTAACACGGGGTCTTTTGCACTTTCGAACATTTTAAATTCCAAAAATCTGGGAATTTTCGCGGGCTTCGTAAATAGCACGGAACAAGTAAAAGTCCATAGGTGTCGTTATCTTAATGTTTTCTATAGGGCCATCAACCATAAACAAGGGGTGACCATAGTGCTTCATCAGGCTTGCCGAATCAATGGTATTGAAAATCCCGTCTTCTACCGCCTTTTGGTGTACCTCATAAAGATCTGCCAAGAAAAAGCTCTGGGGTGCACGGGCTAGGCGGCACACGCTGCGGTCCGCGATGCGCTCCACTTGGTTCCCATTTTCGGCAGTCACAATAGTCTCGACCGCCGGGGTTACCGTAATAGCAGAACCGTGGGTGCGCACAGAGGCGATATTATCCGAAATCAGTTGTTCACTAATTAGGGGACGCACACCATCGTGTACCAGCACCACAGAATCTTTCGGGGACTTGCAATTGGCGTAAATGACTTTCAAACCATTATAAATGGATTCTTGACCCGAAGAACCGCCTTCCACGACCCATTGCACCTTTTTGATACGATGATGTTCCAACAGCTCTTTGAGATGATTAATCCAATTTGTAATGCAAACCACACAAATGTTATCAATTTCCGGGTGATTTTCGAAATACTCCAGCGTATGGATAATAATTGCCCGTCCGTTTAGTTCTAGGAATTGTTTTGGCCTCGCCTTCGCATTCATGCGAATACCAGAACCGCCGGCAAAAATAAGTGCTGTATTCATGAGTGGCAAAGATAGCAACTTAAGATTTAAACGAGATTTTTATCTCAACAGGATAATGATCGGAGGGCATACTCTCTCTACAATGGCGTCTGTGTAGGTTGCGTAAGTACCCCGTATGGGCTACATGGAGCTTATCGTTGATAAAAACAGGATCTACACGATTACCTGAAGTTGTTGACATTGAAGGTAGCCCCGGTAGTCCGACGAGTGTTCGCTAAGGTGTAAGAATATTGCAAAATTTTAAAATTTACCAAAAAATGATATGGTTTGCTTTTCTGATCTACATTAAAATTTCCACTAACGAACGGATTGTCGCCACACATAATCTCGATTTTTTGAAGTATCAACGTTGTGTATTCAAACCGATTCCATTCACCGGAAATTTTCAGTTTTGTAGAAAATAGACACAAATTCTTTTTCCGTTTTTTTTATCATCACGGTTTACAGTCACATAGATCTAAGCAAGTTTGCTATTAAATTTTGTATTTGCTCAAATAGCAAGTCCTCAGCACAAAAAAAGTCAAAATTATGGAATTGAATCCGTTGAGTAATGACGGGGTAACGCTGCGCCCAACCATCCCCTGTAAAGAATCACTCCGAATTCTCCACACACATATTGTAAGTCGCTACTGTCAGGTGTTCATACAATAATGGTCACCTCTAAAAATTCTTTTTCTATGACCAGAAGCCGGTTCCCTCTCAGGGAACGTCAGGCTTCGCAGAGCTGACCTTTGGTCGGCCCCGCAGGGGTGAGGATGGAACAACGTGACACCGCAACAAATTGGCTGTGACACATCGCAATAGGTCGTCACTCAAAGTGGCTAATAACACCATTATTAGCCACTTTTCGTTTCTACTCCCACAGGGATCACTCTCACTAAGCGCTGAAGCGCAAGTGTTCGTGTTTCTTGCTCGGTCTCGCTCAATTTCATGACCGCAAACCAATTTTTAGAGGTGACCTAATGAAAGAGAACATAACCCTAATCTGCCAGAATGTCATATCAAAAATGCCGTAAAACTTTCTCTATACTCGCAATCTGGCTTTTGCTGACGCCTGCGTTTTTGGCGAAGGTTTTCCAGAGGTTGACGGATTCTTGGACTTCTTCGAGAATGGCTTTGTAGCGGCCCCGTTTGAGTCCTGCGTAGGTGGCAACCGCTTTGATGTCGTCTTGGATAAATTGGTCACGTTTGCCGTTGAAGGTCATCTGATGGGTTCCGGTCCAGAGTCCGCCGGGGTTGTAGGAGTAATTAATGTCGAAGGCAGGGGCGAGTTTCCAGGTGCCGTTTTTGTCCATGAGAAATCCGCTATTTTTAGCATGATCATCCTGGTTGCGAGCGCAAATGTTGAACAAAGCGCGGCGGAAAAAGGCTTCGACAGCTTCGATGCCTAAGTTCATCTGCTTGATGATGCCAATGGCTTGTTCGTAGCTGTAGGCACCGGCGGCATTGAAATCGAAGTGGGCGAGTCCGGCAAGGGATTGGTAGTGGCGTTTTTGACCATTTTCGGTGCGGTCGAATCGCTGGGTCATAAAGTGTCTGTGCCCGGAGGCTTCTAGGAGGCGGCACTCACTCATCTCGATGCCCGCGGCTTTGGCCATTTGTGAGTAGGCGTATTCAATTGCTCCGTAGCTTTGGGTGTCGGAGCCTTCTTTGTCGCCGTTGTTTTCGACATCGTCCAGTTTTAATAGCCAATAAGTGCAACCGTCGGGGGCTTGGGTCTGCCCGGAGCGAATTTCGCCTGTTTTTTCGTTGAGGGCAATGAGAACTTTGGCGCGGGCACCTCCCGCTGAAGTGCCTACGCGGAGGATTTGCTGGAAATCTTTGGCCTCTTTGAATTTTATTTTCGCTGTTTTGCGAACTTTCAAAACGCTCTCGGCAAGTTCTCTTAAGTGTTCAATGTCGAGAGTCTCGCTTGCGTGTGTATTGGGGCCTTGGACCGGGTAGAATTCAAGGGCTCCCATTCCGCGTTTTCCGGTATAGCAGAGGCGTTCCAGTGCGGTGAAGTCTCCGGGAGTGCGTCCCTCGCGGGTAAGCCAAGCATCGATGATTTGGTTCCCGAATTTGTCGGGGAGGGAGTCGGCGAATAATCCTGGGAGCCCGTGGAATGTGCTTATCGGGAGGAGTGGAAAACGGTAAATGCCCTCAGTAAGAGGCATGGTGAGTGGCGCAGGTTCAATACCGCTTTTAATGAATTGGGGCGTGTATTCAAAAGAAGCGTAACGGTCGCCTTCCTGCATGGAGAGGGCCCCTATGGTGGTTCCCCAGAGTTTGACTTCGACGGCAATCATTTATCTTCACCCCAGACCCAGGGTTTCGTTTCGGCAAGGAAAGTAGTAGCTTTGCTTGCTTTGCGCTTTTTGGAGGCACGAATCCGAGTTTTCCCTTTGAGTTTTAAGAGATTGAGTGGGCTCGGCGTACTTTCTGGAAGTGTGTTGAACAATGAGGGGAGTAAATCCAGTGCTCGGAATATTTTAACGAAGTTGATCGTTTGTGAAGATACTCCTTTTTCGATGCGCTCCACTGTACTTTTGCCGACGCCCGCTTGGTTTGCCAAGCCCTCTTGTGTCCAATTCTTGCCAAGGCGGAGCCCCGTTAAACGCGCCCCGATCTCTTGAAGTACCGCTTCGTCTGTTTGGATATTATAAATATTCATTAAATAACTCATCTTTTAAGAATAATTAATTATATAATATAAACATAAAATGTCATAGATGATGAAATAAAAAATATTTTTATTCCTCTTTTATGATAAATAAACGGCTAATAATTGATTAATTCTTCTAATGCGAATAGTTGATTAAAGTAAAATCTATCAAATCAACGCCAGTTCGAAAATGTTTAGTCTATTTTGTTTACTGCTCTGAAAGCCAATAATAGAGAGAATCCGTGCCCTGAATCCCCACTGGAAGTGGGAGACTTTTTCCTTGCGTGAGAGTTGAAAGTGAATTTTCTCCGCCGATTTTAATGATGGCGTTTCTACAGAATCCAAAATTAAACTGAGTGGGAATTTCAAAAACAAGCGAATCTATCGTAAACACAATGGAGGCATCTCCCTCGAACGGCAGCGAAGAGGCATAGAACATTGTCGTCGAGTACCATCCCGATTCTCCAGACGCTGAGGAGATGTTTCCAGAATTTAAGATAATGACGGAATCTTGGTTATTTGCACTTCGTAAGGTGACCTTATCCGGAAATAGGGAGTCCAGCTCAGGAGCCCCTGTATAGAAACTAATGTATGAGGTCGCCTCATCGGCATTATGGGCATCGCAGGCATAGGAGATCAATGATAAAAGGATTAGGGTCAGTCCTGTACTTAGTAATTGCACGTTGTTACGCATGTTTCTATTCGCTCTTATTTTATCTGTTTTCAAGTCCATAAAATAGCATTTCAAAAATACATACAAAGAATTTGCCTAGGCCGTACGTCTATAAAAAATTCCGCAGATGCGTAAGGGGGCGTTTAATGGCTTAGGTCTGATAATATTTTTTATACCATTCTGCGAAACGACGCACGCCTTCTTCAAGTGCTATTTGGGGGCGATAGTTGACGGCTGTCTCTAAGGCTTTTGTATCTGCCCAAGTGACAGGGACATCACCAGGTTGCATGGGCATCATATTCTTGATGGCTTTCTTGCCGAGAGCCTCTTCAAGGATTTCTATGAAGCGCAACAGAGGGATGGGTTCCCCGCGACCAATGTTAAATACATGCTGAGAACCATCGCCACCATCCCAGTCCAAAACTCGAATGGTTCCTTCTACAATATCTTCGACAAAAGTAAAATCACGGCGCATATCCCCATTGTTAAAGACGGAAATAGGTTTGCCCGCATTAATGGCTTTGGCAAAAAGCATCGGTGCCATATCAGGACGTCCCCAAGGACCATAAACCGTGAAAAATCGGAGCCCTGTGGATCGAATTCCAAACAAATGGTGGTAGGTACTCGCCATCAGTTCGTTCATTTTTTTAGTAGCGGCATAAAGGCTCCGCGGGTTATCGACACGATCATTTGTAGAAAAAGGGACACTGTCATTTTCGCCATAAACGGAGGACGAACTGGCATAGACCAGATGTTGTACCGGAAAGTATCGGCAGCATTCCAGGATGTTTAAAAATCCAGTGACATTGGAATCAATATAGGTTTGTGGATTTTCAAGACTATAACGCACTCCGGCTTGGGCTGCGAGATTCAAAACCATGTCAAATTTTTGAGATGCAAAAAGATTACGTAGAGCAACCCCATCGGCAAGATCCATTTCGATAAATTGGACAGAGGAGGGCAAACGGGCAAGTCGCGCGCGTTTCAGGGAAACATCATAATAGTTATTGAGATTATCAATGCCAACGACAAAATCACCCCGTGCGGCCAGTTTCAATGCTATTTCGTTGCCAATAAACCCAGCAACCCCGGTAACTAAAACTTTAGGACTCATATTTTCCAAGCCTCATAAGGAGTGAATGGTGCTGATAACAACCCCATGCAGAGGTAAATAATAGAAAATAGGGAGATCCCTAGGAACCGCAATAATTCACTATGGTTTCGACTTTCAGCTTGAAAGAAGTATTAGTGGGCATTTTAAAGGATTCGCCGACTTTGAATCGTCGTGAGTCTTTTTGTCTAGGAAGAAGTTCGATCATTTTACTGCGGAGCTTTTTCTTTAAGCTGGTATCGAATTCGTATTTCTGGGTATTATGTGTGCCGAGTGTTGTGTGGATGCCATCGGAGAAGCGTTGGCTTCAACTGGTGAGTTTGTCCAAAAAAGGGGCCCAGAGCAAAGCCGGGAGGGACAACGGAGTGTAGTGTTGTAGTGGCTAGGCTCTGGGCTTTTTTATTGGATCCCCAATTTCCACGGGAATAAAGCTTCCCAGCGGAGACCCACTTGAGTGAGAGCTTCTTCGTGCCAGGCGGGGGCGATGAGGGTGATTCCAAAGGGAAGCCCATCTTCGCGAGGGACACCGGGGCATGCGAGTGCGCAAGCATCGGCAAGGTTGACAAAATAGGAGTAGGTACCTAATTGTTTGTTGATAAGAAATGGCTCATCAAGAGCTTCACGCACGGTGGGGAAGCGGGATACCGTGGGCACCAGTAATGCGGTGTAGCCACCGATGGCGTTGCGTATTTTAAGCCCAAGTTCAGCCCTTCTGTATTCTGCATGACACATGTCTACCGCTGTGAATTTTTTTCCTTGCGCGATGATCTTTGCGACAGTCGGGTCTACTTCTTTGCTGTATTCGTCTACAAAATCACCCATGGTGGCGTTACGTTCAGCAATCCATGCGGTTTGATAGAGCATCTGTGAAAGTTCATCCATGGGTGAGAAATCCATGGGCGAAAAAAGGGCTCCCCAAGATTGTAAACATTGAAGCGTGGCGTCCCAAGCGTTAACGGCTTTGGTGTCTCCATACCAGTTGATTTCGCTTGGCACGGCAAACAGGAGCGATCCTGGGAGAAATTCTGGGACATGTGAAGGCTTTTTCTGGCTGTAGGGGTCCATCGGATCAAATACGCCAATTAAATTCCCAATAGTTCGTACATCTTGAACCGTCATCGCAAATACGGAAACGCAGTCCAAAGAGCGACAAGTGGGCACAATGCCCCTTGTACTCACATGGCCCCGGGTCGGTTTCCATCCTACAATGTTATTAAACCCTGCAGGAACGCATCCTGTGCCTTCGGTATCTGTATCGATACTGAAAGGAACGATCCCTCGCGAGACCGCTACCGCTGAACCTGTCCCTGCCACATAATCTTTATGAAATGGATTTTTGGGAATTCCATAGGGTGTGTGGACGCCTGTTAACCCTATCGCAAACTGATCCATGTTTGTCTTAGCGATGACAATGGCTCCCGCGCGGCGTAAGAGATACACTGCAGAGGCATCCTTTTTCGGTGTGTACGTAAATGCGGGGCATCCTGCCGTGGTGGGGAACCCCGCCACATCAATATTATCTTTTACAACGAAGGGAATTCCATACAAGGGTAAATGAGGCGGAATCGCTCCGTTTTGGAACATCGGCAACATATTCAATTGAGTCTGAATTTGATTTCGATCGGCAATACAAATCCACGTAGGGTCGGCCGCTTCCATTGAATCCACCAGAGCAAATAATGCTTCTGTGGGGTTCAGATTCCCCGATCTGTAGGCAGTTTGCCACTCCTCAATTGTCCAGCCAATATTCGCAAGCATAAATGTCCTCGCAAAACTAGTAGCAAAGAACGGGCCAATAAGAAAAACCGTTTACCAAGGTAATTTCGTGGGGTCCTGTTGTTTGTTCCCACAATTTTGTGGTTTGGTTCTGCGACGTTGTCACGGTTATGTAAGATGCCGATGTTTCTTTAGATCTTTGAATTTTGACTTCTAACATGGAGAATTTGTTAGCTTTGGAAAATATGCCTCTCTTTTTGCTTTTGTTGTTTTTCCCTTTCCTTTTGCAAGCTTCGCCGACAGGTTTTCTGGACCTGAGCACTTTCCCATTTCAGGAAAGATCTTTTGAATCGTTAGATGGATCGTGGCGTTTTGCACCCGGTCTTGTAGAGCCTTACCAGACGGTGCCGGACTCTTTGACCATGGATGTCCCGGGCTATTGGGATGCATCGCTGAATCTTGTCGCAGCGACCTACCAGTTGCAAATTGATTTGCCTGAAAATTATGAGGAACCACTGGCCCTTTATGTTCCGGAGCAATCTTCTGCCTACCGCCTTTGGGTGGGGGATTCCTTGGTGGCAGCTAAAGGAATAGTGAATACGGACCTTCAGAAAATGCAACCGGCGGCAGGCGATACCCTAGTTTTGATGCCTTCCGGGAAACACTGGGTGATTACTTTGCAGGTGGCAAGTCATGATCTCTCACGGGCGGGGGCATCTTCCTCTATTTTGATTGGCACCATTGCAGAGCTTTCCTTGCATCGTAATTTCGGCATTGCTATGGATGCACTCGTGGTGGGGGCGCTCCTGATGATGGCTTTGTATCAGATTATCCTTTTTGTGCATCGCCGCTTCTGGTCTTATTTAACGTTGGCCTTGGTGTGTCTGTTTTGGGGAATCTGTTTTGCGGCTTACGGGCGGGGAGGACGTCTGCTACTGATTTTTTTCCCTTCCTTGAGTTATGGCTTTTTGGCTGCTGTGGAAATGATTCCGGTGATTATTGTGCCCGCACTCATGTATCATTTTCTGAATGAAAATTTTCCAAAGATTATGCCGCGTTGGGTACATCAATGCATTTGCGGGTGCTGTACTTTTGGAGCACTTTTGATTCTGGTTCTGCCTCTGAGAATCTGGTCCCGTTTGATTACGGTTTATCAGATCTTTGATCTTCTTTGTCTGATTCCGGTTTTCTGGTTGCTTGTGATTGCCATACGACGCCATTTGAAAGGGAGTGTTACCTTGTTCGGGGGTATATTTCTTTTCTTGTTTGCCGGAGTCAATGATGTGCTGTATGATCTGCGTATTCTGAATACGGGTTATTTTATACAGTATGGACTTTTGATTTTTGTGGTCGCTTTTGGTTTTGTGCTTTCCAGAAATTATGTGCGATTTCAGGCGACTCTCGTAAAACAGACAGAATATTTACGAAGGGCGCATTTGATGCGGCATCATCTGGAGCAGATCCTGAATACGATCAAGGACCCTCTTTTTGCTGTGCGCGAAGATGGTGAAATTGTCTATGCGAATGTGGCGTGTCTCGCGTTGCTGGGGTATTCGGTGCGTGAAGGCCAAGTCTATTCCTTGAATGATTGGGTAGCTCCTGATTCGCTTTCCAAAAAAGTATTGAGTGAAATGATTCAGAGTGATGAAGCTGTTGTGCATCAGCAAATTGAAAATCTGGTTTTAGTGGATGCCGGAAAAAGGAAACATCAAACACGGGTGATGGTATCGAGTATTCCCGTAGATGATATGATGTTATCCATTTGTGTCATTGATCCTTCAGCCCCACAGTCTGCGGAAGCGGTCATTCAGGCGGCGAATGATCAGCAGACCCGTGCTGAAGAATGGGCTACATTGCAGCAGGCATACGCTTTACAAGAAACACAAAAAAATCCAAAACTCTCCAAAATTCTCAAATCCCTGGATGCTTCTTTGACGGAAGTGAAGGCTTTGTTGCGGAATACACCGTCAGAAGAACAGCAAAAACGGGTGGTTTTGGCCGTGGAGTTGCTCAATACGGCACTGCGATTGTGGGTAGGGCAAACCCCCTCCAAAAGTAAAGCGGATCTCGCGCGGGAATCGGGTTTGTGGACGGTTTATATGAATCTGGATGGCTGGGAACGCACTCAGACGCTGGATCGGTATTTAGCGGTGGAGACCTTCCCTGTAAAAGCGCATTGGGAGCGCATTTTCAAAACCATTCAATTTGTTCTGGCGAGCCCAGGAATTGCTCATACCGAATCACGCAAGCAGCTGGAGCAGCAGTTAGAAGTATTGCAAAATAGGCCCTAGAGGGAATTTTCTTTTCATTTTTTTTGCGGGATAAGTTTATCATTGAAGCGTAAACTTGGTTTTGATAGGGGCATTCTGATTTTTATGAAATGTCCGAAATTTGAAAAATTAAGCCGTTTTGAAGTTGTTAAGATCCGATATTAACGATTTTAACAGTAGTTTTTTAATGACAGGGGAATCCCTGGGGGGTATAATTAGGGCAAATTTTTTTTCCAGAGTTCCCCAATGCTCAAATTTTTTTGCCTTGCCCTCGTTCTCACTTCTTCTGTTTTTGCCCAGACCGCGGTTCAACCTTCGGGTTCTGGTACTGGTGCTGACCCCTATAAAATCAACTCACTTTCCAACTTGTACTGGCTTTCGCAGACTGCAAGCGCCTGGGATGACACTCTGGTGCAGACGAGCGACATTGATGCCTCGGAAACAAGTGGCTGGGCGAGCGACTCCGGCTTTGCGCCCATAGGCGATATGAGTACCCCCTTTACCGGGAGTTATAATGGTCAAGGGCATATCATAACCGGGCTGACCATCCATCGGCCTGGGGGGGCCGCTACGGGCTTTTTTGGTTATGTGTCGGGAGGCAAAATAGATAGCCTTGGCCTTTCGGGAGCGACGGTGATTGGAGGGATGGCTGTTGGAATCGTTGTTGGCTACCTGGATCAGGGAACCTTGAGCAATTCCTATGCTACAGGTTCTGTGAGTGGCGAAATGGCGGTAGGAGGTCTTGCAGGCTATTTTCAAGGAACAATCGCTCAGTCTTTTTCTTTAGCGGATGTCAGTGGCATATCGGGAATAGGGGGGCTCGTGGGTTATGGATTCAACGGCACTTTGAGCTCCAGCTATTTCGCGGGAACCCTGGATGGCAGGAGTGCTGTGAATGGTTTGATTGCCTATAATGCAGCCGTTTCTATTCACGCCAGTTTCTGGGATTCCACTGGAGCAGGCCTTGCGATTTCTTCCGACGCTTATGCGAGAAACACAGCACTCCTGCAAACGCAAACGACGTTTAGTGATTCAGGGTGGAATTTCGCATCGACATGGTCCATTGAAGCGGCTTCGAATCTGGGATATCCTTATTTGCAGGGCGTTCCTAGCCCCAAAGTGACTACTCGGCGGGTGACCAATATTTTTAAGAATTCGGCCACCGTATCTGCTTTCAGCTCGTGGCCTTCGGCGCTCTCCCGGGGTTTCTGCTGGAATACGACGGGATCTCCGACTCTTGTGGATTCAAAGCTTGCCTCCACGACGGCACTCACGACCAGTGCCTTTAGTGCCAATGTGAGCGGCTTGACAGAAGGAATCACATACTATCTTCGAGCCTATGCGATCAGCGCTTCGGACACGGTCTATGGCAATATTATTCGGTTTACAACACCCTCGCTGGAGGGGGCTGGCACTTCGGAAAATCCGTACCTTATTTCCTCTTATGATGATTTGAAAAAAGTAGGTGTCGGGGCCCATTCCTTGTCGGCAACGTACCGTCTCACCAGCGATATTGACGCGTCGAGTTCTAAAACACAGAACGGCGGAGCTGGTTTTTATCCGATTGGATCAGACTCGGAACCTTTTAATGGTGTTTTCCAAGGGGCTGGATTCGGTATAAATGATTTGAATATGAATTGGCAGGGGAATACCTATGTAGGTCTGTTTGGGTATGGCTCTTACGCTACGATTGACAGTCTGGGCCTTGTGAATATGACTGTCAAGGGGTATGAATATTTAGGTTCGTTGGCGGGGGTGTGCAATAATTGCAAGATCACGGCGGTTTTTGTTTCTGGATTGAGCATGGCTCGGACTGTGAACAACGATAACAATCTCTTTATCGGTGGTCTTCTGGGAAGAGGGTCTCAGGATACCATTGTCGGGACTTCTGTGAAAGGTTCTCTGAGTGTTTCCGGAGAGGATCTGTCGTCTTATGTCGGGGGACTTATCGGGAGCCTGAGTGAGCTTTCTTCTCTTCAGGACTGCTTTACGGAAGTAACCATCACGGCGGCACAGACGGGGCTCTATAACTACTATGTTGGCGGACTGTTAGGAAAAGGAGGAGACGGAACTTCTATCGAAAGTTGCCATACCAACAGTAGCCTAGATGTCACTTCGGGGCTGTATGTCTATTCGGGAGGACTTGCTGGTATTACTGAATCTGTAACTATCGTCAACAGCTATGCAGAGGGGAGTGTGATTGCCTATGTCAATAATAACTCGGCTTATTCCAGCTATGCCGGTGGTTTAGTGGGTCATGCAACGAAAACATCAATCGATAATTCCTATGCGGGGAATTCTGTTTCGGCATACAACTCCGTTGCAAGTAAGAATAATCTGAGTATGTTTTCGGGTGGGCTTGTGGGCTATCATGAAAAGGGACACATTTTCAATAGTTACTCTACTGGAAGCCTCAACGCGAGTGCACTCACCGTAGGATCTGGTTCCAGCGTGAATGCCAATGTGAATATGGGGGGACTTGTGGGCTACGGTGTAAACGATAGCCTTGGAAAAAGCTATAGCGTCAATGCTTTCGCCTCTTCCATCAGCGCATCGGGAACAGGCTCTTCTTATCGCGGGGCAATTATGGGTTATGGAAGTTCTTCGGTTGTTGCCGATTGCTACTGGAACAGCAGCCGTTCTACGGTTACAAGCGCTTGCGGTTCTGGAAATTGTGAGGCGTCAAGTCTGGATAGTGCTTCAATGTTGCTTGTTTCCTCATTTCCTAAGCTAGACTACGATTCCACTTGGATTCAGTACAACGGCCATACTTTTCCGTTGATTCGTGGTTTAATGACGCCGCTTACGGTCACTGCCAATGATTCCCTCCGTTCTTATGATGGCGTTTCTTTTACCGGTGGAAATGGAGTCCGCTATTCAACAACATACACAACCTCTTTGATCTCTGGAACACTTGAATATGATGGAACAAGCCAAGGAGCTATCGACACGGGAACGTATAGCATTACCGTGAGTGGTCTTTATTCCACCCAACTGGGTTATGCCATCGACTTTGAATCGGGTTCCCTGCGCATCGACCCTAAAAAGCTGAGTCTTGCAGGTCTTTCTGTCGAAGATAAAATCTATGATGGGACCACTGACGCAACGTTTTCGGGTTCGGCAAGCCTTGATCCGGACGGCATTCTTACAGGAGAATCGGTTTCTCTTTTGCTGACTTCCGCCGTGGCAAATTTTTCTGACAAGAATGTGGGAAGCGACAAGGAAGTTCTTGTGACGGGTTATTCCCTTTTTGGGGATGACGCTGCAAATTACGTGATTGATTCCGCCACATTCACTGCTGATATTACGACCAAGTCGCTTACTATCATAGAAGTCACTGCGAGCGATAAAGTCTATGATGCGACGACCATCGCGACTCTCACCAGCGGAAAATTGACTGGGGTTGTCATCGGAGATGCGGTCACTCTCACCAAGGGCACCGGCACCTTCGCGAATGTCAACGTGGGCACTGACAAAACCGTCACTGCCAAGGGTTATGCTATTAGCGGGGCGAGCGCCACCAACTATGTCCTTGCGGCCCAACCGAGCGGCCTCAAGGCTGACATCACCGCTTACCCCATCACCGTCACCGCCCGCGATACTTCCAAGGTCTACGGGGGAAGTGACCCTGTATTCCCTTACAGCGCGACAGCATTGCTGGGTAAGGACAAATGGAGCGGAGCCTTATCGCGTGAATCGGGCACCAAAGTAGGCACTTATGACATTTTGATCGGTACGCTGGACGCTGGCGACAATTACGAGGTGACTTTCAACGGTGCAGTCTTTAGCATTTTGAAGTCCAGCAGTATATTGACGCCCGCTTTGGCGGAAAATAGTTCCGTACGTTTTGTACCTGAAGGTCTCATGGTGCAGGGTATTCGCGGACGTTTGGATGTATTCAACCTGAACGGAACTCGTGTTGCTACCCTGAATGTAACTACTGATGGAATCTATAAGTTTAACCAGACTCCCGGCATCTATATGC
>Ga0209467_1000792_pt1 | contig 35710 bp, 30 predicted proteins | sample Higcelwee11metaG_FD_187175 | JGI IMG/M metagenome (GOLD analysis project Ga0209467, IMG submission 187175) | Freshwater pond sediment microbial communities from the University of Edinburgh, under environmental carbon perturbations - High... | ecosystem: Environmental > Aquatic > Freshwater >... | reverse complement strand
GTGAAGAAAATAAGTTTAAAAAAACTAATTAATTAAAATAATAAAATAAATAGTAAATGATGGACAAGATCGCCTTTTAGGCGACCACATTCATCAAGCCACCGCCTTTGGCGGGGGTGTTCTGACTTATATAAAAACCTACAAATGTAGAGTTTTTATTTTGTAAATGAACAATTTAATTACATAAAAATTTATTTTTATTTTTATTTAATATATCTAAACTTTCGTTTATTATTAATTTAAAAATTTCTTCTCCCATTTTTTCACTTGCAAGCGTTTGATCAGAATCTATAATGCCAGTCTTCGTATCTATATATTTAAATTCTTTTGTAAATTTTTTTGAATCAGTTTTTTCTTTAAATAAATATAGTGCCATAGCACTCTCAATTGTTCCAGCGTGATTCATTGAATTTTCATCTATTCTTTTACAAACATTTTGAACACCTTCAATCCGCCACCAATTATGTAAATATAAATTAATGTCATTTAAATTTTCTTTTAATTCAGTAGCTACTTTTTTGATAAACTTATTATTTCCACCATGGGCATTAATTATATAAAAATCTCTAAAACCATGTTTATATAATGATGTGATATAATCATTAATTATAGAAATTAGCGTTGTTGTTTTATATGTAATGGTACCTGCAAATTTCATAAAAGGTTGAGGTTCATCAGAATAGCCGATATTAATCGTAGGTCCTATTATCCATTTTGTATTTTTAGAAATTTTTTCAGAAATTTTTTCAGCCAAAAGAGTATCAGTTGCTAAAGGCAAAGCTTCACTGTGTTGCTCTGTGCTTCCAATTGGAATAATGATAGATTTATTATTTTCTAAATATTCTTCAATTTTATTAAATGATAAATTTTCTAATTTCATATATTATACTAAATTTAATGAATTTTGTCATTCAATTTAAATATATTAAATTAATATTTTAGTTTTGTCAAATTTTTTTACCAATTTGTAAAGGCTAAGTTAAAATGTCATACCTTTGAGCAAAGTAGAAATGTCATACTTGCTTTTGCTAGTCTAGAGCCAAGTTAAAATTGTAATTGACACTATGATACATCCTAAAAACTACAAAAATTTAAAAGAAATGTTTTTATTTTTGTCAAAACTTGGGATACAAAGATGGCGTGTTTCATTACCTAGAAACCAAGGCTCATATATTACAAATTCTAAAAAACTTAATGTAAAATATAACAAGGTATTTGAAGAATATAGAAAATTTATAATATGGTACTTGGAAGAAGGTATAAATATTTCAAATCTTGATATACAAATAGAATCTTTTTTTCGAACAGCACTGATAAGGAAAAAAGAGATATCAATTTTCACACCTAATTCATGTTGTTGCGAATACAAAAGAGAGGCTTTAGCAATTAAACCTAATGGAGATGTTGCTGCTTGCACAGCTTTTACAAATTTAATTATTGGAAATGTAAAAGAAAAATCTATTAATGATATTTGGTATTCATCAAAAATGCAAAACATTAAGCAAATTAAAGTTGCTGAAGTTGAAGAATGTAAAGATTGTGAGTATTTATATCTTTGCGGAACTGGTTGTCGAAGGATGGCCTTAGCTGACAATGGATCGATAAAATCAAAGGATAAATCTATATGTGAAATTTATAAATTTTTTCACGATAGGATTATGCCTATATTAGCTAATTTACAGCTAGAGTTAAAACAAATTTCATAAAAGGAGAATTAAAATGGACAAAAGGTACAAAGCAAAAGAAGTTGAGGAAAAGTGGATGCAAGAATGGGAAAAATCTGAAATATATAAGTTTGATCAAGATAGTAAACAAGCTATATATTCCATTGATACTCCTCCACCGTATGTTAGCTCTGATCATCTTCATCTCGGACATGCTATGTCATATATTCAGGCCGAAATAATTATCAGATTCAAGCGTATGCAGGGATATAATATATTTTATCCTATGGGGTTTGATGATAATGGTCTTCCTACAGAGCGTTTTGTTGAAAAAAAACATAAGATCAATAAAACAAAAATTTCTAGAAAAGAATTTATTGATTTATGTATTGAAGAAACTAAAAAAGGAGCAGAAAATTACCGTAGAATATGGAAGAGCTTAGGTGTTGGCGTTGATTGGTCTCTGGAATATAATACAATTGGAAAGCTTCCTCAAAGAATCGCACAAAGATCATTTATTGATCTTTATAGCAAAGGATTAATTTATCAAGATGAATCTCCAACTTTTTGGTGCACTAATTGTAAAACTGCTTTAGCTCAAGCTGATCTTGAAGATGAAGAAGAACAAGCAAAGATGTATTATATCAAATTTTTGCTTACTACTGAAACTGAAGATATTGTTATTGCCACCACTAGACCAGAAATGCTTCCAGCTTGTGTAGCCTTGTATGTCAATCCAGACGACAATCGTTTTTTGAAATTGCTTAATTCTAATAAGGCAGTAGTTCCAATTTTTAATTTTGAAGTTCCAATTTTTGCCAGTGAAGAAGTTGATCCTGAATTTGGTACAGGAATTATGATGGTTTGTACATGGGGTGATGCTGAAGATGTTAAAAAATGGAAAACAGATAAATTGGATACTAAGATTTTAATTGATGATTATGGAAGACTTACAGAAATAGCTGGTGAATTTCAAGGTCTTAAACTTGATGATGCTCGTAAAGAAATTGTTAGAAAATTAAAAGAATATAATTTTCTTGTAAAAGAAGAAGAAATAGCTCATGTTAAAAATGTTCATGAACGATGCGGAACTCCTGTTGAATTTATAACTTCAAAACAATGGTTTATCAAAGTTCTTGATTTTAAAGATGCTTTGTTTAAAAAAGGAGAAGAAATAAAATGGTATCCTGAGTTTATGAAAGATCGTTATGATTATTGGGTGCTTGGACTCAAATGGGATTGGTGTATCTCCAGAGATCGTTATTATGGAGTTCCTTTTCCTGTTTGGCATTGTCAAGATTGTGCTAAAATTGTTTTTCCAAAAGACAAATATCTACCTGTTGATCCAAGAGAAAGCAATCTTGATGATTTGCAATGTGTTTGTGGAAGTAAAAATCTAATTGGTGAAAAGCAAGTTATGGACACTTGGATGACATCCTCTTTAACCCCATTAATTAATGCTAAATGGCAAGAAGATAATAACTTGATGGATAAAATTTATCCAATGAGTACAAGAGTTCAGGCTTTTGAAATTATCCGAACTTGGTTATTCTATACTGTAGCTAAATCTTTGTTTCATACAAATTCAATTCCTTGGAAATCAGTAATGATATCAGGCTGGGGACTTGATGAACAAGGTAAAAAAATGAGTAAGAGCAAAGGCAATATTACATTGATTGATAAAACAATTACTGAATATTCAGCTGATGCCATAAGGTGGTGGTCTACTGGAGCAGGACTTGGACAAAGTTTAAAACATTCTGATGTTGATTTAAAAGGAGGAGTTAAAATAGCAAATAAGCTATGGAATGTGGCAAGATTTATACAACCCATAATTCAAGATTGGGAAAATAAAGAGCTTGAAAATATAGAAAATTTTTCTGATCAATGGATTTTGACTGAATTACAAAAAACAATATTTGATTGCACTAAAGCATTTGAAGTATGTGATTTTAATAAAGCGAGAATTATTTTGGAGAAATTTTTTTGGTTAAAATATTGTGATATTTATCTGGAATTATGTAAAGATAGAACATGGAATCCTGAAAAATATCCAGTAAATCAAATTGTTTCTTTGAAAAATACTTTAAAGTTTTCTATTGAAAATTTGCTTAAATTGTTTGCTCCTATTTTGCCTTTTGTAACAGAAGAAATTTATCATATTTTGTTTGAGAAAAAAAATAAAGGTTCAATCCATATTGCAAAATGGCCAGAAATAAAGGAGGAATGTTTAAATAAGAATTTTCTTGAAATTAGTTTAAGCTTTATGGAAATCATAAATAAAATTAGACATTTCAAAACAAACATTACTGAATCATTTAAATCTGAAATAAAAGCATTGTCACTGATAACAGAAAATGTGTTATTGCAAAAAGCTTTATCTGATTTGTCAGGACTTGCAAAAGCAGAAAAAAGTTATTTGAATGAAGATATTGATGGCGAGGTTTATGATGTAAAAATAGGAAAAATAATTTTAAAAAAATAAGATTATTTTTTTCAACAAACTCAGTATTATAAGCAATTTATGATACTGAGTTTTTTATTTTGAATTTTTATTGATTTATTTTTCTAAAAAATCCTACTGTTTCATCAAACAACAAATCCCTCACTTCTTTTGAATCATCAAAATAATGACTAGCTTCTTTTATTTCTTTATTTTTTTAGTTGATAATTTTTCAAAAATTTTCCATTGGATACCTAGTCCCTCTTTTTACAAAATTCTCTTCAATATCTTTTAATTTAAATAATTTTTTAAAATATTTTTTAATAAATTCTCTATCAATATTATTATTACAAGTATAAACATCAATACTAACAAACTTCCGAGCTGGAAAAGTGTGGATGCTGATATGACTTTCTGCAATCACCACAAAACCACTCCAGCCTCCTGGATCTTTGATTTTGTTATCAAGCGCCTTAAAGACATAAGGTTTACTAAGTTTTTTCATTTTTAATTTATCTGGCAACTCTATTAATGCCAACTCTAATAAGCTTTTATCATCTAATTTGTCATAGCTTCCACCATAACCATCAATCATAAAATGCTCACCAAAATTACATATTTTCATACTCATTTTTTTAATTTTTTATATATTTTGATTTTACTATAAATTATAGAATAATGCAAAAAAGGATACAAAGTTGTATTGTATCCTTTTTGTTTTTAGAAATGTTCAAAATAAAATAATTTATTTTTTTTGAAGTAATTCCAAAATACTATTCACAGAACTACTCAAGCTATTAATATCCTTACGAAGTTCTCCCATTTCAGTTCTGAGTCTGTTTTCTGATTCTCTAATTTCAGTTTTAAACTCAGTTCTGAGTCTGTTTTCTGATTCTCTAATTTCAGTTTTAAACTCAGTTCTGAGTCTGTTTTCTGATTCTCTAATTTCAGTTTTAAACTCAAATCTTACTTTTGTAATTTCAGATTTTAACTCATTTCTGAGTCTATTTTCTGACTCTCTAATTTCAGATATTACAGCATTTTCAGAAATCTGAATCATTTCTTCAATACTTGTGTAAAAAACTATATTATTTCTTTTCAGCTTATCCATTCGCTGATCACAATCTTTTTCTAAAACATATTCCATCATAATAAATCCTCCTTTTATTTTTGTTTTTATTTTAATACACTTTTCTTAAGTTTACATTAAAAATATTTTTTATCCAAGCAAATAAACCCCCCAAGCCATTAATATAATGGCAAAAATTTTATTTCTATATCCACTTAACTGAGTTTTTATTAATTGTAAATGTTTAGTATTAAAATTAAATATCAAACAAACTACATAAATTAATAAACTAAGCAACATTATAAACACTGGAACTGTAGTTTCTATAACAGCGACATAAGACACTGACGGGCTAAGCTTAATAGCATAGTGTGAACCAACAATTGCAAATAAATTAATACTCTCAACAATCACAAAACTAACACTAACAGAATAAGAAATCTTAAATACTTTTCTTTCTTTAATAATTTTTTTACAATAAAAGTAAATACCACCTAAAAAAAGACCAAGAGAAAAAAACAAAATTCCACCGTAAAAACTTGCTTCTTGATAAACTTTTTCCTCAATAATCATACTAAGAGAAAAAACTAAAATCGCAATAAACATTGGCCAAATAATATTTTTTAATTTACTATGGACAATTTTTCCATCAAAACAAGCAACAAAAGAACCAAAAACAACAATTATAATCCCAATATAATTAAGCAAACTTAATCTTTCATTAATCAACAAAGAAGCTAACAAAGGCACAAGAAGACCAGAAATATTCATAAGAATAGAAACCAATGTCAAATCATCTGAAAGAAACAAAGCACGAAAATAAAAATAAGTAAAGATAATATACAAGATACCAGCAAGAATTGACAAAGCGCTATAAACAATATTTATCTGCGGAAAACCAAAAATAAATACTGATAACCATGGCAAAATTCCAAAAATTCCAATAATTGCTGTTGCTTCTTCTTCTTCACTAAAAACTTCTCGCGCTAACCACAAATCAATAATATTTACCAAAGCCCAACAAATAGGCGCCACAAAAGAAACTAACAACCAGTTTTGCATAATCATAAATTTATCTCCTATTTTTTAATTTTAAAGAACTAACAAAATAATATTTTTAAAAACTTATTTTGATTTTTTATTATAACATAAAAAAATAATTTGTTAATAGTTAGAAAATTAACATCCACATTCCTGAAAACATTTAATAGAACAATTCTTACATTTTCCAAGTTCGTTAATTCTTTTAACAGCCACACAAACAGCTTCTTGTGTATGTTCAAAAAAGTTTTCATTACCAATTTTTTCAACCATTCCTGTTTTCTTTAAAACATTAAAAACATTATTTTTAACATTAGTAAACATTACAATTACATTTTTTTCTTTTGCTTCTCTTAAAAGACTTTCAAGCGCATGAACTCCTGTTGCATCAACTAACTGAACATGCAATAAACGAACTATAACTATTTTCCCACCGTTCTTAATATAGCTTGAAAGTTTTTCTTCTAATTCTGCTACTGCACCAAAAAATAATGATCCTTCAACTTGATAAATTGATATCTGAGGGCAAATAACTTGTCCTTCTTCAATTACAAAAAGCTTTCCTCCTTTTTCACGAGGCATTACTGGGAGAACTTGAGGATGAGAAACTTTTCTTATAAATAAAAGAATGGATAAGATAACTCCAATAAAAACTGCTTGTTCTAATTCTAAAAATAAAGTTGCTATCATGGTTGATATCAAGACTGTTCTATCAGCACTTGTTGCTTTGTAAGTCATTACAAAAGCATGTTTATCTACCATTGAATAAGCGATCACCATTAAAATACCAGCTAAACTAGCTATTGGAATAAATTTTGCCATTGGGGCAGCAATAAGTAAAATAATTAAAATAAAAATTCCAGAAAAAATTATAGAAAATCTTGTTTTTGCTCCAGAGCTATAATTTACCGCACTTCTCGTAAAAGAACCAGATCCAGGAATGCCTGAAGTAAATCCAGCTGTAATGTTTGCTAGACCTTGAGCTATAAATTCTTGATTACCATCAATTTTTTCTCCACTTTTACTAGCAATTGATTTAGCAATTGAAAGAGCTTCAACAATTCCTAAAATAGCAATCGCTAAAGCAGAAGAAAATAAACCATCAAAAATATCTGCATTAAAAGAAAAAAAAGAAAAAGGAGGAAGTGTTTGAGGGATTTCTCCAATTGATTTTACTCCGTATTTTTCAAGATCAAAAATAAATACAAAAAAAGCTGAGATAATTAAAGCTAATAATGCTCCTGGAATTTTTTTAGAAATTTTTTTTGTAATAATAATAAAAGCAATTGTGAATAATCCTAGCACTAAAGCATAAATATTTGTTTCATTAATCTTTAAAAAAGTATGTTTTAATCCATCTATAAAATGAGGATGATTTCCAATGCTAACTCCTATTAAATTTTTTAATTGATTAAAAGCAATCAAAATACCAGCCCCTGCCGTAAAACCAACAACAACAGAATGTGAAATAAAATTAATGAAATTTCCAAATTTCAAAATTCCCATTAACACCTGGAGTAAACCAACAATAAAAGATAAAAAAAACAAAAGAGCTATCTTCTGATCTTCTGGCAAAGAACTAATCATTGTTCCAGCAATAGAAGCTGAAGCCATTGAAGAAGCTACTACCATAGAAATAGCATTAGTAGGACCTGCCGCCAAAAAGCGAGAAGAGCCAAATAAAGCAGCAACAATTGCAGGAAAAATTGCCGCATACAAACCAAATTTTGGATGAACACCAGCAATAATTGCATAAGCCATTGATTGTGGAAGAGCTACAATAGCTACTGTTAAACCAGAAACTAAATCTGCTTTTAACTTAGAAGAATTATAATTTTTTAAATCTTCTATAAAAGGAAAATATTTTTTAAAAAACATTCCCATCTGCATAATCATACTCATATTATTTTTACTACAAAACAAAAAACTTTGCCTTAAGCTAAAGTTCTTTTTAAAAAAATATTAAATAAAAAATTTTTAGTGCTTATTAAAAAAATAATCACCATAAAAATTTTACTCCTAACTTTTAATTAAGTCAATTAAGATTAAATTATTGTAAATTAGTAAAATTAAATTCACCTTTTAGATTACCTCCATATTTTTTTGTATAAAGCAAAGAAATAATAATCATTAAAACACCAACAATCATCAAAGCCACTACTCGCAAAAGAGCATCATCCAAGCTTGACCAAATATCAAAAATCAAAATCTTCAAAATTGTTAAAACCAAAATATACAAACCAATTGTTCTATATTTAATAAAATTTTTAACAATACCATAATACAAAAAAACAAAAGCCAACAAACCCCAATAAATTGTAATTGAAAAAGGATTGTTATCAAAAAATAAATAAATATACTTAGTAGTAATAATAAAAAAATAAATAGAAGCAATAACACTAAAAGAATTTAATAATTTTTTATCAAACAAATCTTGCAATTTTAATTCTTTTGCTAAAATATTAAACAAAACAACAGAAAGAATAAAAAAACTTGTTGCTAAATAATGAAAGATTTTGAAAGACTCTGAATAAGTTAAATTTATATTATTAAAATACAAATCAATCCCTATAATATGAACTAATGCAAAAATAGAACTTATTAATAAAAAACCATACCTAATCTTTGCACTATAAAACAAACTATAGCAAACTGAAATAATCACAAAAAACAAAGAAAAAACAAAAAAGCTAAAACCAATTCTTTCTAGGGGAATAATTTTTTCAATAATCACAAAAATAAAAAGCAAAACAAGAAAATGTAAAACATCATAAAAATATCTAAAACTTCTTTTTTCAAATCTTAAAAAATACAAAGAAAGTAAATTACTTAAAAAAATAATCACCAAAGGAATAAAATTAAAAAAATCTTTATACCAAGAAAGTTCCAACAAAAATCCCAATTTAATTACCCCTAAAAATAATGTTAAAAAAGAAGCTAAAAATATTTTGTAATCTTTTATTTTTTCATAAAAATACAATAAAACACTTGACTCCAAAAGCCAAACAATAACAATCATTTCTTGTCTTGATGAAAAAACATAAGCAACTGACAAAGAAAACAAAGAAATAGAAATACCTAAAAATGAATACAAAATATTTTTAAAATCAAAATTTTCAATTGTCTCTTTCTTTGTTATTAAAGATTTTTTTTCTACTTCAATTTTCAAAAACATTGCATAAGTCAAAACAAAATAAAGAATTGCCAAAAGTAAAAAAACAAAACCTAGGGTAATTTTTGACGCTCCTGTATCTGCAAAAAGAAAATAAAAAATCTCTCCCACTAAAAATATAACTCCAATAATTAAAGAAAAAATCAAATTTCTTAATTTTGATCTCAACAATAGACTATTAACAAATGGAAGAAAAATATTAGCAAGAGAAAAAAACAAAACACTAATCATACTCACAAGTCTTAAGTTACCTGTTCTCTGTAAAATTGGCAACAACATAAAAACACAAAAAATAGAACCCAAAAAATATAAATATTCCAAACCAGCAAAAAAAGAAAAAGCATAAGCAACTAATAAAAAAAGAAAAGAAACAAAAATAATTCCATAACTTTGAAAATCAAGAAAAGCAACTTGACTCAAATCAAAATCTGCAAAATTTATTTTTATAGAAAAATTCATAAACAAAACAAAAAAACCTAAAACAATAAAAAATAAATATTGCATAACCCGATTTAGACTTTCTCGTAAAAAAGCAAAAAGACTTAAATACAAAGCCAAAATAAAAGCCAAAACAAAGATTAAACTAACTAAAGGTAAGTTTTTAGTAATTTGCTAAAACAAAAAAATAATTAAAGGAAAAACAAGATTATAAACATTATTAATGTTATTTGTCTTTGTGAAAAAATAAACACTTCCAAAAATCATAAAAAACAAAAAAACTGAATAACTAAATAACACATTAAAACCAACAAAAGCAGATTCCAAGTTATTCGCCCCAAGACTTAACAAAAACATAAAAAACAAATAAGTCCCCACAAAATAAGAACTTATTTCTTGTTTTTGATTATTTAAAAAAGTATTAAAAATACAAGCAAAAGACAAAATCGCCATAAAAACTAACTTAGCAATCCATTCTACCGAAATAGCAAAAGGAGCTACTAAAAACAAAATATTTCCACCAATAAAAGCAATGTAAGACAAATAAATAGAATAATTACTAAACTTATCTTTGTAAAATCTACTCAATGACAAAGCACCAAAAGAAATACACAAACCATAAATAAGTGAAGTATAAGGAGTATTAACATTTTGTGCTCCAGTCAAAAAAGGATTCAAATAAGCAAGCACAAAAGAAAAAATCAATAATGATTGAGAATTATAAAGCAAAGAATTAACTACCGCAAAAATAGTATTTAAAATTAAAAACAAAAAAGTAACACTCTCACTCAAAAATGGCAAATTAGTAAGTTCAGCAGAAATTAAATAACGACCAGACAAAATAACCAAATAATTAATCAAAATAGAAACACCTATCAAAATCCTTGCTTCTTTGCCAAAAGATTTTTTGTCCAAATAAACTCCTACACCAAAAATAGAAAAAGAAATCAAGAAACCAATTAAAATTTTCCCAACAGGACCAATATTTGAATAAACTAATTGTAATAAAAATAAAATACCTAAAAACAAAAAAATACCACCAATCTTAGCTAGAGTATTTTCTGCAAAAAATTTATAAATAAAATTTGGCTCATCATCAACCTTACTAATTTCAGGCTCTTTGTTTTCAATTTTCACTGGATCAATTAATTTTTCACTAACAGAAACTTCGTTTGTTAATAAAACTTCTTTTGACTTCAAAGAAGATGCTACTGTTGGAGCTTGATATTGAAAATCAGATAATGCACTTTTATTTTCTAACTTATCTAAAATATTTTTCAAACCTTCATCCTCTTTTTCAACTAAATTTTCTTTACCATATTCATCTTCAACTTTATTATATTCATTTTCAACAAGATTCTTTTTGTCAAATTCGCCTAAACTACTTAACAAAAAACCATTAGAAAAAAATACTTTTTTAATAATAAAACCAAAAAAGAAAGAAAAGAAAAACCAAAGCAAAAAAGTATCATCATCAAAATCCGCAAGATCCATCATTATAGCAATAAATAAAGTTGTTATAAATCCCATAACAACACTAAGCAAAAAACTTAGTCTATTTAATAAATTGAACATAATTTTAAATATTTTATTATATTATTATTTTTTTGTCATTCTCGCGAAGGCGGGAATCTAGGTATATAAAGTAATTATTTTTTAATTAAAACTAAACTATTTAAACACTTAATATTAAGGGTTAAGATTATTTTTCTAAAACAATATTTTTACTATGCAATTCTAGATTCCCTTCCCTCACTTCGTTCGCCGGGAATGACAAGAGAGAAGCTTCGTTCGCCGGGAATGACAAGAGAGAAGCTTCGTTCGCAGGGAATGACAAAAAAAACATACAAAATACAGAAAAAACATACAAAATAATATTTATTTAAACTTGTTTATTCAACTTTGAAATTAAAGAAAAAATCAAAATTCCAAAAATAAGCACCATTACCAAAATAAAAGCTATAAAAAAATTCCTATTAGACTCAATAAAACGATCATCTTTTAAATCACACTTATCACCAATTTTATCCTTATCAATATCAAGTTGCTCAGGATTATAATCAAAAGGACAATTATCATAAACAGCTAAAATTTTATCTTCATCATCATCTTCACACAAATCCCCTATGCCATCATTATCCTGATCTGATTGATCTTCATTTTTTATATTCAAACAATTATCCATATAACCAATAATTCCATCATTATCAACATCTTCACACAAATCTCCAATATTATTTTTATTTTCATCAAGCTGATCTTTGTTCTGAATATTAGGACAATTATCACAAGCATCCCCAATAGAATCATCATCAGAATCAATTTGATCTGGATTGTATATTTTTCTACAATTGTCTTTCGCATCAATTACATCATCTTTATCTTTATCTTGATTTGCTTCTTTTTCCTCCTCTTCTTCACAAACATCACCTATTTTATTTTGGTTTTTATCAATTTGTTGTGGATTATATAATTTACAATTATCACAAGTATCCCCTATTTCGTCTTTATCTGCATCTTCTTGAAAAGGATTATAAATAACCATACAATTATCCAAACTATCAAAAACACCATCATTATCTTTGTCAAATTCACAAGCATCACCAACTTTGTTAACATTTAAATCTTCCTGTGAAGGATTATAAATATTTATACAATTATCTTTATTACCCACAAAACCATCTTGATCATCATCACTGCACAAATCTCCTTTTTTATCAGAATTACTATCTTCTTGTTTTGGATTATAAGCAAAAGCACAATTATCCAAAGAATCTCCCACACCATCTTCATCAGCATCTTTTTCATTAGCATTTTTGGAAGTATTATCAAAATCACAAGCATCTCCAACTAAATCCTGATCTTTGTCAGATTGATCTTGATTAAAAACATAAGGACAATTATCAAGCTCATTTAAAACTCCATCATTATCAAAATCAACATTAAACAAAGGATTATCAACAAGATTAACTGAATATAATTTTGTATCAATGTTTATAGGAAAACTACTTTTTGAGTCACTAGAAATTTTTTTTGTAAAAAAATTATTAAATTTATCTTTATCCTCGCAAGCATAATAAAAATAAACTTTTATTTCATTGCTATTTTTTGAATTTACAAGATAAATTTTAGCTCCTTTTTGTTCAAAAGTAATTTCAGATATAGTCAAATTATATTTATTTACATCATTAATATTTTGATTTTCAAAATTTATTTTTAAATAACGAAAACTATATTTTTCAAGATCATTTTTTATATTTATATAATTTTGATTATCTTGAGAAATAGAATAGAGTATTTTTAAATTACTTTGATAATCTAGTTTAAAAGAAAAATTATCTGTTTCTAAAGTTTTTCCTAAATCAATTATCAAAAATTTCTCTTCTTGATTAAAAGGATCAAAAACAACACTTGTCTTATAATTCCCATCATTTAAATACTCTTTTTTAAAATCATTTTGACTAATACCAGAATAATCTATTATTTCATAATTCAAAACTTCACTTTCTTTTTGCTCAAAAAATTTAAAACTTAATAAATCATTATCTTGTTCAAAAACTAAATTTTCATTATTTTTTACTTCTACTTTAATAGTTCCTTGCTCTATATTTTTCAAAACTGCACTTTTTTGAAAACAACTTTTATCAAAATCCTGCCAAACCACTTTTTGTGCTTTAACAAAAAAAGGAATTATAAAAAAAATCATTATTACTACAAAAAAATTAAAATATTTCATAAAAAATATAAATAAAAAAATTTCTAATTTAATAAAATTATTATACCATTTTTCAAAAATAAAAACCAATAAAAAAAGACCTATTAAAAAGGTCTTTTTTTGTCGCATCCCCATGCTCACCCTGCCATTTAAAAATGACAAAGTTAGTAAGAGGGCGTTATATTACTATTAAAGCAGTTGTTGCTTTAAATTTTGAAATAAATTTATCCCTAATTTTATTTGTGCGTAATACAACGCCTGTTTTTTGTTTTTGAAAAGAACAATTGAGCTTGCTCATTTGTGAAATCTTTTTAAAAAAATTTCACAATCAAGCAAGCTCAACACATTTTAAAAAAATAATTCATAAATAAGGTTCAATCCATATGCACTAGCAGAAACAATAAAAAAAGCAATGGATAGATTAATTAAAAGTCCTCCTACTTTATTAGAAGAGAACTCCTCTACCATTGCTTTTTTCTTTATATTGTTATAATAATTCCATCCAATTTGAATAGAATCATTGTTTAGGATATTCATTTTTTTATTTTTGTTTTTATTTTTTTTATTTGATGTTTCAATAATAGCAAATTTCTTCTAATTAGTCAATTGTGGATAACTAAATTTTATTTAAAAATTCTATAACTTGCGTAAAATTATTAGCCACAAAATCAGCTTTTTCAATAACTCTTTGTCTGCTTACATTTTCTGTAAAAGCAATAAAATAATCAGCACCTCCAATATTTTTTATTTCATAATCACTCCAACCATCTCCGATTGATACAGTCATACCTTCTAATTTTAATTGCTTAAAAAGTTTTGCTTTACCACCTGCTTGAGCTAATGGATTATTTTTATCAAATCCTATGATTTTATTATTAATATCATAATGAAAATTATTAGCAAATACACGAGAGCTAGAAATATCAAAAAAATCAAGAGTTGGCATTATAAATTCCAAAAATCCTCCTGAAAAAATATAAATATTATCTTTATGTTTATTAAAAAAATCAAGATTAGCTAAAAATGAATCTGTAATTTTATTTTTAAGTATTTTTTCCAAAACCAAAAGATCGGCTCTTGAAGCTTCTAAAACTTTTATTCTTTTTTCTAATGATTCTTGTAAAGTAATAAGTCCTTCCATCCCTTGATTTGTAATATTTTCTATCTTTTTAATAATTTCATCTTTATCAATTCTATTTTTTAAAGAAATAACCGCTAATTCTTCTAAACCTTCTGTTTTTATAATTGTTGAATCAAAATCAATAATTAAATTTATTTTTTTTATATCATTCATATTAATTATAATATAAATTTATTGAATTAAAGTCAAATTTAAATAAAAAAGGTATTGACAAAATCAAGCTTATGGAATATTTTATCTACATTAGAAGTAATAATATTTCTAATATAAAATAGGAGATTTTAAAATGGGTATAAAATTGTTTTTTTTAAATTCAAAAAAAGAAAAAAAAGAATTTAACTTTGAATCATGGGCTATAGACAACGGAATTGTTTTAGCTGGTGATGATTTAATTTCTTTAAAAGAGTTTCTTAAAGGGATAGCTTATGTTATTACAAAAAATGACATTTGCGAAAAAGATGACCCCCGATTAGAATTCATTGATTGGATAAAATCACTTCAACTAAAACCATTAATTCACGTAAATGGCACAAAAACTATAGCTAAAAGACTGGAAAGTAATAAAAAACTTTTCTCAGATTAAATAAAATTAAATTTTAAAACTATATTTATTTAAAAACCTCATAAACATTATGAGGTTTTTTAAATACCCTTTAGACCTAAACTTGATTTATCATAATTTTTCCTATATACTAAAATCTACAATTTTATTTTTTAAATTTTAAAATTTTCCAAAAAAATATGCAAAATAATAATCAAATTCAAATAAAAGGAGCTCGCGTTCATAACCTAAAAAACATAAGTGTCAATATTCCTCGCGACAAATTCGTTGTTATTACTGGTCTTTCAGGATCAGGCAAATCATCTCTAGCTTTTGACACAATCTATGCTGAGGGTCAAAGGCGCTATGTAGAATCCTTGTCTGCTTATGCTAGACAATTTTTAGGATTAATGGACAAGCCTGATGTTGACTCTATTGAAGGATTGTCTCCCGCCATCTCCATTGACCAAAAAACAGCACCTCACAATCCCCGTTCTACAGTTGGTACTGTTACGGAAATTTATGATTATCTTCGTCTTCTTTATGCTCGTATTGGAATTCCTCACTGTCCTGTTTGTGGAAAAAAAATCAAACAATATACAGTTGATGAAATAGTTAACAAAATCAAAGAAAAATTTGTTAACAAAAATATTCTTATCTTGTCCCCCATAATTCGCGACAAAAAAGGAGAACACAAAAATGTTTTAACAGGTATTATAAAAGCTGGCTATTCTCGTGTTCGTTTTGATAAAAATCTCTACACGGTAGAAGAGCTAGAAGATATGCTGATTGATAAACAAAAAAAACATAATTTAGAAATAGTTATTGATAGACTAGAAATCAATAAAAAAGATCACGACAATGAAACTCGCCTAGCCGAAGCCATTGAAAAAGCACTAGATTTTTCTAATGGTTTAGTAATTATTTCTGAATTTACAGAAAAAAATAAAAACGAAGATTGTCTTTTTTCAAAGCTTTTTGCCTGTCCTACTTGTGATATTAATTTAAGCGAAATGGAACCAAGAAATTTTTCTTTTAATTCTCCTCATGGAGCGTGTCCCACCTGTTCTGGTCTTGGGACTAAACTAGAAATTGATTCTAACTTATTGTTAAATAAAAATTTAACTCTAGCACAAGGAGCAATTCGTGCTTGGGCTCATTCAGCTAATAATGAAACTTGGTTTTTGCGAATTCTTGGAACAGTGGCTGAGGCTAATGGATTTGATCTTAATACCCCTCTTAAAGATCTTAATAAAAAACAACTTGACATTATCCTATATGGTACTGGAGACAAAAATTATAATGTTGAATATGGATCAGAACGATTTTCAGGCAATCTTTCTACTGGTTTTGAAGGTGTGATTAATAATTTAGAAAGACGCTACAAACAAACGGAATCAGATTATGTAAGAAAAGAAATAGAAAAATATATGAGAATCCTTAAATGTCCAAGTTGCGAAGGAAAGAGATTAAAAAAAGAAATTTTAGCTATTACAATTAACAATCTTTCTATTTATGATGTATCAACTAAAAATATTAATGATACTTTAGATTTTTTTGTTAATTTGGAAGAAAAGAATATTCTGAGTGAAAAAGAAAAAAAAATAAGCACACAAATAATCAAAGAAATAAAATCTCGTCTTACTTTTTTACTCAATGTTGGTCTTAATTATCTAACACTAGATAGATCAGCTAATACACTATCAGGCGGAGAAGCTCAGCGAATTCGTCTAGCAAACCAAATCGGCACTTCATTGATGGGTGTACTTTATATTTTGGACGAACCTTCCATCGGACTGCATCAGAGAGACAATGATCGCTTAATCAAAACTATTCAACAATTAAAAAAACTAGGAAATACTGTAATCGTAGTTGAACATGACGAAGACACAATGAAAGCATCAGACTGGATTATTGATGTTGGTCCTGGTGCTGGTGTTGCTGGTGGAGAAATTATTGCCCAAGGAACTATTGAACAAATCAAAAAAAACAAAAACTCTATCACTGGTCAATATTTATCAGGCAAAAAATACATAGAAACCAAAAAAAAATACAGAGCAGGATTAGGGCAAAGTCTAAAAGTAATTGGTGCAAGCGAACATAACCTAAAAAAAATAGATGTAGAATTTCCTTTAGGCAAATTCATAGCTATTACTGGAGTCTCAGGATCAGGTAAATCAACTTTAATGACAGATATATTAGCAAAAGCACTAAACAAAAAATTTAATCGCACAAAAGAAGAACCAGGCAAACACGAACTAATTGAAGGCTTACAATTTATTAACAAAATAATCAATATTGATCAATCAGCAATCGGACGAACTCCAAGATCAAATCCAGCGACTTACACTGGCGCTTTCACCCCCATTCGCGAACTTTTTGCTAGTTTGCCTGAATCAAAAATAAAAGGCTACAAAGCTGGAAGATTTTCTTTTAATGTCAAAGGTGGAAGATGCGAGGCTTGTGCTGGAGATGGAGTGGTAAAAATTGAAATGCAATTTTTGCCAGATGTTTATGTGGAGTGTGAGGTTTGTCATGGAAAAAGATACAATAAAGAAGCCTTAGATATTTTTTACAAAGGAAAAAACATTTCTGATGTGCTTAATATGACGATTGATGAAGCTACTGTTTTTTTCAAAAACATTCCAAGTATTAACCAAAAACTAGAAACTCTCAGCGAAGTCGGTCTTGGCTACATCAAAGTCGGCCAAAGTGCGACTACGCTTTCTGGAGGAGAAGCTCAAAGAGTAAAACTAGCCACAGAGCTTGCTCGCAGAGCTACTGGCAAAACAATCTACATTCTGGACGAACCAACCACTGGTCTGCATTTTGATGATGTAAAAAAACTATTAGGCGTTTTGGATAAACTAGCTGACAAAGGAAACACAATAATCATCATAGAACACAATCTTGATGTCATAAAGTCTGTTGACTGGGTGATTGATATGGGACCAGAAGGAGGAGACAAGGGAGGACAAGTCATTGCGCAAGGCACACCAAAGCAAGTTAGTGAGATTAAAGGTAGTTATACTGGGGAGTATTTGAAGAAAATTTTGGGTTAATTTAATATTGTTTCCTACAACTAGTAGTGCTAACATGTATATGATCTCCTTCATTGATAATTCCTCCAGCACCACAAGTAGTTGCTGCTGTTAATATTTGAGTATAATTATTTTCATCACCAAAATCAACAGCATGAGATTTATTATCTCCAACATCACCTCCATAATGACAAGAATTTACTCCATGATCACAATTAGCTGGTTTAGGATTTTTATTACATTCATCTAATCTTCCAATATAGTCAGAATCACTAATAGAAGATATTTCACCAACATCCTCTGATAAACTAGATCTCATACAATTTAAAAGAGTAGCTAAATCTTCAGACATATCTCCTGTTTGATTTTCTATTCCTGTTTGAAATTCCCAATCTGCTTTATTAAAACTTGTTTCTTTATAATCAGGACCAATAACTGTTGAATCTTCAGATTTTTCTTTTTCTGGCGCATCATTATAATAATCAATCTCATTCCATTTTCTTCCATTAGCAAATTTCTCAAAAATAAAATTAACCACGCTATAACTCAAAAAAACAACAAACAATCCAATCAAAGCTCCCTTGATAGCTTGTTTGCCTTTGTTCACCATCTCACTATTACCTGCCGAAATAAGCATATAAACTCCACCAATAATAAAAGCCAACAAAGCCAAGGCTCCAGAAATACCTAGAATAAAATTAGAAATACTTTCCAAAATTTTCACTATATCCCCCATATTATAATCACCATTTTCTTTTATCTCAATTATTTGCTGTGCTTTAATACAAACACTTGGGATAAAAAATAAATTAAAAAAAATTATTATTAATATTTTCTTTTTTTTATTTAAATATTTATATATTGACATATTTTTTTAATATGATAAAATATAATTACCAAACATCTCGAGTTTATTTTTTTAAATAAACTGCGGGAATAAAGCCCACATTTTTATAAATGTGGGTTTATACTTTTTGTATATATTCTTTCAATTTAGATAAATTAATATATTTATTATTTTTTAAATATTTTTGAACAAGAAAATGTTAAAGAACTTATTCTTTTTGACTTTTCACTCTTCTTATGATATTATAACATAATAATTAAAATAATAAAATAAAACCTTATCTTGGTTTTTAGATTTTTTACTAAATTTAGTAAACAAATACTACTTCTCGGTTAAGGAAACAAAAAAAATGATTGACAAAAAATCAAAGCTAAAAATTATTAGCAAATTCAAAACTCATCCAAACGACACAGGATCTACTCCTGTGCAAATTGCTATTTTGTCCGAAGAAATAAACCAATTAGCACAACATTTAAAAGAACACAAACATGATCATTCTTCTAGAAGAGGGCTTTTGAAAAAAGTTGGAGAAAGAAGAAAATTATTAAAATATTTACAAAAAGAAAACGAAGAACAATTTGCTGATGTTGCGAAAAAATTAAAACTAAAAATAGCTAAAAAAATGATTGAAGAAGAGGAAGAACGAAAAAGAATTGAACAAATGCTTGAAGATAAAGACAAAATAGTAGAAGAAGAGGTAGAAGAAGAACCTGTTAAAACTGAAGAATAATTTTTCTCAAAAACAATAAGCATCACGCTGTTTATAAAGTTTGATGCTTATTGTTTAAATAATTTTTAATTTCCAATTTTTAATTTTGAATAAATATTTTAAATATTAAATCATTAAATTTTCATTTGAAATTCAAAATTAAAAATTAAAAATTAACTAAATATGATAAAACATAAAGAACAAAGAGTTGGAATATTAGTAGATGTTTCTAATATGTATCATTCTGCTAAAAATTTATATCACAAAAAAGTAAACTTTAAAGAAATTTTAAAATCTGCTGTCGCTGGAAGAAAACTAATTAGAGCTATAGCTTATGCAACTAAAACAGAATCTGAAGAAGAGACTTCTTTTTTTGAAGCTTTAAGTCAGCAAGGTTTTGAGATTAAAATGAAAGATTTACAAATTTTTAGAAGTGGTGCCAAAAAAGCAGATTGGGATGTTGGAATTACAGTTGACGCTATTAAACTATCAAAAAGCCTTGATGTAATTGTTTTAGTAACTGGTGATGGAGACTTTTTGCCATTAGTTGAGTATTTGCAAGGGACTTCAGGCTGTTTAGTAGAAGTTTTAGCTTTTCAACAAACTACTTCAGCTAAATTAAGAGAATTAGCTGATGATTTTATCAATATTAGTGAAGATAAAAAATATTTAATTTAAAAAGAATAAGTTTTGGTTATTAGATAAATAGCACTGTGGGTTTTTTCTAAAAAAACCTCATAGTTCTGTAATTTAATAGCCAAGCTTTAATTAAATAAAGTGCAAAAACACTTTATAAAATTTTATGCAAACAAAAGAAAAAATTTTTTCTACAGAGTGGCTTGGCAGAACTCTTAGCTTCAAAACTGGTCTATTGGCTCAACAAGCAGATTCAGCCGTTACTGTTCAGTATGGTGACACTGTAGTTTTGGCTACAGTTGTAGAATCAAAAGAAGAGACAAATCAATCATTTTTTCCATTAATGGTTGATTTTGAAGAACGGCTTTATGCAGCTGGGATTATTAAAGGTTCTCAATGGATCAAAAGAGAGGGTCGTCCATCAGATGATGCTATCCTAACAGGTAGAATGATTGATCGCTCTATTAGACCTTTATTTGATGATTCTTCAAGAAAAGAAGTGCAAGTAGTAATCACCATTTTATCAATTGATACAGAAAATGATCATGATGTAATATCATTAATAGCCGCCTCTGCTGCTCTTTCTATTTCAGGAGTAAACTGGAAGGGGCCAATCGCTGGAATCAGAGTAGCTCGTGTTGATAATGAATTTATCTATAATCCAACTTTTGAACAAAGAAAAACAAGTGATCTTGATTTGATTATAGCAGGAACTACTGAAAAAATAATTCAAATAGAAGCAGGAGCTAATGAAATACCTGAAGATATAATGTATGAGGCAATTATTAGTGGAAAAAAGAATATGACTCCAGTTATTGCTTTGATTGAAGAAATGAAAAAAAATCTTGAAATTCCTGTAAAAGAAAAAATTAGCAAAGAACTAACAATGGAAGAAATAGAAGCTAAACAAATTTTTGATAATGCAGTTGAATTAGCTGAAAATTGGTTAAAGCTTAATATTAATAATATTCTTTTCAATAAAGAATATTATGCTAAAAAAGAAAGAAAAGGAGCTGTTATTGCTATCAAAAATCAACTTAAAGAATATTTGACAATTCAAAAAATTGATAAAGATTTAATAGAAAAAGCAATAAAAGAAACAGTTGATATTGCTGTTGATTCTGAAATTACTAAAGAAATTATTGAAAACAAAAGACGAGTTGATGGAAGAGAAATAGAAGAAATAAGAGCCTTAACTTCTTTAGTTGATATTTTACCTAGAAACCACGGAGCTGGACTTTTTTCAAGAGGAGAAACTCAGATTTTATCAGTAGCAACCTTAGCAGGACCAGGACTTGCTCAATCAATAGAAGGTCTTTCTGGAAATAGTGAAAAAAGATATATGCATCATTACAATTTTGCGCCTTTTTCAGTTGGCGAAGTGAAATTTATGAGAGGGCCAGGAAGACGCGAAATAGGACACGGAGCTTTGGCTGAAAAAGCTTTATTACCAGTATTACCTACAAAAGAAGAATTCCCTTACACTATTCGTGTTGTTTCAGAAACACTAGGATCAAACGGATCTTCTTCAATGGGAGCTACTTGTGGATCTACGCTAGCCTTAATGGATGCTGGTGTTCCTATTAAAAAAGGAGTAGCTGGACTTGCTATTGGCTTAGCATCTTACGATGATATGAGTGCTTGGCAAGTTATTACTGATATTCAAGATTTAGAAGATGGTAAAGGTGGAATGGATTTTAAAATCACAGGAACTAAAGATGGTATTACAGCTATTCAACTTGACACAAAAACATTAGGACTTAATAATGAAATAGTAAAAGAAGCACTAAGGCAAGGTAAAAATGGAAGATTAAAAGTTTTAGAAGTAATGAGTCAAGCAATTGCAGAACCTAGAAAAGAATTATCAAAATACGCTCCAAGAATTATTACTCTTCAGATTAATCCTGAAAAAATAAGAGATGTGATCGGCAGTGGTGGAAAAATAATTAATGGAATTATTAGTCAAACAGGCGTTACTATTGATATTGATGATAATGGAACTGTTATTGTTTGTGGAACTGATTCAGAAAAAAGTGAAATTGCTGTAAATATTATCAAAAATATCACCAAAGAATTTGTAGCTGGAGAAATATTTACTGGAAAAGTTGTTCGTTTAATGGATTTTGGAGTTTTTGTGGAATTAGCTCCAGGAAGAGATGGAATGGTGCATGTTTCAGAATTAGCACCATATAGAATCGGAAAACCAGCTGATTTTGTAAATATTGGCGATCAAGTAACTGTAAAAGTAAAAGAAATTGATGATCAAGGAAGAGTAAATTTGACTATGAAAGGTTTAGTTGAAAATGAAGAACTATGGAAAGATAAAAAAGGAGAACAAACAGGAAATAATGATTTTGGTAATAAAAATGGATTTAATAATGGTGGAGGATTTAATAGAAGAGATAATAATCAAAGAAGATCTAAGCCAGGATTTAATAGAAATAAATTTTAAAAAACAAGATTATTGACTAAACAAAAAATTTTTGTTTAAATATTATTATGTTTTAAAAAATTATTTTTTAAAACATATTTGCGCTCATAGTTCAATGGATAGAACACCAGCCTTCTAAGCTGGTTATGGGAGTTCGATTCTCTCTGGGCGCACAAATATTAATAATTTTGAATTTCTAATTTTGAATTTTGAAAAAATATTCAAAATTCAAAATTAGAAATTCAAAATTCAAAATATATGGTGGCTATAGTTTAACGGTTAGAACTCTGGTTTGTGGTACCAGTAGAGAGGGTTCGATTCCCTCTAGCCACCCAAAAAATTTCTTTAAAAAATACTAAGTTTTATAGTATTTTTTCGTTGTTTAACAATTAAGAAAATTAATTAAAAAATTATTTAATTGTATAAATTATATAGTATTTATTTTGATTTTGAATTATTTTTATTAATATTTCATCAATATTTTTGTATTTTAAAATTCAAAATATTTCTATAAATAAAAAAATATGAATGCTCATATAAGTAAAAAAAACCTTATTTTACAAAATATAATGGCTAGTGTGACTGTTAGTTTTGTAGCACTAAGTCTTGGCGCGGCCTTTGGTATCCTGTCAGGAAGAGGTGCTTTTGCAGGGATGATTTCTGCTGCTCTAATAGCTATCATAACTTCTTTGTTTGGAGGAACAAGAATTCAATGTTCAGGTCCTACAGGACCAATGACTGCGTTGATTGCTGTCTTGGTTAGTATTTCACATGATCAATTATTAAACAAATTTTCAGGTGTTAATCCTGAACATTTTATCAATATTACCATCATAATGTCTGGAATCATCCTGATTTTAATGGGACTTCTTCGTTTGGGAAAATTTATAAAATACATTCCAAATGTTGTAATTTCTGGATTTATGAATGGTATTGCTGTAATTATTTGGCTTAGCAGGAAAAACAGCTTTTTCTGGCGTTGTTTTCCAAAATTTTATTTTATTTTTTGCAAGTGCTGGTATAGTTTTTTTCTTACCAAAAATTACAAAAAAAATAATGCCAAAATATGCAAGTCTTCTTTCAGCTACTTTTATTGCGATAATTTTCTTAACAGCTATTTCTGTTTTTCTAAATTTTGATGTAGAAAGAGTGCAACTAAATTCTTCCCTGAAAAGTTTAGATGATTTCTATAGTTTAGTTTATTCAAATATTCCACAGAATATAAATCTGAGTTTATTACTTTATGCCCTACCTTTTGCATTACAATTAGCTGTTCTCGCTTATCTTGATACTTTAATGACTTCTTTGGTGGTTGATAAATTAACAGGAGAAAAAACTAAGCAAAACAAAGAATTAATTGCACAAGGGCTTGGAAGTGGTGTAGTCGCTTTTGTGGGTGGAATTCCTGGTGCACAAGCTACTATTAGATCTGTTTTACTGGTTAAAGAAAAAGCAACTTTTAGATTAACTGGAATTTTTGTTGGTATTCTTGCTTTAGTTGAAATGCTTCTTTTTCAAGATGCTATTAATCTAATTCCTCAAGCAGTTTTTGCTGGAATTTTAATTAAAGTAGGTTACGATGTTTTTGATTGGCTTCCTCTTCGCCTTTATATTAAAGAATTAATAAAAAATCCAGAATCATTATTTAAAAATTTTCTTTCAAGACATGATGATGAAGCTATTTTTGTGACTAATCGAGAAATGATAATTATTATAGGAACTACTTTGATCACAATTTTCTTTGATCTAAACATTGCTGTTGCTTTATTTACTTTTATTTTTTATGTTCATAATAAAATTCTTAACAAAAATAATCCAATGAGAGATCTAAAACCTATTACTGAAACTGAAGCTTTTGGAGATGAAATGTAGAAAATTTAATTTTGATTAAATAAAATTTTTAAAAAACAAGTAGCTAGAAAGCTACTTGTTTTTTATTTAAAAAGATAAAGAGCATTAAAATAATTTTTCGCCCCTAATTAATCTTATAAGCACTATGATTATGGCAATTACTAACAATATATGAATAAATCCACCTATTGTATAAGAGGAAACTACTCCAAGTAGCCATAATATTATTAAAATGATAGCAATAGTTAATAACATAAATTTGTATTTAGTTTGATAATGATTGTTCTTTTAAATATTCTTTTTCCATTTCATCCCATTTTGTTTTTAGGGCAGTGATTAAAGCTTCTTTTGTATCATTACTTATTTCTTTCTTTTTAGTATAATCTTCAACCAAAATAGCAATTAATTTTTCAAAATCTTCTTTTGTTACATCATGAAGTTTAAGAAGTCTATTTTTTAAATCTTCTACTAATGATTTAAAATCTTCTTTTAGATCTTCAGTAATCTCTTTTCCATTTTTACTTATTACCATTCCCAAAATAGCTACTCCCGTCAATAATCCTCCTAAAATAATTCCTTTTTTAAATTTATTTTTCATATAATTAATTTATCTTCAAAAAATTTCTCAATCTAGAAAAATCACTTCTAAAAATTGTTAGTTTGCTTTGAAAATAATTTAGTTAGTTTTAAATAAAGTAATAATTTACTTCTTATTAAAATTATATACTATTAACATTAAGTATAGGTTAATTATATGAATGTTTATTTTTTAAAAAATTTCTTATCTCCAGCCAAATATCCAGTACTCCAAGCTACTTGTAGATTATATCCTTCACTTGGTCCATCAAGATCTAAAATTTCTCCAGCAAAATATAAATTGTCTATTATTTTTGATTTCATTGTTTGTGGATCAACTTCGCCTAAATCAACGCCTCCAGCAGTCACAATCGCTTTGTCAAAACCAGCCAAACCCTGAACACAAAATTCAAATTCTTTTAAAAATTTTAATATTTTTTTCCTTTCAATCTTACTAACTTCACTTGTCATTTCACTTTTAATCTCTGCTAATTCTAAAATTACTGGAATTAATTTAGAAGGAAAAAAAATTTTTAAACTATTTTTTAATTGTTTATTTTTTTCTTGAGAAAAATAATTTAAAATCTCTCTGTCTAATTCATCATAAGAAAAATCAGGTTTAAAATCTATTTTTATTTTCAAACTTTTAAAATCATTTTCACTTATTTTTTTACTCAAAACAAAAGCACAAGGACCACTCAAGCCATTAGCTGTAAAAATAGCTTCACCAAAACAAGAACTTATTTTACGATTATTCCATAGGCTCAATTCAATATTTTTTAAACTTACTCCTTCTAGCTTCTTTATAAACTTTTCTTTCAAAATAATAGGAGTTAATACAGGTTTTGGTGTTATTATTTTATGTCCCATTTTAATAAGCCAATCATAAGCATCTCCGCTAGAGCCTGTCAGTGGATAAGATTTACCTCCTGTTGCTAATAAAAAATTATCAGCAGAAAACTCTTTTCCATTTTTTAAACAAACTTTTTCTATTTTCTTATTTTGAAAAATTATTTTTTCAACACAAGCATCATATTCTATTTCCACTTTATTATTTTTCAAAAATTTTTCTAAACAAACTAAAACATCAGAAGATTTATCAGAGACAGGGAAAACCTTTCCTGCTTTTTCAATTTTTGTTTTTAAACCAAACTTTTCAAAAAAATCTATTAAAGAAATATTTGAAAATTTATTAAAAGCAGAATACAAAAATCTACCATTTTTTCCATAATTATTTATAAAAATTTTTAAATCTTTTTCAGCATTAGTCAGATTACATCTCCCATTTCCAGTTATCAATAATTTCAAACCCAACTTTTTATTTTTTTCCAACAACAAAACACTATTACCTAGCTCTCCTGCTCTACCAGAAGCCATCATCCCAGCCGGACCACCACCAATTACTATTAAATTATATTTATTTTTTATCATAAAAAATTAAGCTTTTAATATTAAAAAAATATGACAACAATATTTTTTAAAAAAGACATACTTTCTCATCAACTTCGCATTGCGCTTTTTTTAAAAAATATTGTTGTCATATTATTTTACGATTTCTAAAAAATTATCTATTTACGATTATTATCTCTTTCAAATCCTGAACGATTCATTGCTATATCATTTACTGCTTTCAAAGTTTGCTTTCCTGAAGAACTTTCCAAAGCTTTTTCAGCAATTTCTTGAACTTGTTTAGTAGATTCATTTAATCTTTCTTTAAAACTCAAAATCTCTTCTTTTTGACTTTTTATAATATTTTCATAATATTCTAATTTTGTTAACAAAACTTTATTATTACCTTCTATTTCTTTAGCTAACAAATCAGCTTCTATTTTCATTTCTTTTTTTACATCTGCTGTAACTTTTTCTTTTGTCTTTGCAACAAGAATTTCTATTTCTGAAGGAAATTTATCTACTTTTTGTTTTAATAAACGAACTTCATCTTCTTGAGTTTTTAAAAGATCTTCTCTTTTTCTAAACTCTTCTTGCTTCTCTTTTTGAATTATTTGCTCTCTTTTTCTTTCTTGTTCTAAATTATAATTATATTCTTCTTCCTCTCTTTTATGTTCAATTTTTAATTTAGTATAAACCAATTCTAATTCTTCTCTTTTACTTGCTTCAGTTTTTATCAAAGCTTCCAAGGTTTCTGCCCTTGCTTCAATTTCAAAAAGATCCTTTAATCTTTTTTCTTGAATTGCTATTGCTTCTTTAATTTCTTTATTTTTTTTAGCTTCCAAAACTAATTTAGCAGACAACTCATCAATTACTTTATGCATAGCTGGTTTCAAATTTTCCAAACTAGCAATAATGTTTTCCACTGTATAATCCTCTACTTTTTTTGTTTTTTCAATTTGCATTATTTGTTGAACTTGATTTACTCCTTTATTTTTAATATCTTGTTCATATTTTTTTACCAAACCTTTATAAGCATTAATAATTTCGGCTTTGGTACTTTTTTGATCAACTTCTGGCAACTTGTCAGAAGTATCAGAATTAATATTTTGTGACATATTTTTTTATTAATTTTTAATATTATAAATTATAATATGTTTTTTAAAAAAGTGTCAAAAAATATTTCAAGAATAGACATCTGTTTATTTTTTTGATAATATTTAAATATAATAATCACAATCATTTAGTTTTACAAATATGAATTTTTCAAACTGGAAACATTGGCAAAACAGAAATCAATTAGACAACATTAAATATCCCGGCATTTATATTTTACTATATAGTCAAAAAAATATTTCAGACAGACAATTTAGTTGGGTTAATAATATTATTTATATTGGCATGACTAATTCAAAAGGTGGTTTAAAAAGTAGATTACAACAATTTGAAAATACAATTGCTGGAAAATCAGGACATGGTGGTGCTGAAAGAGTTATATATAAACATAATAATTACAACAAATTAATATCAAACCTTTATGTCTCGGTTCAACCTTTTGTTTGCGACACAACATCAAACAAACCTAAAGATTTACTTATTATGGGAAAAGTCGCAGAATACGAATATATCTGTTTTGCTAAATACACAAAAATATTTGGATGTCTGCCAGAATTTAATGATAAAAAGAAATCGTTAAAAAAAGGTGCAAAATAAATTGAGGGTGTAAAATAAATTGTAATGGGTTTGTCGCCGAAGGCGAAAAACCCACTTTAATTAATTAAAATTTAATTATACGCAATATTCATATATATAGCAATATTTTGTATTATATACGAAAAAACTTCGTATATAAACTAGTTAGGCGAAATTTTCTTTTAAATTATTTTTTGCTCATATGAAAAAAGAGCGTCGACTGTTAAGTCAACGCTCTGGATTTGAACCGGATCTGTCCTTTTTATTCTTTTTTTTGCTTGTCCCATCTGAGCTTATTCCCGAAGTGGCAAACATCGCCTTGTTTTCTTGACGGGTCATCATTATACCAGTAGCTGTCGATGCCATTGTCTTTGAATAACATCATAAGTTGCAACACTTTTACCGCATCATCAGTGATAAAACACATTTTTGCGGTATCACCAGAATAATATGGCCCCTCGCATATTTCAAGACCAATGCGAAGTTTAACGACATCTGCCATATCTTGAATGTGAGGACGAGCTCCTGAACCTAAATCTTTATCGGACGGATAAGTTGTACAAATTGTGTATCTCATTATTTACCTCCTTTTAAGGTTTACAAAAGAGCAGATTATAGCAATAGCAAAAAATCACTCTTTCGGTTAAAAGATAGATCCTTAGACTACTGATATTTCAGTAAAGCAAAAAATATGTTACCTGTCAAACTAGAGACCGCAAATTTCTTCCACCCAAATTTTTGCCTTCTTTTTCTTAATATATTACACTATAGAAAGAAGGCAAAAACTTCTGATACAACTAACGTTAGACGAAATAATATTTTTTTTATTTATTTTATTGGGGCAAATTTATTTTTTATTCTCTTATGGAAACTTACAAACCAAATCAATCTATTGAGAAATTGCCAACACGGTAAAAAGTGATAGAAAGTTTTTATAAAAAATTTTCTGAGACTTCCGAGCAAGGTGTTAAAAGAATTTCACTGGAACAATTGCGTGAACTAGTTGAATTTTACGATAATCTTGATTTGAATGAAAAATAAAAAAATTTACCTCTTTTAATAAGAAGTAAAAAAAAATTGAATGAAATTTTTATTTTTTCATTTATACCAAAGGAAACAAAAAAATTTCTCTGCTATCACTCCAAAATAAATAATTTTATAAAATTCAAAACTCTATCACAGCACTCTTAAGCTGTTTTTTAAAATCCTCGCTAAGCTCTGAAAAATCGCATAATTTATTTAAAAAATCTGAAATCTCTTCATCTTTCATTAGCTCTAATTGCCAAGACTTAAATTTGAACGGCAATAAATAAACAGCTGGTTTATTATCTTTTATATTTTTTTGTTTAGCAAAATTCAAATAATCATTTATATAAAATAAATATGACTTAATAGTTTTTGGACTATAATTTTTTAACTTTAACAAATTTTCTGTTTTTAGTAGAATTGTTTGCATAATTTATTTTAAAATGATATATTTAAAATATAAATTTTAAATCTTAACTTAATAGTATCATAAGTTTGTATAATATACAAATTTATGTTATTAAAAAATGAAAAGTTAAGATAAAAATCAGTTATCTGAAATTTTGCTCACTCACTTAATTGTAAAAATATGATCTGTCCATTTTGTGATCCAAAAATAATCGAAGCGCATTCACTGTATGAAAATGAAAATGTTCGTGTTATTCATAATATTCGTCCTGCAAATAAGGGACAATGTATTGTGGTGCCAAAACGACATGTGACAAATATTCGCGAACTAACCAAAGACGAATTGATTGATCTCATTACGACAGTTCAAATGGTTTCTAAAAAATATGAAGAATATTTGAAGCCAGCTGGTTTTAATTACGGTTTCAATGAAGGTCAATATGCAGGACAGATGGTTGAACATTTTCATTTTCATGTAATGCCTCGCATGGATGGTGATAAAAGCAGGCTTCCTGAGTATCATCTTTTTCATAGGGATCCCAAAACTAAACAAGACCTGTCGTTTGATGAGCTAAAACCTTATGTGGATGAAATGAAAGAATTGTTTCAATGAGGCCGTGAGCAAAACATCCGATAACAAAGAATATCTGGCTCAAAAATTTCACATCAATTATAATTAAATTAAGGAGTGTAAAATTTTCTCGACCCAAATTCATTTCCGCTATGCTACAATGAACTTCAGATATTATTAACGTTATCGGAAATAATTAATTTTTTTATCCTTTATTTTTTTTAAGATAATTATTTATGACTATTTTTTAACTAACAAGATTATGAAACAAGCTTACATCTTATCTTTGTCTATTTTTGCCGTCATGTTATTATCAGGTTGTACTAATCAAAAAATTGGAAATAATACTACTATTGAAAGTGGTGTTTCTAGTCAACAATCAAAAAATAGAGCCAAAAACAAAAGCATATTATGAGAGTTTTAGAAAAAAATGCGAAGGATCAAGTTGTTGTTTATCATCGGTTGATAATGCCGAACAAACCAACTCACTTATCTATGAGAAGGATAGTCTGAGTGATGTTGATTGTCCTGATGAATTTGCTCCTGATATGAATAAATGTGTTGATAGCTACATGTGGTGTTTTCCCAACAACAAAAAATAGCCATAAATAATTTTGGCTCTAGACTAGCTAGTATATAACGGTATTATTTTAAATTAATTTTTTTTAAAACTACTACACACTTCTATCCACTTCAATCTCAAAACTCTATCACAGCACTCTTAACTTGCTTTTCAAAATCCTCACTAAGCTCTGAAAAATCGCATAATTTATTTAAAAAATCTGAAATCTCTTCATCTTTCATTAACTCTAATTGCCAAGACTTAAACTTGAACGGCAATAAATAAACAGCTGGTTTATTGTTTTTTATATTTATCTCAATTGCCAAACCCTCACTATTTTCTTTTGGAAAATATAATTCTGGTTGATCAAAAATAAAATTTCCTAAAGAATAAAAAATTAATTTTTTTTGATAAACTTCAAGTCCTTGAACAACATGAGGATGATGACCAATTATCATATCAGCCCCTGCATCTATTAATTTGTGAGCAACTTCTTTTTGCTTTTCATTTTGCAAATTTATATATTCTTTGCCCCAATGAATATTTACAAAAACATAATCTGTGCTACTTGCTAAATTTTTTAAAATTTCTTCTGCCTGAGAAAAATCAAAATCACCATAAACCATACTAAGCCCCATCATTGCAAATTTTTTATTTTCAATTTCTATTATTTCATAACTACAATCATCACTAACTTTTTTATCATAACAACCAGAATACTTAAAACTACTTTTTGCTAAATTATTTTCTGTTTGCTCTATTCCAATTTTTCCCTGATCTGCTAAATGATTATTAGCTAAATTAAAAAAAGTAAAATTATATTTTTTTAAACCATCTACAATTTCTGGATTAAATGCAAAATCATTAACTAATTCAGGAGCTAAATGAAGACCATTGTCTGTAACAGCTCCTTCTAAGTTTGCTCCCACTAAATCATAATCAGCAAAATTAATTTCTTTATTTATTTTTTCAAAAATAAAATCCAAACCTTTTTCCTCACTAGAAGTCCCTGATTTTTTCTGAATAAGCTCAAAAATATATCTATCCAACATTAAATCACCAAAAAACAACATATTGATTTCACTATCAATTTTTGGTAAAAAATTAATAAATTTTTCTTCATCTTCATTTTTAAAAGAAAAATATCCTGTTACATAGCTTGTTGTACTTTCTACTTCTTCTTTTCCCGCTAGAATAGCTGAATTTGAATTATTTAATAATTCAAATTTACTATTCTGCAAATCAGCATATTTCATTACTGTAAAAATTGAAGAAGGAGAATCAATATCTAAATTATAAATTTCTTGAAAATTTTTTTCACGCAAAGCATTAATACTTACCAAATCATTTTTTTGCGCTGTTTCGCTATTTTTATAATGAGAAAAATCAACACTTGCTAAAACTAATATTTTTTTGTCTTTACTTAATTCAAAAATATTCTGAGCAAGTTTTTCTGCTTCCAACGATTTAACACTTGGATGCAAAACCAAAGGTAAAAATTTAGCATCTGGAAAAGTTTTTTTAATAAAAGAAACATGACTATTGATTGCATGTTCTTTTTCAAAAATTTTTTCTTCAACCTGAATAGAACTATTTTCTTTTTGTAAATTTTTTAAAAAATCTTGATCACAATCTAATTTTCCATAAGGAGTATTCCAATTATACAAAGAACTTATAATATTAGAATTTCCTGCTTTAAAATGATTTGGTCCAATCAAAATTATCGTATCATAATGCTCATCTTTTAAATTATTGTAAAACTCAGCGATTAAATCTCCTGCTAATAAATGATGAGGGATAATTCCTGCATAAATTTTTTTATCAATTACATTAATTTCTTTTTTTTTAAATTTATAAACGTTTTCATAAAAAGCAACTTCAAATGGATTAGCTTGATGCTCTTTTTTTTCAATATTTATTTTATCATCTTTATTTTTTAAATAATCAAAATAAAAAATTCCCACAACAAATGAGCCTATCAAAGATAGACTCATGGTAATAAATAAAAAAATTTTTAATATATTTTTCATTTTATTAATTCATTACTCCATTTATCAGCCTTTGGTAAAATATTTTTATCATTACTTTCATAAACTTTTGCTTGCCAATCTTCATCACTTAATCTTCCATCAATTTTATCTGTAAATTCATAATGATTAAAAACAGCCCCACGAGTTAAGCGATTACCATTAACATCTTTTACTGCTACATAAATAATATAAGGTTTTCCTGTTGCTTCATATAAAATTTTTGAATTCACAGCATCAGTATGAATATCAGCAATAATACCAGCTCTTCTATCTTTTTTTGCTAGTTCTTCACCAGGTAATGGCGCAACAATTTGTTCTAAATCAAAACTTATTGTTCTTAATTTTTCAAAATCTTCATCACTGATTATTTCATTAGCTAATTCTTTTTCTACTATTTGTTTAAAAAATTCACTTGATTTTATAAAAACATCAAATCTTTCTCCAAAAACTTCAGGCATAGCATTTCTTGTTTCAAGACCATTTTTAGTCATCTTAGCTAAAGCTAAAATCTTATTCCAAAAGACCAAATCAGCTTCTACATATCCTTTTGGCACAGGAGGTAGCTCTGGATCTTCTCCGCCTGCTCCCATTTCAGCATAAGATTGTTTTGCATAAAGCAATGTGTCGTGTTTTAATTCTGTATAAGAACCTAAAACAGTTCCAAGATTTTTTTTCTGCCAATTTGTTGTAGTCATAAAAAAAGGATAACCTTCTCCATATTCTCCTAATAAAGAGCGATAAGTATTAAGCCAATTCCAATAAATATTTTGTGTCCAAGTTTTTTCATCATAAGCAGATACTTCTCCTTTTAATTTATTATAAAATTTATCAATTACTTTCATAGAGTTAGGAGCGTTCTCCATAGTCCATTCATCTAAATAATTTTTCACAATTTTATTATCAGCTTGCAATAAAGAAATAGGCATTAAGGCTGTTGGCATAGATGGTAATTTCTCACCTGTTTGCGAATCTGCCTCTCCTTCTCCTTGAGTTAAATTATTTATAAAATAAGCATCAGGTGTAAATCTTTGTCCCATAAATCTAAATTGCATAGTATCTTTTAAAAGTTCTTCTCGTTTATCTCTATCATCAAAAACAGCCAAAGCTTCTGAAACAATTTTTGGTGTTGGTAAATCATTTTTTGCTGTTTTAATAAACTCATCCAAAAAATTATCATCTGTCAACTCTTCTAAACTTACATTTTCACCATAAACTTTTTTCATCACTTGTGTATATTGATAAGGAGTCAAATCATCAACTTCACCAACAAAAAATTCAATTACAGAAGCCAAATCAGACCAAGCTTGAGCAACACTTTTATCATTTATTTTAACATTATTAATTTGTCCTGTAATAATAATAGCATCTCTAGTTAAATCTTTATTATTCAAAGTAAAACCCATCCGTCCATACCACATCATAGCAATAAAATAACTTTTTAAAATATTATTTTTTGTATAATGCGAACGAGGTGTAAATTGAGAATAATCATTTTTGAATTCTGGTCTTAATGGGGTGAAAAAAGGAGAATCACTAATTCCTTTTGCTTCACTGATAAGCTCTAATTCTTGTTTTGCTAGTTTGTATATTTCATCACTCAAAACAAATTCTTGATAATTATTTGAACTTAATTCAAATTTTAATTCACTGTTATTCTTTTTCAAAACTAAAGCATCGTTTGCTTCTAAATACTGAGCATAAGTTTCAAAATCTTCTTCTTTTAAGACAAGACTTTCATCTTTGTCTAAGGAATTAAGAACAACTAAAGGAACTAAATAATAAACTGCTAATCTTTTATAAGACTCTTTTAATTTTTCATCTGTTATTTTATTATAATTATCCAAAGAATCTTTAAATAAAGCTTTAGTAATTTCAGTTAACATCGGTTGAAATTTTGTTTCTTCAACTTTTTGAAAACTTCTATCAATTAAAATATGATAAAGATGTAAAGCTAAATCAGAACTAATAAAAATTGAATCATCTTCTTCTCTATAATATTGGTTAGGCTCTCCATCAAACTCATCATACATATCAACAAAATCATCACTCCCCCATTCTTGATCTTCTATAAAATCATTTTTTGTAAGAAAAAATCCTGCTTCTTCAAGTGCTTTTTGTTGTTCTGAATTAAACTTAATTTCTCTAGTTCCACTAATTTTAAAATCTTCTTTATTACTTATTTCTGAAAATTTAATTTTTTCATTTGGTAAAACTGCTTTTGTACTAAGACTAATCTCTCCATATTCAGCAAAAATAGGTTTTATTAAATCAAAACCAAATAATTTTTCCCCTTTATTTGTATCTTTATTAATTAAATCATTTTCATCTTCTTTTGCCACTTCTTTATTTTGTGACTTATTTATTTCTTTTTGATTTTTATAATCTAAAAAAATCAAAGTTACTGAAAAAATAATAGCTAATACAAAAATTGGAATTAAAAATTTTAATTGAAATTGAAATTTATTCATATATTTTTTTTAAAAATTCTTAAAAAATTTATTAATTTAAAATCAGTCTTATTATACCTCATTTCACAAAAAAAACAAATATAGTGGTATTATTTTATTTTCTAGACTATAATAATAAAAATTGATCGGTCCTAGCTATACTGAACTAGTAAGCATAAGGGAAAAATAATTAGTATTTTAAATTTAAGGATAAATTTGTTATCATGAATTTAAGATAATTATTTTAAAAAATATGACAAACGAAAAAAA
>Ga0209467_1000790_pt1 | contig 35735 bp, 23 predicted proteins | sample Higcelwee11metaG_FD_187175 | JGI IMG/M metagenome (GOLD analysis project Ga0209467, IMG submission 187175) | Freshwater pond sediment microbial communities from the University of Edinburgh, under environmental carbon perturbations - High... | ecosystem: Environmental > Aquatic > Freshwater >... | reverse complement strand
GGTGGCACATTACGCTTCTGTCTGCGTTCACGCAGGTGCTCCGTGTATTGGTTCATTTCTTTTGCGGTTTAGCTCTCGGTTTGGATATTGCTGTTTCTTGGTATTTTTTCTACATCCCCATGGTGGCGGTGGTGAGTGCGCTCCCGGTTTCCATTGGTGGTTTTGGCCCTCGCGAATTGCTCGCACAATCTTTGTTTGCCAAAGCGGGGGTGCCTAGTTTAGAATCGGTTTTTATCCAGTTGCTCGCCTATTTGACAAGTTTAATCGTGAGCCTTTTGGGGGCGTTCTTTTTCCTTACGGGGAAAGGGGCGCGCGTAGAATCTGCTTCGACTGTAAAAATTTGCCGTTAGGGTAAAATAGTTTCCGACTTTTCATTTTTGGTGCGTTTAAAAAGAGTCCACTCTTGGGGCTCTTTTTTTGCATAGGTAAAAGATGGATACAGAGAATCTTTTAAAGGGACTTAATTGTGATCAACGTGCGGCGGTTTTGCATGATCATTCTACTGGAGGGCCTCTCCTGATTTTGGCGGGTGCAGGTTCTGGTAAAACGTCTGTGCTCACGCGGCGTATACAATACCGCATCGCGTTAAACGTTGCCCCGAGTTCCATTTTAGCACTTACATTCACGGCAAAAGCGGCCGCAGAGATGGCGGAACGAGTGCAAAAATTATTCCCGGATGCGGGCGTGAAGCTCTGTACATTCCATTCGTTGGCATTGTCCTTGTTGCGGGAGAAAGTAGAGGGGGAGTATTGCTGGAAAATGATGGGTTTCAAAAAAATGCCGATCCCTACGGAAGGCACTGGAATCCATTTTTCGAATGCTTTGGTGCAATGTGGACTTTCGCCAGATTGCTTGGAAAGAGATGCCTTGTTTTCTCCTGAGCTTTCACCTCGCCTGGTGCGTCGTTTGGAGCCACTTCGAAAATCCATTTTTGAAGTGGGGGGAATTGTTTTTGAGGATTTGATTTACTTGGCGATTCAGTTACTCGAAAATAATGAAACCGTGCGAGCGAAAGTTCATGCGCGTTGGGAAGAAATTATGGTGGATGAGTACCAAGATATCAATCCCTCTCAGTATCGTCTGATTCGTGCCCTTTTGGGAAATAGGAAAAATCTTTTTGTGGTAGGCGATGATGACCAAGCCATCTATGGATTTCGTGGGGCTGATATTGGGAACATTTTCCGTTTTCGTAAAGATTTCCCGGAATGTACTCTCATTCGATTGGAATGGAATTATCGATCCGTTCCACAAATTTTGAATTTGGCGAATCGCATTTTTGTGAACAAACCCCCATTGCTCCGCAAAACGCTTCGTGCAGGGAATTTACGGAAAGATGCTTTATTCAAGGAAAATCGAAAACCAGAATTATGGATGAGTTTAAACCCAGAACAGGAACTGCTTAAGATTGTGCAACGTATCAAAGAAATGCGTTACGATTATGATTTGCCTTGGCAGGCTTTTGCCATTTTGACGCGCTTTAATCGACAGCGTCTTTATTTTGAACGAGCTTTTGGAGAATTAGGAATTCCTATTCGAGAGGAGGAAACAGAAACGGTTCCTACGGTGGATGGTGTTTATGTGGAAACGGTACATGGATCCAAAGGATTGCAATATCCCGTTGTATTTTATGCAGGGCTAGCGGAACAATTGACCCCTGCAGAAGCCCAAGGGACAAGAAAGGAGCGAAAAGCCCAACTCGAAGAGGAACGTCGCTTATTTTATGTCGGGGTGACTCGAGCCGAGTCTGCCCTTGTTTTGTTATATTGCAGGCAACGTCACTGGAAAGGGTGTCTTGTTCATTTTAAGCCCTCAAGGTTCCTACAGTGTCTGGATTCGCCTCTTTTGGAGACCCCTGGTATGCCTGTATTTCTGTTCCGAATAAAGATTGTACTTCAGATTTTGTTGTATCTGTTGACGGCTTTTTTTCCTTTATTCTTTTATCATTTTTTTGGGAAGAAATCAGTGTCTGCTTGGGTCGATCAGAAAATTCAGCATTTCGCACGAGTGTGTCTAAAATCTTTTTATCTCGATTTGACGGTGGAAAATCAGGCTTTGCTCTCGAAGGTAGATTGGTCTCGGCCTGTCATTGTGGTGGGGAATCATCAATCTTATATGGATGTTCCGGTGATTTTTGCGGCCATTTCCCGGACGATCGGCTTTATTGCTAAAAAAGAGTTGACCTATATTCCGTTTTTGGGCTTTTGGATGCGCAAAATCAAGTGTATTTTCATTGACCGTAACGATTCTGGTGCAGGAAAAGCGTTGCAGAAACGGCTCAAAACGACCAAAGAAATACCCCACATATTCATATTCCCCGAAGGAACCCGCAGCAAAGATGGACAACTCCACGCTTTTAAGAGCGGTGCCTTTCGCCTTGCTTGCGATCTTCATGCGACAATTCTCCCCGTGGCGATTGAAGGTACGCGGGAATCTTGGGAAACTCGTAAGGATATGCATCGTAAAAGGGCTCGGGCGACTATCTTGGAACCCATTGATGTTGCCGCTCTGCTTGAGGCGGGCCCCGTGAATCCGCGTGTGGATCTTCTTCCCGTTATCCGGGAACGCATCGCATCCGCCCTTAAAAACTAAAAATTTGGATTTTTCTTAAGCCCCCACTGGAGTCTCGGAAATAGCTTTGGACTTTTTTAAAATTGTCAAGGGGGTAATGAAAATTTTCCTGTTAATAACCTGTGTAAAATATTTTGAACTAGGGTGGTGTACAGTGGATATTGGTAGGCATCAGAGGTGCCAGTAGAAGCAAAAAAAAATAAAAATGCTGAAATTGATTCAAAAATGCCAAAATTGAGATATCTTGCGAAAAAAAAGCAATAGTCTTGTAAGCTTTTCTTAAATTCTTTTCCATAATCTGGTTTTGATAGAAAAACTTTAAATGTTGCTTTGGGTTGGTTGTGGATAACGTTCTTTTTTCGATAAATGAAACTCCGAATTTTTGGGAAGGCTGCTTAGCAGCTTTGCGGCATATACTCTCTGAGTCTGCTGTTGAAATGTGGTTTGGGAACATCCGTTTTGAGGGCTTTTCTGAGGATGGCTGTGCCTTGTTGGTTGCTGGGAATACTCTCGCGGCTTCTTGGGTAGAATCTCACTACCGTGATGCCCTTATTGCATCTCTCAAAAAGATAGCCCCTTCCGTGGGTAATTATTTTATTCGGGTTTCCGAACAAAGTAAGGCGTCTCCTGTGCCTGTTTTGGTCCCTGCTTGTCCCTTTCCTCCCGCAAAGCCAGCCTCTCGAATCGCCGCTGAAGCTTTCGCCCGCGAGACCGATAAAATACTTTCGTCTTTTTACCCTTCTTATAGTTTTGAAAATTTTGTGGAAGGGGATTGCAATCGTATTGCTCTCACGGTAAGTCGTACTGTTGCAGAGAACCCGGGTGGCAATCAGATGAATCCGCTCGTACTTTATGGTGGTACCGGTGTGGGTAAAACCCATTTGCTCCAATCTATTGGGCGCTATGCGATTACCTATAAAACGGCGACTAAAGTCGTTTATCGTACTGCGGAACAATTTCTCAAAGATTTTGTAAAAATGTCTTTTGCGAAAACGGATCGTCTGCAAGTGGAACGAGAATTTAGGGACACTTACCAAGATGCCGACATGCTTTTGATTGATGATGTCCAGGTGCTCGCCGGCAAGGAACGTTCCCAAGAGGAATTGTTTAAGTTGATAAGCCGTCTCATGTCTCATCGCAAACAGGTGATTTTCTGCTGCGACCGTCGCCCTTCTGAGGTTCCTCAACTTTCTGAGCGGTTATTATCCCGTTTTGAAAGTGGAATGTCCGTTTCCCTCAATGCCCCCGATGTGATGACGCGCATTAGCATTTTGCGGCGCAAAGCGGCTTGCCTTAACATCCCGAAAGAGGATTGTGAGGCTATTTTTCAGTGGGTTGCCACTCACCAGGCTGGGAATGTACGCGAAATTGAGGGTTTGATTACTAAACTCCTCGCTTATCATGACCTTATGGGTTTGGATTGTAATTTGGAGACCATCAAACAACTTTTTGGTGCCATGGAAAGCGAAAAAAATGATGGAATTGTCCAAACGATCAAAATTCGCTCCATTATTGACGCTACTGCCCTTGCTTTTGGCCTCGCTCCTGCTCTACTTTCTTCACAAACTCGTATTCAGGCCGTTTCTTTACCACGCAAAATTGCCATGTATCTCTGCCGAGAAATGACTCAGGAATCCTTAAAAACCATTGGCTTCCATTTTAACAGAGATTACGCCACGGTGATTGCGAGTGGGAAGTCTATCGAGCGTCGTCTCTTGGGAGATCCTGCATTGCAGGAAAAAATTCAAGAAATTAGGTTAGCCCTTCAGTCCTGAATTGATGCTAAATCGTGTGATATGAACTCCTAAGCCCGTTTGCGTTCAATTTAATGGCTCAAAAGAGTATAAATTTAAACGAGTCTTTACTGAGTGTTTTGGGCAAGGTTTGAGTGTCTGTTTTCTCGGGATGCGGCGATGGTCAATATGAGATACAAAAATGTTCGCGGATTTACTTTAATAGAGGTCCTTGTCGTGGTCGCTATTATTGGGATATTGTCTGCGGCAGGGGTTGCTTCGCTACGCAATGCGGTTATCAATAGCCGCGTTAAAGATGCTTCTTGGAATATGGCCTCGTTTATGGAAAGAATTTCTATAGCGACTAAACAAACGGGTGATTCTCTTTGCGTGGTGGCCTCTGGAAAAATGTTATATGCCCGCTTATATGTGGGTGGAGCTTGTGGTGGTGCCGCTCGGGATTCTTTTGAAATAGAAGGCCCCTTTGCTTTTGCTACGAGCTCACACAGCATTACCTCTGCGGTTTCTTTTGCGGGGACCCCCGTCAATTGGGGTGTCAGCACTTCTCCTGCCGTATTTGCGCCCCACATTGGCATTAGCAATGTTATTGGCGAAGGGTATATTATCGCGAATTACAAATTCAGTGATCATTATGCCGCTGTGGTAAAATCGCGGAAAGAGAATTCGTTTCTCGCCTTCATGACAAAAGATGGAGGGACCACATGGGAAAGATTATAATGAACCCGCACTTCTGTTCAAAGAAAGGTTTCGGCATCATGGAAATTTTGGTGGCAACAGCCGTACTTGGCTTTTTGCTGGTGGCGTTGAATATCCTCCAAGGAAACAACCGTGATTCTTTGTTGCGGATTCGTGCGCGCGATGGTGCGAGTGTGGTGGCACAGGAATTGATAGATTCGTTAGCGACCTTGGGAATGGCCTCTGTGCCTGCAACGGAGGGGACCCCCATCACGCTCCAAAAAGTGCGCACTTGGAAAGGGACTCCAGGACTTATCAGCCATACCATGACCGTTCATTACGATGTGACCATCGATGTTTCTGATGATTCCACTTATCGGAGCTCGGAACGCTCTGTTTATGATACTCTACAACATGTTTATGCGAAACGTTTAGAAGTGAAAGTGAGCTGGCCTTTTAAATCGAGTACCCAGTCCATATCGATGTCGGGGGTGATTCGATGAAAAAGGGTTTTACTCTCATAGAGCTTCTCGTGTATATGGCACTCCTCGGCATTATTGTTCTGGTGGCTGGCGAAGCTTTTAGCAATTCCACCAAATTCCGTGTGCGCACACAAAGTATGCTGGAATCTTCCGAAAATGCGTCGAAGCTCGCGGCTATTTTCAAGGAAGACTTGTCTCAAATGGGAGCGAAGTCCTGGAAAACGCTTTCTGCGGCGACCACGAATCCCGATTTTTTTGATGTGGATTCCGCGGTTTATATCGATTTGAACAATACAGACACTGCCAAAGTGGACAAATCCTCTTATATCCTGACATCAGGGGGGGACTTGGATTCGATTGATTTTCGCAAAATGGAATACACGGCGACGGGCGTTTTCTTAGCGGTGCGGAATGTGGCGTGGTATGTGAAGGACAGCACCTTATGGCGTAGTTGTCAGACGTTGAGTGGAACGGAAAATGGGGATTGCCCCACGAGTGCGACCACTGTGGTTCCTGTGAAAATGGCAGATAAAGTGGCCAAGTTTAACATTACACCCGCCACTCCGGGGATTTCTTCCAGCGCATCCACTTCGGATGTGTTGTTCCCGGCATCTAGTGCTTCAGGGTTCCGTTTGCTACCCCGTTATGGAAAGTTTGATACGGATAGTTTGTACCGTGTGACTGTCAATCCAGATACGGGTGAAGTGGCAGTGAGTGTGTCTGGCTTTTTTTCGAATTTTGATTCAGAATCGGGGACATACAATCATAGTGGAAAAAGAGCGGGCCAAGTTTTTGTGGGCCCGGCGGTCGCTACAGGGGTGCCTGGAACGTGGAATGGAGACTGCAAGGAATTTACTTTTGTCCCACTAGAAACTTACGCATTCGAATTTAATTTGGCTTTTGTTAAAGATAATATGCGCATGTTCCAAGTGGGTAAGGACCACATTGCAGTGGGGTTACGCACAAATACGGATGGAAACCCCATCAGCGGGATAGAAGATTTTATGATTTATCCTCCGCAGAATTCTGATGCCGAGAAGTTATCGGAGTACGGTGAATTTTCGGTACAAGATACGGTGAAGGCTTGTTTGGCGATCACGTTTGCTTTTTACTCCCCTTTGGCACACGGTGGCACTTTAACATTCAAAAATTTCACCGTTTATCGCAAAACGGATGAGGCTTATCATTTCGTGGATGGTTATAATCCAACAAACTTCAAAGAGAAAGCTCTGGTGAAGGCGTTTCGGTTGGAAATGGATGTTAAACGTCGCGGCGAAATCGGCCGCGTCACAATGGTTATCCCCACGGCTAACAACGGTGTTGTGGCAACAGCGACTGCTACTTCATCATCAAGCCCATGACGGAGGTTACTGGTATGCAAAGCAAACAAAAGCAGGGTATTTCCCTCATCACCGTTCTCCTGTTCATGTTGGTAGCGACGATTGCCGCTACTGGTATTTACAAGTGGCTCAGTTCTGCCAATCTTGCTTCTGCGGCACGCCTCAAACAGAGCGAAGTTTATCAAGCTTCTCAGGCGGGTGTAGAGACGGCGCGTTCCTGGATTAGTTACCAAGGAAATGATGCCGGTGCTTTGATTAAATACTATTTGGATAACGACAAAAAGCCCGTTTGCTTGGATTCCGTATTGCGGCCTTTGGTGAGCAATAAGAGTCAGAAATTCAGCGTGTACTTGGTGGGTGTCGATGTCACGAGCTACCCTTACAAATTGAAGTTTATTTCCACAGGCACGGCCCGCAACGGCTCCAAGTATAGCCAAGTGGCGATTCTTAAGGTGGATGGGTTGTATCGGGTGGCGCAGCCTACAGACAAAAGTGAAATTAATTTTAATAAGTCTTTTTTCGGTTCCGTTGGTAACGTCGTGGGTAATGACAAAATGCAGTCTGCTATTATCAATGGAGATTATAGTGGAAATCAGCCTGTTGTTGAAGATGTTATGGTGGTTACTGGAAATGTAGCGTATCAGGGTATTACAACTTCTGGTGGTGATCTGTATATTGGGGGTGATTATAGCAACCAAGGTACATTGACTATAGGAGCCTCTGGACAGGATACAAATGTGGTCTATATCGGTGGGGATATGACGAATTGTGCTGGCGGAATTTTTACTGTTTATGGCGATCTTTATGTTGGTGGTAATGTTGCTAGCAATTGTAAATTGTTAGTAACTGGTGATGCGACTATGAATGGTACTGTTTATCGTACAAATGACGCTCATGATTTTGTTGTCGGTGGAAATTTGATTTTTACTAAGAATGGTACATTGAATTTGAATGGGGGAACCAATTTTAAAGTTACAGGGAACGTTATTTCGCCAAAAGAAGTTTTAAATGGGGCGGGAGTTGTTATGCTTTGGGGTGATGCGAATGATGCACAAGTCTGGAAAAATGAATCCGCTACCTACTCAATCCCCACCAGTCCAACAACTACGGTAGCACCCTATAATTTTTACCCCATAGGCACTACCACGGCACAGTTTAAAACGAAGGGAACATACAAAGGCCAGACATTTGATCAAGCGGCGTTAGTCACTTCTTGGGGTGTTTCTTACAGTAAAATGAAAAGTTATGGGGATTTGATTGATGCAGATGGTTCTGTATCTGACCCTATTCTTTTAAAAGATAAAGACGTTTGGATGGCAAACAGCGCAACTTCTGTCTGTGGCGTTAGTGGAAAATTTGGGAATAATGATGATGGTACTGTTGAACTTCTTAATGCGTGTTATAAATCGCAATTGGCAAAAAAAAATAATGGAGAAACCAATCTTTTGTATGGTGGCTTTTTAGTTGTTCAACTTCAATCTAATCAAAATTATTCCTCCTCATCTTTGTTGGATGGAAACTTCATTATTGTGTTAACTGGTGGAACGAAACAAAGGCTACCTGCTACTACAAAAACGTCGGTTGTTATGCTTTATTTGCCTAATGGTTCGGGTGATTTGGAACCAAATTCTCCTTCTGAATATTACAACTACTTCATATTTAGTGAAGATGATATTTCGCAGTTCATTAATTGGAGCTCAAAAGCTCTTTCTGGTAGCGTTGTCATGGCTAATAATTCTACTTTGAATATTTCTCAAGGTGGGAGCAATTTTCAGTATAATGAGGACGTCATCAACGCCCTTGCCGATGCGGGTATTATTGAGGGTAATCCGGAATATGGGAGTGGGGGCTCTTCGAGCTCTTCGTCGGGGGGGACAACCACCGTTTCTGCGGGGGCTAAGGATCCTTATTATGTGGCGCTGATGCCTCGCCTGAAGGTGACTGTGGAATCGGAGTATGCCAATACGGAACTGGATGTCGATGCATTGGATGCGACGAATTCTGTGGTTTTAGAAGGGTCTATTCTGGTGATGCCGCGGGTGATTTATTTGCCTACGAATGCGCCTGGTAAATTGAACGAATATTATTCGGTCATTAACCTGAATGGAGCGACCGAAGATGGGAACGGATCGGTTTCCTGTACTCCCACAGGGCTTTCCACCACGTCTACCGTTTCGGGTGCAGAGGAGGATATTTACACTTGCACTTATCACCCTTCAAACTCCGCTTATAATACTTGTAAGTTTTTTGTAGTGGTGGCGGGAACCGTGGAGGAAAATCCAAAAATAGGCTTTACGGAGTCCTCTTATACATTTCCTCACGCTGACACTTGTCATACCGTGCGAGTGACGATTGCAGAGGGCACAGAGACTGTGAGTGTGGATGTGCAGCGGATATCAGAGATACTCCCCAGTGGCTGGACTATTACCCCTTTGGCGGGCGCAGAGGTAAAAAGTTCAAATGTCTGGACAATTTCGGCTGCTGGCAGCTCTACTGATGTGTTCGATGTTTGTTTGGATGCATCAGCAGAATCGAAGTATGTGACTCTCCAATTGGGAGGAGCGTGCGATGGTTGTACTATTGATAATGCACATAATACGATTACTCTTTCCATGGCGGGCTTATTCACTGTAGTGCGTAAAGACATTTCTACCTATTTGACTGTTTATCCCGATGAATCTTCGGCGGCTTTGGTGGCTTTTGCAGCGAGACCTGATTGCGATACCTCTTACACCCATAATGACACTTGGGTAAGTGCTTCTGGTGTTGGTTGTACTGAGAGTCTAAAAAATGAGTCTTGGAATAATTGTGTGGTTGGTGAAAACACCACCTTGGTGGGGGTTTCTTCTGGTTATAATGCGGATGCTTGTGAACTTAACATTCCTACGAGTGACAATACCATTTTAGGGGGTAATGACGGTGGTACCGATACTCTTTATGCCGGTCTAAAATTGCGTGCTTATACGCTCACTATTGATATGACCGATGCGATGTCCAATTCGAGTAAGGTAACGGTGACGCATGATGATGGGGGGACGACTGTGGAAGATGGTGTCTGCGATGGAGGGGATAACATTTGTGCGCTCTCTGTTTATTATGGGAGACATTATACTTTGACTGCGGATGCCGATGGTGTTGACACATTCTCTTATTTTGAGTGTGACGGAAAGGGTTGCTCACAATCTTCGTTTAATGATGTCTCCATGCCTTTGATTCCTACCGGAAATGATACGGTGACGGTCAAGTTCAATGAACCGAGTAGTTGCTTTGAGGAAACGTTTACGGATTTGAATGCCGATTGCTCTGCGGCGGAGCATGTAAGATGTATTGATGAATGTGCGAGCGGGCAATCCTGCAATGTGACGACGGGTGGTGTGTATTCCAGTTCGGCAGAATGGACGATGATTTATTCCAACAATACTGATGCCAGTGATCTCTTTATCAAGCCCGCGATTGATAGGGCTGATGGCTATGTGGAAACTGCAAGTATCAGCGGTTCCGGAACGGGTGCTGGTAATGAAAAGCAGACATTCGTGTTGCGTAGCACGAAGGCGGGTTACGACGGGACCTTTACGGCCCAGATTCGCGCTTATTATAAAAACAACAGTATGAACAATCAGTGGTTGAATACAGGAATTGTGTTCCGTTCCAATGCAACAGGGACCTCTTACTACACGCTTTCCGTGTTGCCTAAAAAATCTGAGACCACGAACCTCCTCCGTGTGTGTTTTGCAACGACCCAAAGCATTGGCAATAGTTCACACTGTATTGTTGGAGGAAATGCCACCTCTGCATGGGGGGCCACCAGTGACTTGGATAATGTGGAAACCTATACGGTGACAGCGATTCTCAGTGGGGACAACCTGAAAGTGTCTGTGACCGATGGCAATGGGGTTGTTTACATCAGTGAAACTTCTTTTGATCTCTTTAACAGTACGCTGAATGTAACGGGTGTGAGTGAAGCGGCCAATGAGTATGTGGGATTTAAAATCAATGATGGCAATTTCCGTGCCTATAACTTGGCGTGGTCTTCTACTACTTATGGCTGTACGGGTAGCCCTAAGCTTTATTGCTCCTTCTCGGCAAATTACCCTGCGGCAGTTGTCCCTGCGAATACCTCTGTAGCTCCTTGGGCGTATGTAAGCCGTTTCTGTGGAACGCAGACGGCGGGGTGTTGTACATACTCATTCTATACGGTTAAGGATAAAACCTATTCTTGGTGGAAATATACATGGACGACCAGTTATCTCGAGGGACCATGGACGACCACTTCGTTTAATGAAGGGGTTTACCCCGATAGTACCGTTTTAGCTGTGGCAACGTGTAATAATGGAATTAATTCGTTGACTTTTGCGGGTGCGACTGCGGCCGATTGCGGTGCCTTTACCGTGGGAAAACTCGGGACTTGTACGGAGAATTACACGGTTGGGAATGCAACGGAATATTGTTCTGGGACAACTCCTTGTGTGTTTGCGAATACAACGAATATGAATATGCGCAGTGCTACGCTCAAATTTGATTTGATTTTTACGGGTACTCTCACAGGGGTATATGTTCAATTGGTGGATTCCACAGGCGATACGAGCCAAGTGGCTGGGCCTTACACGACGGCAGGGACGTTGTCTGTGTCGGTTTCCGACCTTATTGATGTGGAAGGGTTTGACCCGCAAAAAATTCGGGAAGTCCTATTTACCGGAAAGAGCGGAGATTATTACACCGTCAGTAACGTGATTAGCAGTTGTGCCAATGTGCTTTCTATTTCCAATTGTACGGCCACGTTAAGCGGCACTACGTTGACTTTTGGGGCTTCGGTGAATAATGGAGAGACATGTAGTATCAGCAGTGGTGCGGGTGTGAGTGCCATGAGCGGATTAACGTGTCCCACCGGTTTCTCTCAAAATGTCACGGTCTCCAGTGCGGATCTCACAACCTATGCGGGACAGACGGAATCTTATACACTGACGGCTTCCAAAACTGGTTATTCGGATGAGACGTGTACTGCTTCGGTGACGTTCCCCTCTCCTTCGAGCAGCAGTAGCAGCGAAGTGGCGAGTTCCTCTTCGGCGGCACAGCAGCCCGCAGTGACGGGATGTTCTGTGACGAGTGCGGGTGCATTTACGGCGAATTTGAGCAATACGGATAATGTTTCCTATGACTACAGTATTGCCGTGACTGATAATCTCGGCAATGTGATCAGCAGCACTACCGCTACGAGCACCGCTACGGCACTTTCCTGGACGTATCTTCCGACCACAGGGGGTTACACCTACGACTACGATATTTATGTGACTGTGAATGGTTCCGCGGTGTCCAATTCTCGATGTTCTCCGACACCCACGTTGACGATTGCGGCGGATCCGACACTCACATGTAGCTGGGACAAAACGACTGTTAATACAGGGGGTTCTGCTACATTGACGGTTTCGTTGACAAACGTTCCCAGTGGGTCGGGTTGTAATGCTCCAGGGGCTATGAGTTGTTCTGTAGCTGCGGGAACCAGTACTGCGACCTATACGGTGACACCGAGTATTACAAAAACGTATGCGTATGATCTTTTGAATTCTTCGAGTGCAGTATTGCTGAGTTGCGATACTATGATTACGGTGAATACGGGTACGTGTAACTGTAGTAGTTATTGTCCTTCTGCTGGGTGTGGAAGTATTATCACTGCCAGTGGGACTTATAATGATGCTACAGCAAGATGCCTATTTTTTACAAGTGCAAGTACATTGAATATTGGCGGAAGTAGTACTAAGATTAATGGAGTGTCAGTAACGAATAGTAATTCATGTTATAGTACTTCTGCTTGTACGTCAATGTTTTCAACTAAATCAATACCCACGATAGATGGCGGATATTATGTGGATCTACCCGCATGGAATTATTTGAGTACAACAGTAACTGGATCGAATCCTTGTTCCGGCACCGTATCTAGCTCCAGTGTCGCCTCCAGTTCTTCTGTGGCAAGCAGTAGCTCGGTAGCTTCTAGTAGTTCTGTTGCCTCCAGTTCCAGCGTAGCCTCCAGTAGCTCTGTGGCTTCCAGCTCCTCTGTGGCGAGTAGCTCCAGTGTCGCTTCCAGTAGCAGTGCATCGAATACAGTGAACCTGGTTTATGGCGCAGGTTATACCACATTGACCGCTGGAACCTATAATGTTACTTGTTCCGGTAATCAGTGGAGTGGAACTTTACTGTGTCTGAGTAATACGGGATCAAGTCTTTCTATTACTTGGAGGGGTGCCTCTTCCACGGTCAATACATGGGATACGGATTTGGGATCTTGCAGATATGGAAGTGGCGGTGTTCTGGTGACATCCGGATCCATTAAGTGTCAGCATAATTGGTAAAAAACATCGTGGTTTTCCAAAGGCAGAAGGCAGTTGCTTTCTGCCTTTTTCGTGGGTCCTCGCAACTCCGAAGCCCTTTGACGTTTTATCCTACCGAGGCCTTCTTGCACATGATTTTCAGGAAAAGCAGAAAAACCGATTTTGTTGTCGTGAAAAAAAACTCTACCAACAGGACTCAACAACGGAGTGGCTTCTAAAAAGGTTCTGCAATGTGAATGGAATGTATCAGGCCTGCACAAGAAAAATTGCGGCAAAATTTAACTGATTTTTATAACGCGAGAAATTCGGCTTCGCTGAGGCCGGAAATACGTACGATTATTTCTGTAGGAATACCTTCAGCAAGCATTGCCTTCGCCATTTCATGCGCTTTGTGAAGTTCGCCTTCCGTTTTACCCTGACTTAATCCTTGGCTTAATCCATCATTTAATCCCTCGGCGTATTCAGCATCGGCGATGGTCTCGTAACCGTAGGCTTCTTTAGTTGAGATGAGGTCCATAAAGTGCTCCTTATCTTCCTTTTTGAGGGAACTTTTCAAATATACCATAATTTCCTCGACGAGAGTCGTGTTGGTTCCTTTGTTCGCTTGGAGGAATGCGTGCAAGGCGGGTACAAAATGAGCCTCCAGAGCGGTACCATCAAAGGCATATTTCATGGCCACGATCGCAATGGCTGTCTGTGGATCAAAAGAGGCCAATTCTTCGGTGTCAAAGGAACTGCCGACATTGATAAACTCACAAATGAACGGGAGTCCGATTCTGTGGAAATAGGCGGGATAATCCGGGAACATTGCTTTTTCAAAAGATTTCCAGGATGAGGTTCCGTTGTAGATAATGATCGCTACGGTGGGGATATTTTGCATTTTGCGAAACATCAACTTATACCAGTATTTTACTAACTGCTGGATCACGTTTTTGTCGGGGCTGGATTTATGTTCCTCGATGATGCCGACCAGAAGTTCCGCATCTTTGCGTCGCTCACCTGCGATAGATCTGTCGTTTTCGCGGATACTGACGGTAAACGCTAAATCGGCAGCCCCCGTTTCCCCGGATTCTGCATAGGCCGCAGGGATTTCCTGCAAGGTATCTAAATTCACGGCGTTGATAAATTCCTGCAAGCTGGGGTTCTTTTTCGCAGCGGCACGGAGGAGTGCGGTGGTGCGTTTGGGGTCCTGGAATACGCTTTTGAAGAAGATGTCGTGGGGTCTGCGCATGGAGTGCCTTTTCCGGTAAGGGAGGAACCGGTCGTGTTGAATTGCACGATCTCCCTTTTAAACGAATAAGGCTTTGTTTTGTTCCGATATTTTTGTAAAAAGCAGTAAAGAATATTGAAAAGGTAACACCTAAAAGTGGGCTATAATCAATTTCCAGACGGTTACGATTCTCCTCACTTTCGTTGAACTTCGATTTTCCTTTTTCCGTGCGGCTTTCCTGTGTCTCATTTTTCTAACTTGTTTCCGTATCCTATGGAGGTTTTAATGGACATGCCCCTTATTCAGATGCTTCGTCAATCCGATATTGCGACGATCATCGTTCTTTGTATCCTTGCAGTGATGTCCCTCGGCAGTTGGGGCATCATTATCACCAAAATGTTTTTCCTTCGCAAGAATCAGAAGGCAAATGCTCGGTTTTTTAACCAGTTTATCCATGTGGAACATTTTGTGGATTTGAAGGAGCTGTGCAAGTCTTCTGCGGATAGCGCTTTGAAACGCGTTACAGAAGAAGTGCTGATTGAGGCCACTAAGTTCAGTAATTTTGTGAGCTACGATTCTATTCAGCATCGGGCGTCCCTTTTGGAAGATACGATTCAACGCTCCATTGAAGGAATTCGTTTGGACGAAAATCGCCATTTGAGCTTTTTGGGTATTTGCTCAAACCTTTCGCCATTCTTTGGTTTGCTCGGCACGGTGTGGGGCATTATGGTCGCGTTCTACCAAATTGGTCAGCATGGTTCTGCCGATTTGACGGTTGTGGCCCCAGGTATTGCGATGGCTCTTATTACGACGGTGGGTGGCCTTGTGGTCGCTATTCCTGCTTCTGCCGGGTATAATATGTTTGTGTCTCGCACGGGCGAAAATGAAATTGCCTATTATAACTTTGGCTCTCGCGTGTTGAGCTTGTTTAAGCGCGGGGACTTGCTTGCGCTTGAAGAAGTGGCAGGCTAAGGGGGCAGCGTGAAGCGAAGCCGCGGCAAAACGATTAATCAGGACATGAACCTCACGAATATGATTGATGTGGTGTTTTCCATTTTGATCGTGTTTATGATTTGTGCTCCTTTGATGAGTCAGGGAGTGAAGGTGGATCTTCCGAAGGCGGAAGCACCGACGATTGAACAGGAAAAACTGTTGAAAGTGTCCATTACGAAGAATGAAGAAGTTTATATCGCGGATATGAAAGTGGAGCTTCCCAATTTCCGGAATGTTTTCAAATCCCTTTGGGATGGCCAAATGGCGGTGGTAATTAATGCGGATGAGGCGGTCCCTTATGGGGTTGTGATGAAGGTGGTGTCTGTAGTGCAACAGGCGGGTGTGACCAAGTTGGGCTTTTTGACGCTGCCAGAAGGTGAAAAAGTCGGGAAATGAGCAATAAGTCTCCTTATTTTCAATCTGGATTTGATGACAAGCTCCCGAAAATTTTCGGGGCGTCAGTATTCTTTCACATCATTGTGATCGGTGTCCTGATTGCCATTAATCAGGTTCATTTTTCGGAGCCCCCACAAGAAGTAAAAGTTTTTGAATTGGTTCAGTTGCAGAAGCCAGCGGCCCCTCAAGTGAGACATCGTCGCCCACGGCCAAAACCCCAGGTGAAACCAGAGGTGAAAAAAGAAGTGAAGCCTGTTGAGCGCCCGCTCCCCCCGGAGCCCAAGCTTGCGAAAGCTAAAGCGGAACCTGCGCCACCGACTCCGCCAGAGCCAGAAGAAGAGGAAGAAGATACGGATGATTCTCCTCTCGAAGATGATATGGACTTGCCTTCATTCACCGAGGAATCGAGTTTGAACCCGGTGGGTTCTGTGGATATGGATCCATTGATGCAAGTCTATCTTGAACGATTGAAACAGATTATTATGCAGCATTTCAACCCGCCATCGGGGATGAATGTGCCGAAGGATACCAAGACGACTGTGCAGTTTACGGTGGATCGTTTTGGTTCAGTGACGAATATTACGCTCCGGCGTTCTTCGGGGAATAATATGTGGGATCACTTGTCGATGCGTGCTGTTCAGATTTCTAAGGTGCCAGAACTCCCGCCGAATTACCGCGCACCGGCGCTTTCGTTAAATTTTAATTTTACGCCAAATTGAGAAGTCTACACAAATGTGGCTTCACAAAGAGTTATTTGCTATGTTTGAAAGAATGACGAAGCCTTTTTACTTTTCTTTTTTGCTTTTGTTTTGCACAACGGTGTCCTTTGCTTCTATTGATACTATTGATGTGGATGTGGGAATTTCCGTTTTTAAAACGATGCCTATTGGTGTTGTGCCTTTTACAGAGGGCTCTGGAGATTTTTCGAAACAGGATGAAAAACCGCACGAAGTGATAGAACGTGATTTTAATCTTTCGGGTCGATTTACGGCGGTCCCCTCTTCCAAATTTGATTTGGTGAAGTTTAGTCGGGAACGTGCGAAGTTTTATGTGACGGGGCGTTTGGATAAGGTGGCTGAAGGTCGCGTGAAGCTTTCCTGTTATTTATATGCTTCGCAGACCAAGGATCTTGTGTTCGGCGAATCCTATGTGGTGGCGATGAAGGATGTGCGCCGCACGGTACATCATTTTGTAGATAAAGTAATTAAGCAACTCTGGGGCGAACAAGGGGTGGCTTCTACGCAGCTTGCTTGGGTTTCTAAGATGGACAATGTGAAACAGGTGGTGATTGCCGATTATGATGGTTTTAATCGTCGCCAGTTGACGTATGATACCTCCATTAGTATGATGCCGGTATGGTCTTTGGGAAATGCGGATATTATTTTCGTGAGTTTTCGCAATGGAAAATCGCAGTTGTTTCAAAAGAATTTATCTACAGGAAAGGAAAAACGTTTGTTTCCACAGCATGCACAAACTTTCAGCCCTGCAGTAAATCCGGTGACGGGTGAGATTCTTTATGCAGGGATTGTAGATGGAAAATCGGATTTGTATTTAGGCGACCCCAATACGAATAAAATTCAAAAAATTTCTTATTCCAAATCGTCTCAAGTAAGCCCTGCCTGGAGCCCTTATGCTTCGGAAATCCTTTTCAGCAGTGATCGCGGGGGTTCTCCGCAGATTTATGTGATGGGTAAAGATGGCAGCGATGTGCGCCGCGTGACTTTTATGGGACGCTACAACGAAAGGGCTTCCTGGTCTCCCGAAGGCGATCGCATCGTTTATACCTCCATGGATGGGGGAAAGATGAATGTTTATACTTGTGCTATTGATGGTTCCGATATTACTCAGTTAACCTCGAATGCGGGGAATAACGAACACCCCACTTGGTCGCCGGATGGAATGCTGATCGCATTCTCCAGTGATCGGACGGGTTCGCACCAGATTTACATTATGCGGAAGGATGGGTCTAATGTGACTCGTATTACGAATGGCGGCGATAATACTTCGCCTACGTGGTCCTGGTACGGCAAGAATGAAGATAACACCCTCAAAAAGGAAGGTAAATGATGAAAAAAATGCAGTTGGTTTTAGTTACCGCTTTGGTGACTGTTGCTCTCTTGGCATGTGCGAAGAAAGACGAGCCTGTAGTGAATCCGACGGTGAAAAATGCCCCCGCTACAACGAAGAATATGTCCAGCGCGGATTCAGCGACTGCTACGGAGCGTGAACGCTTGGAAGCAGAACGTTTAGCGGCAGAACGTCTGGAAGCGGAACGCGCTAAAGTGGAAGCGATGATCAATAAGATCATGTCTGATGAAGTTTACTTTGATTTCGATCGTTCAGAATTGACTGCAAGTGCTAAGGAATTGTTGACTCAGGTGGGTGACATTCTCTTGAAGGAACCTCGCTTTACTATTACCGTTGCGGGGCATACGGATGCTCGTGGTACCGAAGATTATAATATGACTCTCGGCAGTAAGCGTTCTGAGAAGGTGAAAGAATTTCTGGTGGCCTATGGCGTTTCTTCAAGTCGTATGGAAACCGTGAGCTACGGCAAGGAAAATCCAAAGGTGGAAGGCCAAAGTGAAGAAGCTTTTGCCCAAAACCGTCGTGCGAATTTTAAAGTAAATATTAAGAAGTAATTGTTTGAGTGATTTTTTTTGTGAACGTGGTTTTGTTGGGAGATTTTTATGAAACGCTTATTTATCGGATGTTTAGCCCTTTTGGGAATTGTGCTTTCGGGATGTTCCAGCATCACGATGCTTCGCACCAAAGAGATGAAATCTGTTGGTAACGATGTTAAAATGGAAGTGAATAAATCTTCGAATGAGATGCGTTTGGAGATTGATTCTTTGCGGGCTGTCATTGATTCCATGTATGCAGAACAGGATTTAGTGAACAAACGCTTGCGGGCTGAACTTTCCCTTTTGGCAACAAGTATGTCCGATGAATCTCAGAGGAATGACAGCCGTCAGGAAGAAGTCATTTATCGCTTAGATCTTCTTTTAGGGAAGTCCGATAAGATTCTTGCAAAGAAGGTCGTGGTGAGTGGTTCTCAAGGCCAATCCTCTACGGATAGCACAGAATTGGATGCCGCGATGCAGCAAGAGATGGACAAGATTATTATCACGGCGCGTTCCGATTACCACCGCGGTGAATTCAAACTGGCGTATGCGGGCTTTAAGCAGGTGTACGAGCAGGTGAAATCGGGTCCACTCGCAGAAGAAGCCTTGTACTGGATGGCTGTTTGTCTGGTAGATGTTCAGCAGTTGGAAAAAGCGAAGGTGGTGTTCAAACGTTCGATTGAACAGTTCCCGGAAGGTTCCAAGACTTGCCAGTGTTTATACAAACTTTCCACATTTGCAGAAGCAGAGAAAGATGTGCCGATGCAGAAGCAATTCCTGCAGAAAATTTTGGGAACCAAATCTTGTAATGATACCAGCGAGTTTTTGAAAGCTGCGGAGACGCTTGAAACGTTGCTGAATACTTCAGACACTACGCCAAAGCCCGTTGCTCCTGCCCCATAAAAAAGAAAAATAAATTCTTGATAAAAGTGAAAAAGACCTTCGTAAGAGGGCCTTTTTTTGTGCAAAAGATCAATCAAAAGATCAATCAAAAAAACTGGTTCACAGGCTACTCAAAGACGCGCTTTTGATAGATTTTATCGCGTCACGTTTTTTATCCATTTGCCTTGGCGAAGGCGCCAAATGAGAATGGGGATTTTGACGACCTCATCAGAACGGAGAATTAAGAATACCAGCGGCAAAGGGAGCATCCAATAGAACCCCGCGAGGTAACCTAGGGGAATGGAAAACAGCCAGAGACAACCAATATCGACGCAGGTGGTAAACAACGTATCACCCCCGGAACGCAGAACGCCTACGATGGCGGGGGTGGTGTACGCTTGCGTCATAGTCATCAGACATTGGATCACGAGGAGTGAAATGGCGAGATTCTTGGTTTCCTGGGGAATCTGGTAAAGGGGAATGAAAAAATCTTTGGAAAAATAGAGGAGCACGCAGGCAATCGCCCCTACAAAAAGCCCTGCGGCAAGGAGTGTATTGGCGTAAGGTCGCGCTTGATCCAAATTTTTTCCTGAGCCCAGAAGGTTCCCGAGAATGGGGGCACTCGCGCCTGCGACGCCAAAGATAAAGACGAGGGCTATTTGTTGCGCGGTAGTCACAATGCTGGAGGCCGCGACGGCGGCGGTGCCCATGTGCCCCAGAACCACGGATTGGGCGGCGATCCCTGTGGACCATCCACCCTCATTAATAGCTACGGGCAGACTAAAGCGCACAAAATCTTTGAAAAGTACTGGATCAAAATGGAAGAGTTTGGAAAATCGAAAATGGAGATGCCGATCCATGAATCGGATGTAGAGAATCATGGCGGCGCATTCGATGATGCGGGCTGTGAGGGTACCGATAGCTGCGCCGCGAACGCCCAGAGCGGGCATTCCTAGGTTACCAAAAATGAGAACCCAGTTAAAGAACAGATTCAGAAAAAAAGTACAGGTGGTAATGATGAGACCAATCTTCACATCACGCGTACTTCGCATCAGCATGATGAGTGTGTTGGTGAATCCAAAAAGGAAGTAGGTCCAACCTTGAATTTCCAGGTATTCCACGCCGAGGCCTATGATTACCGGGTCTGCAGTAAATATGCCCATGACCCATTCAGGAAAAAGAAGCATCACAGAACCAAAAAGAAATGCTCCTAAGAGACCTACACTTAACGTAATTGAAACCGTTTTGGAAATGGAAAGGGGATCGTGTTTGCCGTAATATTGGGCGGTGAGAATACCCCCGCCGCTCGCCATGCCAAAGGAGAGGAGCGAAAAAACAAAGAAGGGCTGGTTTGCGAGAGTGACCGCAGAAAGGGCCTCTTGGGAGAGGCTACCCACCATGAGGTTGTCTGTAAGAGACAACGAAAATTTAATGAGATCCTGTAGCGCAATCGGAAGTGCTAATCCGAGAAGTACTTTGAAAAAGTGCGGATCAGTGACAAAGTGATTGCGAAAAGCCATTTAAGGAGTTCCAGGATTCTCAAAATTACAGAGGGGGGCTTTGAGAACCTTGTAGGCGTAGCCTTGTTCTGTGAGGAATAGCTGACGATTCATGGCAAATTCCTGTTCGCGCGTGTCTTGGGTGACCAAGGTGTAAAAGTGCGCTTGGCGGCCATCTGCTTTGGGACGGAGCACGCGACCCAGGCGTTGTGCTTCTTCCTGGCGGCTGCCGAACGTACCTGAAATCTGGATGAGGATACTCGCGTCCGGAAGATCAATGGCAAAGTTGCCGACTTTGGAAACCATCAGGTGCTGAAGGGTTCCATCACGGAAATGCGAGTAGAGTACTTCTCTATCTTTGTTGGGCGTCTTGCCTGTGATGAGAGGAATGTGAAGTTCGGCTGAAAGCTTTTCCAGTTGCTCAATATATTGTCCGATGATGAGAATACGATCTTCAATTTCGCTATAGTGGACAAGGAGTTCGCGAACCACGTTATTTTTTTCGGGGTTGGTGCTTGCAATGTTTATTTTTTCGCGGGTTTCCGCGAGCGCGTATTTCATTTTGAGTTCTGGGTTCATGGGAACACGAACTTCAGAACAATCGGCAGTAGCGATCCAGCCTTGGGCTTCAAGAACGCGCCAGGGAATATCATATTTTTTAGGCCCGATGAGCGAGAATACTTCGGTCTCTTTACCATCTTCGCGAACGAGGGTGGCGGTGAGGCCCAGGCGTCTTGTGGCTTGCATTTCAGCACTCATGCGGAATACAGGGGCTGGCAAAAGGTGTACTTCGTCATAAATCATAAGGCCCCAACGGTGCGCGCTAAATAGTGGGAAGTTGGTGAGTTCCTTTTTGATTTCTTCTTCGGATTCCTTTTCTTCTTCAGAATCTTTTTTGACTCGTTTGCGTTGCGTTAAAATCTGGTAGGTGGCTATCGTTACCGGACCAATTTCCTTGACATCCCCAGAATATTCCTTGACATCATTGACAGTAAGGGTGGTTTTATCAATGAGTTCGCGGATCCATTGGCGCGCCGCAGAAATGTTGGGGGTGAGGATGAGGGTACGCGTCTGGGTGAGGGCCATAGCGGCCATACCGATAATGGTTTTACCCGAACCGCAAGGGAGAACGATGACGCCCGAGCCGCCTTTTTCGGAGCCTGAAGCATAAAAAACTTGAGCGGCTTCTTTCTGGTAATCACGGAGAACGAGAGGCTTCCCTTCGAGGGTGGTCTCACGCATTTTGATCGGCAAGGGATCTCCCTGAACATAGCCTGCGAGGTCCTGGACAGGGAACCCTGCGAGGGTGAGCACCATTTTGAGATGCCCACGGCGACCTGAATCCACATAAGCGCGGCAATCCCCATCTAAGCGGAGAATGTGAGGTGCCACCTCTTTTAGACGGCGAATTTCTGTGAAAAGAATGGAATTATTTGCTTCTAAGGCGAGCCCTTCGTCGGTTTTGATAAGGCGGAGAAGCCCATAGCGACCCATGTATTCTTCAATTTCGGTGACAACGGGGGCGGGGGTGGGGTATTTCCCGTGAGATTCTAATCGGTCGATCACATTTTGGGCGGTAAGGCCGGTAGAGGCTGCATTCCAAAGGGAAAGATGCGAAATTTTGTAAGTATGCAAATGCTCAGGACTTTTTACCAATTCCGTAAACGGAGCAATGGCATCCCTCGCCTCCTCATAGTTCTTATTGTGAACCTCAACGAGGATTTCCATGTTACTTTGAACAATGATCGCGCCTTCTATATTCATAGAGGCCATATTTAGAAATAAAAAGGCCCGGTTCCTAGGGGAGCCTAGAAACCGGGCAAGAGCCACCCAGCAGATTTGAACTGCCGACCTGCTGATTACGAATCAGCTGCTCTACCAGCTGAGCTAGAGTGGCATAGCGCATAGACTCCGCTTTTTGTTTAAACTTACGTTTTTCAACAAAAAACAGCATCTTTGACAAAAAAATAGAACTTTTTCCACACACTCGCGAATGCCAATGGAACCGCGTTTATCTGGGTTTTTGCCTTATTTCACCTTAAATCAGCATTTATGCTTCTTCAAAGTGTTCGTCAAACAAAAATACACTGCACGAATTCGGCGTTATATACATACTCTCATATGGCAACAACCAAATCGGTTCAATGTGCTCCAAATATAGTACTTATAAAGAAATTTTGTAGTCATAAGTGTTTACTAGGGGGTTCGTTTTTTGCATGTTACCTATCATTACAGATTGTCTCAGATAGGGGCAACCAAGTGTTCGAAGTATAAAATTTTTCAATAGAGCATATTAGGCAAGTTGTCCCCCCCCAAAAATAATTTTTAAGGGCAATGGCAGATTGTTCAGAAAGGTTTCTTTCTGTAAATAGCCTCTTGATGCGTTTATTCGCAAAAAAATATTTTGGAGAACTCGTTAAAAAAAGGTATTTGATGAACGGTATATCAATGCCTTAAAAGTTTCAGAGGCGTTTTCTTCTCATATTCATTTAATTTTTCTTTGATTGAGCTTCTTACAGGCAGGCGTTTTATGAAGCGCACCACTTTTTGAAAGAACGGTCTCCAGCTGCCATTGGTTACGTGAATAGCAAAAGGCTTAAAGTTCGATTTATTGCAACTCGGTAAAAAAATATCACTTGGATAAATAATCATTCCACTTTCAAGTTTTTGCAGTTTATCTTGATAAACAAAACCAAATTTCTGCGCAGTGTGGGCATACACAAATGGAGCTATATTCTCTATGTTTAAACTTCCGTTAGGCAAAATAAATTTTTCATTTTCATAATACGCCATACAACTTGATAAGAATGGGTGTTTTGCCTGTGCGCCGAAAATTGCAGCCTGCAACGCAAGACCCGGCAAAGCGATTTTATTTTTGTCTTTTTTTGTACCATCTTCGTTTAACATTTTCCACGATTTATTTTTTTTGAAATGCGATGTAAATTCAATGTTCGTGAAATACTCATTGTCTAAAAATTCGTCAAAACTTTGGTACAAATAGACATCGCTGTCAAGGTAAATTCCGCCTTCGCTATAAACCGCATAAAGGCGAATGTAATCGCTTGCAAAAGCCCATTTTGATAAGCTCACCGCCTCGCGAACAAACGGGATCTCGTCAATTATTTTTTTGCATTTTTCCATATCCCAATGGACAATTTCATAGTCCGGGCAATGGCGTTTCCAACTCTCAATGCAGAGCTTCGGCAGAGGTGGTAGTGGGTCGTTGGAGAGCCAAATGTAATGGATTTTTTTCGGTATCATCTTAAGAAATGTAGGAAAAATTCGATTGAAGTGACATTCGAATGTACTAATCTGCTAGATGATATAGGCATGCTTTATAAGTTATTGTCATTAGCTGAAAATTATGGGGAAATGATTTTTAGTGCCTCATAAATACAATAATCTTCGGCACTAAAGGCATACAAAACAACGCCACTACTATAAAAAAATAACGGTTGCCGTCATTAGCACACAAACATACAACAGCAATGTATTTTTCACTAGGTGTTTATTCTTTTGCTGTTCCTTAGATTACAAATCACTTTTCCAATGCCGACTTGAGTGCGTCAATAAAACCTCGGCCAAAAGTTTCGTCCGGTTCCATAAAATTGCCCTCGCCCCATTCGTTCCAAGACTTCAGCATAACAAGACTGTTTTTTTTGTTAGCAACCAGAGGCAACACCATTTCAGCCTGTTTACGGAAAAACTCAGGGCTAGTACCTTTGATAAGGTCGCCCATACTACCGCTGCGCGGTGTATGATCCCACTGGGGAAACAAGATTGGAATCACATCTTCGCGAGAATCGTAAGCTTTATCAACAATGAGTTTGTTGACTTTTTCCGCATCGTAGCAAACCGGGCAATTAAACAAGGCTCGGTATCGACGGATCAAAAATTTTTCCCAGGACGGTCTTTGCATATACTTAGAACGAATGCGTTGCATAAAAGACGGAGTCACGGCGTTAAATCCGATTTCTATCCATTTTTCACGCTGATCCTGCTGGTCAAGGTTTGCCACGAAATAGATTCCATCGGCAATACCCTCTTCCTGAACCCACTTATTCCAAAGGGTTATGAAATTTGCTATGTCCTCGAACTGATTCGGCTTATAAAACAAAAAGAACGGTTTCCCATCGATCCGGATGTATCGCGAATCCTTAAACAGTTCCTTGACGTAATCAAAATGAGCTCGATAATCTTCCTCGCCGCCATAGCGCTGTTCCATCAGAATTTTGTCGCCAACGCCATTCTTATACCATTGTTTTGCCTTCCAGGATTCATTAGCCCAACCCAAACAAAACGGAAAATCCGGTTTACCCGTCTTATGAACTTCATCTATAATTTCATTCAAAAGTTGGCGACCCTTACCGCCAAACCAATAATGCCAATAGCAAAAGCCTTCAACACCAGCATCCCGTGCCATTTGAGCCTGCAATTCACGAACTTCAGGTAATCTCAAATCATAATATCCCAATTCTGTAGGTACTTTCGGCTGGTTGTGTCTATTAAACAGAGATTTTGCCTTGCGCACATTGATCCACTCCGTAAAATCCTTTCCCCACCAAGAATCATTTTCGGGAATGGGATGAAACTGCGGCAGATAATAAGCAATAATCCTAGGTTTGTTCATAATTATAGTCTCGTCAATACAGCTTAATTCTATGTTTTTTTAATATAATCATTAGGTGTTAAAAGTCAAGTCTTTGTCTTGATCGTTTGGAAACCAGTTAAAATTTTCTTTTGTAAAAAATAAACTGTACTCCAAGAACAAGCAAAATGCTCACATAGAAAACTATTTTTTGTCCCATCTCCAAATGTATGTTTTGTGTGTTTAAAACGACATAAAGCACAAGTAACGCAACAATCCAAACTAACTCCACCCATAGCTTGCGAGAATACGGACGCAAGTTTCTTTTGAACAAATATACATTATTGTAGCAAGCGGAAAAAATTCCGGGTATCAGCATTGAGAGTGCAGCACCAAAAAGTCCAAACGAAGGAATCAGCAAAAAGCCAGAGATTAAAGAGAGTGCCAATGAAAGCAACGTTACTTTCAAATTGACAACGCTCTTCCCAATTCCATCAATAATTGTATTTACCATTCCAAAGAACGTTGCGATTAATTGGAAAAATAAAAGTATTCCAAGTGCTTTCGGCTGAACGACAAAATTTTTCCCTGCAATAGACATAATCTCTGCGGGGAATAGCACAATAAAAAAACCAATCACAATTTGAATTAGGGTTGCCATTGAAACGCAGTAAGAAAAAATCGGTTTAATGTCAGTTTTCAGCCGTTCCTCGCTCATTTCGGATACTACGGGAATTAGAATCGGGTTGAATCCATTTCTTATGGTTTGCAAGCCATTAGAAATGGTTATCATAAGTGCATAAACTCCTGCGGCTTTCGCGCCTAAAAAGAAGAGCACCATCCATAAAGTGGAACGCATCAGCAAGTTTCCAACAAAAACGGTTAAGCCAATTGGCACGGAATAAAGTAACAAGTCCTTTGTGATTTTTTTTGCAGGGAAAATCGGCATATCCCTAAACTGCGTGCGGACTGCGAGCGAGTGCATAAAAAAGCCGCCGACCTGCCCGAACAAAAGACCCAAGGGAAGAGCATGGGGGATGTCTAAAAAGAAAAGAACGATTGACACCAGCGGAGACAAAACGGCAACTAAAAAATCGTTTATAAAAATCGCATTCCAAGGTTTGCGGTTGCCTTCCGATGAATTGCTGAGTACATAAATTCCAGAATAAAATATGAGAGCAATGGCGTAAAATCGGAATTCCTGCGAAATGTAAGAGGTAAATGAGCCGATGAATATAATTAGGGTTACCAATGTGGATATAAGGATTGTAATCCAAAAGGATTCCATTATTCCTTCGTAAGCAGGGCGGTTGTGGAGTTTATTTTGTGGCAAATACCAATGCAACCCCCTGTCTAAGCCGAATGTTGATGCTCGCGATATGGTGAGCAGGAGTGCCTGCGTCGAAACAAAAATTCCGAATTCCGCAGCACCGAAAATACGGGCAAGCAATATTGTTAAAAGGGGCCCACAAATTTTAAGAGCGGTGCCGAAGATATTGAACAGCGCACTTTTTTTAAGAAATTTATTATCGGTTTCCAAGTCGTTCATAGAAACGCAAAAGTAGATTTTTTGTAAAAGAAAAAATTATCGTCATCTTATTTTGCCTAATATTCAGCAATTCCAGCATATATTATTTTGTACATTTTATGAAATGAGAAATGTAATGACCAGTCCAGCTAAAAAAGTGGTTCACTATTTAAATCCGTTGCAGAAATTAATTCCTCTCTCTTTGGCATTTTGGTTCTCGCATATTATTTTGCGCGTGCTACTTTTATTTCGTAGCAACCCTTACGGTTACCCATTTGTCAGCAAACCAGATTGGTACATTTTCCATGCTGTTTGTTTGGATTTTTTGTGGATCTGTAATTCGCTTGTTATTTTTCTGCTGCTAGCCGGAACTGTAGAGTTTGCAACTTCATTCAGGGCCACTCAAACTAGCAATCAGTCTCGAAAGAGTTTTTTTTCCATCGAATCGATGAGCGTGACTTTATATGCACTCTTCCATTCCGTGATTCTTCTCTTTACACTTCTGGACGATGAATTCCAGCGTTTTTTAGGGTCCCATCTTTCTTTTGGACTTTTAGACACTTATAAAGACCCCTCTTCAATTAAAATGCTCTGGGACTATGTTGCAAACGATTATTCCGTACCTTATCTACAGTTTTTTGTACTGGCCCTTATTTTGCCTTTTACTTATCTGATTTATCGTCTGCTCTATTTCCGGCTTGCAGCGTCTTCAAAGAATACTCATATCGCAAGCAATTTTTCCATGAAGAAGCCGATACTCGCCATGCTGATTTTCTACATCTGTTCCTTCCTCTTTATCAATTATATCTGGACGGGCAATGCGAGAATGATAAAATTAAAACCCGTCGTATCTATAGTTTACAGTGAACTTTTTTCTGCTGAAAAAAGCGGACATTTAACGGAAACAGAACTCTCTCAATATGAAAAATCTTATCAAAATTTATGGTTGAAAGCAGAAGGGGATTCTCTGTGGAAATTTCCGAAAACGAATTTCGAATCAGGGAACCCGCTATACCGCGTTCCCAGCAAAAGACTGACTCAAAGCGAACGACTATTATCTCAGCGAGCCAAAAAGCCGAATTTCATCGTTATCTTTTTAGAATCGCATCGCGGGTTAAACACCGGATTTTTAAACCCCGGACTTCAGCCCTCGCCTACACCATTTTTTGATTCCCTTGCCGCCTATTCTCGCATTTGGGAAAGAATGCATGCAAGCGGTGTTCCGACCACAGGGGGTCTGCTTTCTTCTCATACCGGTATTCCACATCATTCAAGGCTTGCGGAAGCGACAGATTTGGCCCACGTAAGCATTCCGAGTTTTGCGTCGGTTTTGTCAGACTCCGGGTACGCCACTCACTATTTTTCTGCTGCCGACCCCGCTTGGGATAATTTGGGCGTTTGGATGGCAAAGTGGTATAACGCACAGCATTATGACAGAAACAGGGAAGATGATTCCACCTTTTTTGTTCACGCCACCTCTTATATTGGCGACACGCTTGTGAGACAAAACAAGCCATTCTTAGTCACACTAATGACTCGCTCCAACCATTACCCATTTAATTTTGCGGCGGGAATGTCGGATGAGGAAAAACAAAAACCTCTTACAGAAAGAATTAACTACACCATGAATTATGCTGATAGACAACTCGCTCGCTTTATACATTCGATCGAGCATGAGGCGTGGTTTCAAAATACTTACATTATCATACTAGCTGATCACGGATTTCCGCTAGGTGAAAACGGCGTTTCTACCATGAACGGCGGCGGTTTTTCCAATGTCACTTGGATTCCGTTTTTAATTTCCGGCAAAGGCATTGAGGCAAAACGGGATACGGCAACAGCAGCGCAAATGGATATTGCTCCGACAATTTTAGAACTGGCAGGCATTGCCGTGCCCAATATTTTTATGGGACATAATTTATTAAGAGGTTACGGCGAAGGACTGTCGCTAGGAGCGTATTCTAGAGTGGCCGCTATTGGCTTCGACGGATACCGCTTCATTGCGAAATACCCTTTGGTGAAGGGAGAAACGCCGTGGCTCTTTGCAGAAACCGATACTCATCAGAATAAGAACCTCGCGTCAAAGCACCCGGAAGAAGTGAAACGGTTAAAAGAAATTCTGGACACACTCATTAAAATGTCTGATTATTCACTAGAAAGAGGAATGTAGAAGATTCCTCAATCTTACTTTGTCAATGTTTTTATCGCTTATTTTAGACTCGTTTCGTTAGAAAATTAGATACTTAAGATTTCAGACTAGGAACATAAGCCTCTAAGACTTTTGACATTCGCCATTTTTCCCTATTTTCCAAATTTGCGCACTAAATATATAGTCCCTTTCGTTTACATTGTTCTTCGGACATTTGACACATCTTTCAGGTAAAATATACCAGATTGTTGGTCCGTTTAAATGGTTCAGTGGGAGTGCTTATTTGCCAATGATTTCGAAATTTGGGGTGAGTGTTTGCATGGCGGCAGGGCCGCACTCAAGCTCGAATATGACCGAGATGCTTCAGAAGGTAGAACCTCTGCTGAAATGAAAAAATGTATATTTGCCCCATGTCATCAAAGCCCTCTCTCTCAGAAAGATTTTCGAATTGGTACATTCCGCTGATTTGCAGAAACAAATTCAAAGCGTTGGCGTTTTACCTGATTTTAGCTGCACTCTGCGCTTTCCCGATTTTGATTTATCCCGGGTTAAAGTTAAACGCCGACCTATCCAACCTTCTTCCCAAAGACACGCCTAGCGTAATCGCTCTCAAAGAATCGTTTACCCGATTCGGCAGTACGGACCGTTTTATGCTCGCGATTCAAAGCGAAGATCCGGAATTGGTGGCGGCTTTACAAGATTCTATAAACGAATACATCCACAAAAACTGGAAAGGTGATTTTGTATCAACGCAAATTGATAACGACAATCAGTTTTTTAAGGATAATGGGCTGTTATATCTCCCCACTAAATATTTAGAGAGAATCAGGGACAACTTGGAAGAGATAGAATTGGAAGTCGGCAGGGAAAACTTGCCTTTTCTGGTTGATTTGGTAGGGGACGAACCGGCAAAAGAGCGCGTCTGGTTCGATGCCAGCATCCCGCAAGAACTCGGGCTTCCAGACGAAGCGGCAGGTGCTTTCGACGCTTTTTTTAAGGCCAATGATACGGCATCGGTAAACGCCGTCCCAGGGTGGGATCAAAGAGGCCCTGTTCCCTCCCATCTTAAAACACGCTTGATCGGTTGCCCCAAGCCCGATAGTACGGGAAAAATTTTATTTAACGGCGTCATCAATGCGAAACTGGCAAAACCATCTACTGACTATGAATTTGTATCCCATATTCTTGCTCGCTCAGACACGCTTTTACAATACTTCAATAGTAAAAAGTATCCAGTACCCACTCGTTTTTCCGTTGAGGGAACTTACGAAGGATTAAAAGAAGTAGAGGACTTGCAAAACGACAGCATCTCCTCTTTTGGAATTAGCTTGGTGCTGATTATCCTTTTGACCATTATTTTTCTCCGCAGTATAAAAGGTCCGATTTTGGTGATTGCCTCTGTGCTTTACGCTTGTATTCCCATGCTTGCATTCACCGCCCTTTTTTATGGCACGCTGAACCCGTTCACCGTTTTTGTAGCCACCATTATTTTGGGAGTTGGTATCGACTATTCCATTCACATTTTAGGAACCGCCCAAAAACTTCTCCACAAATATGCAACGATTGAAGAAGTTCTGGAACACGCTCAAAAGGAAATGTTAAAACCCTTTTTCCTTGCGAGCCTCACCACCATTGCCGCGTTTCTAACGCTTTTAGTGGCGCATTTCAGGGGCTTTTACGAATTTGGAGTGGTGGCATCGTGTGGCGTTTTCTTCAGTGTACTCACCGCTCTCTTGGTTTTGCCTGTGTTTGTACTCTGCCTCGGTGGTATTCCGCCTGCGCCCACAAACAGCCTTTTACCCAAGTCGTGGGATGAGCGGAGAATTTTTAAGTTCTTCAAGCATGCCGCCATTGTCTGTCTTATTTTAGGTGGAATTTCATTGTGGTTCGTCCAATATGTTGATTTTGAAAATAACCTCAGAAACTTGAGAAGAGAAACCACAGACGTCGCTCACAAGAAAAAAGGGATAGCCACTTCAGTCACAAGAACAAACAACCGCGCCACATCAACGCCTGTAGCAGTGATGGGTTCAACCCCGGAACAACTGGACAAACTCTACGATACGTTGATGGTTCGCCTTCACAAAGAAAAAGATCCCACTCTCCGCAGTTTCTTAACGCTCAGAACTTTTGTTCCTCCTCTTGATTCGCAAAAACAACGTTTGGAAATCATTGAGGAAATTCGCGATCTGGCAAACTATAGGGTTTTTGATAGAGCGAAAGGCAATGATTCAGTGAATATCGCAACGCTCAGGAAACTTTCACAAGTTGAAAAAACATTCACTGCAGAGGATATTCCCAGTTGGGCACTCGATTTGCTCAGAGAAAAAGATGGCTCCTATGGAAAAATTGGCTTTATTTATGGGGACTTCCCCAGCTGGGACGCTACCGCTCTTCATAAGTTTCAAAATGATTACGGTAAATGGAATTTTGATGGCGAGAACCTGCGCACTTTCTCTTCGCAATTCATCCTTTCCGATGTGATTGAATCGGTGAAAGCCGACAGCTTTAATTTAGCGATTATCATTACCATTGTGATTTTTGCGAGTTTGGCTCTCTCACTCAGAAAGCCGGCTTTGTTTATCACCGGTTTTCTCTCTTTTGGTATGGGAATTGTGCTGACGCTGGGGTTGCTTGGTTTCCTAACTCATTTCTTTGAGTTTGGGAAAATCGGCATTTACAATGTGATTGTGATTCCATTGGTTTTGGGCATTGGCATTGATTCTTCCATCCATTTTATCATTTCTTGGACATCGAACAAGGGAATCACCTTGCGACAATTCTTAGACACCACCGGACGAAACGTGATAGCGAGTTCTACAACTACCGCGGCGGGTTTTGTGGGCATGCTTTTCACAACTCACAGGGGCTTAAGAAGCATCGCCGATCTCGCTTGTTTAGGAATTATGGTGTTCCTTATTGCAAGCATTGTGTTTTCGATGTACTTCTGCAAACTATGGCTGAAGAGGAAGGAATAAAACGCACGTTAGAACAAATTCATAGCATTAAGAAAAGCATCTTTATAGGGCGCCCGAAATTAAAGCCTTGTGACAGAAAATTTTTAGATTTTCCTGCAAGAACACAATCATTCAGGAACATTTAGATGAGCAGTACCGAGCACAGCGTAAAAGACAAGCTGACTGTGGTCATTACCACTTATAACCGCACTAAGCAGCTAGATGCAACGCTCACATTCTTTGAAAGCAATCCGCTGCTCAGGGAATGCCCCTTTGTCGTCCTGAACAACCAATCTACGGACAACACCGCTGAGGTGGTTGAAAAGCACAAGCAGAGCTTCGCAAGCCTTGAACTGGTGACGCACCCCGTAAACGTGGGCGCCAATGCTAACTACATGCACGGCCTTGAACACTGCCACACCGACTACCTGTGGATCATCGCCGACGACGACAGCTACGACTTTTCGGAATTTGACGATGTGGCGGCAGAACTTATCAAGGGACGTGCTGACATCATACATGTGGGTGCCCACAACGACGGTGAATGGAACTGGGGCGTCTACGAAACCCCGAAGGCTCTAATCCAAAAAGGCTATCATTATTTCAAGTATTCGTCCTTCTGGGGCTGTAGCATATTGAAGTTCTCGTACTTCAAGCAATATGCCAAGGAAGCCTTCGATTTTATACACTTCAGCTACCCGCACTTCCCGTACCTAATAAAGGCATACAACAACGACACCCCGGTCTACGTCAGCAAAAAACGAATCGTGATAGCGACAGTTGGCGTACAGAGCTACAGCTACTACATTCCCATCCGCGGATTTGTGATGGCCTCTTCGCTCACGACCACCCCCGAAGCCCGCCGTGCCGTTTGCAAGGCTGTGTACAACAATCGCAAACCGCTGTGGTACAACTACATCACTACATGTAACAGGTACCGCCACGAGGCTGAATTCGTGCTCGTAAAGTACAATATACGCCGTGTCATGACCGTAGCCGAAAAGCTCGCTGCCTTTGCGCTGTACATTCCGATTTCGCTCTACGACAAAGTTCAAAGACACGGAAAATGAAACGATTCCTCGGCACCCATTTGTCATCCCCGGCTTGACTATGCGCTTACAAAACAGTCCTTGTTTGCCAAGATATATAAAGGCTGTTTATCTTCCATGCCAATCCATCTTCTTTGTTTTGTAAATCCAAAAAGCCCAAGGCAAAGAAACACAAAGAATCAACAGACAATATCCAGTGGTCATCCCATATAATCCATAAAACTTACCCAATATCGTAGTAGACAAGCAACACAAAACGCCCATAGCAATAGATTGAACCAAGAAAGGCTCCTTCTTATGGCAGCGCAAATAAGTTGCCCAAGAAGATATAAACTGATTCACAAATAAAGGTATCATCATCAATATCATTGGAATAGGGTCCAAAAATCTATCTGCCAACATAAAATTGCCCAAACGGAATTCAGTTACCCTTAATATCATAACAAAAGCAAACACCGTGAGCAAAAGGGCAGAGCAAATCGAAATCATTTGCAATAATGTTTTATTAAATATTTTATCTAGTTCTGAATATTCTTTTAATTCAATGAGTCCAGAATAAAGAGGAACTTTTGTATTTATCCAACTTAAAGAAAATGCCTGCACCGCATTTAACATCTGCAACGTCATTCCCATTTGCCCGGCAAGAACAGCCCCTTCTGAAGCAAATAGAACTGGGTTGAATAATTGGAATATGAAATAGCCGCTCACCCAACTTAAAGCAATACGCCACTGATAAGGAAAAATTTCTTTAAAATAAAAAACTCTTTCTTTTATTTGCAGATGCCAAAGATTGAGCAAAATTTTCCAAATTTCAGTTTTCCCAACATAAACATTCCAAATTAGAACAGACAGAATAGCACTAATGCCGATGACATATAATTTAAAACCGCAAAACAGGCCTATACAAGAAGTTATTGGCAATAGCAATTGTTGATAAAAAGAAACTTTGCTCATTTCTTTTACTTTCCCTATTCCCATAACAAAAGAATTCAAAGGAGATTGAAAAAGTTTAATCGCAGTGGCGATGCACAACAAGATCCAAGGAATGCGCCACGAAACAGGATCTTTTGTTTCTTCATAAGAAGAAAAGAAAACAAGACCCACTATTAATAAAAATAAAAAGACGAACAAAGAAATGATCGCATACCATTTTACGCTGAAATGCAACAACGACCCCAATCGGGATTTGTAAAACTCGTCTCCCTCATATTCCAAAGATTCATTGAGCTTTAGATGTGCTACTTCGTGCGCCACAAATTGAGTGATTATTCCTGTAAGCCCCAATTCAAAAAATACCTGAAGAGCAACAAGACTTCCAAATGTGTAGTAAAACCCTTGTTCAACACCAGAAAGAAATGTCGATATAAAAAATAAAATGCCGATCCCTGTGAACGCTTGTACAACGCGTCCTCCAGACGAATAGGCAATCGACTTGTCAACGCCCATTTTCTTCAATGCGACTTTTATTGCATCACCTATTGAAATTTTCATCTATTTTTAAAATCCAAGCTAATGTTCTTGATGCCCACATTAAATTCAACCTTAGGTTCCCAGCCGGTATCTTTAATCAATTTTGATAGATCTGTTTCAAGAATCATAGGCTGCGTTGAAGAATATGGAATTCCACCAAATTCAGGTTCATATTTTGGATTTACAACATCTAAAAGTTCCAAAACGAATTCTTTAAGCAACCTTTCTTTGCCGCTTCCAAGATTATAAACAGAACCCGTTTCTCCCTTTTCTGCAATGGCAACAAAAGCGGCTCCGGCATCATCTTCATAAAGGTAATCCCAAGTCTGTCCGCAAGCAGATAGTTTCATCGGCAGATCATTCATGGCATTCAAAATCAAGCTATTTACAAGCGTTCCGGGATTATCATTTGGCCCGTAAACGCTTAAGATGCGGACCCATATATGTTCCATACCTAAAATATTGCATTCTACCCGGGAAAATTTTCCCGCAGAATATTTTGCAATGCCATAAGGAATGACCGGATCTGCTGGCGTCGAAGAAAGAAGCCTGACGTTCGGCGTCCCATATTCGGCCTGACTTCCCGCTCCGATAAATTTTTTGCAGCCTATCTTTTGGGCAAGATGTACTGCATCAATAGCGAATTTGACGTTTTCAAGCTGCTTTGAGCAATCATTTCGGCCTACTTTGTCTGTATCACTCCAACCAAAATGGATAAAAACGTCTGCGCGAACCTCTGGTAGCGAAAAGTCCTGCATTTCGCAGAGGTCACATTCAACAATTTTTACAAGCGGGGACTTTGGAATACAGAGCAATTTTTTACTGTGTGGGCGTACAAAAGCAAAGACAGAATGATTCCGCTTTATGCATTCCTTTATAGTGGCAATGCCCAGCATCGATGTCGCACCTGTCATTGCAAAAATCATAAGAACCTCGCTTCTATAAAAACGCCCGCATTTGTTTTACGGCTAAGATACAATCCGGGATGACTCTGTCAATGGAATAATCACCGCCACCAACGACATTACCGCTTACAAAGAAAAAAATAGCTATTTCTAGTAAGGCTTTTTTCTAGAAGCACCCACAAGCCACCTAAACAAGACATTGGTTAATTCCCTTGCGGTTCCATCTTATCATTACGCAGTAACGAGCGCAAGACTTTGCTTGTCCCAATGGCTTTATCCCTCCAGGAAAGGGAAAGTGAATCGTGAGCAAGCGAGAAACTCCCTTTTTTGCCTTTGAAAACAT
>Ga0209467_1000789_pt1 | contig 35844 bp, 31 predicted proteins | sample Higcelwee11metaG_FD_187175 | JGI IMG/M metagenome (GOLD analysis project Ga0209467, IMG submission 187175) | Freshwater pond sediment microbial communities from the University of Edinburgh, under environmental carbon perturbations - High... | ecosystem: Environmental > Aquatic > Freshwater >... | reverse complement strand
GAAGCTCAAGCGAGAGGTTGTCGACATCGTTTTCGAGCTGCATGCGCACGGCCGCACTGAGCAGAGCCGCGACGCACTCGACCGTATCATTCTGCCACTCAGAGTACTCGATTGAACTGAGTGTGTTAAAGTCGACGGCTTTCAGCGATTCGTCGTAGAAAGATTTTGCCGCCGCCTGATCGCCCGCCGAAAGCAGAACCAGAGTGGTGAGGGCCTTTGCGTAGGGTGTCATCGAGCCCCGTTCGCTTTTCAGCTTCTCGCTCATGCTTCTGACCGGGGCTGCTTCGGCAAGTGCGCGCAGAACGTAGGCCCGCTCGAACACGGGGGGATTCTCTCTTTCAATATACCTGTAAAGCCATGCGGATAACTGCTCATATACTGACATATCGATATCGGTGTACTTCTTCGCGTTGGTAAGACCCCAGAAGACGTAGGCGCTCATCAGGGGGTCGGCTTTTTCTTCGGTGAACCAGCCGAATCCGCCGTCTTCACGCTGGTGCGATTTTATCAGGTAAAGGCCGCGCGAAACCATGTCGCCCAGCCTCTCCTTGATCTGTTCGGGTACGATCGCGCTCTTTTCGACGGCCATGAGGGGCATAAAGCGGCTCATCGTCTGCTCGATGCAGCCGTAGGGATAATCGGCCAGGTACTCAAGTGAACCGGCGAGACCCGCGTCCAGACCGCTTGCCAGGGTGATTGAAACTTTCGCCGCTTTCGCGTTCGCCGGCAGTGCGAATTGTACTGCTGCGGTATTGCCGTCGATAAGGCAGTTTTTTGTCTCAGAACGAGAGACACCCCACGGCAGAATCGGAAGCTCTCTGGTAAACGAATCATGCAGTGCCCCCGCCGTAACCTTAGCGCTGAAGCGCGCGCCTGCCTTGCCCGCTTTTATCTGTGTCAGAATCGGTTTTGTCTCGCCCGCGGCAAGATCTACCGTCAGGCTTCTTTTACCGGTAATCGCTTCGCTTGACGAGAAGGTGAGTTCCGCGGTGATCTTTTCTGAGGTGAGATTCGTCACCGAAGCCCCGATTGTCTGAAGCGAGTCCTCATACATGAAGCGGGGCGTGATCGCGTCAACCATCAGCTGCTTGCGCGCGATAAAATTGATCTGCGCCTGGCCCACCTCGCTGTTTTTTGTAACTGCCATGGCGTTGACACGCCAGCTCGTCAGATTGTCGGCGAGCACAAACTGCGACTTGGCGCTGCCCGACGCGGCAGTTCTGATCGAAGCCTTCCAGAAGCAGGTATCCTTGAAGGTGTCGCGTGCGCGGTCCTCCTTCATCGTCGCCAGGGGCAGTGCGGTGAATCGCGAGAGCGCCAGTTCGAGGCGCTGCTCCTCCGAGTAGCCGAAGAAGCGGTACATTCCCGAGAGTGTCGTATTGACATTGTTGCGGCGCGGGTGATAGAAGAAGGTCGCAATGGGCGGGGTGCGGTCGGGCTGAATCTGGTATATCGCCTCGTCAACGACCGATATCGAGACATCCGCGTCAACCGGTTTGTCCTGAATCTTCGTCACGATCGCAAGCTCCACCCGGTCGCCGGGCGCGTAGACCGGTTTGTCGGGTGAAAGCGACACTTGTATAAATTTGTTTACCGGCGGCACGACGATTTTCGCCTCGCCGGTGTACGTCTCGCCGCCCGAAAAGACTGTCGCCGCCAGAGTGCAGTTGGGCTTCATCTCGTCGCTTATCCTGAACTGGTAGCGGAAGGCGTTGCCGTCGAGGCGCACCGCCTTGTGCGCGATTACATCCGCCGATTCAAGGGTCAGAAAGAGGGTGCCGCCCGAGACGGGGCCCGATATCAGCACATCCGCCTGCTCACCCGCGCTCCATACGTCCTTCTTCGGCTGTATGATAAGATTTTTCTGCGGAAAAACTATAGAGTCTCTCTTCTTCGATGACCAGCTGGTGACGCTGGCGGCCGTCTCGCTGCGCGTGCTGTCTTTAGCCTTCACCGTAAGCTGGTACTGCCCGCTGCGGGGGGAACGCCATGAAATCAGCGCACTGCCGTCCTCTCCCGTCCGGGCGCTTCCCTGCGCGACGCGCTTGCGCTGCTTCTCTTCGGAAATATTCTGAAAGGAACGCTCAAAGAGCTCCCATTCAATTTTAACATCTGATACAGACTCGTCGTCCTTATAGGGAACCAGTCTTGCCGTAACCTTCGCCTTTTCGCCGGGCGAGTAAAAGCTCTCCTCACGTTCGAGCCGTATAAAAAAGCGGCTGCGGTTGAGGGATACCGCAGCGCTTCCCGAGACGCTGCTCTGCTCCGCGTTGACGGTGACGATCGCGCTGTAGGTGTAGTCGTCGGTCACGTTCTCAGGTATGACCTCGAGCAGCGCCGTCCCGTTTTCGTCGAGCGATACGGCTCCGTCGTAGACAAGCTCTTTGCGTGACTCGGTCGCATCGAGGCCCAGGTAGGAGGGGTCGACGACAAAGAAGGGAATTCTGCCAACGGGAGAGAAGTCATATTTTTTCTTTCGAAAAACCTTGCAGTCGGCTGAGGCGTTTGACACCGGCTCGCCGGTGAAACGGCGCGCCGAAATATTGAACGAGATCTGCTCGTTTCCCGTGTATATCTGCTGGGGGGCGGTGAGCGTTACCATGAATGTCGGTTTCTTGTAGGCATCCACCGCGAACTCGGATGAAAACTGCGATCCGTTTGCCGCCAGAATTATATTCCATGTTCCGAGGGGGATCTCTCCCTCAGGCAGTGTCAGCGATCCGTTGAAGGTGCCGTCCGGCGCTATCTGAATATTTTGCAGGGGAGTGATCGTTCCCTCGGAATCGGCGATTGAGAGCTGGCCGCTTCCCCCCGCCGCCGAGTACTCGTTTTTCGCATAACGGCGCACAACGCCTTTGAAAAAGAGAAGGTCGCCCGGTCTGTATACGGGACGGTCGGTGTAGATGTAGGCGCGGTATCCCTCCAGACCGTAAAACGACCGCGCGAAGTAGTCGGGATCCGAAAGGGCGATCTGGTCGCCGGAGGTGACGACGAACAGCGACTTTTGCGGCGTTTTGCCCTTCCATGTAAAGATGCCCTCTTTGTCGGTACTTCCTTTCGCGATCTCGGCGCCGTCACTGCCGAGCATGATCACGTTCGCGCCGCGCTCCCCCTTTCCGCTCATGGTATTTGCGGCAAAAAGCACGCTTGTCTGTTCGGATTGCTTTACGACGAAACTGAGGTTTGTCTTGACGATCACGGTGTAGCCGATGTGAGAGCCGGTGACGCACTCAATCAGGTACAGGCCCTCCTTTTCGACGGGAACGGGTATGCGCCGGTAGCTCCACTCATTGCCGTCGCCCGGCAGCGTGAATGAATACTCGAAGGAGTGTTCGCTCAGCAGCCCCGGTGCGGCGACCTCAAGGGCGGTATAATTGTAGGTGACGTTTGCCGCCTTCGCCAGATGGCTCCTTGTCTGCGGGTTGAGCTCCTCTCTGGCGATCTGCCTGAAATCAAATTTAAATGCATTCCATGTGTTGCGTGTGATGGCGATCGGATTTGCAACCGCGGCCGCTGCCTTCTCTCTGACCAGTCTGTCCGAAACGGATTTTTTCATGAACGCAACCGGATCGGCTACACGGTAGACGCGCACATTGTAGGTATCCCCCGGCCCCTCGAGGTTAATATAGGGTGTCTCATTGACGAAGGCCCGGTCGGTCGCGACATAGAAATAAGGGGCGCTTGACAGCGGAGTGGATAGTACGAACAGCGCGATTGCAAAAGAGACGACTATTGCTGTCAAGGATAGTATGCGTTTCATAATCTGCTCCATCAAATCGGATAACATAATTGGATAAAATAAAATACTAATATTTGATAAAAATAAAAGTTCCTCGGAATTTCGCGACATGCGGTGACTGATAAAAAATGAGTGGATCACTCAAGAATCAGAAACCGGTAAACTCCCAGAAACGAGGGATTCGTTTCTATCGGGGCAAAATCCGCGCTCCCGCTCAGATACTCCGGGGTAACCCGTTTCATGGATCCCTCGCCCGTGTGATAGATAAGCATCCCCCCGCCCCTGTCAGCGACAATCACCGAATGGTAAGTGTCGCTTCTCTCAATATGAAAAAAAAGTATATCACCCTGTGCCGCCTCGTCCAGACTTTTCGAGACAAAACGGGTATTGTAGCGGGCGAGGGTACGTGCATCAGCGAAATCGCCGAATGCCTCAGGCGCGCCGCCTTCGCCGATTCTGAAAAGACGAAGGCCGATACCGGGAATATCAGGATACGAAAAGGCCTCCACATCGGGAAGATTCTTGTCGATGGCGATTCCCGACTGCGAAAACCATCTGCTGTCATGACTCTTGAGTGCCTCGCGATAGGCATAGCGGATAAGCCCCGCGCAATCCCGTTCGTTCGTATTCCATGCGCCGCCCGTTTTGACCAGCTGTCCTTCGGCGATGCGCACAAACCATGCGCGGAAGCGTCGCGCGTCATCCCCCGTCAGCTCGGCTTCGTCAGGAAAGCCGTCCTCATCTATGTCATCCCCGCAGGGGACAAATGTCAATGTGATTTTCTCGCGCGTATCCCCGATTGTGATGCTTCCTGCTTTTGATGTCGGTCTGCAGACAAGCGTTGCCGTTTTGCCTTCACGGCTGCTCGTGACCACCGAGAAGAGCTCACTGCAGCCGTCGGGCAGATTCGCGGGGGGATTCGTTGTCGAATAGGGGAGGCTAAGAATGAATGTCGTTTTTTCCGTCGCGGCGATGGTCTTTGAACTGAGATGCTGCGGATTGAGCAGGGAACATGAGAGAAAAACCGGCGCAGCCATCGCTAGGAGAATCGTTTTCATGGCTCGATTTGGGCGCTGAGGTCAGGCGTGTCAATCCGCTTTTCACCCCGCGTCTGCCGATAAGCGGCGGGCGGGCATGACGCCGCGCCCCGCCGGCTGAAAAAGCCTTTTCTATTCACGGAATCGGATAAACTCGCTGAATCCCGCGTCGAATTTTGCCGTGAGACGGATCGCATTCTGCGGGCAGGCGCGCTCGCACTCGCTGCACAGAATGCACTCGGTCGAGAGTATGCGCTCGTTGCGCGCGGCGTAATCGAGAAGCTTGATGTCCATGATGCAGGCGCGCTCGCACTTTCCGCAGCGGGTGCACTTTTCGTTATCGATCCGGTTCTTGAAGATTGAGAAACGCGCGCTGACCTTCTGCAGAACAGGAATCGGACAGAGGTACTTGCAGAAGGCCCTGTTGTCTTTCATGAACGCCGCAAGGATAAATCCCGCCGCGTAATAAAAAATATTGCCGGCAAAGCACCAGAGTATCGTCTCATAAGGTATTGAACCGGGCGAATACTTTACCGCGTAAAAGAGGAAAGCCACCAGTCCCAGCGAAAGGGCAAAGTGCACATATCTGAAAATTCCCATTCCCCTCAGCCGTCCCTCCTGCGGGTGCTTCCAGGGGAGAAAATCCAGAGCCATCGCCGTCCAGCAGCCCCAGCCGCACCAGCCGCGCGAAAACAGAATCGGCCCGATCACCTTCGCGGGAAGATAATGAACGATCGCACCGCCGACGGTCCCCGCCAGAACGTAGAAAAAAAACTGCTCGATCTGCATGTTGACCGGCAGAAAAATCCCGAGAAAGAAGAGCATATACACTCCGACGAGAAGCTGCGTGAAACGGCGGCCGTAATGCGCATGTTTCGGGGGAAGGAGGGTGTTAAGAACAATTCCCAGGGCGATTGACGAGCCGATATAGGGAAGGTCATAAAGAAAAAAACGATTGCCAGTCCGATTATACCAGTAACCTCCCATGCCGATGAAAACCAGCCAGAGAACTGCCGGAAAGATAAAATTTTGCGGACTGATTCGATTTTGCGAATGTGGATTTCTCATACAAGACTCCTGTAATTATCGGGTCCGCCGGCGCCGTTACTGCCTGCGAGGCGGTCGCCACAGAAATAAATCATAAAGTACTTTGCAATTTAAAGTTATATTGCATATTGTCAACAAAATTTTCGAATGCGGGAAACTCTACAAATTAATCTTTTCAACTCGGGCCCCGAAAAATTTCGGGCAAAAAACGTGATAAAATACCGACTGAAGGTAATTTTTCGAGGCCCCCATGTGATACTGCTCCGTGCCGGGGTTTTTTGAATCTCCAATGATATTGCAGGCGCATCGATGCGCAAAGCGGGTGATATTACAATCTGCCGCTTACTCCCGCAACGACGAGATGATCGGGGCGTTTCCCGATTCTTGAGGCTAGTCCTTTGCTCAGGGTATAGGCGACTGAGATATCTCCGTAATCGCCGCTGATGCCTAATGTGGCCTGCACGCGGGCCTCGACCCCCTCTTTCTCGGAGAAAAAGGCGCCGACTCCGGTGCCGTAAAAGAAGAGGGGCTTTATCGTTCCCCTGAAACGCAGTGAGGGGTCGCAGGTGTAGTAATTGCCGCTCTCGTCCCGCTCTTTGGCGACGGGGGACTCGACTGCGACGAGAAACGATTCGTTGCGAAATCCCGTTTCGGGCAGAAAGGTACGGGTGTGGCGGACATATCTGCGATCGATGATAAAGGCGCTGAGAGTGTACGAGCCGCCGCTTTTTATGTAGAAGTTTCCTAATGCGATGCCGGGAACGGCTTTGACTTTTCCCTCGTTGTAGCGGTATCCCCCCGCCGAAGCCGCAAACTCACCTTCGAAGAAGAGGTATCTCGAGAAAATATAGGTGTCAAAGAGCATATTGTGCACCGTCGTGTGCCGGGGGTCGGCACCGTCGGCCTCAATCTGCTTGTTTACCGTGCAGTAGTACTCTACCGCGCTTAACGAGTGCTCGCCTTCAATTTCGCCCCTGACAAAAGGCTCAAACTGAAACTCCTCAAAGCCGGTATAATACAAAAAGAAGGCCCCGGCGGAATAGTTATTGCTATTTTCCTGTGAAAAAAGATAAAGGGGTAGCATAAACGCCAGTACGATTATTCGCCGGAAAACACGCATAAGATAATTATACCATGATTTCAAAAAGTGATCTGGAAAAGATATACCGAATTCACTCCCCGGAGATATACACCTTTCTTCTCAGGTTGACGGGTTCTGCGGAGAGTGCTGAAGACATTCTGCATGATATCTTTGTCAGTCTGGTGAATTATTCAACTAAAAAAAATATCGAGATGGCTACCGTCCGGGCGTTTCTGTATAAATCCGCAAAGAATCATACCATCAACTACAAGAAAAACAAGCGCAATTTGAATATCGAACTTCCCGAGAACTCACCCGATAAGAGCGACTTCGTGGAGAAAATCGAAAATGACCAGCTTCTCGACGAGATATATGCCATCGTCAACGAAATGGACGGCGTGACAAAATCGGTATTTCTTCTGAAAAAAGAGTTCGGCTATACTAACGAAGAGATTGCCGCTCTTGCGGGAGTCTCTGAGCGGACGGTTCGCCGCAAACTTGAAAAACTTCTGATACATCTCTCTCAATCAATCGATCGTGACGATATTTTGCCCTTTCTCCTTTATATTTGTCCGTTTTTATCATTAGAGGATGTATCACAATTATGGTAAGAAACTGTGACAACCATCTGAAACGGACTGCAAGGCTGCTGGCCTCCGGCGAGAGGGCGCACCTCCTGTGCGATTGTCCCCGCTGTGTCCGTCTACGCGCTGTGCATGAGAAGCTCTTCGCACAGAAGGGTGAAATTGTCGCGCCGCCTGAGCGCCTGCTTTATAAAATTTTTGCTTCGTATGAACGCCTGCCGGCAAAGCAAAGTTTTTCTCCTCTTAAACTTGTTCCCGCCGCGGCTTTTTTCGCAATCGCTTTTGCCGTGGCAGCTTTCTTTGTTCCCCGTCCGCAGCAGCTGCTGTACACCGCAGACGCTTCCGCAAAGATTCAGCCGCTTGAACAGGGGGCGGCAATAATCACCACCGGCACCCCGCGCAGAATCTTTTTGGATCATGAAGTTGAGATAGTCTGTGCCCCCGCAACGGAGCTGCGGATCGATTCCATGCGCAGCTCAGGCAGCGCGATAGTGTATACCTTCTCGCTCAACAGGGGGAAGATCACTGCGGCCTTTCACGCCTCGGAACACTCATTCAAATATGAATTCATAATGCCCGATTCGGTTCTGCGCTCAACCGGAACCGAGTTTACCATCTCTTTGCACGAGGGCGCGTCCCGGATTCAGGTTGCGCAGGGAAGTGTCAGACTCTCGCACACCGCCTCCGGTACGGTTCGCGATGCCCATGCCGGCGAGACATATATTTCAAGAGCGGGGGGGTTCGAGATCGAAAAACCTCTCCGTGCTGCCGGTATAGTCACGCCTAAGGCAGAGGCGCCCGAAGAAAAGACTGCCGCCGCGCCCTTGGTTCCCCGAAGGGCCAAAAAAGCGAGCGAGCCGGCTGCAGAAGAGCTGCCCGTTGTCCCGGCTGAAGATGAAAAAGATGCGGATCAGCAGGTGATTCGTCCCCTCCTTCCCGATGTCAGCGGGGTCGATGAGAGCGAGCGGCGCCTGCGCAGTATTGAAGAGCGGGCTCTGCGCCGCCGGTAATTTGCCGCAGACAAAAAGTTGGCTTGCCAAAAATTCCCCCTTCCCCCCGTATAAAGTAAATGAGAGAAAATGGTTTTTGCGGGGGGATTCCGGTGCACAAAATCGAAAAGTTATGTGTTTTTTGCGGCTCCTCATCGGGGGCAAGAGAGGAGTATGCGCTCGGCGCCGCGTCTCTCGGTAAGATCTGCGCCTCGCGTAATATTTCACTTGTGTACGGCGCAGGGAACGCCGGTCTGATGGGTATTCTCGCCGCAAGCGTGCTCGACAGCGGCGGCAGCGTAACCGGCGTCATTCCTGAAAAAATCGACGCGATGGTCTCTCACCTTAATCTTACCGAGAAGATAGTCACAAAGACCATGCACGAGCGTAAAGAGAAGATGTACTCGCTGGCCGATGCCTTTATCGCGCTGCCCGGCGGCATCGGCACCATGGAGGAGCTCTTCGAAGTTTTTACCTGGCGTCAGCTCGGATATCACACAAAGCCTGTCGGAGTCCTGAATATCTGCGGATTCTTCGACGATGTGTGCCGTATGCTTGAGAGCATGCAACGCGAAGGGTTTCTGAAGAGTTCCCACGCGAATCTGCTCAGCGTCTCTGAAAATCCCGATGAGCTCATCGACATGCTGGCTGCTCAGAGCGGCGAATACATCAGCAAATTATCATCGCAGAACTAGGGCGGTTTTCGAATTGTTTGGAACGCCCTTGTGAGAATTATCTCCTGTTTATCATGTTTTTACAGCACAAAAATGCGCTGATCATTTTGCAAACCGCTGTAGGCGCGGCCGGCTCTGCGTTATTCCGGATTATCCGGCTGTTTAAAGCAATGAATCCCGGATAATCCGCGAAAGAGCGTGAATAGTAAAAAAAAATAGTTTCGTGTTCGCAAGACATGGCACATTGATATATATTGATCAGCGAAGCCGGGATCCTTCAGGATCCGCGGGAATCTGCAAAGGTTATTCGGTGCTCTTATGCGCGTTATGATTGTCGAGGATGAGGCGATTCTTGCCCTGGCGCTTATCCGTTACCTTGAAAGCCGGGGACACGAGGTCGTTGCGCACTGCTATTCGGGTGAGGATGCCCTTGAGAGGCTTTCTGATACGCAGCCCGAAATTGTCCTTATGGATCTCTCGCTTCAGGGGAACGTCGATGGACTTGAAGCGGGAAAGGTCGTTCTTGAAAAGAAGATACCTCTGGTTATCGTCAGTGCCCACACCGACCAGGAGACAATCGACAGTGTCAAAGCGATCGGATGCCGTTACCATCTGGTCAAGCCGATCAACTACAATGAGCTTGACGAAACGATGAAATCGGTGCTGAATGCGCGCTGAATTTGAAGCTGCGCGGAGGCATCCCGATGAGTATTTCCTTCCCCCTTATTTCACCCCCTAAAAGGGGCATAGCACTGGGCAGCGGCGGCGCCAAGGGCATTATTCACCTTCCGGTACTTCTGTTTTTTGAACAGCGCGGTGTAAAATTTCATGCGCTTGCCGGTTCCAGCATGGGCGCTCTTGTCGGCGCCGTATATCTGTGCGGTAATCTGAAGAAATTCTCGGACAGAATTCTCAGTGCGTCAAAGAAGGTTCTTCTGCCGCTGATAGAGCCTGTTTTTCCCCGTCACGGACTTCTTGCAACCGGCCGTATTAGAGATTTTTTATCAGAATATATTCCCCCGGATAAAAAAATCGAGGATCTTCCCGCCCGCTTTTGTGCGGTGGCGACAGATTATGATACCGGCGATGCGGTCCTGCTTATGAGCGGAAATCTGCTCGATGCCGTGTGCGCGAGTGTTTCGATACCGGGAATATTCGTGCCGGTACGGCTCAACGGACGTGTGCTGATAGACGGCGGCGTCGCCAATCCCGTTCCCGTCGATGTCGCGCGTGCGATGGGGGCAAACCGAATCGTCGCGGTTAACTGCCATCCTCATGTCAAACGCAAGGGGAAAACCCGCTCGAGCCTCTCGTCCGGCCATGACGCCGCCGGCAGGCTTATCCCTGATAACTGGTTTTCGTTTCTGGGCCCCCTTCTGAAAGCAAAAGCGAAAAACGGGCAGGATGATCTGCCGACAATTTTTGATGTTTTCTCGCAGACTCTCGACATCATGGAGTACAAGAACACCATCCATCTGCTGAAGCACGAGAAGCCCTCCGTCATTATTGAGCCCGATGTGCGCAGCATCGACTCTCTGGAGTTTGAACGGGGTGTCGAGATTTTCGCTATTGCCCGTGCAGAGATCGAGAGAAACCGTCGCAAACTCGATCGCTTCTGCCGGAGGTTTTTTTAGGATAAAAGTTCTCCCCTTCGCCGGCGGCTTCCCCCCCCATTTCGCAGTTGATACCCTTCTGCCCTTTTTTGCTAAAAAAAGGTTGACCGTTTGCGCATAATTTTCATTATTAACTACTATGGTAGTTAATAATGTTGAGCTCTTAATGAGCCTCGGTTTTTCAGAGAATGAGGCCAAGAGTTATGTGTCGCTTCTGCAAGAGAGCCCGGTCAGTGCCTACGAACTGGCCAAGCTCTCAGGTGTTCCCTCGTCAAAAATTTATGAGGTGATCGCACGCCTTTGCGAGAAGGGCGCCGCGATCGAGATAACCGATCAGCGCACGCCGCGCTATCTGCCTGCCGAGCCTGATGAGCTTCTGGCGCGGCACCGGCACACCGTCTCGGCGACTATCGATTCTCTGGGCAGGTCGCTTGCTCTGGTCAGAAACAGAGAGGCTCTATCGTATGTGAGAAGCTTCAACGATTACGGAACGCTCATAACCGAGAGTGAGATCATGATCGGGGCTGCCCAAAGAAGCGTGCTTCTTTCAGGGTGGCCTGAGGAGCTTTCCGCGCTTGTCGGTCTCGTAAAAAAGCGTGAACGCGCGTTGAAGACGGTCGTGGTCTGGTACGGGGACGATGTTCCCGATATCTCGGTCGTCTATCCCCACCCGGTCAAAGATGCGCTCTTCGCCGAAAAGGGGGGGCGCCAGTTCGTTTTGTGTGTCGACGACAGTGTCGCGATTATCGCGACGGTTGCCGAGGGCCGGGTTCAGGCGTCAATGAGCCGTAACAGCGGATTTGTGACTCTGGCAAGAGACTATATCAGTCATGATGTCTATATTTTGAAAGTGGTAAACCGGTTCGGGCCGCTGCTTGAACAGAGCTACGGATGCGGATACCCGCTTTTGCGGGATATATACAGTGATGAGGTGATAAAATGAAAATTTATATCGATGGAGAATTTTATTCAAAAGAGGATGCCAGGGTTTCGGTTTTTGACCACGGGCTTCTCTACGGCGACGGTGTTTTCGAGGGCCTTCGCATTTATAACGGAAAGATATTCCGCCTGCAGGAGCATGTTGACCGGCTTTTCGCCAGTGCAAAGGCGATCACACTCGATGTCGGCTGCATGCCGGATGAGTTCTCTGCGCTGCTGAAGGAGTGCGTGCGGCAGAACGGGCGCGACGGGCGCGGAGCGACGGGCTATATCAGGGCGGTGGTGACGCGGGGGCGCGGTGATCTGGGGCTTGATCCCGCAAAATGTGCGGGGTCATCGATCATAATCATTACCGGCGATATACAGCTTTACCCTGAAGAGTATTACCGCAAGGGGATCGCAGTGGCTAGCGTTTCGGTGCGGCGTACGACGGTGGATTCGCTTGACCCGCGCATAAAAACGCTGAACTATCTCAATAACATCATGGCTAAGATCGAGGCAAAACAATCGGGCGCGATGGAGGCCCTGATCCTGAACAGGGAGGGGTTTATCGCCGAGTGCACTGCCGACAATATTTTTATCGTGAAAGGGGCCGCCCTGTATACTCCCGCTCTCAGCTGCGGGGCCTTGGGGGGCATCACCAGAGGCACGGTGATTGATCTTGCGCGAGCTGAGGGGACACCCCTGTATGAGGGCTTGCTTGCGCAGTACGATCTTTACAATTGCGACGAATGCTTTCTTACCGGAAGCGGCGCCGAGATTATACCGGTTGTAAAGGCTGACGGCAGAGTTGTCGGAAACGGCCAGCCCGGCGTTATGACAGAAAAACTCAGAGCAAAATACCGCAGTTACGCAGAATCCTATGATGGGTGAGCGGCGGCAGCCGCAGCACCTCGTTCCAAAAACCGTCCGCCGGCTCGATTAAGCCGCAGTTAAAATCGGAGCGCGCTGACCGCACTCTGCTGAGATAATCGTTTGTCTTGTGCGATTATTTCATGAAGGGAATGGTGATGCCGAATCTGCTGCTGTTCAAAAGAAAGTAAAGAGCCGCAATGGAGATGATGAAGAATATCACATAGATGCGCTGGTGCATCTTGTACTCTTTCAGTGTTTCGTCGGTAAAGTATGTTGAGGGGCTGTTGCGCAGAATGAAACGTCCTTTGCTGCTGAAGATCTCGCTCTGCTGTCCCTCTTCTCTGGTCTTGCACATTATCGATATCTGACGCAGGTTGAGCATCCCGCTCAGTGTCGAGAAAACCGTAAACCAGTAGAATATTGTCTTCATAGACGGGTCAGTTGACGCGAGGGCCGGCTTAATAAAAACGATTATATAAAATGCGGTGATTGTCAGGGGTACTGACAGCAGTGTCAAGGCTCTATATAGCGAAGCTCTATTCATTCAGTGATCCTCGATTCGGGGTAATCGTGCGGCAGTGCAATATATTAAGGGCGGTCAGAACACCCGGTGTTTTGATCCATTACAAATAGAAACCGCTGGTTCTTACAACACTATCCGCCCGCAAGGAGACATCCGCAATAAGTTATCGCGAATCCCCTTAACCTCAATACAGCTATAGATCATTGCTCTGTTTGTCAAACGATTTGCCGCAGTGTTGCCGTCACGCAGATCCGGTAAATGTCGTTGACAGGTCGTTAGTGACCTTGGGGGGCATGGAATCCGGGACACCCGCAAAAGCCCGCCGAGTTTTTTATTTGACTTTTTCATGCAATTACATATTCTGAAAAGCAGTTATTGCTGCTTCAATCATTGTTTGTATACGTTCAACCTTGAGGCGCTGATGCAAGGCACTTTCGATAGAGTCGCTCTTGAGCGGCTTCAGCGAGGCGGTCTTGGCGCGGACGTGTTAAAAAAGTCCCAACTTATAAAGTTTAAAGGTTCTGGAAACAGATATGGAAATAACAATCAAAGAGAGTGCCGATATCGCCCATGTTACGGTTTCCGGTGATATCGAAATGATGACGATCAAAGAATTCAAAGACAAACTGCTGGCGCTGGGTAAAGACGGGGACAAAAATATTGAACTCAATCTTGCCGATGTAAATTATATCGACTCGTCCGGTGTCGGTGTGTTGATAAGCCTTTTAAAGCTGCAGAAGAAAAAAGAGAAGTCCGTCACAATTACAGAGGTGAGTGATAAGGTGCTCAATGTACTCAAGCTCAGCTCTCTTGCCGATGTTTTCAATCTGTGAATCTTCCCCTTATTAGAGTTGGAAGCGGTTTTGATGTACATCGTTTTGCACAAAACCGGCCGCTTTTCCTCGGCGGTGTAAGTATCCCTCATGAGCTCGGTCTTGCGGGTCACTCTGATGCGGATGTGCTGATTCATGCACTCATCGATGCTCTTTTGGGCGCATCCTCACTCGGTGATATCGGGATCCTTTTCCCGGATAGTGACGCTTCATACAAGAATATTGACAGCACCATCCTTCTTGCGCGGGTTGTCGAAAGATTGCGCGAGAGCTCGTTTGAAATCATAAATTGTGACATGACCGTTATATGCGAGCGTCCGAAACTTGCTCCCCACCGCGAGGCGATTCAGCGGCGCCTGGCCGGGATTCTCGGCCTTGATCCCGGCAGAATTTCCGTAAAGGCCACGACCACCGAAGGGCTCGGCTATACCGGCCGCGGTGAGGGAATCGCCGCGCAGGCCGTCTGTCTGGTCGCAAAATCTTCGCTGTGATCCCCCCGCAAAAATAGTTTGACAGTAAGTGACGCGGCCCCGACTCTGAGTGCCAACGATTAGCGGGAGTTTGCAGATGGTCAAAAATGATGTAGAGCTTCTGGTGCGCGGCACCGAGGAGATCCTTCCTAAAGATGAATTTCTCGAAAAACTGAAAAAATCAGAGGAGACCCAGCAGCCTCTTACAATTAAAGTGGGATTTGATCCGACCGCACCAGATATTCATCTCGGGCATACAGTGCTTCTGCGCAAGATGCGGCATTTTCAGCAGATGGGTCATAATGTCGTCATGCTGATCGGCGATTTTACCGGTATGATCGGTGACCCGACCGGCAAATCGGAGACCAGAAAAAAGCTCAGCCGCGAAGAGGTTCTTGCCAACGCCGAGACCTACAAGACACAGGTTTTCAAGATTCTTGACCCTCAAAAGACGATTGTCGATTTTAACTCACGCTGGTGCCAGCCGATGGACTTCGCCGCGGTTCTTGAGCTTACCTCACGCTACAACGTGGCGCGCATGCTTGAGCGCGATGATTTTTCAAAACGTTACAAGGCGGGAAAATCCATATCAATCATTGAATTCATGTATCCGCTGGTGCAGGGGTATGACTCGGTGGCGCTGAAGGCGGATGTTGAGCTTGGCGGCACAGACCAGAAATTCAATCTTCTTGTCGGGCGAGATCTTCAGAAGGAGTACGGCCTCAAGCCGCAGTCAATAATCACGCTGCCTCTTCTTGTCGGTCTTGACGGTGAGCAGAAGATGTCAAAATCACTCGGTAACTACATCGGCATCAACGAGTCGCCCAAAGAGATATTCGGAAAGATCATGTCGATCTCTGATGAACTGATGTTTACCTATTACGAACTGGTGACAGATGTGCCCCGCGAAGAGATTGCCGCGATGCGAGCGGCGATGATCAGCGGCTCTCAGCATCCGAAGGCGATCAAGGCGCGGCTTGCGAAAGCTATCTGTGCGCAATTTTACGACGAAGCCGCTGCGGAACATGCGGAGGCCGAATTCAACACGATTTTTGCTAAAAAGGAAATACCCGACGAGATAGATGAGTTTTCGCTCGGGGATGCTGACCTTACCGACGGCAAAATATGGATAGTAAAACTGCTTGTTCTTGCGAAGCTCGCCGCCTCAAACGGAGAGGCGCGCCGGCTCATCAGCGGTGGAGGCGTTTATATCGATCAGGAGCGGCTCTCCGATGGTGATCTTGAACTTTCCGCCCCGATTAATGTGCTGATCAAAGTCGGCAAACGCCGCTTCATGCGGATAAACTCCGATACACAAAAATAGTTTTTGTAACAAAATGGAATTCTGAATGTCAGAACTTGCAGATGAAGTGGTAATCGGGCGCGTTGTTGGGGGTGATACTCAGGCCTTCAACTTTGTAGTTACCAAATACCAGGATAAGGTGTTCCGCTACGTGTACTCGAATCTTGGGAACTATGACGATGCTCTTGAGGCGACGCAGGATATCTTTGTCACTGTATTTCAGTCGCTGGCCAAGTTCAGAGGTGAGTCGAAGTTTTCCACGTGGCTCTACTCAATAACCTCAAACTACTGTAAGAATTATAACCGGAAGAAACGTCGATATAACCTTGTGCCTATTTTCAGCAGAGATGAGCAGGGTGAGACAGAGCTTCCGCTTGTTGACATACGGGAGAACCCCGAGAAAAAAGTCGAGCTTGACGCTTCGCTTGAAATTGCGAATGAAGAGCTCGCCAAGATGCCCGAAGATTATAAAAAAATACTTGTTCTTCGGGACATCGAGGGGTATTCCTATGAAGATATTGCCGACATACTGGGCATATCTCTTGCGAATGTGAAGGTTCGCATACATCGAGGAAGGGCGATGTTAAAACAAAAACTGGGTGAACGGGGCATTGTATGAAAAAGAAGGAATTTTCGTGCGAGGAACTCTCAGAGATTTTTGATAAGGTCTGTTCGGAAGATGGCGTGATAAAAAAACTTTATCCTGAAATGTGTGAAAGTTCTTATAATGATTATGTTCAACTTGAAAAAACGGTTTTGATTCTGAATTCTCTGAAAGAGCTTAAAATTCAGGATCAGCTTTTTGCTTCGCGTGTCCTGGATTGCTGCTACGCCAGACGCGGTCGTTTTTTACGTGCGATTCAGCATTATGTTCTTCCCTCTCTCGCCGCAGCCTCATTTCTGATGGTAATATCTTTCGGCGTTTATAATGGAAATATACGTGTCGGTAAAAAAGGCCCGGATCTTGCCCGGCAGCAGGTGTACGAATTTTCTCTTGATAATGCTCTCCCGCTTCATGAGGTGAAGGCGTTGGTCATGGATAATAACGGCCTTGTGGTCGAGAGCGAAGAGGGTGCGATTGTTGTGAGAAGCAGCATGACCGATTATCTGCGCATCAAACGCCAGCTGACACTTACTGAAGAGGAGCAGGCCTTTGCTGATCAGAGCGGCAATCTTCTTATGACAGGAACATCCGCGCGGGCAATTACTAATTCGTATATTGATGATATGGTAACATTTAAGATACTGGTCAAATAGATCGATTCTCTGCCATGGATGTAACTATGAGGGGCTTTTTCGGATTTTGTTTGTCGCGTTATTCTTAAATCCGTTGTTTGTTTTGAAGTTATCGTCTTTTTGTCTGTTTGTGTAAGTTATGCACCGAAGGTTCAATATTCTGACAGCCGGTTTGTCCGGTTCCCCCCCCCTTTTTTTTCAATAGTTTTATCGCAACCGAGGTTTTGTGTATCGGTTCTGTTCTAAGCAACCAATTGCATATTGATTGCTACAATTTATATAGACACGTTGCTATGTTTAGTGTGGTAAAATACCTGTGTGTTTCACTATTTTTTGTTGACTTGTAATCGTGCATTCAGTTAATCGGTAACCATACAATAATTATTCCCGCCGGGTGCTGAAGCAGCAGCGGGGTCATTACTGTGCGAAAGGCAGTACGTCGGGAAAGCGATATTTTGAGTTTCCAATACCTTATTTTGGCTGATATCAACTATGAAAACATCTCTCAAGTACTCAATTGAAAAGAACAATTACAATAATCTTCATTATGCGGTAATTCATGCCAGAACCGAAACGTTTCATTCATTCATTGAGAAGTATGGAGACAAGTATGATGCGAAAGTGCTTGCTGATATATATAAGAAGCTGATCTCTTTTATCAAAGAGAACATCCAGGAGGGCAACAGTATCGATTTTGAGGGGCTCTTTACAATCCAGCCGGTCATAAAGGGTAAATTCACCGGTAAAGAAGATGAATTTGAACCGGAGCGCCATAAGCTTGATATAAAAATTAGCCCCGACAAACCGCTGATCGCCGCGCAGAAACTTGATAATTACAAATTCAAAAAAACTGACGGAACCGTAAGAAGAAAGAAATAATTACTTCAAGGGCGTCATGACGCCCCGATACCCGCACCGGTAGTCATTTCTCAAGATGAATAGTCTGAGTGGGAAATGCGAATCCGATTCCCTCGTCTCTGAATTTTTCCATAATTCCCAGATTGATAGCCTGTTGCACGTCCATGTACAGCGCGTAGTCTCCCGAAGTGACGTAGTAGGCCGTTTCGAAGATCAGTGCGTAATCGGCCAATTTTGAAAAGTGCGACCGGTCGAATTCGGTCATCTCCTGTGCCTCAATAATCTGTTTGATGTATCCCGGAATTGCGCGAACCTGATCTGTTTGAGTGGAGTACATGACCCCGACAGTAAATACAATTCTTCTTTTTTCCATCTGCTTGAAATTGCGAATTCTGACACTGGTGAGCTCATGGTTTGATACGATCAGCTCCTCGCCCTGCATGGTGCGAAGTCTTGTCGTCTTGATGCCGATTTTCTGAACAACCCCCATGTCGTTGCCGATTACAATGAGGTCATTTTCTTTGAATGGCCGGTCAAGGTAGATCGAGATAGAACTGAATATATCCGAGAGAATGCTCTGAAGCGCGAAAGCGACCGCAATTGAGGTGACGCCAAGCGATGCGGCAAGCGCCGTGATTTTGACGCCGAGATTATTCAGTACGAATAAAAGAGCCAATGTCCAGAGTATGGTCTTCAGCAGAATAGTAATCCATCCGCCGATGACGGGTCTGTCGGATTCGGGTTGATCACTCTCTATGTTCTTTGAAAAATACTGATGTATGAGAAAGAGAATCACCTTCTCGAGAATACGCACGCACTCGAAAACACAGAATAGGAGGAAAAATACAAAAAGCGCTCTTTCAAGGAATCCTTTTATCCCGGATATCTGCGAATCAAGATATAGTGAGAGGACAAAATAAAAGAGCAGGTTGATGCCCTTGAACAGCTCTGCGATAAGTGAGGCGACGGGGGATTGGACCCTTTTAGACCAGGAGATAAACCGTTTCACTATGATGAAGTGCAGGATTAGACAGCCGCAGATAAAGGGAATCAGCATAGCAAGAAAAAGCAGATAGGGATATATATGCTTGTGTGCAAGTGAGAATTCTTTGATAAAATTTTGCGCGGAGACGATAAAGAGCATTACTGTTTCCATGATGATACCTTGTTTATTTTGTGATAATTTTGCGGCGGAAGCGCGATCACGTTTCCGACAGGGATGCTCATGATGACGCGTACGGCACGGTGTGTAATTGTGCGGCCGACTGCTTCAAAGATATAGCGGTTTGTGAAATAATCAAACCGCTATATCTTTGAAGCAGTATAAACAGACTGTGATTTCTGCAAAGGCGAACCGGATGGGTTGCAAGGGCCTCTATGAATTGCCGTTGAAGTCGCCGATCCACTCGCGAAGAGCCGCCTCCTGCTTTTCGGGGAAGGGGAGTTCTGCCTCGGCACTTACTTTTCTGGCCATCGTGGTGAATAATGCGGCACTGCTTATTACCGCTTTTTTCATTTCAAGGGGATTGTACGCAGAGAAAGTACCGGCGATTCTGTTCTGTATCTCTGCATCTGCCCACTTCTCGAAATATCTTCCGTCATACCAGGTGTTGTATTCGATTCCGTTGAGTGCGTGTCCGTACCACTCGGCCATTTTCAGCAGGAGTGATTTCAGATAGCCGTTGACACAGCGGTATGCAACCCAGTGTTCCCCCCGCATGATTTTTTTTGATGCCCATGCGGTATGAAAATAGAAATCACCTGTGAGATTTTCAAACTCTTCTTTTAAAGGAAAAGAGAATTTTCGGTGAGTGTTTTTCAGACGGATAAGATTTTCCGAGATTCCATCCTTATCGAGAATTACTGCGGGAGTTTTGTCGCAAATCTCTCTGACGATCGTGAGCGAATCGGGCGAAGTGCGCAGCTTCGTATAATCGACTAGAACAAAGTCGACATCCAATCCCCCCTCAAAAAGAGCGCGGCGCTCCCAGAAATTCTCTGATGGGACAGATTCGGTGAAGGTGAACCAGTACGGGCCTATTTCGCTGAGCCAGGCGGTCTTGGTAAAGTAATCCATGAAAGAATCGGTGACGAGCAGAAGGTCAAGATCGGAGTACTGGTCAGGCGATTTTTCCTGGCTTGAGCGCGAACCGATTACGGCAAGAGCGCGGATATCCTCTCTCTGTGCGGCCCATGCCCTGATGAGCTCCAGCATTTCTGAATATTTCTCATTGTAGTTCGTTGCCATGCTTAATTCCTGATTACATAAGTGGAGTCACAAAAAAACTTTATTAAACTCGCTGATCCAAAAAACCGACAAAATCGAGATAATACCCTAACCGGGGTGGTTTTTGGAGCCGCCCATAAAAATTATAAATCGAAATCGTATTTTGTTCCGGTTCAGCCTCTGATCAATTGGCAAAACCTGACGTGTCGATTTTGCCGCCCTATTGTTTAGTAAAACTGATATAACAGCGCTTTGAGGGATACTCGCCGTTGAGATAGGGATAGCGGACTACGGCTTCATCGTAAGGTATCTCTTCGCGCTGCATTATTGCAATGACTTTTTCACTGTCAAAATAGTTCCATGTCGCCTGCGCATTTTTGACGCCGAGAAAATCATTGATACGCATTGAGTCTTCATTGCCCGCATGAAAGCAGAAGAGTGCACGCCCGCCGGTCTTGAGAATGCGCTTCCACTCGCGAAGAGCTCTGGTGATCTCGTCATAAGTGAAGTGCACGATTCCGTAAAAGCAGATAATGCCGTCTATCGAATCATCGGTAAAAGAAGAGGAGAGCATGTTTTGGATTGAAAATTTCATCCCCGGGTAATTCGTTTTCGCTAACTGGATGGATTCTTCAGAAATGTCAGTAGACTCAATCGCTCTTACTCCGTGATCAAAGAGGAATTTGCCGATATGCGCCGAGGCGCATGCAAATTCGATGACACGGCTTGCGGACGTGAAGTGCTGTGCGAATCTTTCAAGAATCGATCTGTCAAAAGGCTTTGCCTCCAGTTCATTGCTGAAAGTTTCAGAATATGCCTTTGCCGCAAGATTGTAACAGCTGCGGACCTCGTCGATATTGTATTCGTTCATAATTGAACTCCGTTAGGATAGAGCGGTTTGCGAATTGTTCAGGATGTCTTTGTAAAAATTTTGATACTTAATCATTTTTTCACAGAGCAGAAATGATTTAATTGCTGCGCAAACCGCTATAGATGCGAAATGGATTTTAGTGTGCCGAATTATTTTCTGCCGGTGTTGCCGCCGGCTTCATTCGGCGACGTCAGATATTTCTGTTTTTAAGGACGATTACCGCGCGCCCGGTCTCACAGTCTATGTGCTTAACAAGAAGGGATATTCTGTTTTCTTCGTTAAGCGCGTTCCAGTAGACCTGCAGATTCGCCTCGATTGAATTTTCGACGGGTACAATGTAGGGGTCGCCGTCGAATGACGGTATGGGGCTGCCGTTTTCTCTGTAAGTGTGAATACAGTGGCCGAATCCCTTCTGGAAATTTTCGTACAGGTAGAAATTTCTCTGACAGCTGAGGGTGTGCAGCTGCAGCGATTTAAGAATCGAAAGCTTGTACGAAGCCGAACCCTCTTTCAGCGTAATGATTCCGGAGATGCGGGGAGTGTAGTTTGGCGCATCGGGCTCGAACTGACGGGTCTGCAGCGCCTCTTCGAAAGATGATCCTTTTTTGATAAAGTCACGGATTGTGTCGGTCTGATCGCCGTTGGTGATGATGTGGCTGCCGTCAATGTGTCTGGCGGGGTAATAGATGATCAGCGAAGGGTCTTCGAGTTTTGAGGCGTCATAGGGTCTGGTGCGAAGATCCTCGCCGTCGATTTCAAATATGCGGTTGCGGCTGTTGGCGCTGCGTCCCATGATCCAGTAGATCTGCACATAATTTTTTTCGTCGGGTGTCCGGCCGATGATGATGCCCCGGCCGGGGTATTCGTTTGTGCTCAATTTCTCGAGATTCTCTTTTGCGGCATCATGTATTGTCATTACGGGTTTTCCTGCGGTTAATTTTATTTGTACAGAATTTCATGAATTTGCGGCTATCTGCGATTTTGTACGCAGCGCTGGTTACAAAGTTATGCCGGAGTCCCCCCTGCTGAAAGGGTATCCCCCGTCAAATAATCCTGTGTACACTTGTAAAATATCTTTTTTACAGTTCAAGAACAAAACGGCATGGGGGCGTCAGAGGAATTCCCGGGGGATCTGTTATGAGAGAACTGCGGGTGTGAAGGGGGCGGCAGCCGTCCGGGTGCCGCCCCTGATTTTCAGAAGACCGGTACGGGAATATCGCCGTATTTCCCGCGCTCGGGAGCCGCTTCAATTTTCGTAACAAGCGACTTTTCAAGATCGACATTTACAATGAGAAGAGGTTTTTGCGCGACAAGGGCTTTGATCACGTTCTTTTCGAGCGGATCGTTCACCACCGCCTGAGAGATCAGCACCCGTTTGTGCATCGGATGCAGGTCATCGGGGTTTCCGTGTGAGTTATTGCCGACGGGGTTACTTCCGTTTTCACCTTCGCGTACAGTACGTTCCATTGCGAGCTCGGGAACAACCCATGCGGAGGGCATCATGTAGATGACCAGGGGTTCATCTGCCGGTACTTTTTTTTCAAGTTCCGCTTTGACGGATGTGTCGTTCATTACGGTAAGAAGCGTCCTCTCGGCAAGCTCTGCGGGAATCACGTTTAATGAGATTGCGGTGACATTGCCCGTACTCAGTGTGGTCATCTGCGCGATGGTCCATGAACGAAGGCCCCTGCCTGCGGCGACTGTCAGTAAAACGGCTGTAACGTAGAGCGCCCCTATCGCGATTTTGCGCAGTGATCCCCCCGCCGGAAAAAACGTAAAGGCCGGGGCGATCTTGAAGAATTTCGGAAAAAACATGCCGGTTCTGTCGCAGTATGCCTTGTACGAATCGTATTTCTTCATACACTCTTTTTCTTCGGCACGCGCCAGAAAATAGTAGATGAAGCTCATCGTCACGAACATGATCCATACGATAAGGCGTGACCAGACTATGCACATGCCGAAACCGAAAACGGTCCACGCGGTGTATTGGGGATGGCGGATAAATTTATATATGCCGCCTGCGACGGCTCCTTTTTTCGCGAATTTCGCATAATATATCTGAAAGAACGCCGCGAAGAATACCGCAATCGCGATGATCATCAGGGGCCACGCGGCCTCTGTCAGGATCAAGGGCAGCGGATTTTTCGTTTCGATGAAATGCGAAAAAATTGTCTGCACGAACCACGAGCCTATCCGGCTGGAGTTGAGCGCCTTGAGCGGCATCTTGTAGGCTGAATAAAAGAAAACCGCGAACGGACTTGCCATGTACAGCATTTCAAAGAATATCAGAAACCAGGGCAGCCATGATAATTTTAATAAATTGCTTCTGTTTTTGATTGATTCTGACATGTTTAATTTACCTCTAGATTTATAAAATTTCTAATAATTAATCTTTTCAATTCGGTCCTCGAAAAATTCCGGGCAAAAAAACAGCATAATCATGGCGGTGGATATTTTTCGAGGCCCCCTATAGTTAAAAATTGTAGAGTGCGAGAACACCCGTTTCGCTGCAATACCTTGTTTTTGTCAGCGGAGACGCCGCCGCGTCGCCGAGAAGATACGAGCTTTTGCCGAATATCCCCGTGCCGATATGCTCGCTGAAGAAGAAGAGAAAGAGATATTCGACGGTGACGCTGTGAATACCGGCGCCGGCGCTGAATTTTTTAAGTGTGGCGGTTTCGTATTTCACGCCGTGATAGGCCTTCGCGTAATCGTCATTCATGAAGTTGACTCTTACGCCTCCGCCGACGAGGATGTTTTCGATGATGAATGTCTCATAGCGGTACTTGGCGCTCAATAGAAGGGCGTTATAGGCGATGTCGCGTGAGATGGACGGGGCGTAGTCGGCCCGTGTCGCGAAATACTCGGTTTTCAGCAAGAGCTTTCCCCAGGGGCCCCTGCTTCCCGCAGCGGCGAATGCGCTGACGGGATTAGTGAGCTGCGGGGTGTCTCTCAGCAGCTGCCTGACGCTCTTGTGATCCGGATCGCGCTGTTTTCCCATATTGACGCCGCTCTCGACGAAAGCGCCGAGTGCGGGCAGAGTATACCTTCCCCCCGCCCCCTCTTCGATACTCGCAAAGAGGGCAAAATCAGAGATTGTGTACTCGCCGTTGAAATAGGGAAAGGGCTCTATTCTGCCCTTGTCGGAGCCGTCGTAGAGGGGCTGGTAAACTCCCCCCGCGCCGAGCATCAGCATCCAGTTGCGTTTTTTTTCACCCTGATCGTGACCCCCGCCGTGGTGCTGGGCGAAAAGCGGAAGGGTTGTGAGAAGGCCCATGACCAGCGGTAAAATAATTTTTGTTGCTCTCATCCGTCATTACCTCGAAATAATTATGCAATGAGAGTAGCACAAGGGTGCGGGGATGTCTTCTCGGCTGATAAAGTGCTCTGACTGGTTTATAAAGCAGTCAGAGTGCGGGGGGAATGCCCTCTTTCAGGCGTCATGCTGCGCGCCGCGCGAGCGGCGTTTTCTGAACTCTGTGGGGGTCATCGATTTGAATTTTCTGAAGGCTGAGTTGAACGCGGAGAGCGAATTGAATCCGACGGCAAAGGCTGTCTCGGCTATTGAGGAGAGATCATTCTCTCTGATGATACGCGCCGCTTCGTTGACTCGTTCACTGTTAATGAGCTCAAAAAAGTTCATTCCGCAGCGGTCGTTGATTACCTGTGAGAGCAGATACGGGGGGACTTCAAGCTCACAGGCAAGCGATGCCAGTGTGAGTCCCTCGGTCAGATATATCTTGTTTTCATAAAGGGCTCTGTCAAGATTCGCCTTGATGCTGTCGGATTGTGATGCGGTAAGCTTATAGTTTCTGTATTTCTCCCTCTCGGCGGAATCACCTGAGACAAAGAGCACCGGCTGCTGCTTGAGGGCAAAGTAGGCGAGTATATAGAGATAGACGGCGACAAAAAGCCAGATGTAATCCCAAACACGGTCATTTCGGGGGAAACACGTATCCATGACCGATCCCGAAAGCCAGGTGGCCACGTTGAGCAGCAGAATCGCGCCGATCCAGTAGAGGGTAATTCTGCCGGTTTCGGAGAAATTCTCGCGTATCCTTCTGTAGTGGCCGGCGAGCAGTCGCAGGGTGAGTATCGAATACACGATGATCTGAAATGGAAAGAAAAAATACACCGCGCTGTAGAGGATATGGTGTCTGCCGAATGTAACGTTATGCGCAGTCAGTATCAATGACATTATGTAAACCAGCGCGATCCAGACGACAAACAGAAGGTGTACAAGATCTGCGGGGATATATCGTTTTTTTCTTCCGGTTATGAAGGCGGTGTAAATGTAGATGAGCGGTGAAAACATGTAGGCTGCGCCGCTCATAATGATATGCGAATCATGGGTGTCGTTTTCAACCGTCAGTAAAAGCGATATCGCATGGCAGGCGATACTTATTGAAAAAAGGGCGAGCGCGGCGGCAAGAGTGGTGTTCGCCGTTTTGTTTCCCTTTTTGTGGGAAAAAAGGAACAGGGACAGCAGTGCCCCCTGAATGGCCCCCGCGATGAGAAGTGATGTTGTTATTGTTTCCATTATACCGAGTTATGGGTGACGCGTATGAAGCCGGTGTGATAACTTTTTGATTTGCACGGCTTCACAAACGTTCGTTACTTTTGATGCTGTGATGCTACTGTCCGGGATGCGCGGCCGCATATCAATGACTTTTTTTCGCATGAGCCGGATGCCTGATCTGGATTGCCGCAAGAAACATCGCCGGAAGCACCACAAGCGAAACCACCGTGCCGAAGACAAGCCCCCAGCCCAGCGCAAGCGCCATAGGTGCGTTTGTGTAATCCTGACCGCCGATGCCGTAGGCGAGGGGAAGCACCCCGGCCGCAGTGGTCACCGTCGTGAGAATAATCGCCCTGAAGCGGCTGGTCGCGCCCTCTGCGATCGCTTCAATTCGGGCCTTAAGGTCAAGATCAGCATAATCGTTCTGCAGAAGCCGGTCGACCATGACAAGCGAGTCGTTGACGATGACTCCGGTGAGGCCGACAACGCCCATGATGCCCAGAAAGGTGAGCGGGGTGTTGTGCAGCATGAATATCAGCTGTACGCCTGCGACACCGAAGGGTATAACCAGCATCACCAGAAGCGGCATCTTGAGCGATTTGAACTGCAGCGACAACAGCAGGTAGATGCCGATGAGAGCGATCAGAAAGGTGAAACCGAACGAGGCCATCGAGGTGTCCTGATTGCGCTGTTCGCCCTGTATGAGAATCCACGTATCATCAGCCTGGAGCGAATTGAATTTATCACGCAGCTTCCCGTTAACCTCTTTCACGGTAGTCACATTTTTTTTCAAATTCGACTCGATGGTGACCGCTCTCTCGCCCGAATAGTGGCGAAAGCCGTCCTGCCCGGTCTTGGGGGTGAATACTGCGATCTCTTTGAGCTGCAGAATCTTTCCGAATCTGTTTGTAAGATAGATATTCTTCAGAAAATCAAAATCCTTGTCAGAAGGGGTGGCTGCGGTGAGGCGGTAGTCAATCTGTTCGTCGTCGTACTGTATGCTGGTGATCACCTCGCCGTCGTAGTTTATGCGCATTTCGCGAAGTACGTCCGCGACATCAAAACCGTCACGCGCAAGTTTGTCATAATCAAAAGTGATGGATACCTGCCCCTTTCCCTCGATGTCGTCGCGCTCGGTCTCGATGACGCCGTCAAGTGAGGTCAGATGGTCGTAGAGCGCATCGGCGCTCTTTTTGCGCTCGGCGTTGTCGTTGCCGACAATTTTAAACGAAATCGCCTTTGAGGGCGAGGGACCGGCGCCGCGTATATCGAAGGTGACTTTGCCGATATCCTGTATTGCTTCAATTTTTTTTCGCAGCTCGTCGGCGATTGCCACCGCGTCGCGTTTGCGGCCCGAAAAGGGGGTGAGGTTGATGCTGATATTGGCGTAGTTCTGTTTTGGAAGAGAACCCTCTTTTCTGCCGACGGTGGTTATGAACGACTGAATCTCACCCTTGGGCTGCTGCAGAAGGATCTCTTCTATCATTTCGATCTGCGAAGCGGTGACCTTCAACCCGCAGCCCTGCGGCGCCTCAAGATTTATCACCATCGCTTCGGCCCCCTCGAGAGGAAACGAATCAAATTTAAGAAATTTTCCCGAGAGCGCGAAGATCAGAAACAGCAGCAGTAACGCGATGCCGATCGTCTTTTTTCTGTTATAAAGAACGAAGGTGAGAAATTTCGAAAATTGCGCCTCTGTCGCTTTAATGAATTTTCTCTCTTTCAGCCTGGTTCCCTTGTCCATGCTCTTGCTGACGTGAGAGGGAAGGGCTATCGTGCTTTCAACAAGCGAGATGCTCAACGAGACTATCACCACCAGCGGCATGACAAAGAGAAATTTACCGAAGCTGCCGGGGATGAGCAGCAGGGGAAAGAAGGCGGCAACGGTGGTCAGCAGTGATCCGAGCACCGGTATAAAGACCTTGTGCAGTCCGTCGGCGGCGGCTTCGAGGGGGGCCTTGCCCGATTCAAACTCTTTGAAAATACTTTCAGAAATGATGATCGCGTCATCGACAATAATGCCGATCACGAGAATAAGCGCAGACAGAGAGATTACGTTGAGGCTGTACCCCATCGCCTGCAGAACGGTGATGGCGCCGAAGATCGAAACAGGGATACCCATCGCAACCCAGATCGACACCCTGAAGTTAAGAAAAAGCGTAAGGATAACGACCACAAGCACGAAGCCCATGATGCCGTTGGACATGACCACCTTGTAGCTGGCGTCGACATAGCGCGAGTAGTCGTTGGACAGAGTGATTGAAAATCCGTCGGGAAGATTCTTCTGTTCAGCGGCAATGACCCCTTTCACGGCCTTCACCGTTTTGAGTATATCGGCGCTTTCGATTTTATAAATATTCAGGGCGATAACTTTTTTGCCGTTGATCCTGCTGATGATTTTTTCATCCTCGTAGCCGTCTTTTATGAGGGCGAGATCCTTCACCTTTACCAGAGGCCCTTCAAGCGTCGAGCGCACGATGACATCGCCCACATCGTCCGGTTTTTTGAACTGCGACATCGCGACGATATCCTGTTTGCAGGCGAAGCTTTCCATCGCGCCCGCCGTGCCCATGATATTGCGCCGCTGTACCGCGGATACCACCTCGTTCACGTCCAGCTGGTAGCTTCTGATTTTTTCGGGATCCAGTTCGATCTTGACCTCGCGCGCGAGGTAGCCGTTCTTGTCGATGCGCGAGACGCCGGGAATCTTCTTCAGCGCGCGCTCGAGCCGCAGCGCCCTGCCTCTGAGCTCTTCGTAGGGTTTCGATTCTCCCGAGATTCCCGCGACGATGATCGGACGGTCGCCGACGTTCTGCCGGGCGATGACCGGCGAGCCGTCAATGTCAGAGGGAAAATCCTTAATCCGCGAGACGGCGTCGCGGATATCCTGAATTGCGTCGTCAATCTGCCGCTCGTCAAAAGAGTCATTGAGCGTAACGGTGACCGATGAAATATTTTCTATTGAAAGTGAAGTGACCTCTTTTATGCCGACAACATCCTTGAGCGCGTTTTCGATGCGGTTGGTGACATTGATCTCGACATCCTCAGGCGAAGCCTTCGGGTAGACGGTGGTGATGTTGACGATCGAATACGCCACGTCGGGCAGAAGATCCTTCTTGATGGACATAATGCTGTTGAGGCCGATCAGAAGCACCATGATGGTAAAGATGTTGGCGAACATGTGGTTTTTCGCGAAGTAGCGGAAGATCTCTCTCATGGGGTTCTCCATTTTGTTTTTGCATAGTCGCCGCCGCTCAGGGCATGGCGGGGGGATAACGGATCATTCTGTGCCTGTGTGAAAATTACTCCGTGTCGATGTCGATAAACGCGCAGCGCGCGCCGAGCTGCGCAAATTCGCGAAGAATGCACAGCCCGATTCCGTTGGCCCCTCCGGTGATGACGCAGACTTTATCAGTGAAACTGCTCATGATAATTTCCCTCTGAAGACTATTCGATACCCCGGTGATAATCCTGCACCGAGGTGACTCCGCCGCGGCCTTTACGCGCCTCCGCGATGCCTCTTGTCGCCGCTAGAGCCGCGGCGATCGTGGTGATGTAGGGGACGCGGTATTTGATGGCGGCCTTGCGAATGTACGAGTCATCGATCTGGCTCATCCTGCCGATGGGCGTGTTGATCACGAGGTTGATCTCCCTGTTTTTGATCGCATCCTCGATGTTGGGGCGGCCTTCGTTTAATTTGTGTATCAATTGCGCGGCAATGCCGTTTTCGTTAAGAAATCTGCAGGTGCCCTCGGTCGCCCTGATCGCAAAACCGAGATCCGCGAATCCCCTCGCCGCATCGAGAACAGCCGGCCGATCCCGCGAGGTGACACTGATTAGCACTGTCCCCTCGAGGGGAAGCGTCGACTGCGCGGCCTCCTGCGACTTGTAGTAGGCCAGCCCGACGCTCATGCCGAAGCCCAGAACCTCTCCGGTTGAACGCATCTCGGGACCGAGCACCGGGTCGGTCTCGGGCATCTTGTCGAAGGGGAAGACCGACTCTTTGACGCCGAAGTGCGGAATTTTTTTACGTGAAAGATTGAGCTCTGAGAGTTTTCTGCCCATCATCAGCTGCGTGGCCGCGGCCGCCATCTGCAGGTTGCAGACTTTCGAGACCAGGGGAACGGTTCGTGAGGCGCGCGGATTGGCCTCGAGCACATAGATCTTGTCATTCTCGATCGCGTATTGCATATTCATCAGGCCGACCACATGAAGCTCGCGTGCGATGCGGGCGGTGTATTCGTAGAGGGTGTCCAGGTGGCGCTGCTCGATAGTCGCGGGGGGAATACAGCAGGCGCTGTCGCCCGAGTGGATGCCCGCAAGCTCGATGTGTTCCATGACGGAGGGAACAAATGCGTCGGTGCCGTCGCAGAGCGCGTCCGCCTCGCACTCGAGGGTGTCGACGAGAAAGCGGTCGATGTAGAGGGGACGGTCGGGGGTGACGTCGACGGCCTTGGCGACGTACTCACGCAGCATCTCTTCGTCGTGAACGACCTCCATCCCCCTGCCGCCGAGGACGAACGAGGGGCGCACCATGAGCGGGTAGCCCAGTTTTTTTGCCACAGTGAGGGCCTCGGCGAGGCTGGATGCCATGCCCGATTCGGGCATGGGAATTTCGAGTCGCTCCATCATCTTGCGGAACAGATCGCGGTCCTCGGCGAGATTGATCGTGTTGACGCTGGTGCCGAGAATTTTGACCCCCGCTTCGGCAAGCTCCATGGCGATATTGAGGGGTGTCTGTCCGCCGAACTGCACGATAACCCCCTCGGGTTTTTCCTTCTCGTAGATGCTCAGCACATCCTCGACGGTGAGCGGCTCGAAGTAGAGTTTGTCAGAGGTGTCGTAGTCGGTCGAGACGGTCTCGGGGTTGCAGTTGACCATTATCGTCTCGTAGCCCATCTCGCGAAGGGCGAAGGCGGCGTGCACGCAGCAGTAGTCGAATTCTATGCCCTGTCCGATGCGGTTGGGACCGCCGCCGAGAATCATGACCTTTTTACGGTCGCTGACCGGCACCGTGTCGGGGGCGTTATAGGTTGAATAATAGTAGCTGGCGTTATCGACGCCGCTGACGGGAACACTGTGCCATCCCTCGACGACGCCGAGCGATTTGCGCCTCTCGCGCAGCATCTTCTCGGGTACTCCCAGAAGTTTTGAGAGGTAGCGGTCGGAGAAGCCGTCTTTTTTCGCCGCGGTCAGCAGCTCGTCGGGAAGTTCCAGTCCCTTGCAGGCGATGATCTTCTCTTCGAGTTCGACCAGCTCTTTCATCTGCTCGATGAACCAGCGCTTGATAAAGGTGAGCGCGTGAAGCTCATCCACCGTCGCCCCCTTGCGCAGCGCCTCGTACATGATAAACTGGCGTTCGCTCGTCGGTTTGCGCAGAAGTTCGAGAAGCTCGGCGAGCGTTTTGCGGTTGAAGTCTTTCGCGAAGCCGAGGCCGTAGCGCCCCGTCTCGAGCGAGCGGATCGCCTTCTGAAAGGCCTCTTTATAATTTTTGCCGATGCTCATGACTTCGCCGACCGCCTTCATCTGCGTGCCGAGGCTGTCCTGCGCGCCCTTGAATTTCTCGAAGGCCCAGCGCGCGAATTTTATGACGACGTAATCTCCCCAGGGGGTGTATTTATCCAGAGTGCCCTCGCGCCAGTAGGGGATATCTTCGAGTGAAAGTCCCCCCGCGAGCTTTGCAGAAACCAGCGCGATGGGAAAGCCGGTCGCCTTTGAAGCGAGCGCCGATGAGCGCGATGTGCGCGGATTGATTTCGATGATGACCGCGCGGTCGCTTACGGGATCGTGGGCGAACTGCACGTTGGTGCCGCCGATGACGCCGATCGCATCGACGATATCGTAGGACCACTTCTGAAGTTTTTTCTGAAGCTCCTGGGGAACGGTCAGCATCGGCGCGCAGCAGAACGAGTCGCCGGTATGCACACCCATGGGGTCGATGTTTTCGATGAAGCAGACGGTTATCTTGCGTCCCTGCGCGTCGCGCACCACCTCGAGCTCGAGCTCCTCCCAGCCGACCACCGCCTCTTCGATGAGGATCTGGTGGATGAGGCTTGCGTCAAGGCCGCGCCCGACGATCGTGCGCAGCTCTTCAATATTGTATACAAGACCCCCGCCCGCACCGCCCATTGTGTAGGCCGGCCGCACGACTACCGGAAAGCCGAGATCCGCGGCGATCTTCTCGGCCTCGTCGAGGCTGTACGCCAGTTCGCTGCGGGGAAGATCGATGCCCAGCGACTGCATCGTCTCTTTGAAAATTTTGCGGTCTTCGCCCCGCTCGATCGCGTCGATATCGACGCCGATGATCTTTACGCCGAATTCTTTCAGAATGCCCGAACGGTGCAGTTCGGATGAGAGGTTAAGTGCCGACTGCCCGCCGAGATTGGGAAGAAGCGCGTCGGGCCGTTCTTTCTCGATGATCTCTCTCATCCGTTCAAGATTGAGCGGCTCGATATAGGTGATGTCGGCGGTGCCCGGGTCGGTCATGATGGTGGCGGGGTTCGAGTTTACCAGAATGATCTTGTAGCCCAGAGAGCGCAATGCCTTGCACGCCTGGGTTCCCGAGTAGTCGAATTCGCATGCCTGGCCGATGACGATGGGGCCCGAGCCGATTATCATAACTTTGTCAATGTCACTTCGCTTGTGCATGTAGTAACCCCTGAATTAGTTTGAGTTTATGTGTAATAGACTTGCCGCCCGTTAAGCGCTCTAGGCGCCTTCGGCGACAATCATGTTTCTTCCGCTCTGTTTGCCCTTGTAGAGGCGTCGGTCGGCTTTACGGATAAGATCTTCAAGGGGATACTCTGCCGTTTCGATCTCTTCAAAACCGGCGGCACCGGCGGTAAAGGTGAATACGACCGGAGCCCCCTCCCATTCGAGTTTTGCCGCGGCGAGGTTATCCCTGATCCGCTCGAGTACGCCCACCGCATCCTGTTTCGTCTCGGAGGGAAATACGATGATGAACTCTTCGCCGCCGTAACGCACCGCCAGATCATATTCGCGAAGAGAACCTTTTATCAGCGCGGCAAACTCGCGCAGAAGGTAATCGCCGCACTGGAGACCCCGCTCGTCGTTGATCAGTTTGAATTTGTCCAAATCGATTATCGCGATCGCGAAGGTGGTCTTTTTGCGCAGCGCTCTCTCGGTTTCGCCTGAGATATATTCGGTAAGGTAGCGGCGGTTGTACAGCCCCGTCAGCGGATCGGTGAAGGCGCTGGTTTCGAGCCGCTCGCGCTCGTGTGCGGTTTTCACGGCCAGCTTCAGGCGCGCGAGAAGCTCCTGCCCGTTGAAGGGTTTTCTTATGTAGTCAAAACCGCCGCGCTGAAAGCCCTCGACGACATCGCTCGCTTCTCCCTTCTCGCTCAGAAATATAATATTCAGATTTCTATACCTGATTGTCGCATGAAGTTCATTGGCGACCCGATATCCGTCCTTGCCGGGCATCATGACTTCCAGAAGAAGCACCACGGGCGACGCCATATCGATCAGCTGCCACATCTCTTCGGAATTGCGGGCGCTGGTTATTTCATACTCTGATTCGAGAAGGTTTTCGAGCAGGTGGATATCATCCGGATTGTCATCAACGATCATTATTGAGGGTTTCATTTTTTGTCCATTCGCTATTTTGCGGAACGCCGGTTCACTCTGCCGGAATAAATCCGGATCATCGGGAGGACTGAGTCGTCCGCATCCCCCGCCGCAGCAAAGATTCGGTGCCCGTTTGCGTTTGCCGCCTAAATTAATACCGGATTCTCGCTCGACGGGTAATTTTTGGCAAGCTCTTTTGCGGGCGATAGCCGCCGCGGAGATTACTGTACAGACCGGAATGATGCAGCCGTCGAACGGGCTGCATCTGCCTGAAAAGACCTTGACTCAGGGGCGCCGGCCGCCTTAGTTGAGGATTATGAAATATGCTTATACCGGAAAAGCCGCCCGTGAGTCGCTCGCCGAAGCCGGAATCGAGCTTGACCCTTCGGCACCGATTGTGCTCGTCGAACGGGGCGCCCCGATTCCTGAGAATAAAATTGCTGTCGTCTTCGATGAATCTTTAATCGGTGAGCTCTGCCGGTTTCTTCAATCCCATTCAAAAAGTGAAACTCCTCTCTCTTCGGATTTCATCGCCTGCCGCGACGAGGAGCGCATCATACTGGTGAAGGCCGCTGACATCGAATTTTTCAGCGTCGATGGTGACGCGGTTTTCTGCAACATCCGGTCGGGGCGCACGCTTGAAGTAAAGAAGAAGCTTTACGAACTCGAGCAGATTCTCTTTGACCGCGGCTTCTTCAGAGTCAGCAAATCCGCCATCGTCAACATCGTTGAAATAAATGACATCTCCCCCTGGTTCGGGGGAAGGCTGCTTCTGCGCCTCAAAAACGGACGTGATGAGATCGAAGTCTCACGCAAATATGTGACCGACTTTAAGGAGTATCTCGGTGTATAGACAAAGACAACATCCGGCGACATTCCCCGCCGCAGTGCAGGAGACCCTCATCGTGCTTGCGGGCTCGGCGATAATCGGCGCGGCGGTCGCACTTCCGGTAATTATCGGTTCGAAAGCTCCGCTTCTCCCTGCTCTTACGCGAAGTGTACTCACCGCCCTGGTAATCGGAGCCTTTGCCGCTGCCGCCTTTACCGTGCTCTATCGCATCATCGCGAGAAAACCGCTCTCCGGTTTTCTCGCAGTGTTTTTCATAATTCTCGCCGGAACCGTGCTCGGTTCTCTTCTCGGCGGCGAGCGCATGCCGTCCCATATTTTTCTCATGACCTTTTTCGCAGAAGCCTTCGGAATGGCGATGTGCGCCTATATGTTCCGCAAAACCGTGCTGCTCAATAACGGTCTCTCACGCAAACAGCGCCAGCTCAAAGAGAATTCCGGCAGCTGAGAGTGCCGTAATCCGCTCTATCCCCCCTCATCAGCATTTTCATAATTTTTGCGCCTGAAAAATCTGCGCATCTTGCACCCGTTTTTCACCCTCTTGAAGTGCCGCGTGCACCTCTTGGCGAAATCGTGCACCAGCCCGCTGAACTCCGTGCTATTCTCTTTCAATAAACAGCCGTCGCTGCGCAATACCGTACGGCCGCCTGTGTGTCGTTTTTCCACACGTAAATGAACCTTGGGGGTATCGCATGTCTATAAATCAAATTAAAATATTGGCCGCCGTTCTGACGGCCCTGTTTTTACCGTTCTCTCTGATCAGTGCCGACAGGGCCTATGAGGTCATGAAACGTCATTTTGACCGCAAAAGCGCCGACTCGACGGTTCTGAGCGTATCGCTGATGCTGGTTGACGGCGGGGGAAACAAGCTTCTGCGCAAATTTGATCAGTGGAGTTTTACTGCGGGCGATGAGAGCGTGTCGTACATCGAGGTGACAGAACCCGCCGATATCGCGGGGGTGCGCTTTCTGACTCGAAGTTCGGCAGGCAGCGACGAGCAGCGGCTCTACCTTCCCGAAATAAAAAAGTCAAAAAAGATAGCCGGCTCCGGGGGCGGGGGGAAAGGGGGCCGATTTCTCGGTTCGGATATCTGCTACTATGACCTCGAGTCTAAGGATATCGATGACGCCCGTTACACCTATGTTGCCGAAGAGCGCATCACCGACAGGCTCTTTCATGTGATCGATGCGATCCCCCTTGACGAGGAGTGCCCCTACGCAAAAAGCCGCTTCTACGTGAGCGATGAAAACAGCTTCATCTATAAAAGCATACTCTACAACGCGAAAGGTGAAGCAGTGAAGCAGATGGATGTCCTTGAGCTCAAGAGCGAATCGGGAATCGATTTTGCGGCGCGTATGGTGATCAGGGATCTGACACGCGATCACTCAACGCTGTATATGATGCACTCGGTGAAGGTGAACACGGTGATTCCGAAGTCAACCTTCACTGTGCAGCATCTTGAGCGCTGAGGGCTGTGATGGAGACACATTTCATGATAGTGAAGCCCGCATTGCGCATACTGGCATTATTGTACCTGAGCGCACTCGTTTCGCCGCAGGCTTTCGCGCAGCAGAGTGATGAAGTACCGGGAGATATTGACGCGCTCTTCAGTGCGATGAATCCGCCGCAGGCGGCAGGCGCCGCTGCGCCCGGAGGGGTGAGTCTCAGCGGTGAACATAAATCGGTACTGCCCGTGTATACGAAGTCCCGCCGCTTCGGGTACGGCGAATCGGCGATGGCCCCGCTGCTTCACCGTTTCGGAGCCGAGGCGTCGTATGAAAATATCAAAGCGGCGGTAACAGCAGATGTCACACAACGCTATAACTGCAGGGATTCGACTGCCTACACTGAGCTGTCGCTGGGCGAAGCCTATATCACCTATCACCGGCAGAGTTTTCTCGTAAGCGCCGGAAACCTGGTTTTCAACTGGGGAAGTGCCGATGGAGTCAACCCCACCGACTGGATAAACCCCCGCGACGAGCGCAATCCCTTTGAGGCAGCCAAGCTGCCGG
>Ga0209467_1000786_pt1 | contig 35889 bp, 30 predicted proteins | sample Higcelwee11metaG_FD_187175 | JGI IMG/M metagenome (GOLD analysis project Ga0209467, IMG submission 187175) | Freshwater pond sediment microbial communities from the University of Edinburgh, under environmental carbon perturbations - High... | ecosystem: Environmental > Aquatic > Freshwater >... | reverse complement strand
GATTTTCAGGAGCGTGCCGGCGAAGTATTCTGTGCAGGAGATATTTTATCCAGAGACCGGGACATACAGCTATATAATTGATCAGCAGATGAGTCTCATGGCGGCTTACCCGGCATACAGCGAGATGCTGTGGCTTGGGTTCCGGGGTGCCACGGTAAGGCTTTACGTGCTACAGGATCCTGCTGAGCGTGAGCTGAATATGTTGAAAAAGAATTACGGTGTCATGACCGACACCTATTTTGATGCGCGCAACAGGCTGGTTACCAATGCTTACCTGATGCTTGACCAGGTGGTGATGCTGATGAACAAGTATCCCGCGCTGAAGCTGGAGATAGGGGTTCACACAGACAATCAGGGGGTACCGAATACATTACAGGCTTTATCGCAGACCCGTGCGCAGGTTATTGTCAACTATCTGATCAACAGAGGTGTCAGCGGAAGCAGGCTGACGGCCAGGGGTTATGGCAGCACCCGGCCCGTCGCCTCGAATGCCAACTGGCTTGACCGTCGTCTGAACCGAAGGGTGGAGTTCAGTGTTGTTAGGTAGTAGACATTAGGTTATTAACAACAATTGTCTTTTGCAGCAGGGGGGAATCCCGCTGATTAAATACAATTTTGCAGGTTATCTGCAAGTTATATTACTAAATCCTATTCTGAACAGTATATGAAGAATGCACTGTTAATATTAATATTATCTCTTTTTTCAGCAGGTTTGTTTTCTCAGGAGATCCTGATCATACGTGAGCAGGAGTTTATAGACCTGGAAACAGGCAGTTCGCAGGGGGTGAATGTGCCACGGAACACAAGGACACTCTTTCAGTTTCTGAACAATTCGGTCACTGCTGTCAACTCTTTCGGCTATCTGCTACAGGCCGGTGATGAGAATCCCGCATCGACAAACAATAATCTTGATGGCGAAATTATCAGCGGAAACAGGTTTGTCTGGAATGGCACTGATGAGACCAGCATGACGCATGCGTTGTTCACAGGGTATAATCTTGATGTGACAATTAAGTACAATTACCTGTTGAATACTCCAAATGGAATTCAGCGGAAGTCCAATGGCATGACGGACCTGAACGGGGTGGTTGCTTATAATATCATAAAGAATCCCAAACTGGGAGTTGCCATAAAGGGTATAAACGGGATCAGGATCTTCAACAATACTTTTTACAGCGACAAGACAACGGAGCAGACTAACCGTGGATTGATTGATATATATACAAATACTGATAACGGACTTAATGCACCGTCAAAATCGACCAGGGTCTACAATAACATTTTTTACACCAGGAACCATATTTACAATATAAACATACACGATCCGGAATGTCTGGAGGGATTTCAGTGCGATTATAATGTTTACTGGTGCGAAGCCGGTGATCCGCTTTTCCAGGTTGACGGAAAGACTAAGACCTTTGCCATGTGGCAGGCAATGGGGTATGATCTCCATTCAGTAGTTGTAAACCCGGGCTTCCTGGATTATATCGCATTTGTTCCGGCGGTAAGGCTTGATTATGGTCTGGATCTGGGCGAAAGCCTTAACCAAGGTCTGGCGGTTGATGCTGTATGGAACAAAGCTGCGCCAAAGCTAACTGTCCAGAACGGTGTCTGGCAGGCAGGAGCCAGGGTCTATGCTGCTGCCGGGGAAGAAGGCGGGGGAGGAGAAGAGGAAGAGGAGTGGCCGACAGATGTGACATGGGTTTATCCGAATCCGGCCAAGGGTTTTTTTTATATTCTGTTAACGGATCCAGACCGTCAGTACGGGATAGCGAAGATCTATGACTCCTTCGGTAGGTTTGTATTTTCCCAGGCGGTATACTACGGGCAAAATCAGATTGATATTCCCATGAACCTGTCGGCGGGACTGTATACTGTCACTCTTGAGGCCGCCAATCTGGAACGGTACATAGAAAAGTTGATTCTCCTGGACTAGGTGACTAATTCTTGATAAACTTCTGGGTGAGCAGGATCTGGCTGGCAGTGATCATCAGAACATAGATGCCGCTGTTAAGGTGTGACAAATCAAACTGCCTTGTAGCCTCTTCAGCAGATAATTCCTCACGGTATACTGTCTTTCCAATCAGATCAACGATGGTAATAATGAAATTTTCTGCATCAACCAAAGAGGAGAAATCGACTGTAAACTGTCCGTTATTGGGGTTAGGGTAGAGGTTGAAATACTCTTTTTTCTCATTATAAGCCGCAACAACGCTGAACTGTAAGATTGAAGAGGAAGAAGAGGCATTCAGATTGTCAGTTGCGACAGCTTTCAGGTTGTAGGTACCCTCGGACAAGTCTTTCAGTGTGAAGGAATAGGGAGCAGATGTCACCTCAAGAAGTTTGACCGAACCGTTATAGAGCTCCACTTTGGATATCATACCGTCCGGGTCTGAAGCATTTACATCGATGGTGACGTTTGCCGGGGAGGTAAAGGAACTCCCTTTTATCGGTGATGCAATGCTTACTAACGGAAGTTGATTTGCAGCAGGAGCCGATTTGTTAACTGTTATTGATACAGCAGCAGAAACCGTTTTTGAGTTAGAGTTGTCTGTTGCTGTTGCAGTTATCGAATATGTCCCCTCTGGCACATCCTTCCATGTTATAGAATAAGGGCTCGTTAATTTTTCTCCTATTTTAATGTTCCCCTGGAAGAATTCCACCTTTATTATTGTACCATCCGGATCAGATGCAGTAGCATCGATGGTGATTGTGGCAGGGGAAGTGTGAGTTGAACTTTTTACAGGTGATGAGATACTGACGACCGGATTCTGATTGATAACAATTGGGTTCGAAAGTATTGATTCAAAGGCGCCCAGATCGGGTGCCTTTCCAGTATATGGCAGGCCAACGCTTATTCCAAGATCAATTAGACGTGAAGTTTGTGTTAGTCTTAAAAATGGAATATCAGGTAAGTCTCCGTTTTCCTTTCTGATGCCAGAGACACCAGTAGTATCCAGACTCTGGAAATCAGCATCTAATACACTCCCGGTATTCCATGAATTGTTTGTATTTATATTACATGGGTAAACATAATCTGCCGGATTTTTATATGAGAGATTATTCTTTAAAATATTCTCAACATCTGGCTGCTGGAAACAGAATCCTTGCCCGTTACGGTTAATTCCATTTCTAAAAGCAGTGTTGTTATACAAGGCACTCTTAAAGGTCCCATAACCGGTTACAGAGCTGGAATGAAAACCAATAGAATAATTGTCGAATGCGAGGCAGTTCGACAAGGTTCTAAGAACTAAGCTGGTAGATGGAAGTCGTTTGATACCCAGCTTAAAGCCCTCTCCGTTTCCTCCGTGCTCCCAGGTATTTGGTTTAAATCCGTTCCTGAAAGACCAGCATGATTCCAGTGTTACTGAACCATCATATAATCGGAAGTCCCAGCCATCATCACTGTTCGACCAAGCCCGGCATCCTTTGAAAGTATTGTTCGTTGAAGTCGGACTGCCTGATTGAAAACCGTCTGCCCATCCGTATGGTATTGCTGAGTAAGGGTCAGCATTATGATGACTGTCACAGTTAAGAAACAAATTATTACTGCAATTGTCGCCGATTGTAATGCCCCATCCGCCAATGTGGTCGGTCTCAATCTGTTCAAAAGTACAGTTGGAGACATTATTCCATAGCATAATACCATATTGGGGGATATTACCTTCCCTGGGCTGATTAATGTTCGTTATCCTAATGCCCTTAATATGCAGGTATTTGACGTTTTCAATCCAAAATCCTGACTTTTGAGAGGTATATACTACATCATTGTAATTCAAAATAGGTTTTTCATTTTGATAATTACTGATGACAATAGGATCTGATGATGTTCCGTTCTTATTCCTGAAATAGGTGTTGGGTGGCATTATGGAATTGTTGTAAGTACCTCCTCTCAGAAAGACGGTATCTCCGGCAGTCACAACTGACCAAGCCTTATTAAGTGTTTTAAATGGGTACTCTTTATTGCCCTGATTGTTATCATCACCTGTGGTTGCAACATAATATGTGGTTGCAGATGAGATAGTGGTTAGTGCAAGCAAGAGGATTGTAGGCAGGCTCTTAAATAAACTCACAAATAAAACTATTTAATAATTTGACGAATGTATCTATTTTAACGACGAAGATAGCTTTTTGTTACACTAACGACTACTTTTCTCCGACCTTAAATCTATCCACTAGAAAATGACTGAAACAAAAATACGTTACAATTATTTAACAAGTTATCAGGCGGCCTGATGTTGTTTTGTTAATAGCCATCATGTAAACCAAAGAAAATGACAGATCGTAAGAAGGAAACAGAGTTATTGATAGAACCACACGGTAAATTGATTTATTTGAATTTTGGCGAGATATGGCGTTACAAAGATCTTCTGGAGATGTATATCAAGAGGGATATTGTAACATTCTATAAGCAGACAATACTTGGGCCGATATGGTTTTTTATACAGCCGATTTTCACAACCATTGTATTTATGTTTGTATTCGGAGGGCTGGCAAAGATACCGACTGATGGAATTCCTCAACCATTGTTTTATCTTGCAGGTATAACATTATGGAACTATTTTTCAGAGTCTCTTACAAAGACATCTGACACTTTCCTGACCAACCAGGCCATATTTGGGAAAGTATATTTTCCGCGCCTCATTGCTCCACTGTCTGTAACAATTACAGGCCTTATTAAAATGATGATCCAGTTCCTCGTATTCGTCATAGTCTATATTTATTTTGTTGCAAAGGGAACGCACGTTGGACTCAATATTTACGCCTTGTTATTCCCGGTTCTTATATTTATCCTGGCATCACTTACTCTTGGTTTTGGTATTATAATTTCTTCTTTGACAACTAAATACCGGGATCTTAAATTTCTGATAACATTTGCCATTCAGTTATGGATGTACGCAACTCCTGTCATATATCCTTTGTCGGTAATGTCCGGGAGTAAAAAATATATGTGGCTCATTCAGGCTAATCCACTTACCTCGGTCATGGAAACTTTCAAATATGGGTTTCTTGGACAGGGAACTTTTTCATGGCTGGCTCTTGGATATAGTTTCCTGTTTTCCGTTATAATTCTGTTGGTTGGAATCATAATTTTCAACAGGGTAGAACGGAGTTTTATGGATGTAATTTAAAAATGTTACAATGAGTGATTTTGCAATTAAATTCGAAAATATATCCAAGCAGTACCAATTAGGCAGTATCGGAACCGGTACTCTTAGTCATGACCTGAAACGCTGGTGGACAATTCATGTACGTGGTCAGGAGGATCCATATCTTAAAATAGGACAGGTAAATGAACAGTCTGATAAATCTTCAGATGGAATCGTTTGGGCTCTGCGGGATATTAATCTGGAGGTTAAGGATGGAGAAGTGCTTGGTATTATAGGAAAGAACGGTGCCGGCAAGTCCACGCTTCTGAAAATATTGTCACGTGTAACGACTCCAACTACTGGCCGCATTACGGCGCGTGGTAGAATAGCATCCCTCCTTGAGGTGGGCACAGGGTTTCATCCCGAAATGACCGGTAGGGAGAACATTTTTATGAACGGCTCTATCATGGGTATGACGAAGGCAGAAATACGGTCAAAGTTTGATGAGATTGTTGATTTCGCCGGAGTTGCCAAGTATATTGATACACCGGTAAAACGTTACAGCAGCGGAATGACTGTGCGTCTTGGTTTTGCAATTGCAGCCCATCTTGAACCTGAAATACTGGTTGTTGATGAGGTACTTGCTGTGGGTGACGCCGAGTTTCAGAAAAAAGCGATCGGTAAAATGCAGGATGTCAGTCAGTCCGGCGGAAGAACAGTATTATTTGTCAGTCACAATATGAATGCTGTCAGAACATTGTGTTCAAAAGGCATTGTCCTGAAAAGCGGTCAGGTCATTTTCGAAGGAAATACTGATGATGCAATAAATCAGTACATTAATGTTAATACCCTGCAAACAGCTGAAATTATTAATTCCATTTCTTATCTGAATCATGAAATCAAAATCGACTCAGTTACAATAAACGGAGCCAGTTCAAATTACCTGCACCTCGATGGAGACAGCACAAACCTTCAGGTGGTCATTGAAGGTTCAGTGGCAACAGAAAAGGTATTGACCCTGGAAGTTGAAATTTTTGATGTCAATAATAATCGTGTTGCATTTTATGGTCCGGGTATGGTTAATGGAATCCTGAAGAGATACTCACCCGGAAGATTTGTTGTAAATGAAAAGATTCTTATCCCGAGAAATCTGGCAGGGGGGATATATTCACTTGATATTAACCTGACTCATCCCTATGTTGCATATTACATGAAGGCATCAAGATGCGTTCAGATGGAATATATCGGATATCAGTTTGCATCAGGCCATAACGATTACAAATTGAGAGGCTATTACATACTTGATTCTGCTGAGTGACATGTTATATGATTGCCTTTGATTATCTTGATAATTGTATTTTATAAATGATAAACGCTCTTATATATTCCCCGGGATTTGACGGACACAGGCAGCTTTATGTTTATGTGCTGTCACAGATCCTTAATGAGCTTGGATATTTTGTGCACATAGCCGGAAACAGGAGGCAGGTTGTATCTAATTCATTTTATATCAATGAGCTTGAAAGGTGGCCTGATGTTGACATAATAGATACTTCCACATATCCTGAAGGTGGGCTTGGAATAACCCATGATCAATTTCTTGAGCTGCAGGACAGATTAAAGGTTGACCTCACAATTCTACCTGAGGCAGATCATCACCTGGAATTATTGATGTCACAGTGGCCGGGGAAGAGAAATCGCTTTAGGGGAAAAGCATATGGAATATTCCTTAGGCCTTTCTATTATTATCGAAAACCTGGATTCATTGATTCACTCAGGTATATAAAGCACCTTCCTGCAAGGTGGAAGAAGGACGACAGGTTATTTCATGAATTATTCCTGGACAAGCTTTCACTGCTTGACGGGGCTATCTATCTGGATGAGAATTTCGTACGTCATCATAGGCAAAGATTATGGATACCTGATATGTTCCAGCAATACGCCGATAGTATAATTCAGAAAACGGACGACTCACAAAGGCGGTGGCTTGATATACTGGAGGAATTCTTGAATAGAAACGCAGGAAGGTTTGTCTTTCTTTATTTTGGAACTGCGCAGTCAAGGCGAGGATATGACATCATAATGAATCTTGCCGAAAAGAACGATGGATGTTTCATCCATTGCGGTTTACGCAACGAGAAGGAGAGATTTGATTATGATACTGGAAAACTAAGTAAGGCACTTGACAATAAGGGAGCATTGCTGGAAACTAATCAGTTTATTGAAGACCCATTGTGCGTAGAATCATTCTTTAAAGCGGCCACTCATCTGATTCTACCATACAGGGATTTCTACGGATCCAGCGGCGTGATGCTGCAGGCTTTAAGCTACGGAATTCCAGTTCTGTCTCCTCGCAGAGGCATCATAGGTCACAGAATTGACAAATTCGGTCTTGGATTGACTTATAACGATTGTGATCCGAATAATTTTAATGACAGGTTTGATCTCTTCAGAAATCAGCCACCTGAAAGCTTCAGAAAAGATATAGAGTCATATATGACTTATCAGACTTCCTCAAATCTTATGAGATCACTTAAGGGTATTCTGGAAGGGAATACAGAATCATTTGAAATGCCTAATCAGTAAGTTGATGGTAGAGCTATTACGAACATTATTGCCATACCTCCTGCTTGGAATTTTTCTTGTGAAGGGATTCAGGAAACCTATATACTTTTTAGGAGTCTCCTTTTTAATGTATATGAGTGAATCAATCTTCTTTGAAACTGTGAAGATATTCCAGGTTCCTGGACGCATACTTCCTGTCCTGAAAATGATCTGGATGATCATTTTCTGGCTTTTGCCTTTCATATTTCAACTCTATATTGGAAGGGGAATTAAGAGAAGTCGTCAAATTGCCGGTACTCTGGATTACCTTATAATTGTCCTGGTTTTTACCACTATAGTCGGTCTTTCTGTAACACTAATGACTTATCCGGTTACTACTGGCCTGATAATGGAGTTTTTTGTCCTGCTTTCCCTTTTTGTCGGGTATTTTATTATCAGGGACTGGAGTTTCTCCTGCAAGCCGGAAGTTTTAAAAGGATTTCTGCTTAGCCTTGTCATGGTTAATACATTATCTGCCGTTTTATACATTCTTCATCAGGGAGCGGGATTGGGGATATATGATATCGAAGAGTACATTGAAGAAATATTTGGCGGAGAGAGAATTACCCGCAGTTTTTGGTTTATGCCCCAGTTTCTGTTCTTTTCAATAGCTTATCTCCTGGTATTCAGGGCAGACAGGCCGCTTGTATATACACTAATGCTGATAATCAACCTGGGGGCGGTGTTTATAACCTATTCAAGATCTACCTTAATCGTCTCTCTGTTTCTCATAGTGTTCTATTTCATCATATTGGGCTTTAAGGAGAACAGGATCGGATACATAATCAAGAATATTGTGCTCTATATGGTTATTGCTGTTATTGGACTGATTGCAGTAATAAAGATTTTTCCTACAAACGCACAGTATTTTCAGGACAGATTCAGGGAGTTGACCGAGGAGCGGTCACCATATCAGATTAACAGCCTGGAGTACCGGATTGAGAGAACTGCAGGTGTCGTTGAGAGTATTGATGCCGGGAAGATTATTTTCGGAATGGGACCGGTAACTGAGGATCAGGAACCATCGGTGCCGGCAATGAAGTCAATTACATCTGACATGGTCTGGACCGGGGTGGCATACAGGTGGGGTTTAATTGGGGTTGTTGCATTCATTTTATTATATGTCTATGCCTTCCTGAAATCATATAAGATTTTTGTCAAATCCACAGGGCTGATATCTCTTATGGCACTGATGTTTATGATTATCCTGGTCTCTCAGTTTCTTGAGGGAATTACGTCGTGGACATTTCTTTCTGGTCATGGTTATGCTACGGGCTTATGGTATTTTGCGATGGTTGCCGTCCTGGACGATAAATTCAGGCAGAAGTTGAACTAATTTTAAGCATTAAAAGGAATGAGCATTCCAAAAATAACGTTTGGGATTATAGTTTTAAATGGGGAGCCATTTACTAGGTATTGTTTACGGTCAATATATCCTTATGCCCATGAGATAATTGTTGTAGAAGGGGGGCACGAAGATGCAAAATCAGTCTGTACGCCTGACGGACATTCCGTAGACGGAACGCTAGATGTGCTGCATAAATTCAAATCTGAAGAAGATCCTCTTGATAAGGTCCGGATAATTACCAGAGATGGATTTTGGCCGAAGACTGATGAATTGGGCAGACACCGAACTCCCCAGTCGAGGGCTTATGCAGAAAGGGCTACAGGAGAGTATCTGTGGCAGATTGACATAGATGAGTTCTACAAGGCCGAAGACATTGAAGCAATTCTGACAATGTTAAGGAAGGATCCATCAATTACCGGTGTTACTTTCCCATTCATAAATTTCTGGGGAGATATTATATACAGGGTTGAGGGTTGGAAGTTTCTCAGAGGAGGATCCTACTGTCACAGAATCTTTAAGTGGGGTCCGGGTTATTCATATATAACTCACGAACCTCCAACAGTACATAATGAGCAGGGCGTTGACCTGAGGCAGGTGAACTGGATTAAGGGAGGAAGGATGAAAAGTAGGGGCATATATATGTATCACTACTCTCATCTTTTCCCCTGGCAGGTCAGGCAGAAAGTCCAGGTTTACAGGGATGAGAAACCCGACAATTGTGCAGAAATAATTGAATGGGCAGAAAACAACTATTTCAGAATATCAAATCCCTTTAACATCGAAAGGCACTATTGGATGCCGAGCTGGCTCGAACATTATCATGGTGAGCACCCGGCTGAAGTTGTCAGGATGATTTCAGATATCAGGTCAGGTGTAAAGCAGGCAGAAATGCGGGTAAATTCAGATGTGGAAGAGATACTCAAACGAAAACCCTATAGAAGAAGAGTCTTTTTAATGAAAATTTACAATTTCTGGGATTTACATTCCAAAAACTTACTTTTTCAAGCTGGCCGCATAAAAAACATACCGGGGAAGGTGACGCGGATTATTCAAAGTCAGAGAACTTAAATTAGTCTGGGTCTGGAATTATTAAATTGGAGCAACATGAGCATGAAAACAGCATTGAAACAGCCTCTTCCTCGGGGTCGGACCTACGACCAGATATTGAATCATTACCTGGTTGAAAAGGAACTTGCAGACAGGTTGAAAGTATCAAATCGTGATGCACGCAAAGAAATTTACTCTACAATGTATGATGAGTTGTTTGAGAAAGTGCCGGATCATCCAAGACTTACTTGCAGGGATTCTCCAGAGAAATCCACATATTGGAACAAAGTCAAGTTTTCATTGGTTAAAAGGCATATAAGGGGGAATACAGTTTTTCTTGAGTTTGCCCCGGGAGATTGTCAGTTTGCATACAAGATTGCTGAAACCGTTAGGGAAGTCTTCGCAGTGGATATCTCAGATCAGCGAAGTCACAAGGAGCAGACCCCGGATAATTTTAGACTTATAGTCTATGATGGATACAATCTGCCGGAGATAGCTCCGGATTCAGTAGATATTGTTTTCAGTTTCCAACTTATTGAACACCTGCACCCGGAGGATACATGCAATCATTTTGAGCTTGTGCAAAAAATACTTAAACCAGGAGGCAAATATGTTTTTCAGACTCCTCATGCTTTGTCTGGTCCATATGATATTTCAAAGTACTTTTGTGATGTTGCTGAGGGATTTCATCTGAAAGAGTGGACGTACAGAGAGATAATAGATATCGTTTTAGACTCTGGCTTTTCTTCATTTCATCCTAGGATATCTACTGCAGGTATAGACATAGCAATGCCCCTTCCATACTTCTCAGGACTGGAAAGACTAATGGAACAATACCATGGTCGTTACCGGAGGCTCATTTCCAAACGTCTGATCCCAATGCTATATGCAGTGGCAATGAAATAGACGGAACAGGATCAAAAATGACACTATTAACAATTTAACAGAAGTATTTCAGAACAGAACTGTAACATGATTCAGCCAAAAGTAAAGATATGTTTTGTTCTATCGCATTTGCCGCAAGGCGGGGCAGAGCGGCAGACTCTGAATTTAATCAGAATGCTGGATCCTTCACGTTTTGAGGTCACTTTGATATTATATGCGAATCAGGAAATATTTTACAAAGAAATAGATGAATTAAACGTTCATATAATTTCTTGCTCTTCGTACAGTAAGAGTAAATTAATAAAGAACCTTAAAGGCGCGATATTCCTGAGGAAGATTTTGTCACATAATCAGTTTGATCTTATTCACACGCTATTGTTTCACAATGGCTTATGGGTAAGGCTGCTTGCGCCGGTACAATATAGCGGACGAATAATATATTCAATTCGCAACAGCCTTGAGCAGTATTCCTTTTTTGAGAGATCAGTTGAAAAATTGCTCCATGGACGATCAGTAACAGTAACAAATAGTCACTTTGTCCTGGAACAGTATAAAAAAATAGTTGGAGATTGTGCAAGCGAATCTTGCCAGACAATCTATAATGGAATTGAAACGGAGAAGTTCAGAACCACAGAGACCCCGTTTTTAAGTGATACAATAGTGATTGGAACCGTAGGAAGACAGACACCATTAAAAAACCAGATTCAAATCCTCAGGGCGGTAAATAAACTTAGCGAGGAGGTCACAGTTCATACATTCATAATAGGAGATAATGATCAAGGCAGTTGGCAGATTAATAATGCTTTTATTGAAGCTAACAAAATAGCTGATAAAGTGACAATTATGGATTCGCAAAAAGACATAGAGAACTACTATAAGAGGTTCAATATCTTTATTTTGTCATCCATTTATGAAAGTTGTCCAAATGCATTATTTGAAGCGATGCTGTCCAGATGCCTTTGTATTGTATCAAGTGGCTCTAATAAAGATAAATTTGTCCGGGATGGGTATAACGGATTTGAATATGACGGTTCTGATTCTGATCTAATTGAAAAGCTCAGGAAAGTTATTAAGCTCCTAGGCAGTGAGTGTGCCGAGAATATCCAGAAGAATGCTCAGGAATATGTATCATCAAATTTCTCAATGGCAAAAATGACAGATAGTTATATTGAGCTTTACAGTAGCTTGGTTAGGGCTAAAGAAGTATCTTGAATTTCCTCATGCTCCAGACAACAACCATCTGAATAGTGTTTGTTTATGACAGAAAAGTCAATCATAATTATCGGTGACTCCTTTACGTTCCCAGATGGCAATGCTGCCACAAACAGAGTTTATACATATGCCCGAGGATTCAATGAGAATGGCGTAAAAGCAAATATTGTCTGTTTCAGAAATGACTATCTGGTGTCTCATGGAGGGGAAGTAAATGGGATAACCTATTACTATCCTTTCCGCCAGACGACAAGAAGTCCCTATTTTCTTGTAAGGAGATGGCATAATATTCTCAAGTATTATAACACCTTAAGAATTACTAAGGAGATCAAGAGGGATCATGATATTATGGCGATCATTGCTTATACCGTCAGGATGTCAACCTTTCTGTATGTCTGGTTTATTTCTGTCATCCTCAGAACGAATCTGATACTCGAACGGAGTGAGCATCCTCTGAAGGAAATTAGCAAGAGGATTGCTATTATTGGTGGATACATCAAGACATTCATTGAGGCAAGGTTAAGTGATGGCATTCTGTGTATTTCTGACTATCTCCGTAAATTTTACAGATCCGTCGGAGCAGTAGAAAGAAAACTTCTTGTTGTCCCCAGTACAGTGGACTTTACACGGTTTGAGGGTAATTTTATCACTCCCTTTGATTTCAGATACATATGCTATTGCGGCAGTCTGACATACAATAAAGACGGGGTTCATATACTTCTTGAAAGCTTCTCCAAAATTACTGACAAGCATCCAGACATCATACTTGTCCTAATTGGAAAGGCTGACACACAGGAAGATGAACAAAGCCTCAAGGCTCTGGCAACAAGTATGGGTATTGAAAAGAAAACCCTATTTACCGGTGTTTTATCACGGGACCTCATACCGGTCTACCTGTGCAATGCGGAAGTTCTGGTACTGTCTCGCCCGAGAAGCATTGTTGCAGATGCCGGCTTCCCGTCTAAGGTTACAGAATATCTTTCTACAGGTAAACCGGTAGTGGTAACCCGTGTTGGAGAGATTCCCCTCTATCTTACTGATAATGTTAATGCCTTTCTGGCTGAACCTGATGATATTGATGACTTCGCGAATAAAATGGATTATGTCCTCTCAAATTATCAGTCATCTATAAAGGTTGGAATAAAGGGGAGGGAACTTGTCGAGTCCACCTTTAACTACAGGTATCAGTCAAAACGGATCATTGAGTTTCTGAAGGTTATGTAAACATCAGGCAATGAAAGCTGTTTTCAAATATGCGCTTGATAATAATGACAGACTGGCTGTTGAAAAGTTTACCGGAGAGGTCGATTATTGCGCTATTGAACAGCAGATTGGCTTTCCTGAGTTATTGTATAGCTCAAGAATCACTTACTTCCTTCTCAGGGATGATGCTGATTGCTTAAAGAGTTACTGCCAGATAAATGAAAATTTTAAAAGCGCACATATATGGTTCGGTCCTGTTTGTGATGATCCGGACCTTACGATCGAGTCAGTGCGCAGAATAGTTGAGTATTACAAAAACAAACACTTCTGGTATATAGGAATTCAACCTTACCGGAAGACAGGTTATGAAGCCGATTATATTGAATATAATCTAAGCTCTAAAATAAAGATCGACTATATCATTGATAATGAAAACACAAAGTCTTCATTGGAAATAAATCTCAGCGAAAGTATCGAAGAGATTTGGGGTAAATTCAGCAAAGGTCACAAAAGTGCGATAAAGAAAGCCAAAAAGAGTGGTATAATAGTTCAGGCAGCTTCATCAGCCAGTGAGGTATCATCTTTCCAGCAGGTCTACCAGGGGATGTGTATAAGCCGTAACATCCGGGCGCATACTCCCACTGAAATTGAAGGCATCGTCAGCTATCTCACCTCGCATAACCTTGGCTCATTATTGCTTGCGTATGGTCCTGAAAACGTAATTCTGGGAGGAGCTGTCTTCGCATACCAGGGCGTCTCAGTAAGATATTTATTGAGCGCGTCTGATCCGTACCGCAGAGACTTGCCTATTTCTCACCTGATTGTCTATGAGGCAATTGAAAGGGCGAAAATGCAACAATTCAAATACTTTGATTTTTGGGGTTATAACCATTTTGCATTGCCATCGGATCAGATTTATCTGGTCAACAGGTTTAAACATGGGTTTGGAGGATACTTCACATTCATGATGAAAAAGATGAATATAAGTTTGATAACCAATGGTTTTCTCTTTTACAGATTGTATAACAGAGCAAAAAAGGGACTGACTCTTCTGAAAAATATCCATCGGCAAAAGAATTAATTAATCTGCCTTCCGTTTAGTGGTAGGTATTTGAACAGTTTTATCAGGAGCAGATGAAAAAATGGGAAACCGGCTTGATTTTTAAATTGATGTCAGGTCTTTTTGTATTAATGGTTGTTGCTATTGCAGTATTTTCTGTAAGTGGTTACTATAAAGCAGATTTGCCCAATTCATTTCTACCTGATTACGACTCCGGCCCCGGTGGAGATTTTGTGAATGGTTCCGGAACAATTACAATTAACAATCCATGGTACACACTATCAATAGATTCTGCCGGCACTCTGACGGTTAGCACAAATGATAACAAGTTGATCCTGTCCGGGATGGCTTATTGTGCAAATTATGAAAGGTATAATGATCTTTTTTTTCTTGAAAAGGTAAGTATTAAAGAGGTTGCCGATAGCATAGTTTGTCTGTCAGGGAAAATTAACGACATAGCGGATATTACTATCAATATTATAGCCAGATCTAAGGAGCCGGCGCTTAAATTTACTGTCAAAACGCATTACCACGACAGCGTGGTTGTTCTCCGGGAAGCAATTATCGCCGATTATGATATTCCCGTGACCGAAGTTTTTTTGAAGAACAGAAAGACTGATCACAACAATAATCATAAGGAATACTGGCTTGATAAGCAGGGAGTAAGCCTTGGAAGCGGCAGCCGGTCATCCATGATATATAACCAGCAGGAGATATCTTCAATTCAGCTTGACACAAGGCAATCCAGGGTAGTAATAAACCTGGATTATTTACTTGATCAACCGTTCATTGAAATCCCTTTTCAGGCAGACGGTGCCGGAAGGTGGACAGATAAGTCAGCTTCATTTTATAGACCTGGTGATGAGAGGGAAAATGAATTCACTATCGTATTTGGACGTCTTCCCTTGCAAACCCCCCGCCTTATGCTTGTACCTGAAGGATTCCTTGCTGCGTATATTTTCACTGAACATGCTGATGGAGGAAATTTGCGGACACACAGGGCCGCCTATTTTGGAGATGAGTATATTACTGATATCAGGATTGCGAGCGGAGGTTTCGCAGATCATGAGATTCCGGTTACCAAAAGTGTATTTTTCGAATACCTTGACGGAGGAATGCCGGATAATCTGTCCATTGAAGATGATTCAGAGAAAGTATACCTTGATTTTCTTGATCAGCTCTACCATACAGGCTTTTACGATATATGTCTTCACACACCGGATGAGTTTAATTCGAATCGCCAATACTTACAGACTGCAATATCTGGAATGAGAACGCGATATGCCGCCGAATCCTGGATTGATCACGGAATGTTCCCCGGGAACAATAACAGGGAGGCCATGGTTGCGGATGGACTGAATCCGGAATCTGCATTCTATTCGGCAGATCTTTGGGAACAGTACAGAACAAGGTTTTTCTGGAGTCCTGCAGTGGAGGCAATACGGTTTTCAAAACCAGGAACATCAATCAAGGGTGACCTTTTAAGTTTGAGGTTTACTGACCTTTCAGCCGAGTTATGGAGACGTTATCGATACCGGAAGAGTTATCTCGGTGAGACTGCCTTTGAATCATTGCTTGCCCTTTCTAAGGGCCATTTCCCAATGTTTGAGCTTAACTCTCAGCTGCCTCTCAAAGGCAGTGCCCTGCCTACTCCTTTGTACTGGCAAAACAAAACAATTTCCAAATCGGTTTATTCATGGACTACTGAGTATGTATATCACGGACTGTCCAACATAAATACCGATCATCAGATGCAAATTGAAAAACGGCAGCTGGATTATCTTTTAAAAGATTGGGGTGTCTTTTTCAATCATGGTTATTATGTCAGAAACGGAGTGGACGATAATATAATTTTGAATCGTGATGGACGCCTTGTCATTAATCCCTTATTTGATCAATTGCTTGCGTATATGGATAGCCAGAGAGATAAGGGTGACCTCTTCCTAACCACGGTGAAGGATCTTCTCAACTATTGGCTCTTGCTTGAAAATGTGAGATTTGAATACCAAACTGATGGAACTATTGATGTTTTCAACGACAATGATCAGGAAATAAAGGGCTTATCAATAGCTATCAGCAGAAAATCAGGTATGATTCTTCTGGACGGATACGAACCTGTGTCGAGAACAGTTGATGATGATCTGGTCTTCTGGTTCGATATCCCTGCCAATTCACGAAGGACTATTAGCTTTGATAACCACAATTAGAATACGGGAATTCATGCATTTCATTATTACAATCGATACAGAGGGAGACAATCAGTGGGACCATGGCAGGGACCTGACGGTTGAAAACATCAAGTATATATCACGTTTCCAGGGATTATGTGAAAAGTATGGCATCAGGCCTACCTACCTGATTACCTCCGAAGTTTGTCTGGACGAATTTTCAAAGGAGCTGTTTTCCAAATATGTGAGAAATGATGTGGCAGAAGTCGGTGCACATCTCCATTCATGGACTACGCCGCCTTTTATGGAGCTGGATGGATTCAGGGAAAATGACAGCAATCATGCATTTGCATCCGAGCTGCCATATAATCTGCTGAAACAGAAGATCAGTAATCTTACAAATCAGATTACGGCTTGTTGCGGGAAGCGTCCAACATCCTTTCGTTCTGGCCGGTATGGGTTCAACAGGGAAGTGGCAGAAGCACTTCTGGAGAACTCATATCTTGTTGATTCATCGGTAACTCCCTTTGTAAGCTGGGCATCACATAAGGGAGTCCCGGGTGGTCAGGGAGGACCTGATTTCATTGAATATTCACCTTACCCTTATACCTACGATCTTAAGGAGGGTTCTCTCAAGGAGATCCCTATCACAATTGCTCCGACCAGATTCCCACTGAATGCGAATTGGCGCCTGGCTCAATACTATTTTAGTCATGTTGATAAAAGCCTTGTTCTGAGGGCTTTCAGAAAACTTCTATATGGCAATCAGCCAGTTTGGGCAAGACCAGTCCCGGGAATGACAATTGATGGTTTCAGAAGTTTGCTGTCAGAAATAAAAAGCAGGAGACTCCCGGTTCTTACTATGATGTTCCATTCAAGTGAGCTGATGCCGGGTTGTTCAAAGTACAGGCCTGACAATGAGTCTATTGAAGAGCTATATGTCTTATTGGAAGATTTTTTTAAGTTATTGGAGAAAAATCATGTTCACTCAGTTACGCTTACCGAGGCTGCTAATAGATACGAAGGATGAAGATTTGTTTCTGGGGTAAGATAGACGACGCATTGGCCGGCAGGACTGGAGGCGGAGGCGAACTTCAGATCGCCACCATTGCCAAAGTTTTATCAGGACTGGGCCATGAAATAGTGGTGGTGGACCTTGATGTTAAAGTTGAATATATAACTGATGAAGGAATAAGAGTCTGCCCGGTCAAAGATTACAACAAGGGGATCAGGATTCTCAGGACCTGGACTCACAGGTTCCCGGGACTTTATTCGACATTTAAAAGGATTAAAGCCGATATTTACTACTGTCGAATACGTGACAGCAGGCACATAATAATGTATCTGGCAGCCAGAAAAGTCAAGGCGAAGTTCATTCTTGCACTCGCATCTGATCTTGACATCCTTGGTATCAGGGACAGATGGCGTCACTTCTATTCTACCAGCATAAAGGATTTATGGGGCATATTTAACGGGATAACAAGTGAACTGGACTACCCTTTTCTTCTTAAAAATGCCGATCTGGTAATGGTCCAGCATGAAGGTCAGAAAGAAATTCTGAAAAAAAAGGGGATTGATTCTGTGGTGTTCCACAATTTCATCGGTACAGATAAGATCGGTTCACTTGAAAGAAATCCAGATACAGATTTCGTTTATGTAGGTTCACTTGACAGGAGAAAGGGATTTGCAGAGTTTTTTGACCTGGTAGACAAAACACCCCGGCATACCTACAAAGTCATCGGCAGAATCCGTGATAAAACAGCCAACGTTTTATTTGAAAAACTGAAATCATATCCAAATGTTAAGTTAATGGGGCAGCTCTCACATGAAGCAACTTTAAGGGAAATATGCAATTCCAGAGCCCTGGTTTCGACTTCTCCCATGGAAGGTTTCCCTAATGTTTTTATCGAGGCATGGGCTTGTGGTATTCCTGTACTATCACTTCATGTTGACCCCGGAAAGACAATTGCAAAGGAGGGACTTGGAGTTGCTGCCGGTGGAAGTATGAACAGGCTCATCGAGGCCATGGATAACCTTGAGAATTCAAAGGGTTTTGCAAGCAAGTCGAAAAGATATATTCAAATGACACACGAGTTGAACCCTCTGAGAATAGCTGAGCTCAACACTATATTTACAAGTGTTAGGGATAAGCAATAAATATCAATTTTAACGTTTAAAATATGTAATTCAAAACCCGGGAAGCACCCTATTCAATAGCATGAAAATACTTCACGTAACCAATAATTTTCCAACACTTAACTATCCTATTTTTGGCATATTTATAAAAGAACAGGTCGAGTCCTTGCGTCAGTTGGGGAGTACAAATGATGTCTTTTTTATAAACAGTCGTGAAGAAGGCAAGATTGCCTATCTCAAAGCCATTTTCAGATTACGCCGCTATTTAAAGACAAACACATTCGATATCATCCATTGTCATCATTGCTTCAGCGCCGTTATTCTTATCCTCAGCGGGAGGTGTTGCGTCAGTCCACGTATACTGTCATATCAAAGCGATCCACGAAATGAAGGAGGCATTATTCTCTTCAGGATACTCCACAGGCTATTTAACAGAATTATCCTTAAGAATAAACCAAAGGAACTCAACCTTTCCAAGACTGTCCATCTGCCAAACGGTGTAAATACCACTGTTTTTCACCCAATGGACAAGGAGCTTTGCAAAAATAAGCTTGGACTGGATCCTTCAAAGAGGTACATTCTTTTCATGGATTCCTATAACAGAAGGTTCTGCAAACGTATTGACAGATTTTCTGCGACTTTATCAATTCTTGCAGATAAATACAATTATCCGAACCTTGAGCCTCTTGTGCTGACTAACACAGGACGCAGCCTGATTCCGTCCTACATCAATGCCTCAGACTTGCATTTGCTGACTTCGGATTTTGAAGGATCCCCGAACTCTGTAAAGGAGTGCATCGCATGCGATGTGCCAGTAGTCTCAACACCGGTTGGGAATGTGAAGGAAATGCTCAGTGGGATCGAGGGCGCTTATGTGGCAGAAACATTCACTCCCGAAGAATTGGCTGCACTTGCTGACAGGGCTCTCTCTTTATCTGAATTTCACTCCCGGAACCATATCATGGAGAAGGGATTGGATATCGGTCATGTTGCTGACCGGCTATTGCAGGTGTACAACAGTATGATTAAGGGGGATAATCTGACGACTCCCGATATCAAATATTCAGAAGCACTCGCAGAAACCGCCAATGGAGCAATTTCTGCCGGGGTGACAGCACCCAGACCTTTGAGAGTTCTGATGATAAACAATTGTCACTACAGAAGGGGAGGGGCGGATGTGGTTTATCTCAATACTGGGGATCTTATGGAGTCGCACGGACATTCTGTGGCTTACTTTTCAACGAAATCAAAATACAACTACGATACGGCCTTCTCTGACTACTTTGTGAGAGATGTTGATGCACTTAACATGAGTTTTGTTGAACAGCTTGCATACATGCCCAAAAAGCTCTATTCAATGGAAGCTGCAAGGAAACTCAGGAAACTTCTGACGACGTTCAAGCCTGATGTGGCTCATTTACACCTATATAAAGGAGGATTGACAGCCTCAATTCTACCGGTTCTCAGAAAGTTCGGAATTCCCGCAGTTATCACGCTTCACGATTACAGCCTTCTTTGCCCGAGGAACACCTTCATTGACGGTGACGGAAGGATCTGCGAGATATGCCTGACAAAGGCCAGGATTAATTGTGTCTATAAGCGATGTAACCGGAAAAATATTTACTACAGCACAATCAACTATATAGAATTCGTACTGAACAATGATATCTTGAAACCGGAGGACTATTTTCATAAAATAATCTGTGTAAGTAAATTCAATTATCAGAAGCATAGTTCTCATTCTCTGTTCCGTGAAAGATTTTTACATCTGTACAACTTTTACCCTGGCCTCAGCAGCAGTGTCCCAGATGACAGAAGAGGCGAGTATTTCCTCTTCTATGGAAGACTTGTGGCAGAAAAAGGAGTAACAACACTTATAGAAACATGGAAGAGACTGCCGAAAGACTATAAATTGAAAATTATAGGTGGAGGTGTAATGTCTGAACAGATAATTGATGACCTAAGGGCGAATGACCTGAAAAATATCGAGTTTGTGGGATTCAGGAAAGGTGATGAACTGTTTTCGTATATAAGAAATGCTTCGTTCGTGCTGGTTCCATCAGAGTGGTATGAAAATAATCCATTGACTATTGTTGAGGCTTATTCTGCCGGAAAACCTGTGATTGGAAGCGCTATAGGAGGAATTCCTGAGCTAATTAGTGAAGGGGAGACTGGATTCCTCTTCAGGATGGGAGACAAGGAGGAATTTGAATCAAAAATCAGACGTGCAGCCACTATGAGTAATGATCAGTATCAGAATATGTCAAGAGCCGCATACAACTTCGCGACTGAAATCTTTTCTGAGAAGAAGCACTATGAAGACCTTCTTAAAATCTACAATGAACTTATAGATCGTGAAGGTTCTCAATAGAGATTTCAAATGTCAGCACACAATTTTTCCCTTGGAACAAGAGTTGTGATTTTATAGTACACTTAAGATATTCATTTACCAATTTAATTATGAAGAAGAAAATCTATATAGCAGGCTGTGGCGGAATGCTTGGAGAAGCATTTCATAAACAGTTCATGGATGATTATACCCTGAAATGCACTGATAAAGATGTTAATGAACATTGGCTTAGTTTTCTTGACTTCAGGGATTTCGATGCATATCGCAGGGATGTGATAGCTTTTAACCCTGATTACCTTTTTCATTTGGGAGCATATACAGATCTTGAGTTTTGTGAACTTAACGCAGACGAAACATACAATACAAATACTATTTCCGTAGAAAATGCTGTGCATATTGCCAATGAACTGGACATCCCGGTACTTTATATAAGTACTGCAGGAATCTTTGACGGTGCAAAAGAGTTCTATGACGATTGGGATCAGCCGAATCCTTTGGGCGTTTATGCACGGGCTAAGTACATGGGAGAGCGGTTTGTGATCGAGAATGCAAGGAGGTATCTCGTCTGCCGGGCAGGCTGGATGATGGGCTCAGGCCCTGTGAAAGACAAGAAGTTCATCCAGAAGCTTATGAAGCAGATCAAGGATGGGAAACAGGAGCTTTTTATTGTTGATGATAAGGATGGAACTCCAACCTATACTCATGATTTTGCCAGAAATGTCAAAGCCCTCCTGGAAAAGGAATTCTGGGGACTTTATAATATGGTATGCGGAGGGCAGACGAGTCGTCTTGAGGTGGCGACAGAACTTCTTTCGATATTGAAATTGAACAACAAAATTAAGCTTACTCCGGTCGGATCAGACTTTTTTAAGGAAACATATTTTGCTGAACGACCCCCTTGTGAAAGGTTGATCAACAGGAAACTGGATATACGCAATATGAATCTAATGAGGGACTGGAAGGTTGCACTTAAGGAATATCTCGATAATTATTATTCAGGCTATCTTGGTTGACGATCGGGATGAGAATAGCGGCATTTGGTTTCAGATCAATTCCTCCGAGGGAAGGATGTGCGGGAGCAGACAAATTTGCTTCGGAATTGCTTCCACGACTTTTAGGACTCGGACATGATGTTCTGGCATACAATAGGCTTTATCCAGGTCAGAAAACATTGGGAGAGCACTTTCAGGGAGTACAGCTGAAATACTTTAAAACGGTTTCGGGAAAGGGCTTCGACACGCTTCTTCATTCCTTTAAATGTACCTTTGATATAATCTTCAGAAACAGGGCTGATATTGTTCATATTCAAAACGGGGGCAACAGTATCTGGGCACTGCTGTTGCGATTGGCAGGGAAAAAAGTTGCGATCAGCCAGGATGGAATTGATTGGAACAGGGATAAATGGCCATGGTATGGCAGGTTATATTTAAGATTCTCCTCATATATTACAGCCCATGTGCCTGATGCAGTAATCTTCGATAATGTGTTTGCCCGGGAACATTTTGAAAAGCGTTTTGCCAGAAAATATGATTTCATACCTTTCGGCAGCGATGTCCCGGAGTTTGAACATAACGATGACATTTTCAAGAAACTTGGTCTGAAAGAGAAGGATTACTTTCTTTTTGTTGGGAGGTTTATTCCGGATAAGGGCCTGCATTACCTTATTCCGGCCTACGAAATGGTTGACACAGAAAAGAAACTGGTGCTTGTCGGAGGATCGCCAAATCCCTCTGATTACGAAAAAAAATTGCTCTCCACAAAAGATAAGAGAGTTGTCTTTCCTGGTTTTGTTTACGGAGATGATTCCCTTAGATTGATGAAGAATGCATATTGCTATATTCAGCCATCCGATGTGGAAGGATTATCTCCGGTTATCCTTAATGTAATGGGATTGGGAACTCCGATTATTTGCAGTGACATTAAGGAGAACCTTTATGCTGTATCAGATGATGCAATCCTGTTCAAAAAGGGAGATGTGAAGTCACTGAAAAATGCCCTCGAGAAATCACTATCCTCTCCTGAAGAAATTAAACAAAATGCTGACAGGGCACGAAACAGGGTTTTGTCCGATTTCACGTGGGATAAGGTTGCCAAAGATCATGAAGAATTATTTCTTAAATTACTGTCGGGGAATAAATCAAAATGATTTTAGCCTAATATGTCAATTATGAAGCTGGACCACATTTGCTTTGCTGTTAAAAACATAGAGGAGGGGATCTCCTATTGGGAGAGTGTTTTTGGATACCGGCAAATGACTGAAACAGTAATTAATACTTTACAAAAGGTAAAAGTTGTATTTCTCTCAAAAGAAGAGAGTCTGCTTATTAAACTTATTGAACCGCTGTTGGATAATCAGTCGCTGATCAACTTTGTGAACAGAGGCGGTGGGTTTCATCATATTTGTTTCAAGGTGGATGAGATGGCTGACACACTGAAAGAGCTTAACGGAAAGGGGTTGTTGACACTTGTTCCTCCACAGCCGGGTGAGGCTTTTAATAATAAGGATATAGCTTTCTTATTGGCAAAGTACGGGATTAATGTCGAAATTATCGATACCGATGAGAAGGCCGGGATCAGATCCTTACTTGAAAAAGAGACAGAAAATGAGTAATTGCTTTATTACATAGTCGACCCTTATCAAGTGGCTATATTGTTGATAACTAATGATATAAGTTAATATTAATGTTTGCCAGTTTGCAGGCTTTCTGGTAAATTCGTTAAAAAGCTTGCAAAATGATAGGCAAAACTGACAAGAATCCGCAATTGAATGTTTTCAGAACTCCGTTGGTGAGTGTGATAAATATGAAGCATGAGTTAGTAGAATTGGCTCAGCGAATTGACTGGAAATCAGTAGAAAAAGACTTTACGCCTTATTATGCTGATATGGGTCGTCCGGCGGTACCAGTTCGCAAGATGGTAGGTAGCATGCTTCTAAAGCAGATGTACGGATTATCAGATGAGTCATTCGTTGACCGGTGGATAGAGAACCCGTACATGCAGTACTTTTGCGGTGAGACCTATTTTCAATTTGAGAAACCATTTGATCCCAGTGAGTTCGTACACTTCCGTAAGCGTCTAGGGACAGATGGAGCAGAGAAGTTATTAAAGCTCAGCATCAGTCTCTTTGAGAAGAAAGAAGTAGAAGAGAAAGAAGTACTCATTGATACTACAGTCCAGGAGAAAAACATCACCTTTCCAACTGATGCCAAGCTGCATAAGAAGATCATAGAAGGCTGCTGGAGGATAGCGGAAAAAGAAGGCATATACCTTCGTCAGAGCTACAGTCGCACCCTTGGTCAGTTGATGATCGATCAGAGGTTCCGGGAACATCCCAAACGGAGGAAGAAGGCAATGGCAGCTGCACGAAAGATAAAGACCATTGCCGGACGACTGGTAAGGGATGTTGAACGTAGTCTTGATGATAAAGAGCGCCTTGAGGCATATGATGAGCAGTTATGGCTGTATTACCGGGTTCTTGGACAGAGGAGAGACAGTAAGGACAAGATCTATAGCTTTCATGCACCGGAAGTCAGCTGCATCTCCAAGGGCAAGGATCACAAGAAATACGAATTTGGAAACAAGAGCGGTTTTGTGATTACAAAGAACAGCGGCATTATAGTTGGGGCCATGGCTTTTGAGGGGAACCCATATGATGGTCATACACTTGAGCCTCAGCTGGAGCAGGTGTCAGATCTGATGGGCAGGTTGCCGAAGGTTGCATTGGTTGACAGAGGTTATAAGGGACGAAAGACCATTCTTGGAGTGGAGATCATGATGCCAGGTACTGGCAAAGGCAAGACAGCATATGAGAAGCTCAAGGACAGGGCCCGGTTCAGACGAAGGGCAGCTGTCGAACCAGTTATCGGACATCTCAAGAGTGATTACCTGATGCTGAGAAACTATCTCAAGGGTGTTGAAGGTGACATGATTAATACGATTATGGCAGCAGTTGCCTTCAATATGATGAAAAGATTAAGGCAGATCCGGGATGCCATTTATTTTGTCCTGGATTTATTGACCGGCAATTGGTCGGTAAAATATGCCAATGTACTGAATTATTGAAAAATACGACTTGTTAAGGGTCGACTAAATATTATTATTGGGGGAAGAATGAATCAGGTAATAAAGGCGGACCTATACCGTCATTTTGGATTCCATGGCATCAGGGGATTAATTAAGGGATTATCGTATCCTGGATTCAGGTATACCTTTCTCTACAGGAAGGTGACAATGCATAGGAAAAAGTCCCTTACGGGAATCATTTACAGACTACTGTTAAAAAGATATCGCTTCAAATACGGTTTCGAAATTAACAAGGAGGCTCAGATTGGCCAGGGATTCTATCTGACGAGTCATATTGGCTCAGTTGTTATTGGGCAGGTCAGGTTAGGCAAAAACTGTAATATTGGTCATTTGGTTACTATTGGCCGTGGTATATCCGGAGCGAGAAAAGGATTCGCCTCAATCGGAGACAATGTGTGGATTGGAGCAGGCTCTGTTATCATAGGGAACATCCAGATTGGCAACAATGTTCTTATAGCTCCGAATTCATATGTGAATTTTGATGTTCCGGATGATTCAGTGGTGCACGGTAATCCGGCGAGAATTATTAAAGCGAAGAATCCAACAGCAGATTATATCAATTATGCTGTTTAGTTTGGATTTTGTTCCCTGTCAGAACTACCGGCTATACATCAAATTCATTTATAACTGAATGTGTTTAGTAATTGTAGTATAGTATGATTTCAACAGTTGATTTAACAGCACCCTATTTTACAGTTTTTACACCAATTTATAATGGAGCGAAACATTTAAGCCGCGTCCTTAAAAGTATTAGCGATCAAACATTCAGGAATTTCGAATGGATTATAATAAATGATGGCTCAACTGATAACTCAGCTGACATCATAAAGCAATATCTTGGAGACCATCCTGAACTTGATGCGAAGTACATTGAACAACCCAATTCTGGTAAGCATATTTCATGGAACAGGGCTGTACAATTGGCTCGCGGGACTCTGTTTGTTCCTGCGGATGCAGATGACTATTTCTTTCCGGAAACACTGAAGTTCTTCCACGATAAATGGGAAGAGATTACTCCGGGTGTTAGACATGGACTTAGTGGCATTAACGTTCTCTGCCTGGACAATGATACTGACCGGATTGTCGGAACATTATTCCCTGAAGATGGCATGATAACCAATAATGTAGAGCTTGAATTCGGGTATAAGCTTAAAGGTGAAAAATGGGGCTGCATAAGAGTCGACATCCTCAAAACGAGATTGTTTCCAGTTGTGAAAGGTTCCCATTTCCCTGAAAGCTACCTGTGGTATCACTTTAGCCGTAAATATAAAGTGATATGCTATAATAAGCCCCTGAGGAGGTATTATACTACGGACTCAGGAATTACTCAAAGTGCCTCAAGAAGCAGGCAAACCAGATCTCAACACCTGGTGAATCTCAGATATTACCTTTGGCTCAATTCAGCCTTTGGTTTATATCTTTTAAGACATTCACCCGAAAGTTACATTAATAACTGGAAAGTTATTTTCGGATCATTAAAGCGCATCTTAACAACTCGTTGAAAGCCTGTCTATACTGAAATGTTTATGATCTCTGCTGTTTTATCCTACCCCCTCCCGCAAGCCTTATGGCTGGATTTGATTGAGCTTCTTATAATTGATAATGAATATAATACAGGCTAATGGCATTTTGTTATAAATAATTCTAAGAAACAGTAACATGGAGACCAATAAAGAAATCAGGGAAATAGTTTATTATGATTGTGGAGAAATAACTGCTATTAGTTTCTATATTAACGGGTTCTTGTCTAACCAAAAGCGGCTAAACTATAAGTTTATTATTAAAAGAGACAAGCCAAATTTTCTAAAGCAAGCGCCCAGGGATGGCGAATGGAGCAAGTTTGTGTTACGTTTGGGATTCTTTGAATTTAAACATGGGGATAATAGCTTTTTCTTCTGTATAGATCGTAGCGACCATTCATCCAACTATATGAATGAAGGGTACATTATTCCGGTACTTGACATTGTTAAATATTATTTTAAAACAAACTATAATGCGAATGCCATTGACAGCGATCTTACTATAAAGAAGTTTAAAGATAAGATTATCCCAATTGGTCCAAGTTTTCCTTTGTATATTGATAACATGATCAAATTCATGCCTCGAATTATTCCTGGCAGTAATAATAATTGGACATTTAAAGAATCTAAGGAACGTCTTAATCTTATGTTCAGGAATCCAAGATTAGACTATTTAAAGCGCCTTCGGAATACAGAAACTGACCTCAACGTGTTCTTTGTAATGCCCTATTATCCAATGCATAAATTGTTGAATGAATTTCGATTTGAAGTAATGAAGGCCCTTGAGGCGACTGTAAAGACAAAGGTTATTGTCGGATTTGCTCCAACCCAGAAATTGCCTGATAATCATCAATATTTTGTTCAACCGGCGGTATATGAAATGCGTGATTATTTTCGTCATTTAGCCAGGTCAAAAGTCGCAATATATGTCAGGGGGCCTCATGATGGCATTTCATCAAAGCTTGGACAACTTATGGCCATGGGAAAACCAATAATCGGTCAAACCATCAGTAATAATAAGGAATTATATTACCAGAACCCGTTCTTTAAGGAACAATTTGCCTTTGATGATCCGGAAGAGATTGCCAGAAATGTGAACGAACTGTTGCAGCACCCTGAAAAGGCAGCATCATTTGCAAAGGCTAATGCAAATACCTTTGATACGAAATTTTCACCTGAAATAACAGTGTCGAGTATTATTGAAAAGCTATACGCCTAATGTGCAGAAAATATATTCCGGCAATGATAAATGCACTTTAATAAATTAATAATGAGATATTTACTAATCAAGGAGGACTCATATGTTTGGCTTATTGGATCAACTCAAAAAAGTAAAATCCCCGATTAAGATTGGGATCGCGGGTATTGGCTCCATCGGGAGAGGAATGGTGCTTCAATCTGCACTTACTCCCGGAATAGAATGCTGTGCAATTGCCGACATTAACTTGAACAGAGCAATTGAGGTCGCTAAACAGTTTAATTATAACTATAAGGTAGTTAACAGTCTTGCTGAGATGAATGAAGCAATTCAGCAGGGATATCTTGCAGTATGTGAAGACGGGAACTTGATAGCAAGCTGTGAACAGATCAGGGTTTTTATTGAAGCCACCAGCTCAATAGTTGGAGGTGCCCTTTATGGCGAAAAGGCTCTGGACCATAATCAGCATCTGATTATGATGAATTACGAAGCAGACCTGATGTATGGGAGTTATTTATTGTCAAAAGCCCGGAAGAATGACCTGGTTTATACGGTAAGTGATGGAGATCAGCCGGCAGTAATTAAACGAATTATTGATGAAGTTGAGTTTATGGGGTTCAAAGTTGTGATGGCCGGAAATATGAAAGGATTTCTGGACCGGCATGTAACCCCTTATTCAATTAAGGGAGAAGCTGAGAAACGTGATCTCGATCCGAAAATGTGCTCATCTTATTCTGACGGCACAAAACTGTGTGTTGAAATGGCTGTAATGGCAAATGGAATAGGAGGCTATGTCGCAACTCCGGGGATGTTCGGTCCGAAAATGGACAGTATCCATGAGATATTTGACCACTTTGATTTTCAAAAGATCTGGAATGGTAAGAACCCAATAGTTGATTATGTGCTTGATGCAAAACCTAAGGGCGGTGTCTTCGTAATAGGATATACTGACCATCCTTATCAGAAAAGCACACTGAGCTGGTTGCCTCCGGATATGGGACCGGGTCCCTTTTACCTGTTTTATCGACCATATCACCTGTGCCATTTCGAATTTGCTGCTACGGTTGCCGAAGTCGTCCTTAACAACAGGGCCGTTCTGAAACCCGACTTCGGGTTTAAAACGAATGTATATGCTTATGCGAAGAAGGATCTGAAGAAAGGTGAAAGATTGGACGGGTTTGGAGGTTATGCCAGTTACGGATTAATAGAAAATTGTGCAGACAATATGCTGAAAGCCGCGTTGCCATCATGCCTTGCAGATGATGTGGTATTGAAACGGGATATCACCAAAGATTCTAAAATATATCTTGAAGATATTGTATATGATGCAAATAGTGATGGATTCGCTCTTTTTTCAAAATCGTTGCAAGAACAACCAGGCAAATAAAACAATATTATTTAATTTACTCCTGAGGGAAACTTATATGTGTCAACCTGTCCTCTGAAGGAGGGAGTATTTTATACTATTCACTGCTAAATAACCGAATATGAAGGAAAAACTGATTAAAGCTCTTGCGGAAGCAATTGAAATGGAAGCTGTTATCATTAAAGAAGAGGACAAGTTTCGTGATTATGAAACATATAGTTCTCTCACAGAACTATCAGTTCTTGCGATGCTAGACAGTGACTTCGGAATTCAGATTGAGATGAAAGAATTTAATAATTATCACACAGTAAAGGATCTTGTCAATCTTATAGAATCCAGATAGGAGTTATGGGGTTATTGCAATTTCAAAATGTTGGCATTTCCGGCCTGGCTGCTGCCGTTCCAAGCAAGGTTATAAATAATTATGACCCTAACCTTTATTTCAGAGAGGAAGAGGTAAAAGAGGTGATTGAAAAAATAGGGGTAAAGGAACGCCGGTTTGTGGATCAGGATACATGCTCTTCAGACCTGTGCTTTGCTGCGGCTGAGAAGCTAATCTCTGAAATGGGATTAAATCGGGAAGAAATCGATCTGCTCATTTTCATCTCTCAGACTCCGGATTACCGCATGCCTGCTACTTCCATACTGCTGCAGGAGAGGTTAAAATTGCCTACATCAACAATTGCATTTGACATAAATCTTGGATGTTCGGCATTTCTATATGGTCTCACAATAGCTTTCTCGATGCTAAGTTGTGGCGGATTTCGGAAAGCGTTGATCCTGGATGGTGAAACCCGCTCCAAAGTCTATTCCTTAAAGGATCGGAAGACAGGCTTTCTCTTTGGAGATGGCGGGATTGCCGCCCTGGTTGAGAATAAGGAAATCTTCCGTAATAGCTGGTTTTCTCTGAACTCGGATGGATCGAGAGAAAACCTTATTAAAATACCTGCAGGCGGGTATCGGAAAATGAGCTCATGCGAAACGGTTACTGAAAAGGTAATCGATGAGTATGGTAATATTCGTTCAGAAGAGCAGGGATACATGTACGGGGCAGATGTTTTTAACTTCGTGATAAGGGAAGTCCCCCGAGATTTCAATAGGTTGCTCGATTTTTCAGCAGTGGAGCTTAACAGTATTAACTATTTTATCTTTCATCAGGCGAATAGTTATATTAACGGATTCCTGGCAAAGAAACTTAAGTTGCCTCTTGACAAGATCCCATCTACAATTGAAAAGTACGGAAACACATCTTCAGTATCGATCCCCCTCACCATTGTATCCGAACTAAGAGGCAAGCTTTCAGGACATAAAAGATTATTACTGAGTGGATTCGGTGTGGGATTGACCTGGGGCACTGCACTTGTGGATTTGGAAGATTGTCACATTACTGAGATAGTTGAAGTATGAATTACACCAAATTAAAGGATCCACAATTCGCCCCATTTTCACTTGAAAACAAACTAATTCTGATAACGGGAGCCTCCTCTGGTATTGGAAGGCAGTGCGCTGTTATATGCAGTAATATGGGTGCAAGGGTGGTGCTCTTTGGCCGGGACTCTGCAAGGTTGGATGCTACTCTCCAACTGATGAAAGAACCGGAAAGACATATCAAATATGCAGTTGATTTGGTTGACTATGAAAAAGTGGAAGAGATTATCCCGGATCTGGTGAGCGCGATGGGCAAAATTGACGGATTGATTAATTGTGCCGGAATATCAACTACTCTGCCAATAAATGCAAGTACTCCGGAAAAAATGGAGCTGTTTTTCAAGACAAATGTAATTGGCCCCATGAACCTGACCAGGCTGGTAGTTAAGTCCTCATATTTCTCCAAAACCGGAGGCAGTGTGATTTTTATAAGCTCGGTAATGGGTGTTGTGGGAGAAAGTGGCAAAGTTCTCTACTCAATGACTAAAGGAGCACTTGTCGCTTCAGCAAAATCTTTGGCAGTTGAGCTCTCAACCAGGAATATCCGTGTAAACACAATATCTCCGGGTGTTGTGGAATCCCCAATGTCCCAACGAGCTGTTTACAGTAAAGATCAGGAATCCCGTGACAGGATAAGCGGATTGCATCCTCTTGGGCTTGGCACAAGTGATGACATCGCTAATGCCTGTGTTTTTCTTCTTTCCGATTCAGGGAAATGGATTACCGGGACAAATCTGATCGTTGATGGGGGATATATGGCAAAATAACATTGCTACGACGTAGCAATCTGGAATTTTTTTGGGGAATAGGGTCGGTGCCTGCCTATCAGTGTAAATTACTCTATTCCAAAGTGTTTCTTGATATAAGCTGTTTTTTCCTTTCTCTTGAGCCCCTTGGTTCGAAGCAGATCGGGATTTTGCAGATATAAAAACTTCTGAACCTTTATATCCGTAATTACCTTTGCCGGGTTCCCGACAATAACCGAGTTTTCGGGAAACTTCCCCCTTAAAACACTGCCAGAACCTATAATACAATTATCTCCGATTGTGGTGTTGGGAAGAATTGTGCAGTTGTTCCCGATAAACACATTGTTGCCGATCTTTACTTTTCCAAAAAGATCGGCATTTTTTATTTCTTCCCGGAAACACCAAACCCCTCCGTCATGTGTTACTATTTCAGTATCGTCAGCAATGGCTACATGATCACCGATTTCGATAAGATAGGGTTCCGTAGAAAAGTTCATAGTTCCAATCAGGCAGTCATTGCCTATTTTCATACCTTGCCTTCTCAGATATTTGATTCTGGCACTGTTACTGGCCTTCTCCAATAACTTAATCTGGATTCTGTCTAAGATCTGCCTTAATGTCATAACAATAAATTAGTGACTGACAGGACTTGTCAATTGACTTTTGATTCCATAACATCAATGATAAACTGCCCGAAAAGTGGGGCGAGCCTGGCGGAAAATGCCAGGCCTGGGTGTGAATTTTCAGGACTGTGAGCGTTTGTGTCAGTAAGATAAAGACCTCCTTCAGTTTCATACTTGTAAAAATCCCATATAAATATATTGTCTCCTTTTTCGTCCCATTCACTTATCATCCAGTTATAGAATTCATGTGTTCTGACAGCCTCTTCTTCAACTGATTTCATTCTTGTGTTGGCTGCAGGAGTCCAGACTATGAATTTAGTGTTGGGGAATTCATGCATCTTACTCTTCAGGGCATCATACTGAAGCTTATAGTTTTCAATACTCTTAACATCTGAATTAATGTCCGGATTGCCAGTGTCAGGATTGATCCTGCTGACAGGAAAGCAGTGTTTGAAGATGATCACATCATATTGAGTTGTGAGCATCTCCAGGGTTGGTTCTTCGAGGTAAGGAGTTTTTCCCGCATTCATTACCCAGATATAGTAATAGTCATATGGATAGTTGTTCCACCCATATGGAGCACTTTTTGGAAAATTAACAGCAGTGATGTCATATTTGGTGTTGTACTTTCGGTTGTGGGTACCGATGTACCTTTGTACATCTCCCTTCCCGGTTAATCTGTAAATGTACCTGTTGGTTTTTCCTTTCCAGATTGCTTCACCAGTACTGTGATGCAGGAATATTATCTTATCCATATTCTTATTGTTGGTTCCACAGCCTGTCATAATGATAATCAGTGAAATAGCAAGCCAGTGTTTCATATTGTTTTCTTTCAAATATAGCAAACAAATATTATCCGGGAAAAAATGCAAAGGAGGCCCTGTAAATGGGAGCCTCCTTTGATGTTTTTATTGAGCTGCTTTTAGTTTTTCACACAGCGGATGGATTTTCCGGCTCTTTTATCAGTAGAGGCTTTATAAACTGCAGCACTATTGCCGTCAAGTCGGCGATACCAACCCCTGTCAGTATCATGCTCAGTCGCGGTCCAGAAGTAGCCAATGCTGTTCTGCCCGTTATACTCTCCATCTGAATAATACCTGTAGCCGCCAGGCAGAGCTGTAAATCCACTTGCATTAGTCCCGTTTTCTCCTGCATTCCAGCCTGTTGCACTTTTCATCTTGGAGCCGTGATCTGTTCCTCTCCAACCCCAGATGTCAACATCTGCCTGAGCTAGCCCAAGTGATGTCTCCAGTGCATTGTATTCCGCATCTGTGGCGACGTGCCATCCGGTAGGACATATATTGGCACTATTTGCTGCATGCCAGTTATAAAGGGCGCCATAAACTGGCTTATTGAAATCAGGATCATTACTGTACCAGCAGTAGCCTGCTCCGGTCAAAACAATCCAGTCTACGTCAGCGCTGGCTAATGTAATGTCGGTATTATCATTGAATTTAGTCACTTTAAGGTTTTCTGCCATCCAAACCTTTGTGCCAATTACAGCCGTCTTGTACAGATTGCCTTCAATATCAGTGACAGGCGTGATGAAACTGAATTCCTGACCATAAGTTGTGCCTGTGCTGTTGGTTGCATATGCCCTGTAATAATAAGTTGTGCCGTCGGTAAGTCCGGTGATGTTACCGGTAAATGTCCCGATATCTGTCCCGTTTGTGGTTTTGTTGCCTGCAATTGTAGGATTCGGAGCCGTACCCCAGCATATGCCTCGGGCAGTGATTGTGCCACCTCCGGCGCTTGTGATATTACCTCCGGCAGATGCAGTGGTGGAGGTAATATTTGTTGCCTCAGTAGTTGTAAGTACCGCGGCTGTGACCTCGTTTGTGGTAAATGTCAGTTCGTTGCCATAAGCAGTTCCCACCTCGTTGGTAGCGTAGGCACGTACATAATATGTAGTCCCCTCGGCTAGACCGACAAGGTTACTGACAAAATTGGCTGTTCCTTTACCATCACTGGTTTTTGAATCAGCAACCGTCGGATTCACGGATGTGCCCCAACAGACCCCTTTCACGGTTATTTCCTCTCCTCCATCAGCTATGATTGTACCCCCGGAAACTGCTGATGTTAGTCCTATTTCACTGATTGCCGCAGTGGTCAGCTCCGGTACGGTTGCTTTTTTGCAGCCCTGGAACAGTCCCATTGCTGACATCAAACCAACCAATGCAAAAAATGTTAATCCTTTTTTCATGACACTCGTATTGATTATTAATATGTTAGTTTATTAAGTAGTGCAGTCCTATCAGTTTTATACGACTGTAAGCCGTAAAAGTTTCATAGCCTCAGTTTTTGACACAACGGACATATTTTCCGCCTTTCTTCGAAGTGGATGCCCTGTAGACCTGATCGCTTGAGCTGTCAAGTCTTCTGTACCATCCTCGGTCAGCATCATGCTCAGATGCAGTCCACCAGTAGGTTATCGTAGTCTGAAGCACGAACATGCCATCCAGGCCGTAACGGTATCCGCCGGGCAAGGCAGTAAATCCACTGGAATTGGTCCCGTTCCCATTCTCATCCCAACCGCTGGTGTTTTTCATTTTCAGGCCGTGATCTGTGCCCCTGAATCCCCAGACTTCAGCCTGGCTGGCTGGCATTCCAAGCGTGGTCTCGAGAACACTGAAATCAGTATCAGCAGGCACACGCCATCCGTTGGGACAAAGTTTGCCTGTGTTGACTGTATACCAGTTATACAGAGCTCCGTATGTGGATTTGAAGTTAATATTGTTGTCATACCAGCAATATTCTGGCGTTGTCAGGCTAACCCATTGCGCATTATCCTGGATTTCCGGTATTGCCGTATTATCATTAAGTTTAGTAGTTCTCAGATTCTCAGACATCCAGAGCTGAGAACCTATTAGTATTGTGTTGTAAAGGTTTCCGTCAGCATCTGCCAGCTTTGTGCGGAAAGAAAACTCTTCACCATACACGGTCCAACTGCCGTTACTGGCGTATGCCCTTACATAATATATTGTTGCCGGAGATAGATTGTTCAGAGTGCTGGGAAAGCTGCCCGAACCAGTCCCGTCCGAGGAATGAAAGTCAGTTATGTCCGGCTGAGGCGAAGTGCTCCAGCATACTCCCCTGGAGGTGATCTGGGCACCTCCGTCGTAGGTGACGTTTCCTCCGCACGAGGCAGAAACTGCGGCTATATTTGTGACCTGTACTGTCGTTACGGTTGGAGGCGCAGTGCTTGTAACAAATTCAACATCATTTCCGTACGCTACTCCGACGCTGTTCTCAGCGTATGCACGGATATGGTAACTGGTGTTAGGCTCCAGTCCGGATACAGTAGCTGAAAACGGTCCTGATCCGGTTCCTGAAGGAACAAACTCATCGTCAAGGGTGGGCTGCGGATTAATTCCCCAGCAAAAACCTTTTGCAGTTATCTCTGCTCTTCCGTTATCAGTAATATTGCCGCTTATAACAGCTGAATTAATAGTGATATCCGTGGCTTGCCCTGTGGTTAGGGTCGCCAAAACCGGATCCTTTACACAACTTTGCAGTAATAATGAACTGGTAATTGTTGTAACAAGTACAATTAATCCCGGTATGCTTGTTTTACCTGACATTAGTTTAAGATTTGTCTGAATGTATTAACACCTTAACGCAAATACCATCCCAATAATATCCGGTAAGAGAAAAAGATTAGAATAGTTTTCGACAGTTTCAGTTTGTAAAGGAAATCACTAGTGTCCGGTTAAGATTTGCCTGAAGGCATCTAATATATTTATATACAACATGATACAGCGTTTAAAAATTTTGACGATTTGAAAATATATTTTCGCTCTTTCCTTTATTTGAGCGAAAATG
>Ga0209467_1000784_pt1 | contig 35899 bp, 32 predicted proteins | sample Higcelwee11metaG_FD_187175 | JGI IMG/M metagenome (GOLD analysis project Ga0209467, IMG submission 187175) | Freshwater pond sediment microbial communities from the University of Edinburgh, under environmental carbon perturbations - High... | ecosystem: Environmental > Aquatic > Freshwater >... | reverse complement strand
TTACCGGTTCCAGGAAAAGCTTTTTCCTTTGATGCCATGTACTTGAGCCTCCAACGATACAGCACATGAGGGTTGATCCCGAGGGCATCAGCAATTTCCTTGGCGGTTTTATCGCCTTTAAGCGTGAACTCGACGGCATCGATTTTAAACTGTTTGTCGTATTGACGGCGTGATTGTTGATGCGCCATGATTCATACCTCCTTTTGGTTGGTAAGGTATGGCTTCTTTCCCTGTCTATCAAAATATAGCATGTTCAATCTTCGTCGAACGGCTATGGCGGAACGTCAAGCAAGAAGACCTGTATCTGAAAGGCTATGAGACAGCGGCCGAAATGATGCGGGGATTAACGGAATATTTCCGTTTTTACAATATCGAGCGGCCTCATCAGTCGCTGGGGTACAAAACCCCGGAAGAGGTATACGAAAGCGCAACAGGTGGCGGTGCTCGCATCGTTGACAAGTTCTCTCAAAAGAGTGCCTCCGAAGGGTCATCGGAGACTACAGGGCAGCAACAAGAAGCTGCATAAGCAACCGGTGGGTTACCACCTTAAACTTGACCTCTTTTTGTCTGCTCAATGGGGTCCACTTTAGTACCTCTGTTTTAAAGTGAGGTACCAAAATCGCCAATCAATCGCTGATTCCCTTTTTTGAAGCGGTGTACACTATATGACGGAATGTCATACACCCATCAGGGGTTGTACCGTCGCATCAATCAGTTCCCGCCGGTTCCGAAGTGTACAATTTGCTCCGGAATCGATGTACATTATACTCCGAAATCCGGTGTACACTTTGCTCCGAAATATTCAATATTGCACGCGATCGATCTTTATTACGTTAAAAGTCTTAGTGGTAATACGTAGATAAAGAAACGGCAGCTGAAATCCGCCTTCGATTTCTCCGTGAAACACGGTTTATGGCTTTTGGACAGGCAACGGTGATTGTCCGTGCCTGTCCGTGATTTTTCCTCTACTCCGGGTCGTAATTCAGTGCTGGGGCGAGCCATTTTTCGGTTTCTTCGACGCTCATCCCCTTGCGTGCGGCGTAATCCTCGACCTGATCCCTGCCTATCTTGCCGAGTATGAAATACTTTGCCTGCGGATGGGCGAAGTAGAAGCCGCTGACCGAGGCTGCCGGGTTCATGGCATAGGTTTCCGTAAGGGTGATGCCGGTTGCCGTTTCGGCGTTCAGCAGGGTGAAGAGTTCAGCTTTCTCCGTATGGTCGGGGCAGGCCGGATAACCCGGAGCCGGGCGGATTCCCCGATATTTTTCATTGAGCAGCTCCTCGCCGCCGAGAATTTCTGCGGGCGCATAGCCCCAGAGCTCACGCCGCACCTTTTCGTGCAGCATTTCGGCAAAGGCTTCCGCAAGCCGGTCGGCCAGCGCCTGAGTCAGGATGCGGTGGTAGTCGTCCTGCTCCAGGGTGAACCGGTTGAGCGTTTTTTCGATGCCGAGTCCTGCAGTGACGGCGAATCCTCCGATATAATCCCCTATGCCGCTCTCTTTCGGGGCGATGAAATCCGCCAGGGCAAGATTTGGTTCGCCCTCCGGTTTTTCCTGCTGCTGGCGCAGGGTGTGCACCTGCATGAGGGCAGATGAACGGTTGTCGTCCGTATAGATGACAATATCGTCCCCGCTGCTGTTTGCCGGAAAAATACCGGCAACGCCTTTAAGTCCGAGCAGTTTTTCCCTCTCGATCGTATCGAGCAGTTCGTTCGCATCGTCGAACAGCTGTCTGGCTTCACTGCCGAATTTCGCGTTTTCGAAAATTTCGGGATAGCGGCCGTGCAGTTCCCAGGTGAGAAAGAAAGGCGTCCAGTCGATGTAAGGCCGAAGGGCGCTGACGGTCACATCCTCGAAGAGGGTTATGCCCGGTTTAAGCGGCGTCCGGACCGTTGTTTCGTTCCACTGCAGGGCGGGACGGTTTTTCCGGGCATCTTCGATAGAGAGATATTTTTTCTCTCTTGAGCGCGATTCGTGGCTCTGGCGCATGGCGGCCTGGTCTGCTTTTAACCTGGCAAGGTAGTCGTCGCAGAGCATAGGATTGAGCAGGCTGCTGACAACAGGAACGCTTCGCGAAGCGTCGAGCACCTGTACGACAGGGCCTGAATAGACCGGCGCTATTTTGACCGCGGTATGTATTTTTGACGTGGTGGCTCCTCCGATGAGCAGGGGGATTTTCATGCCGAGCCGTTCCATTTCGCGGGCGACATGCACCATCTCGTCGAGCGAGGGGGTGATGAGGCCGGAGAGTCCGAGGAGGTCGGCTTTTTCACGCTCGACGGCTTCGAGTATCCTGTCGCACGGCATCATGACCCCGATGTCGATAACCTCGTAGTTGTTGCAGGAGAGAACGACCGATACGATGTTTTTGCCGATGTCGTGCACGTCGCCTTTCACCGTCGCGAGCAGCACTCTGGCCGCCGGCCTGCTGTTTTTCTGCTGAGCCTTCTCCTCCTCGATATAAGGGATGAGCCATGCTACCGAACGTTTCATGACGCGGGCGCTCTTGACCACCTGGGGAAGAAACATCTTTCCTTCGGCAAAGAGGTCTCCGATGGTGTTCATGCCGTCCATGAGCGGCCCCTCGATGACCTGGAGGGGGCTCGCATAGAGCTGGCGAGCCTCCTCGGTATCGACATCGATATATTCCACAATGCCTTTTATGAGCGCGTGACGGAGCCGTTCCTCAACGGGGGCGTTTCTCCATTCCGCGGCTTTTGCTTCGATTTTTTCGCCGCCTTCACGGATGGTTTCGGCATGGCTGACCAGCCGTTCCGTCGCATCCGGACGACGGTTGAAGAGCACATCCTCCACCAGTTCGAGCAGCGTGGGTTCGATATCCTCATAAATGGCCAGCTGACCGGCATTGACGATGCCCATGTCGAGTCCTGCCCGGATGGCATGGTAGAGGAATGCCGCATGCATGGCTTCGCGAACCGGTTCGTTGCCCCGGAAAGAGAAGGAGACGTTGCTGATGCCCCCCGATACTTTCGCATAGGGGAGGTTCTCCTTGATCCACCGAACCGACTCGATAAAATCGAGGGCGTAGTTGTTGTGTTCGTCGATGCCGGTTGCAACGGTCAGCACGTTCGGATCGAAAATAATGTCTTCGGGAGGGAAGCCGACTTCCCGGGTGAGTATATCATAGGCACGACGGCAGATTTCGATGCGGCGCTGGCAGCTGTCGGCCTGGCCCTGTTCGTCAAACGCCATGACAACCGCAGCTGCGCCGTACTGGAGGATTTTAAGCGCCCGTTCCCTGAAAGGATCTTCGCCCTCCTTGAGACTGATGGAGTTGACGATGCTTTTTCCCTGGACGCACTGCAATCCCTCTTCGATGACCGACCATCTGGAACTGTCGATCATGACCGGCACCCGGGATATTTCCGGTTCGGAAGCGATCAGGTTGAGAAACTCCTTCATCACCTTTTCGCTGTCGAGCATGCCTTCGTCGACGTTCACGTCGATAACCTGGGCGCCGCTTTCGACCTGCTGGCGGGCAATGGAGAGCGCTTCGTCGTAGTTGCCCTCCTTGATGAGGCGGGCGAATTTGCGCGATCCCGTCACGTTGGTGCGTTCGCCGACGTTGATGAACCCGGTCGTCGGGTTGACCATCAGCGGTTCGAGGCCCGAAAGCTGCAGTTCATGTTTCGGTTCCGGTTTACTGCGGGGTTTCAGGGTGCTGACCGCATCGGCTATAGCCTTGATATGCTGCGGCGTGGTGCCGCAGCACCCTCCGACGATGTTGACGAATCCCGATTCGGCGAACCCGGCGATCTGGGCAGCCATGTAAGCCGGCGAGTCGTCGTACTCTCCGAATTCGTTGGGCAGTCCGGCATTGGGATAGACGCTTACGTAGCTCTCGGCGATTCCCGACAGCGCCTCGATGAAGGGGCGCATCTGCTTCGAACCGAGCGCGCAGTTGAGGCCTACGGAGATCAGGTCGGGCATATGCGCGATGGAAATCCAGAAGGCTTCGGTAGTCTGGCCGGAAAGAGTTCTTCCGCTTGCGTCCACGACGGTTCCCGAAACCATTACCGGCACTCTTCTGCCGATGGCGTTGAAATACTCCTCGACAGCGAAAAGAGCCGCTTTGCAGTTCAGGGTGTCGAAGACGGTCTCTATCAGGAGCAGATCAACTCCTCCTTCCATGAGCCCTTCGAGCTGTACGATGTAGTTGTCGACAACCTCGCGGAAGGTGACGGCCCGGTAGCCGGGATTGTTCACGTCCGGCGAGAGGGAGAGGGTCTTGTTTGTCGGGCCGATCGAACCGGCGACAAAGCGCGGTTTGTCGGGAGTTTTCGCGCTGTATGCATTCGCGGCTTTTTTCGCGAGCCGCGCAGCTTCGAGGTTCAGTTCCCTGACAAGCTCGACGGCGTTGTAGTCCCCCTGCGAAATCGGGTTGGCGTTGAAGGTGTTGGTTTCGATGATGTCCGAACCGGCTTCAAGAAAATCGCAGTGGATGGCATAAATGATGTCGGGCTGCGTGAGCACGAGCATATCGTTGTTTCCGATCAGCGGGTGGTCGTGCGAGGCGAACCGTTCGCCCCGGTAATCGGCTTCCTGCAGCTTGTGGCGCTGTATCATGGTGCCCATGGCACCGTCGAGCACCAGAATGCGCTGCTCGAGGAGCTGTAAAAGAGTGTTTTTCATTCGTTACGGCATGGCGGCGTTAAAAAAAAAGAATATACGATTCTCCCGGGAGAACCGTCACCGGGGATAGTCTCGATGAGGGAGTTTATGCTCATCCGTCAAGTCGGGCAACTCTTTCCTGCAGCCATTCCGAAACAAGCTTCAGCGCTGCCGGGCTGATTTCATGAGCCATCGGGAACTCCCGGTAGGTCAGGTCGGCGACCATGCTTTTCAGAAAACGGTTGGATTCCGCTCCCTTCCCGACAGGGAGTACATCGTCAAAAACACCGTGAACCACAAGAAAGGGGAGCTGCCGGAGAGCGTGTTTGCTGTTTTCGGGAATGCTGTCCTGCCGGGGGAGCTGGCCTGAGCAGGCGATCACTCCGTGCAGCAGTTCCGGCCGTTCGAATGCCGTCAGATAGCTCATGACCGATCCCTGGCTGAATCCCATGAGAAAGACCCGGTTTCCCTGTGGCCGGTACTCTGCAATGATTTCGCCGATGAAGGTGATAAGCTGTCGTCGAGCCTCTTCAGCCGCATCGTAATCGACAATAATGCCGTTTGCGGTGAATTCAATGGGAAACCAGCCGAACATGCCGAAGTCGAGGGAGTGCGGGGCCCTCGCGCTGATATAGCGGACTCTTTCATCCAGCATCGGGCCGAGCTGGATCAGGTCTTTTTCATTGCTGCCATAGCCGTGCAGCATGATCATCAGCGGCGCGTTTTCCGCTTCATGCGGTGCATGGTCGAGATAGGTGAGCGTAAGGTGTTTTCGTTGCAGCATGGAATAAAACAGGTTCAGGGTTGATGGGTCTGGTCGATGAATCCTCCGCCGAGCACTTCGTCACTTCGGTAGAATACCACGGCTTGACCCGGAGTGACTCCGTGTTTAGGGGTTTCGAACGTTACGGTCGCTTTATTGCCGCCGATCGGCTCGACCGTGCATGGGCTTTCTCTGTCGCGGTAGCGAATACGCGCAGCGGTTTCGAACGGAGAAGAGGGCGCTTCGATGCCAATCCAGTTGAGGCCCGAAGCAGTAAGGGCGCGGCACTCCAGATCGGCCTTGCCGCCTACCCGGATGCGGTTGCGGCTTGCATCCAATCCGGTGACATAGAGCGGTTCCGGTGCCGAGATGCCGAGGCCGCGGCGCTGCCCGATGGTGTAGAAGGGATACCCCCGGTGATGGCCGAGCACGTTTCCGTCGGCATCCACGATTTCCCCCCCGGCAACTTTTTTTTCAAGACCCGGGATCGAGTTTTTCAGATAACTGCAGTAATCGTCGTCCGGCACGAAGCAGATTTCCTGGCTCTCTTTTTTTTCTGCCGCTCTCACGCCAAAGGTTCGGGCGAGTTCGCGCACTTCGGGTTTTGTCAGAGCGCCAAGCGGCAGCAGGGTTTTCGAGAGATCGGCCTGCGAGAGCATCCAGAGAAAATAACTCTGGTCTTTCTCAGGGTCGCATCCTTTCATGAGACGGTACCGGCTATCGCTGAACGACGTTCGCGCGTAGTGACCCGTCGCGATCATCTCCGCTTCGAGCATACGGGCCGCTTCGAGAAGCCCATACCATTTGATGGTTTTATTGCAGACCATGCAGGGATTCGGGGTTCTTCCCGAGAGGTAGTCGTCCCGGAAGTAACGTATCACCGTATCGAAGAATTTTGCGCTCAGGTTCAGGCTGAAGACCGGAATCTGAAAGTCGGGATGGTCGCTGATCACCAGCCGGGATGGTTGCAGCGAAGGATTATCGGCAGGAGTGTCGAGGATTCTGATATTGATGCCGATGACGCGGTACCCCTGCCTGTGCAGCAGACATGCGGCAACGGCGGAGTCAACACCGCCCGATATGCCGGTTACAACGGCCTGTGAGCAGTTCATGCGCTAACTGAGTTTATAGCCTGGTCCGCCGCCGCCCTCGGGCGGAGTCCAGGAAATGATTCCGTAAGGGTCGGCAAGCGTGCAGGTCTTGCAGTGCAGGCAGTTCGATGCATTGATTTTCAGCGCCGGTTCCGGTGTTTCGGTGAATTCGTACACCTTTGCCGGACAGAACCGGGAGCAGGGGTTGCCGTACTCCTCCCTGCACCGTTCAAGGCAGATCTCCGCCATGTCGGATGGGTTGATCCGGAGATGGCAAGGCTGATTCTCTTCATGCATGGTGCCCGAACGGTAAAGGCAATCTTCCTTGCCGAAAGTGAGTTTTCCGTCAGGACGAAAAGGTTTGGTGGGGGCGCCGGAAAATTTCTTTTTCTCATGTCGTAGCTCTCCGGAACCCTCTTTTTTCCGGAGAAATCCGGATGCGAGTGATACTCCTGGAAACTTCAGTTCCATTCCCGACTGCAGAAGACCGTAATAGAGACCGTTATCGAAAGCCTGCCGGAAGTTACGGGCGGACAGCAGTTCCTCATACGCCCATGAGTTTCTGAACCTTTTTTCATAACCCTGCAGCATTGCAGCCGAAAAGTCGTTGTGCAGAAGCGCTTCGAAAATGGTTTCGGCGGCCAGCATGCCGGACTTCATGGCGAGATGTATCCCTTTGAGCCTTTGCATGTTCAGCATACCGGCAGATTCGCCGGCAAGCAGGAACCCGGGCCCATAGATGCGGGGCATGGCGTTCACACCTCCCGAGGAAATGGTTTTAGCGCCATATTCGACGAGCGAACCTCCTTCGAGGATCGATGCAATAAACGGATGCTGCTTGAAAAGCTGCAGATTCAGATGCGGGTCGTTCAGCGGCGTCGTCCGATCTATTGCCGTGACGAACCCGACCGAAAGATCGGTGTTCGTGAATGCGTAGAGCCAGCCTCCTCCATAGGTTTCCGACGGAAGGGGATAACCGAACGTATGCCGGGCATCGCCGGCTTCCATGCGCCCTGCAGGAATGCGCCATACCTCCTTGACCCCGGTTTCGTAGAGCTGTGCCGATGATCCGGTTCGAAGGGGAAATGCTCTCTGCAATTCGTCCGTCAGGTTTCCTGAGGCGCCTTCTCCGAATACGGTGATTTTTGCCCTGAGTTCAATACCGGCAAGGTAGTCCGGTTTTTGGTTGCCCTGCCGGTCAAGACCAAGGTCTCCGGTAAGCACTCCGCAAACCGTACCCTCTTCCACAAGAGGAGCGGTGGCCGCAGTATTGTCGAAGAGCTGCACGCCGGCTTTTTCCGCTTCGCCGGCCAGCCAGGCTCCGAATCTGCTGAGTGAGACAAAAGGATAACCCTTGTTCCGGAACGGTTCCGGCAGAAAGGGGAAGGCGAACTTTTTCTTCTCCGTCAAAAAGAAAACCCCTTCGGCGGCGACAGCAGTTTCAAGCGGGCAGTTCCGCTCCCGGTAATCCGGCATCAGCTCTTCAAGCGCCCTTGTATCGAGCACTGCTCCGGAAAGGAGGTGTGCCCCAGCGTGACGCCCTTTATCGATAAGGGCTATCTCTGCTTCAACCCGATTGGAGCCGTTACGGTTATTATGATCTCCGATAAGGTTTTTCAGATGGATGGCGGCGGCAAGATTTGCCGGTCCGCCCCCTGCAAATACCACATCGAATGCAAGTGATTCTCGTTTCTGATGCACAGCGTAACGGGTTTCGGTTTACAGCAGCCGGCGCCGTTCAGAGCAGGATGCCGCGCAGGAGCAGCGAGGCGACGCTGAAGTAGATGACAATGCCGGTAACGTCAACGATAGTTGCTACGAACGGTGCCGACGATGTTGCCGGATCGAGCCCGGCCCGCTTCAGCAGGAGAGGCAGCATGGATCCGGCAAGGGTGCCGAGCAGCACAATGCAGATAAGCGCTATGCCCACCGTAATGCCTACGGCAAGCCACGATGGATTATAAATGCCGAGAATGTGAGCCCAGGTTATCACTCTGAAAAACCCTATCAGTCCGAGAATGCCGCCGAGGGCAAGTCCCGAAAGCACCTCTCTGCGCATCACGGATAGCCAGTCGCGTATCGTTATTTCTCCAAGCGCAAGCGAGCGGATGATGAGCGTCGCCGTTTGCGATCCGGAATTTCCGCCGCTTGAAATGATGAGCGGAATATAGGTCGCAAGCACGATTGCCTTCGAGAGCTCATCCTCGAAGAACGCCATGGCAGAAGCGGTCAGCATCTCACCGATAAAGAGCACAACGAGCCACACTGCGCGTTTTTTTATCACTTCATGGATCGGCAGATCCATATATGGTTCTTCGAGGGCTTCGATACCGCCGAATTTCTGGATGTCTTCGGTTTCCTCCTCTTCGGCGACGTCGAGCATATCGTCAACCGTAACCACGCCGATGAGATAGCCGTTCGAATCGACAACCGGAAGCGCCACGTTGTCGTACCGCTTGAAAGCTTCAAGCGCATCCGACTGATCCTGCGTTGCCGTTAGGGTAACGATTTTATCTTCCGAGATAATGTCCCGGACTTTTTTCTCAGGCGGCGAGAGCAGCAGCTCCCTTGCCAGCAGTTCACCCTTCAGTTTGCCGTGGTCGTCCACGACATAGATGACGTTCAGGGTTTCGCTTTCATGACCGTAAGTGCGTATATACTCAAGTACCTGATTCATATCCCAGTCTTTCTTCACGCTGAGAAAGTCAGGCGACATGAGACGGCCGACGCTCGCTTCCGCATAGGCGAGCAGGGTTTTGGCAATCTTGAACTCCTTGAACGAAAGCAGCTTGAGCAGCTCCTGTGCAACCGGCCCGGGCAGTTCCTCGAGCAGTGCGGTACGGTCATCCGCCGACATGCTGTTGAGGATGTGGGTGACATCCTTCTTGGTCAGGGCGGTCAGCAGGTTCTGCTGCGAATCGAAATCGAGGTACTCGAACGTTTCCGTAGCAAGCTCTTTGGGGAGCAGTCTGAAGAGAATGGCCTGTTCGTTTTCCGGCAGGTCTGAAATGAGCTCCGCCAGATCGGCAGGCATCCAGTCATTGAAAATCCGCTGCAGCGCGCTGAAGTTGCGTCGCTCGATCAGTTCCCTGATTTCAGGAAGTATTGGGGTCCCGATCATGCTGTATAGAGTTTAGAGTTCAGCCGAAAAAAAGAAACTTTTTCCGAACTTTCCAACACCTGAAGGTACTAATCCGTAGCGTTTCTATTTATAATATTTTATAAGGTCTGTTTCTGAAGCGGGGCGGGATGCTCCTTATTACCGTTACTTCAGGTAAAGTCAGGGAGGCAGAGCGATATACTGCAGTTAGCCGGTCTGGTCGAAGCTTCAGGGGATCGCTGCAAGTTTCCGATCTTCCGGCGTGATCTCCCATCGCATTTTTATCCTGAATTCCCGGAGAAAATGTAACCATGGTCGCCACAAATCAATGAAAAAAAGAGGGTTATGTGCAAATAACCCTCTTTTTTTACCTTAAACATAGTCGCATCAGTAACGATAACAAAAGGAGGTACCCATGGCGTTTCTATAGCAGGACATACCAATTTGTCTCTTGATCGAAACCCCGGCAGTTGTTTTTATCGGCGAAGCCAGAGAAAACCAACTGCCAATTTCCTTTCGTGCAAATTCGTGTAATTCGTGGGCAACTCCCCCTCTTCATCAGAGTATTTTCTGCTACCGATCAACCTCCCCGAGGCACGATACTCCCGTCCTTGACCCCGCATCGTTATAATTCTCCGGGAATTCAGGTTTTTATCCCGATACCCGTCCTCTGGAGAGGTGCGGGTTCCCGATGATGAATTTTCGCCAGGGCAGGTCGCGGCTGCGGGTTATGCCCACTCTCGCGCTGGTGCCGATCGCCTCTTCCGGCAGTTCCGGGGCATCTTCGACAGAGAATTCTCCGCCGAAAAGCGATCGGCCGTTGCAGCCGAGGTCGATGGCCATCGCCCGGGTGAGTTTGCCCGGGCCGCTCATGAGGTTTGTGGCAAGGGAGGTGCCGCGGCGTTCCCGCATGAACGATTCTCCTTCAAGCGGCTCCAGGGCCCGTAACAGCACGGCTCCGGCGGTGTGTTCGGGTTCGCTGACGATGTTGAGCATGTAATGGTTGCCATAGGTGAAATACACGTAGAGCCTGCCGGGTTCGGCGAACATCATGCCGTTTCGTTCCGTTTTTCCTCTCCAGGCGTGGCAGGCTTCGTCTCCATAACCCAGATAGGCTTCGGTCTCGACGATTCTGCCTTTCAGCATAAGATCATCCGGCATCCGGCGGACAAGGATTTTGCCCAGCAGCTTTTCGGCAAGGAGCAGAGTAGGGCATTCAAAGAATTGTTTTTCAAGCGGTTGCACGAATCCCTTCATTACAGTTTGTAAAAGTGCGGGTAAGTATTATAATGTAACAGGTCATGACTGAACTTCAACTGCTGTAAAATTCGCTGCTTGCTACATGGGCAGAGTTATTGCGATTGCAAACCAGAAAGGTGGGGTTGGTAAAACAACTACGGCTGTCAACATAGCTGCATCCATTGCTATCTCCGAATTCAGGACCCTGTTGATCGATATCGATCCACAGGCAAATGCTACCTCCGGATTCGGCATCGAAACCGGCGATGAGATCGATAATACCTTTTATCAGGTTATGGTGAAAGGGGGGAATATCGAAGACGCCATTCATCAATCAAGCCTTGAATATCTCGATGTGCTGCCCTCCAATGTGAATCTTGTCGGCATGGAGGTCGAGCTGGTGAACATGCGCGAACGGGAATATGTGATGCAGAAAGCACTCCGGGATGTCCGCAGTCGTTACGATTACATCATCATCGACTGTCCGCCTTCTCTTGGGCTTATCACCCTGAACTCGCTTACTGCCGCCGACTCCGTGCTTATTCCCGTGCAGGCGGAATATTATGCGCTCGAGGGGCTCGGCAAGCTGCTCAATACCATCAGCATTGTCCGGAAGCATCTGAACCCGAAGCTTGAAATAGAGGGGGTTCTGGTTACCATGTTCGATTCCCGTCTGCGCCTTGCCACACAGGTTGCCGAAGAGGTGAAGAAGTTTTTCAAGGACAAGGTTTACAAAACGTACATTCGCAGGAATGTTCGCCTGTCCGAAGCGCCAAGCCACGGCAAACCCGCGCTGCTCTACGACGCTCAGAGTCTCGGTTCGAAAGACTATCTCGATCTGGCCAGGGAGATATTCGAGAGAGATGGCAATATTAATAAATTTAAGGTACGGAAGCAGTAACCGCTGCCCCGTAAGGACGATGGTTGATATGTCGAAGAAAGCCTTAGGAAAAGGGCTCAAGGCTCTTATCCCTGATGAAGGATTTGTTTCTTCTCCGAAAGATGAGGAGCAGGAACCTGTCAACGAGGGCTCTATCGGCAGCCTTCCCGTTGAAAAAATCAGGGCGAATCCGTTTCAGCCCCGAAAGGAGTTCGATGAGACGGCTCTCGAGGAGCTGAAGAACTCCATTATCGAAAACGGCGTTATCCAGCCTGTAACGGTCTGCCGTGATGGCGACGGTTATCAGCTCATCAGTGGAGAGCGCAGGCTCAGAGCGGTCACCCAGGCAGGGTTTAAATATATACCGGCCTATATCATCGAGGCACCCGAGGATTCGAGCAAGCTTGAACTCGCCCTGATCGAAAATATTCAAAGGGAGGATCTCAATGCCATAGAGGTCGCCCTCGCTCTGAAAAGCCTGACTACGAAATGCAGGCTCACGCAGGATGAAATTGCCCAGAAAGTAGGGAAGAACCGTTCCACGGTAAGCAATTTTCTCAGACTTCTGAAGCTGCCCATGGCTATACAGGACAGCATCCGTAACAGGGTTATCACTTCTGGTCATGCTCGCGCGCTCATCAATCTTCCCGGGGAGTCGCAGCAGATCAAGGCGTGGAAGCAGATTGTCAGCCGTCAGCTCTCGGTACGCCAGACGGAGATGCTGGTGAACCGGATGTTCAAGGAGCAGCCGAAACTGACGGAAGCGCAGGCAAAGCCGTCGCCGCACATCAATCAGCTTGAAACGCGATTGAGAGGCCGGCTTGCAACCAAAGTTAAAATTATTGAAAAAAAGACCGGAAAAGGGGAGATCCATATCCAGTACTTCTCGCATGACGATCTGGACAGGATACTGGATTTGATGGGTGAAGCATAACCGTACAGGGACAGGGTTTTCGCAAAGAAAAAAACAGATGAAGTTTACTCTCGCAGGAAGTGGAAGAATGGGGCAGCAGGTTGCTGACGTCATCATCCGCTCGGGCATCCATGAGATTGCCGCGATTCTCGATGACCGCAGCGTCGTTACAGCCGAAAGTTTTCTGGGCAGCGATGCCATAATCGATTTTACCGTAAGGGATGCTTTTCTGCAGAATCTTCCGGCCATGCTGCAGTCCGGCGTTCCGGTCGTTGTTGGTACGACGGGTTGGGACGATGAGATAGAGAGCGTAAAACGCAGGGTTACCGAAAGCGGCTCATCGCTGCTCTATTCGGCAAATTTTTCGCTGGGTGTCAATATCTTTCTCAGAACAGTCAGGGAGGCGGCGCGGCTTATAGCTCCTTTCGATCAGTTCGATATCGCCTTTACCGAACACCATCATACAGGCAAGGCTGATTTTCCCAGTGGAACGGCATTGCGCGCGGCTGACATGATTCTTTCCGTCAACCCGAGGAAACGGACCATTGTACGTGAGCTTTTCGATGACCGGAAAATTACCGCAGATGAACTGCAGGTCAGCGCTTTGCGTCTTGGCAGCGTTTTCGGTAAACATACTGCGTATATCGATTCCGAAATGGATGAGATTGTCATATCGCATAACGCAAAGAACCGCGAAGGCTTCGCTTCCGGTGCCGTACAGACTGCAAAATGGCTGGCGGCCAGACATACCGCATCGCCCGGGTTCTATACCATGGATGATTTTCTCAACGAGATGCTTGCCTAAGCCGGACAATACCATGGATTCTGAACAGACGAAAGAGGCCCTGCTTCCATTATCCGGCAGAGTTACGGCTGTCGCCATAGGGGCGGCACTGATCGTTATCACGACAACGGTGCCATACCTGACGCTGCTCAACGCATTTTTTTTCTCCGGGATTTTTATTGCCGGTATGGCGGCGATCTATTATGCCGTCATCCGCCACCAGGTGCGGCTTACCTATAATGAAGCCTTTATTCTCGGGAGTTTCTGCGGTTTTGCGGGAGGAATGTTTTCTGAAACCCTCAGTTTCATGCTTATTGAACTGACCGGTTACAGGCCGGGAATGGAAGGCATGAGACTGTTGCTCGACTGGGCCAGGGATATGGCCGCCGGAAAGCCGGAACTTGCCGAACAGCTCAGGGTGCTTACCGAAATGGAAACGCTTGCGCTTGCTCCCATGGATCTTACCCTTGCCGATCTGTTTGTCGGGATCCTTTTCGCCTCGATATTCTATGCCCCCGTAGCAGGCATAGGGGGGATGTTCACGGTGTTAAGGCTGAAGCGCCAGGCCGCTAAAAGCCGATAGACAAGCGATTGTTTTTTTGCGATCTTGATTGTCGCATCGGGTTTTTCCGGAGCGGCTTATATTTCCGCATGTTCACGAATCCCGCTTTTCAGGAGTTCAGGAAAGAGCGCTGACGAAAATTAACCGGGGTTCCCTTCAGTAATCTGCCGGCTGTACCATTTTCTGTCGATTTTCTGCGATCCCGGCAGCATTGCCCATTGGCAGATCCTGATATAGAGTACCGGTGTTTTCAGCCTTCCTACGGTTTTTATCATGGTTTCGGTAATGGTGTCGTCCGAAGGGGTGCCCGGTTGTTCGGTTTTGATGAACGCTGCCGGCCGCTGGCCATACTCCCTGTCTCCAAACGGCACAACAAGAGCCTGTTCGACTCCCTCGACGGCGTTTAACGCCTGTTCGATCTCTTCGGGGTGCAGGTTCTCTCCGCCCGATATGAACATGTTGTCTTTGCGGCCCAAAACAGAGAGATTTCCGTTATCGTCGAGGCTTCCGGTATCACCGGTGTGAAACCATCCTTCGCTGTCCAGTTCCGGTTGCGGTTGACGGCCTGAAGCGCTTTCCTTGAGGTATCCCTGAAAAAGGCAGGCGCCTCTGGCAAGAATCTCTCCGTCATCTGCAATTGCGAGCTCCCGCCAGGGGAGCGGCTTGCAACTGTTTTCCTCAACCGATCCGGCAGGTGCCTGGGTTGTTGCGATCTGCGAGCTCATTTCCGTCGAGCCGTAACTGACGAAGACGGGAATGCCTTCCCTGATGCATTCTGCAAGCAGCGGAGCCGGAACGGCGCTTCCTCCCAGCAGCACGGCCTTGAGTTTTCTCAGGTTCGGCAGGGCTTTCGGGTTCCGGAGAAGCCGGTAGAGCTGCGTAGGTACCAGCGAAAGATGCGTTGCCTCGAAGCGTTCAAGGCTTCGTTCAATTGAGTCATGCGGGTCGGGCAGCGCAACGGCCGATCCGGAAACGAGAGCCCTGAAAAGTACGGCATAGCCTCCGATGTGGAAGAAGGGCAGCGAAAGCAGCCAGCAGTCACCTTTATCGAGCGGCATGTTCCTGGCGGCTCCGAGTGCGCTGTACCAGTGGTTGCCGAAGCTGTGCAGGGCGGCTTTCGGCACTCCCGAACTTGCCGAGGTATGGATGATGGTGACGGGGCGGTCCATTTTCAATTCCGGAGCAGACCTGCAGGGGATTTCCGGCCACGCTGTTTCAAGCGCGATCTCCTGCAGATTTTCCGCTTTGAACGGGTTTTCTTCCGACTTTATGATTTCCGGATCTGGCGAGAACAGCAGGTCGGGCCGGAGAGCCTGAAGGGTTTTCAGCATCTGTTCCGGAGGAAAGCGGTGGTTCAGGGGAGCCGCGATCAGGCCGTTCCTCAGCAGCGCCATCAACAGCAGTGCAGATTCGGGACTGTTCGGTGAAAGTATGGCGACAGCGTCACCTGAACGGAGTCCTTTTTCGTAGAGCCTTTCGGCAATCCGGGAGGTTATGGAGGCGCACTGCCTGAAGGAGAGTGTCGCTGCCGTGGAGATGAGTGCGGGTGAACAATCGAAAAGCAGGGATGCCCGGTTTACAAGGTCCATATCGAAGTCAGCTTGATGCTTCTGAGCGCAACTTTCTGCCCTTTCCAGAAGAGATCCTGCGTGTCAAGGTGGGCATTGCTTGGGCCGAAAGGGGTGTCGAGCAGATCGTTTTTGAGAAACCGGAAGGTATCGAGCCCGCATGCGGCTGGACGGGATGCGCAGCATGCCGCCATCCATGCGTAAAAGCTGAGACTTATTCCGCTTTCAAATGCGGAACTGAAAACGCTTATCAGGTTTTTTTTTCTGGCCTTTTCAGCAAGAGCAAGCGTTGTTTTGATTCCTCCCAGACGGTTGGGTTTGAGCACGTATGCCTTGAGGCATGCCGGGGGAATACTGTCGGCGAGTTTCGGGTTCTGCCAGAGGGTTTCGTCAAGTGCCGATGGTATCGATGTTTTTGCGTGGAACTCCTCGATCTGTTCAGGATTTTTCAGCGGTTCTTCAATGTATTCGATGCTTCCGGCAGGCAGCTCCCGGCTGAATGCGATAGCCTCGTCGAGGGACATGGACTGATTTGCATCGAGCCGAAGCGCGATTGAACCGTTGTAGGTGCTTTTCAGCAGTCTGATACTTCCGATCGCCTCTTCTGCGTTTGCAGCGTTCACTTTAAGTTTGAAGGTGCGGTACCCCTTCCGGAAATACTCTTCAGCCCGTTTTGCTATAGTTGCCGTATCGCCGAAAAGCAGGGCGTTCAGCGGTACGGCTGGAGCCGGCACGCGTTCTGAAAGTCGGGGAAGCTGCTGCAATGTGTGCGCTTCGAGGTTGAGGAGCGCCATTTCCAGACCTGTTCTTACCGAAGGGTAGAGGCAGTCGGCAAAATCTCCCGATTTCGTGAACTCATGTATTGTCAGCACTTTCATGAGCTGCTGTTCTGCAGCGGGAAGGGGCTCGTGATGCAGGCCCGGAAGGGGAGCGATCTCTCCATAGCCAATGGACTTTCCGTCGCCGCTTTTCAGGGCGATTACAATGCCTTCGCGCTGCAGAAGCCGGTGGCCATTGACGGTTACCGGCTCGCTGAACGGAATGGCATACCTGTAAAGATGTGAGTATGTCGCGTTCAAGGGCGTTTCGGGAATTTGGAGAAATCCGGTTTCCGCTTCTCGACAAATGCATTTTTTCCTTCCTGGGCCTCTTCGCTCATATAGTAAAGCAGTGTGGCGTTGCCGGCAAGTTCCTGCAGTCCGGCCTGACCGTCGCAGTCGGCATTGAGCGCCGATTTCAGGCAGCGGATGGCAAGCGGTGAGTTTTCAAGAATTTCACGGCACCACTGGACGGTTTCCTCTTCAAGGCGATCGAGCGGGACAACGGTATTGACCAGGCCCATCGCAAGAGCTTCGGCTGCGTTGTACTGGCGACAAAGGTACCAGATCTCCCTGGCTTTTTTCTGTCCGACAAGACGGGCCATATAACTTGCGCCCCATCCTCCGTCAAAAGATCCTACTTTTGGGCCGGTTTGACCGAAAACCGCATTTTCGGCGGCAATGGTGAGATCGCAGAGCATATGCAGCACGTGACCGCCTCCAATGGCGTAGCCGGCAACCATGGCGATAACCGGTTTGGGACAGGTTCGGATGTCGCGTTGAAAATCAAGCACGTTCAGGCGGTTGACCCCTTTGGCGTCTGCGTAACCGGCATAGCCCCGGATTTTCTGGTCCCCACCCGAGCAGAAAGCCATGTCGCCAGCTCCGGTGAGGATCACTACGCCGATTTCCTGATCGTTTCGAGCATCGGAAAGGGCAGTAATCATCTCTTCGACGGTCTGCGGACGGAATGCGTTGCGAACTTCGGGCCGATTGATGGTGATTTTTGCCATACCTTCGGCTTTATGGTAGAGAACATCGGTAAATTCGCCTGCCGGTATCCATTGTACAGCGCTCATAAATAGTGTTACTGTCTGGTTAACGAGAGCAGCATGCGGTCGATGAACAAATCCCTGTTTTCAAGGTGCAGGGTGTGGCCGCACTGCGGAAAGATATCAAGATCGAAGCAAGAACATAAATTAACCATTTGACGGCCAATCTCAACATATTTGCCGTCTTTTTCCCCGGCAAAAAAGCTCATAGGGTGGCGGAAGTCGGCCAGTTCGCTCCATAAGGATGGCTGATTTCCCGTTCCGAGAGTGCGCAGGGCAAGAGCCGCCTGTTCCGGGCTGTTCATTTTTCTTGCAGCTAAGGTTTTCGCGAATGCCAGGTTGTTTTTCAGGGAGGCAAAGAGCGGCTGGTCGTACCATTCGCGGAGAAACGATTCGAAATTCTCTTCTATGTTCAGGGCAAGCCGTTCATCGCTCTCTTTCCTTGTTTGCCGCTCCTCTTCGGTTTTCAGGCCCGGTGATGCCGAAATTATCACGGTTTTTCTGAACAGGTGCGGGAAGCGCAGGGCAAGATAAAGCGCGATGCGTCCACCCATTGAATAACCGGCAAGAAAGGAAGGCGAAGTCCCTTGCATGGTTTCAATCGAACGGGCGAAGAGTTCCATCTGAGTTTCGAAAGGCAGGGCTGAAGCCGGCGTTTTTCCATGTCCGGGAAGATCGGGAAGCATGCAGAAATAGCTCCGGCTAAGCTTTTCGGCTATCGGCAGCCAATCTTCCGGCGATCCGAGAAAGCCGTGAAGCAGGATAAGTCCAGGATTGTTCCGGGATCCTCTGCTCAGGATGCGATTGACGGAGTTACCCCGCATTATCGTGAGAGACAGCTTGCGCCGAGAGCGGTAATCTTCGATTGAAGGGTACGATGCAGTACAACATTTGCCTGACGGTTCCCTTTCACTTCGATGACGGAACAGGCGTCGCTCGCTGCAGCTTTTCTGCAGCACTCCTCGAAGTCGCGGTTTGTCGCCGGACTGCTGCACTGGATACCGAATGCTTCAGCAGCGGTTTTGATGCTGTAGCTCTGGGGCGCGGCGAAACAGGTTTCAAACACATCTTTTTCCGAGGCGACGGGCAGAAACGAAAAAATTCCCCCGCCGTTGTTGTTCAAAACAACAATGCATAATGGAACCGTAAGCGACTGCAGCAGGCTGAGCGCATTGAGATCGTGCAGGAAGGCGATGTCGCCTATCAGCAGGGTTACCGGTTTCCGGAGCCCCTCGGCAAATCCTGCCGCGGTGGAAATAATACCGTCGATTCCGCTTGCTCCACGGTTCATGCCGGTGACGAACGGCTGTGAACCGGACGGCGAAGCATAAAGATCCATGTCTCTTACCGGCATACTGTTCGAGAGAAAAAGTCCGGATTCCGGGGTGACGAGCGATGAGACTATCCTCGCCGCTGAAATTTCCGAAACCGGAAGATCGGATTGGCAGCAGTTGTCGATTTCAGCCTTTGCCTGCTGAAAAAAAGGTTCCGGCAGCGGCTGGCAGCCGGAAGGGAGAGGAGTGCGGCAGCCGAGGAGAGCTTCGGCAATCAGAGCGGGTGAGGCATCGATGCTGAGGGTGATATTATGGTCGGGGCCGAAACGATTGGCATGCGGTTTGACGACTATGTGGTTACGGGGATTCCACATTCTGACTGCTGCCGACGGCTGACGGGCAACGAGTGGCCCTCCGAAATGAATGACCGTATCGGGCCGGAATCTTTCCGGAAACTGCGAGGATTGAAAGGCCAGCTGCAATGGGTTGAAGGAGTCGTCGAAGCGCAGCCCCGAAGAGAGATCCGCGTAGAGCGGAATGTTGAGCGACCGGGCCAGGTTTCCTACGGCAAGGGAGTCGGAACGGTTGTTCAGTCTGCCGGCAATCATGAACGGACGTTCCGAATCGGCAAGAATTTTTCGGAGCAATGGAATGCTGTCGCGGTTCGGTAAACTTTCCTGCCGCAGGGTTTGGCAGAGCGGCGTCGTATTGTCGATCCATTCGGAAACCGGGGCAAGCCAGGGATCATGGAGGTCGGGATCGATCGGCTCGAATGGTTCCCTGAAAGGTACATTGATATGTACCGGTCCGGGGAGCGAGCCGGTTGACGCTGAAACGGCGTGATCGATTGCCGTGATGACCGACCTGAGAGGAACATCTGACGAGGGTTCCGGAAGTCGGAAGTTCCAGCGGCTGTAACCGCCGAATATACCGAACTGCTGAATGGTCTGGTTCGCGCCGGTTTCAAGCAGTTCGAAAGGCCTGTCGGCGGAAAGGATCAGCATGGGCTGACAGTCCATCGAGGCCTCAACGACCGCAGGATAGTAGTTGGCCACGGCTGTGCCTGACGTACAGATCAGCACGGCAGGTTTTTGGGTGGCACGGGCATAACCGAGCGCAAAAAAGCCGGCGGAGCGTTCGTCAGGAAACACTTTCCACGCAGCTTCGGGGTGGCGTGCCGCAGCAACCGTGAGGGGAGTTGAGCGGGAACCCGGAGAGATGCAGAAAAAGCCTGCACCGAGACGAACGAGTTCTTCTATGATGATGCGGCTCCAGAGCGAGGTGATTTCACGATTATTCATGGGAACCCCTCGCAATAGCCATAAGGTCGCCTATTTTCTGCTCTATCTCATCCCACTCGAGGTCGGGGTCCGAGCCTTCTACCAGACCTGCTCCGGAGTACAGGTTCGTAAACTCTTCAGTAACCAGAGCCGAACGGATTCCGACGGAAAACTCGGCGCTGTCGCGGCTGATCCATCCGACAGGAGCGGCATACCAGCCCCGGCAGAACGGTTCAAGATCCATGATATGCTGCATTGCGTCTTCTTTGGGCACGCCGCCGACAGCAGGTGTCGGGTGCAGTACCGAGAGGACTGCGCTGTCGCTGCTGTACTCGGGTTTCAGGGTTGCCTTACAGCAGGTATAGAGGTGGGCCAGACGGTTCAGCTGCAGTACCCGGAGATTTTCCTCCATTTCAACGGAGCTTGAAACCGGCTGCAGCTCCCTGAAGATGGCTTCTTTTACAAAACCGTGTTCCCTGATATCTTTTTCAGAGTTGAGCAGTATTTCCGAGGCATGAAGATCGTTGCCGTTCACGCTCTCTTTCAGACAGGTTCCCGCCAGGGCTTCAGTGAGAATCATCTGCCCGTCCCGCCGGTAGAGGCGTTCGGGCGTAAAGCTGATGAACGCATGGTTTTCCATCGGCTCATAACAGAACCGGAATGTCGCATTCCGGGGATAAGGGTATCTTATCAGATAGAGCAGCGGAGAAAAACTGTCGCTGAACTCGAGAACGGTTCTTCGGGCCAGCATGATTTTGTCCATTTCGCCGGATGCAAACAGTCCCAGGGCTTTACGACACCCTTCAACCCAGAGTTTCCGGTCAGGAATACAGGATACCTGTTTCAGGCCGGGGATTTCAGGGATAGCGGCGTCAGCCCTGAGATCGAGCGCTTCGAGCGTTTGAAGCAGCCCGGTTTTTTTTCTGCCGATATCTTCGCCCTTTTTCACGTAGAGGTGGCAGCTCAACCAGGAGCAGTCTTTCTCTTCTGCATACAGAACGAGCGGGAGCACGAAGGAGAATGACGGAAAGGCACTCCACGTTTCGTCCTGATTTTCCATATTATTGAAGCGGAATCCGCCAATATAACGGACGGCAGGATCTTTTTCCGAGAGTGTACGCACAAGTAGATCGAAGCTGTCGCTGTTCGAGCCTCTCGCTTCATGCCGGATCCAGTCGGCAGAACCGATGCCCGCGAGGGTGCAGTCTTTCTCCCGGTTCATCCAGAATACCCTGGGAAAGACTCTCTGCCGGAAAAGCCAGATAAGGGGGTCAGCCGGCAGAACCCGCTGACGGAAGATACACAGTGCCGGACTTCTGTTGACTGCGGATGGATCATAAGCTTGTATCGCCTTCCGCAGGGCGGCTACAGCCCGGTCTATCGGCAGGGGTTCCTCTTCAGGTATGATGATGTTCTGCTGTTCACGCATAAGCATTGATCGCCATTATGATACTCTCTGAATTAGGTGTGCCTGTACATCATATTGCTTTCGGTATGCCCGTAACTTCTTATATATAAGGCTCGTAATCTATAACGGAACGAATTCCGGCGAGCGCTCGCATGCAAACTGCTTTCGCCCGGAATTTAAGCACCGGGCGTTCCTTGCGGTTTACTGCTTCGGAGCCTTCTGCCGTGCGGAATCCGCACTCTTGAAATGGTTTTTCAGAGAGACGGCAAGATAATTGTTTTTCTTAACAAGCAACTCATAAATTTCTTCGGCTTCAGCCGCTCTTCCGGTACGGGCATAGCAGACGCCCAGATTGTAGTAGGCCTCATCAAAAGAGACGCTGTTTTCAATGGCCCTTCTGTATGCCGCGATAGCTTTGTCGTACTCCCGCATCTGCAGGAGCACATTGCCAATATCGTAGTTTCTCAGCGAGTCGTCCGGGGCAAGTGCCTGGTATTTCGTGAAATAGACAAGAGCCTCCCGGTAGTTGCCCTGATTGAAACTGGCGGCTCCAAGAGCGGGCAGGAGCTGTTCTTTTTTCGGGTTGATCGAGAGCGCCTCTCGATAGGCTTCCGTGGCTTTGCGGTACTGTTCGTTTCTCGCAAAGGCATTGCCGAGACGGAACCATGCGTCGGCATCGCCTGAGTTTTTCCAGACCTGCTGCTGCAGGTTGTCGATTTCCTTTGAAGACGGGCTGGCGCAGGAAGAAAAAACCGTCATACCTCCAAGCAGAACAGGAAGGACAAGGGTTTTCAGGATGCTCCCGAAATGTTTTCGTATATGAATCATAGAAAATTAATATAATTACTGACTGAGTTATCTGCCAATCCCCTTTTAAAACGATAGTTGATGCTCAATCATTTCTTGTAACTTACTATTTTTACAATATGCAGAAAGAGTTTGCCGTTACCGGTATGCGGTGTTCCTCTTGCGAAAATCTCGTAAAAGAGGCACTTGAAGAACTTTATGGGGTTGAAGAGGTACGGGTTTCGCATTCCGAAGGGGTTGTCGCGGTTTCGTACGAACCCTCTTTGGTCAGCACTGCAGCGATGATCGCGGTTATCGAGGAGCAGGGATTCAAGGTGGTCTCATAACGCTTTTCTTATACAATTGTATGGCTTGTGATAAATCAGGACGGCTTGCGGTGCTGATCGATGCCGACAACGCGCAACCTGCGATCATAGAGGGAATTCTTTCAGAGATCGCCCAATACGGTACGGCGAGCGTGAGAAGGATATACGGGGACTGGACATCCACAGCCCTGAAAAGCTGGAAAGAGCTGCTGCTGCAGCACTCGATACAGCCCATTCAGCAGTTCGGCTATACGAAAGGCAAGAACGCCACCGACAGCGCAATGATCATCGACGCCATGGACCTGCTCTATACAGGAAAATTCGATGGTTTCTGCATTGTCTCCAGCGATAGCGATTTCACGAAACTCGCATCGCGGTTGCGGGAGTCCGGACTGACCGTCTATGGCTTCGGCGAGAAGAAGACCCCTTCGCCCTTTGTATCGGCATGCGACAAGTTCATCTATACCGAACTGCTGCGAGCGAAGATCAACGACAATGAAGTGATCGTTAAAAAAACCGCTGCCGAACTGAAAATGGACAGCAAGCTGGTACGGCTGCTCCGAAATGCGGTAGAGTCATCTTCCGACGAGAGCGGGTGGGCGCATCTGGCAACCCTCGGTGCGACCATTGCCAAACAGTTGCCCGAATTCGATCCCCGAAACTACGGATACGGGAAACTCGGAGAGCTGATACGGGCAACGACGTTGTTCGAGGTAAGCGAGCGGTTGATAGGAGAGGGGCCTTCAAAAGCTGTTTATGTCAGGGATAAACGCAAAAAAAACGAAATATGAAACATCAGGATTCACGTTCGCGTTCCGTATTCTGCCGGATGGGCAGGATTCTTATGTTTTTGCCGCTTTTTGTGCTTTTTTGGGCAGGAACGGATCTTTCAGCAGCCGATCTTCCGGGTTCGAAAGACAATCCGCTGCTGAAGCGGTTTGCCGGTTCGGAAATTGTCGGTTATCAGGTCAATAACTTCGACGCGTACGAGCTGCAGACCTCTACGTTCGTTCGTTACAACTTCGATACCAGAAAACGGGATTATGCAAAACCGCCGCTTAAACCGGAAGGCCGGTTGACAAGAATCTGGTACGAAGCCGCGGGCGATACGGGATCGCTCGAGGTTTACAGGAACTATCTCAATGAACTGCGATCGAAAGGGTTCGTTATTCTCTACGATTCCCGAAAAGATCCCGCAGCCACGAAATGGACCAACTACCTTGCTCCATTCGCTCAGTTGAAGCCTCAGACCAGTCGGAGCCGTTACATTTTCTATGCTGCCGATAAAAAGGGGATCTGTGTGGCGAGCGCCAAAAAGAGCCGTCCGGAGGGCGATGTCTACGTCTGTCTGACGGTTGTGGAATGGGGTGAAGAAAGGGATGTATATAAGGCGAAACGCGGAGCATATGCTGCTGTTGATATTATCGAAACCCGGCCCATGCAGCAGAAGATGGTAACGGTCAGTGCCGACCAGATGTCGGAGTCAATCGTCTCGACCGGCAGGGTTTCGCTTTATGGCATCTACTTCGATACCAACCGATCGGAGATCAAGCCTGCTTCCAGACCCGCTCTTGCCGAGATCTCAAAACTGCTGAAAAAACAGCCGGCACTCAACCTGCATGTTGTCGGGCATACCGACAATGTCGGGGGCTATGCATTCAATATGGCGCTCTCGAAACGCAGGGCCGATGCCGTTGTCGCTGCGCTTCAGAAGGAGTATGCCATCCCGGCATCCAGACTGACCGCCAACGGCGTAGGAAATCTCGCTCCTGTAGCTTCGAATACGACCGAAGCCGGCAGGGCGAAAAACCGTCGCGTCGAACTGGTGCCGAGATAGCCGGGGTGACGGGCGCGAAGTGTCGTTCGGTTGGCGGCCCCTCGCGATTCTGCGGAAAATAAAAAAGCCCTGAAAATACAGGGCTTTTTTGCGGAGCTGACGGGGCTCGAACCCGCGACCTCCTGCGTGACAGGCAGGCGCTCTAACCAAACTGAGCTACAGCTCCTTGAACGAGTTGTAAAAGTAGGGAACGGGAGGTTTATATCCAAAAATTTTTTTCTTTTTTTCGTGATCAGGAACCGTATGACCATCTCTCTGTTTGTCGAAGATGTTTTTTCTTCCGGAATGGATCAGGTAACGATTGTTGATTTTTGAACTGCATAAATGAAGCCCAAGTTTCGTAAATTCGCATGAACAGGTTTAACGGATTTTTTTTGACAAAACAGTAGCCGTTCGGTGTTCATCCGGATATTCTTCAATTCTTAACTCACAACAGTCATGACGGTTACAGAGACAGGAAATTCGCTGACAATCGTTGATAACCGGACAGGAAAATCTTATGAGGTTCCGGTCGAGAACGGTTCCATCAATACGATGGAACTTCGTAAAATCAAGGTTTCCGAAGAGGATTTCGGGTTGCTGGGATACGATCCGGGATATTTGAATACCGCATCCTGTAAAAGCAGAATTACCTACATTGACGGCGACAAGGGGATTCTTCGCTATCGGGGATACCCGATCGAACAGCTTGCCGAAAAGAGCACGTTTCTTGAAACTGCATATCTGCTCATCAAGGGAGAGCTGCCCGACAAGGAGCGTCTGGCGGTATGGACCTACAACATCCGCCACCATACCATGACGCACAACAATATCGTGAAGTTCATGGACGGTTTCCGTTACGACGCCCATCCTATGGGGATACTGGTCGGAACGGTAGGCGCGCTCTCGACCTTCTATCGTGACGCGAAGGATATCGGCAGCGAAGATTCCCGGAAACTGCAGGTTCGCAGGCTGATCGGCAAGATTCCGACGCTTGCGGCCATGAGTTTCAGGCACAGCATGGGATTTCCCTATGTAATGCCGGATAATGATCTCAGTTATGCGGGCAACTTTCTTTCGATGATGTTCAAGATGACGGAGCTTCGATACAAGCCGAATCCGGTACTTGAACGGGCTCTCGATGTTCTGTTCATTCTGCATGCCGACCATGAACAGAACTGTTCCACAAGCTCCCTGCGCGCGGTCGCAAGTTCAGGAGTCGATCCGTTTTCGGCTATTGCCGCCGGTTGTGCAGCGCTCTACGGTCCGTTGCACGGCGGAGCGAACGAAGCGGTTATCCGGATGCTCATGAAAATCGGATCGATCGATAAAATACCGGAATTCATCCAATCGGTAAAAGACGGGGATGGCCGTCTGATGGGCTTTGGCCACAGGGTGTACAAGAATTACGATCCGAGAGCGAAGATCATCAAGGATATCGCATTCGAGGTGTTCGAGGAGACAGGCCGTAATCCGATGCTCGATATTGCGCTTGAACTTGAGAGAATAGCTCTCGAGGACGACTACTTTGTCAGCAGGAAACTCTATCCGAATGTTGATTTTTATTCCGGTCTTATTTATCAGGCGATGGGATTCCCCATGGATATGTTCCCGGTGCTGTTCGCTATCGGAAGAATTCCCGGATGGCTTGCCCAGTGGATCGAACATGTCAAGGACGGCGAGCAGAAAATCGCCCGTCCCCGGCAGATCTATCTTGGTGAAGATGAACGACAGTTCGTCGCTATGGCAGATCGTCCGAAAACAAGGCTTGACGAGCAGATGGCAGGGATCTGCAGGCTTTAATTCCATAATGATTCAATGAAATCGATCTATGTCCGTTACAAGAGATGATGTCGCCTATATAGCCGCTCTTTCGCGGCTGCAGTTCAGCGACGAAGAAATGGCGACCATGACCACGGAGCTCAACAGCATTCTTCACTACGTGGAAAAACTCAACGAAATCGATACTGATGGCGTCGAACCGCTCAGCAGCATTCATGACCAGATGAATGTGCTCAGGGACGATGTTGAAAAAGAATCCATCGCAACAGCCCTTGCCCTGCAGAACGCTCCTGACAGGCAGGACCGTTTCTTCAAGGTTCCGAAAGTTATCGGATAGGTGTTCTGCACGTGGAACTTTCCGAGAAGAACGGCGCGGTACTTTTTCAGGTAAAGGCGCAGCCCCGGTCGTCGAAAAGCCGGATAACGGGCGCCTATGACAGGGGAGTGAAAGTGACCCTCAAGGCGGCGCCGGTCGACGATGCCGCAAACGAGGAGTGCTGTGCACTGTTTGCAAAGGTCTTCGGGTTTCCGGTTTCGAGACTCTGCATCGTTTCCGGCAGAAGTTCACGGAACAAAACCCTCCGGGTCGAGGGCACGAGTGCCGAAGAGGTTTCACGCATGCTTCGCCCCTATGTCGGGGGGGAGGCTTCCTGACCATGAGAGCCGTCGTACAGAGGGTCGTTTCGGCTTCCGTCGCTGCCGGAAGCAACCGTTTTTCGGAAATCGGCCGGGGTCTTCTGGTTATGCTCGGTGTAGCCCGGGGCGATACCGGAACGGAGGCGGAATGGATGAGCCGGAAAATAGTGCAGCTCAGAATTTTTGACGACGCAACCGGCAGAATGAACCTCTCGGTTCGCGATACCGGCGGCGATATTCTTCTGGTTTCGCAGTTTACCCTTTATGGCGATGCGAGCCGCGGGAACCGGCCGGGTTTTTCCGGTTCCGCCGATTTCGAAAAAGCCCGCCCTCTCTATGAAAAAGCTGTTCGATCGATTGAGCAGCAGCTTGGAAAGCCCGTTATGACGGGCTGGTATGGCGAAGCCATGCAGGTTGCGCTTGTCAACGACGGCCCGGTAACCCTGATTCTCGATACACCGCAACGATTATGAATGCCGTTATCCTTATTCCCGCAAGGCTCGATTCGAGCCGGCTTCCGAAGAAGATGCTTGCCGACCTTGACGGCGAACCGCTGATCGTGCGTACCTGGCGTCAGGCGCTGCTGTCGAACCATGCCGTGCGGGTCGTCGTGGCTACAGACAGCCCGGAGATAGCCGGGGCGCTCGAAGCGTACGGCGCGGAAGTGATGATGACCTCACCTCACGCCCGCTGCGGTACCGAACGTATCGCCGAAGCGGCGCGAAGCATCGATGCGGACGTTTTTCTCAATCTGCAGGGTGATGAACCGCTGATCGATCCACGGAATATCGATCTCTGTCTGGAACCGTTTCTTGCCGATAATCCGCCGGACTGTTCCACTCTGGTCTATCCGCTTCTGCCGGAGGATTTTCGGCAGATCGATGATCCCAATGTCGTCAAGGTCGTACTCGACAGAAACGGCAATGCGCTCTATTTTTCACGGAGTCCGGTGCCCTTTCAGCGGGAGGTGTATGCCGCGACGCAGTTCTACCGTCATATAGGCCTCTACGCATTCTCTGCAGAAGTCCTGCAGCACTATGCTTCGCTGCCCCCTTCGATGCTCGAAAAGGCCGAATCGCTCGAACAGCTCCGACTGCTGGAAAACGGATTCAGCATTCGATGCGTCACCACAACCGTCGATCATCCGGGGGTCAATACCCCTGAAGATCTCGATCTGGTTCGCAGAATATACCGTGAGAGGTCTGGGGTGTGAGAGGTGGGATATTTTGAGAAGAGATCTCATAGTATCAGTTGTCGTAACGTTCTACAAATGGACGTTGTAAGCCGGGCAAATGCTTTCCCCAATGGTCAAGAATTTGATTGTTATAAATATTGCCGGTTTTTGATATTCGTGGTATTATTTGACTGAATTCAATTCCTTCTTTTGAGTCGTGTTGTGTTTCGATTTTATTTTCGATGATTAGTTTTGCTTCATATTCGGATTTGCTCATTACGGAGATAAACCATTCGAATTCTCCAATATCACAAAAGAATATGTTGTTTGTGCTGTTTAATTTTTCTCTTTTTTGTGCTATAATATATGGTCTGAGCACCCCATCAGAAATAAATAAGGTTTCGTAGTGAACGAGAAGTTTTATTGTTTGATGATGAATGTCTGAATATGCTTTTTCTGTTTCGTCGAGCTGTAAAACTCCTTGAAATAAACGATTAATATACTTTTTTATATTTGCGATATCAGGGTATAGTGTTTTTATGGACATGCCTGCAATGGATGACTTGAGTTCAACAATGATTCGATATTTTGTTGTGTAAATAAACCAATCCGCTCGTTTCTTTTTTTTTGATTCTGATATTCTGGAGTACTGTTTATTCTCTAATAGTGAGGCAAACATATTTTCGATATATTTTTCAAACAATAAGCCAAACCGATTTACAAAATCCTGTGAGTTTTTATTCCGAAAATGATCGCGTAATACCCATAATGGACCATCAGCCATTTTGTTAGCCAGCATAAATGCATCAGGTACAATGAGGCGATTATTTGATGTGGCAACTATTGGTTTGATATGGAAGTGGCTTTCAGCAAATTCAGATTTTCGATACTCATTATAACTTGCCGAATAGTACTGAATAATACGATTTATGTTTGCACTGGTAAAGGCTGGGTGAATATGATTGATTGGTTTATCTAAGATTATTGCTGTCAAATCGCTTGAGCTGGAATTATATGCATATAAAATAAATAAAATCGCTCTAAAATCAGATAGAGAGAGTCCTGTGTATTGTTTACATATATTGTCGAAGTGAAATTCTAAGTTGATTTTTCTTGGAATCTCCTGAATGATTTCTGTCTGACGATTAAACTCGTTCGCTATGCGATAAATCTCTTGGTATGGGAACTGTTTTTGGCTATGACCAACTACGATTTTTATTAAAACTTCGTTTTCTTGAAGTTCCTCAAATTCGCCGTCAGATTTATATGTATCATATTTAATGTATTCATTAGATAATTTGACTATATCATCAAAAGAAGGCTGCTTTTTGCCAAAATCATTTGTTGCTTGAATCGCGTGATATGCAAGGTCAGAAAGATGAAAGGCCGATAGATATATTGATTTTTTCCTCTGAAATAATCCTTCTGATCGTACGATATCAATTATTTTGATGGATTGATTGTTTGCCATCATTTTTCGTGTAATATCCCCGATGCCGAGAAGAAGAGAGTCGAGCTTATATCGCCTGAGGTGACGATGCAAATCTGACGATGAATCCATTGTTAATCTCTTTATTTTAAATGAAGCAAAATGTGCATTCATTTGTGAAAGAGGTTGAACATTTACTGTTAAAACATTTTGTTCAAGAACCATTACTATCCATAACTCTCGCAGCTCTCCGTCCGTCGTAGAATTTGATGCCAATTTCCGACCCGGCCTTAAGCACGTTAGCTGAAGTAACGAAACAGTCATTCAGTGTCACCAGAGCGTAGCCCCGTTGAAGAATTTTCCGGTAATCGAGCAGGGCAAGCTGCTGGTTGGCAGCGGCAAACTCCGTTGCCTTCTGCAGCCATTTCCGCCTGACGGCCAGGGCGAGCAGTTCCGGAAAGCTTTCGGTTTTTTCTGACCACTGCTGCAGCTGCATCAGCGGCCGGTTGAATGCGTAGCTCTGCCGAAGGGAGTCGATCTCCATTTCCGCTCCATCGAGCTTTGCCTGCATCAGGGTGCTCTGGCGCAACTGCTGGTTTTCAATGGTTTTCAGCAGATCTACCCTGTCGGGTACGGCAAGTTCCGCTGCAATGGACGGAGTTCCAGCCCGGAGATCGGCCACCATGTCAGCTATGGTGATATCGGTTTCATGGCCGACGGCACTGATGACCGGAACCGATGAGCGGTAGATGGCTTCGGCCACCATCTCTTCGTTGAACGCCTGGAGATCTTCCATGGATCCGCCGCCACGGGCAACGATCAGTACATCCGCGCGGTGTCGCGGATCGGCCGGATTGTTGAAATAGTCGATGCCTCTTTTCACCTCGCGCGCCGCATCGTCGCCCTGTACCCTGACGGGAAAGAGCAGAATCCGAACGGCAGGAAAACGCCGTTCGATCACCCTGCCCATGTCCTCGATCACGGCTCCGGTCGGCGAGGTGATGATGCCGATGGTTTCGGGTATTGCCGGTATTTTTTTCTTTCTTTCCGCGTTGAAATAGCCGGCCTTCGCGAGTTTCTGGAGCAGCAGGGCGAACGCCTGCTGCAGCTGCCCCTGACCGGCTTCGGTTACCGAGGAGCAGATAAGCTGATAGCGCCCTGAAGGCGGGTACACCTCCAGTCGTCCTTCAGCGACCACCTCCATGCCGTCACGGAGATCGAAGCTGATTCTGGTGCCGGTGTTTTTCCAGATTACCGCAGGTATCTGTGCCTGGTCATCCTTCAGGGTCAGGTAGGTGTGGCCCGAGCTGTGTCGTTTGCAATTCGAAATTTCGCCCTTGACGCGCACCACGGGGAACATGCTTTCAAGCTCGGATTTGATCCGGAAGGTCAGTTCGCTGACCGAGAGCGTGACATCGCCCATCGCAATAAGATGAGAAGAGTTGAAAAAAAGATTCCTTTCAACAGAATAATAAAAAACCGGGCATAATCCGGAGCTCTTCTGTCTGGCCCGATGCAGGAGCATCCTTTGGGGGTGTGATTTACGGGATTGGATATATTCCTTTATATTAGTGCCAGTGAGCCATTCGCGCATAACCGCAAGATCATTCATCGATGAAATTCCAGCCGGGAACCGACAGCACGTCCTCTCCTGCCGCCTCAAGCGGGCAGAGTGCGGAGCACTATCTTCCGCTGCTTTCGGGAGGGATGCGCGCTGAACTGATCGGGAAACGTTCGGTTATGGTTTGCGGTCTCGGAAGCTTTATTCTCAGGCACTATCCCGCCAGACGCCGGTCGGGAAAGGGGGGAATGGAGTATCTTCCTCCGGGAAACCGGGTCGTATTTGAGGCAGGCACGGTTTCGCGACAGGTTTTTACGGAGCTGATGCTCTCGCGACTTCCGATCGACAGAGCGGAAGCCGAGCGCCTGTCCGATATTTTTCCGGCTTTTTTCAGAAGCCGGCTGCACGAGAACGGTGAGATCGTTTTTCCCGGTTTCGGCCGGATTTTTACGGAAAACGGACAATCCCGCTTTGAGCCCGACACTGCGCTCGAAGATCTGCTGAACAGCGAATACCGGAATATGGGGCCTATTGCGCTCTCGTATTCCGAACCGGAAATGCCTTTCTGGAAGAGGCTGCTGGTTCCGGCAGCGGCGATGGTCGTGCTTGTTCTTGTCACTGCCGGTCTGCTGTTCCTTTCGGGCCGGCGGAACCCGCTCCCTGATGCCGCGACCGCTCTGCAGCAGGCCCCTTTACAGGATTCTCCGAAGCGGGAACCTTCGTTGCCCGATAACAGCCTGACAAAGAGAGCGGGAACGCCTGCACCTGAAACGGGAGTGCTTCTCGAAAAAGGGGAATACACGGTTGTGCTTGCTACATTCCTCTCAAAGCGGACTGCCGAAAAGGAGCTTGCAGGATACACGGTTCCGGGAACCAGGGTGTTTATCTGGCCGGTTACCGGCAGGGGAAAAAACTATTACCGGCTTGCCGCCGGAAGATTTGCCGGCTCCGGAGAAGCCCTCGCGTGGAAGGATTCCACGGATTTCGGCAGGTTCAGGGATATCTATATACAACAAGCAAACAGGAGGGTCGTACTGCATGGAGAAGAAGGGTTGTAACAATCTGCATCCCCAGTCGATGTGTCCCGCATTCGGCGGACTGCGGGTACTCATGAGAATCGACGGTGTCCAGGTCTGTCTTGTCGCCGATCAGGGTTGCGCCTACGGGTTGACGTTCGTCTCGCACTTCTATGCTGCCCGCAAGTCCATTGTAACCCCTGAGCTCATGAACGTGCAGATTTCCGGCGGCACCATGATCGACGACGTTCGAAGGACGATAGGGGAGATTGCCATGGATCCGGCAGTAAAATTCATTCCCGTCGTCAGTACCTGCGTTGCCGAAACTGCGGGGATAGCGGAAGAACTGCTGCCCCGTAAAGCGGGAAATGCCGATGTTCTGCTGGTACGTCTTCCGGCTTTTCAGCTCCGAACCCATCCGGAAGCCAAGGATGTTACGGTCGCTACGCTGCTGAACCGGTTCGCTCTGCCGGACAGGGAAAAAAAGAAAAAGTCTCTGGTGATTCTCGGAGAGATCTTTCCTGTCGATGCCATGACCATCGGCAGCGTGCTGCAGAAAATAGGTGTCGAGTCGGTTATCGCCCTGCCGGGCACCTCGCTCGAAGACTACGCAGAGGCCGGACGTGCTGAAGCATGTGCCGTGCTTCACCCTTTTTATGAGCGGACAGCCGCTTTTTTTGAACAAAGGGGAGCGACAATCGTTAAAGGCAATCCTATCGGCGCAAATGGAACCGCCCAGTGGATAAAACGGGTTGGCGAAGCTCTTGAACTCGACCCGGCGCTTGTCGATGCCGCAGCCGAAGAGGAGGGGCAGAAAGCCCGCGACGCCATGTCGCGCTTCGGCAATCTGCAGGGCAGCGTTATTGTTGCCGGCTATGAAGGCAACGAACTGCCGGTTGTCCGGCTGCTGCTCGAAGCCGGTCTCGACGTGCCGTACGCATCGACCTCGATTGCCCGCATGCCTCTTGGAGAGGAAGATCACAAGGTGCTTTCCATGCTCGGCACCGAGATCCGCTACCGGAAATATCTCGAGGAGGACATGGACGCCGTCATACGCTACAAACCCGATCTGGTGATCGGTACCACCTCCCTCGACAGTTTCGCCAAGGAGAGGGGCATTCCCGCGATCTACTACACGAACAACATTTCTGCCCGCCCCCTCTTTTTCGCTGCAGGCGCGGCTACCGTGCTCGGCATGGTGAGCGGGTTGCTTGCCAGGAAGGAGGTGTTTCGCTCAATGAAAGAGTATTTCACGACGTGAATTGGAGTGCTCATCAAGGTGAGCTTCGAATAAGTCGGCTGAGGGAATTTTACCCCCAGCCGCACGTGAACGATACGTAGATGAAGACCTGACGTAGTAAGAGGGATTGAAAAGGAGGGCGGACATTCCTGTCCGCCATTCAGGCAGCAAGCCGCGAAACACCCGCCGAGCGAGGTAAAACAACCACTACGTCATTCGGAAACGGATTGCTGCCTTATTGGGATCGGGCGGTGTATCGAAAAAAAATATCAATGGCGGACAGGAATGTCCGCCCTCCGTTTTGAAGATGAAGACCTCACGTAATAAGAGGGATGGCAAAGGAAGGCGGACATTCCTGTCCGCCATTCATGCAACGAGCCGCGAAACACCCGCCGAGCGAGGTAAAACAACATGTACATCACCCTGTACCATGTTATCCAACGGGGTCTTTCGCCACCATAATGGAGCCAGTCGCTCCTTTCAGTGATTTTGGTGAAAAAAGAGTTTCTGATTTAATGAGCGGAACGGCGTTCTTTGCTTGTTATCCGGAATATTATCGAAAAGCCAAACTCTTTGATATATTTAATGTTACGTCACTTTTTCAGAGCAGAAACCAAAAAGCTCAAACTTTACAAGGTGTTATTATTTGAAACAGCCGGCGATAGGAAGGGGCGTTAAGAGGAAAGAATACACTTCCTTTATTAGGTTTTCGTCAGAAAACGGATTTTAAGCACGTTAAGGATTATTGGAATCTTGAATAGAGCTTTGTTCACGAAAAGAGATAAAAAAAGTACAAAGCATCGTTTAGGATTATTCGTTTCACATTGAGGGTTGAACGTCCAATTTTCATCTGCTGGGCAGTATCCATAGCTCCGAGGTCTAGTTCACACAATACAAACACGTTGTCAGGTCCTTCGATCTTTTTCTTCTGAATTGAAACTTTTTGGCATTATCCTGGAGCATTCTTTCGTTAATCAATCTCTATTTTAACGAATAGATAATAATAAAAATATTATTGTCCCTCCAAGATCTCTGACTTGATCAAAATTAAATCAATTATATATTAATAGTTCTGGTCTATATTCAAAATGCATTGTATCGTAATGATACCATTTGCCCCCCCAAATAAAACCGTTTTTTTCAAATACTTTAATAATTGAAATAGGGATTTTGTTTTTAAATGCAAGCTGTCCATTTCTCTTTAAATCCCACTCCCAATAATTAGCATAATTAATATTTATATCTATTGCGATGCCAAAACTGTGAACGCTTAGGCGATTAGTGTTTAATATATATCTCCAGTTATATGTGCCTGCTGGATTATTTATATATTTATGTACGGATTTCATAGTATCTAGTTCATTTGATACTGCTTGTAATTTTTTATCAATTCCGTTTATAGACGTAATATAATATGTTTTATTAATAGTGCTTGGGAGCCATTTGATTGGGACTAGGCTTTTTTTTACTTTATTTTGGTTATCTCCATACATTTTTTTAAAAAACGGTTCATAACGTATGCGGCCAGGATCACTATTGATTTTAGAAACAAAATTTTTATTACTAATAGGATATGTCATCAATAGCTGATCTTCAAGATCTGGTTTTGATAATAATTGATCAAAATTTTTATTTTTTACGCTGTCATCGAAAACCATTTTTGTTCCATCTTTCCAAATTATAGAATTCGAGTCAGCGTAAATAAGATGATTCGGATAAGCTTTTAATAATATTTTTATTTTTCTTTTATTTGAGCTTTCGCTTGATATTGCAGCGCTGCCATTTTTAAAGGCTTCTTTTTTTATTCTTTTTGATTGGAGGAGGAATGCAGTGCTATTGGTGCTAATGAGTGATATTATAAAAATGCAAGTTGCTGATAATATGGCAATATGTTTCATGAGTTTAATCTCTTTCACAAATTTTGATTATGTCAATATTATGTTTTTCTATCTTAGAAAGATAGTTGTTATATATATAGTCTTGATTAGAGCTCGTTTTGCGTATATTTATATACCAGTTCTGAGAATTAAAATAATCTATTATCTCTTTATTGATATTAAAAACATACCCATGTCTTGCATATATTTCATTTCGCATTATTTTCAACTCCCAATCATTACACTTACTTAATTCATTTTGAGTTAAATAGCGTTCAGAAGCCTGCGGATATTTGCCGGGTATAAATGATGCAGAACTCATTACTTGTAAAGGCGATGTAGTGGCGGTTGTTGTTTCAGTAATTATTTTTTTATTTGGGTTTATAAAATGAAATTCATATTCAACAACACCAATGCCAGCAACAAGAGATGCTGCGGCACCAAATAAAATCGATCTCAAACTATTTGATTCCATGATCTCTGAAAATTATAGTTCTTCGCAGAATTTAATAGATGTCCTTAGAATCAGTCAAATCACACTATAATAAAGCGCTTTTTTTGTTTGGTTCGTGGTGACTTATAGTATTAAAAATATTTAGTGTAAAAAGCCAAAAGTCGCGATGGACATGTTAGATGATTGGTCAATACCATTCCTTTATCGACCTATTCATTAATGCTGATATTTTGTTAAGGATTATAGTAAACTATAGCAAATATGAATGTTAAAAAAAAGTTAATTATTGTATTATCTCAGGTTATCTGTATGCTAGCAGCCTGTCGGATTATGCAGCGAGATAAAATCATACTAAATGCCGCATAAGTCTCAACATATAAACAAGATAAGTCGTATATTGTTAGCATAATAATCGCATAACCTCCCCTTGAAAAGCAAT
>Ga0209467_1000781_pt1 | contig 36057 bp, 28 predicted proteins | sample Higcelwee11metaG_FD_187175 | JGI IMG/M metagenome (GOLD analysis project Ga0209467, IMG submission 187175) | Freshwater pond sediment microbial communities from the University of Edinburgh, under environmental carbon perturbations - High... | ecosystem: Environmental > Aquatic > Freshwater >... | reverse complement strand
AAGCTCGGCCATGACATAGGCCGTCTCGCCTGACGGCGACAGCATGGGATGGGGCAGGAGGGAAAGGTTGTACCGGAAGTCTACCGGGTTTCGGGTGGGCAGCGCCGGAGAAAGAGTGAGCTTGGCGATTTCCAGCGTATCGGGGTCAAAGCTGAACACAGCGTAATACGTAAAGATGCCGACGTTTTTGTTGGCCAGGAAATAATATTTGCCGTTGGCGGCGCGCTGGGCGGCTATGGGCTGGCTCCCCCAGCCCAGGCCGGGCGCCAGGGCGGCGATCCAGCCGGACTCGCCAGGAAACAACGTATCGCGGAGCTTTGTCATAAGGTTGGCCACCGGATCATATATCTCCACGGACTCGGGGGTCGGACCGCCGAACAGGCTGAAGCCGCCGAGGACCACGGCCCGCCCGTCGCTGGCTGGCAACACGATGGGCGCGCTGCGGGGGGTGACGAGACTCGGGCCCACGTAGAATTGGTTGGTGGCGGGATTGTAGACCTCAGGGAGATAGGAACTCGACACGTCGCCCGAGCCGCCGACGATGAACACCTTGCCGCTGGCCAGCGTCGCGGCGGTGGCGTTGGTTCGGGCATGGACCATGGGAAATGTCGTGGGGGCGGAGGTCTTGGTGGTCGGATTAAAGACCTCCGCCGTGTCCTTGGCGGGATTCATGGACAGCGTCGGGGCGCCTCCGGCGAGAAGGTAGGCGCCGTCGGCCAGTCGGGCGCAGGCGGAAAAGAGCCGGGCGTCAAGCAGGGAGTAATCATCGAAAGAACTGTCCGACGCGGCCAGGACGTCCACGCTGGCCTGGGCGACGCCTGTGGCGTTGTAGCCGCCGATGGCGAAGAGGCTGCCCCCGGCATCGCGCACAAGCCAGTGCCCGGCGCGCGGCGTAATCATGCTCGGCCCGGGTGGGATCACGGAGGCGACGGCGTCTTCGGCTGTCCGGCAGAGCGCGGCAAGGGCCGCAACGCAGGAAAGGACAAGAAGGAGTGCGGTCAATCGCTTGAACATAGCTACCTCCTTGATCTATTTCGAAAAATTTACACATCGTACGCATAGCACAGGCAGCGCAACAAGGCAAAATTAATTTGCAGGCACAACACATATCCTGCAGTCATCTGCAAAAAATCCGTGCGGTGCAGAAAAGATTCAGGGAGACTTGTTGGATGTATGCCGTAAATACTTCTAAAATTCTGATCATTTCATGTAGGTGACAAGAAAAAAACAGACCGTTTGGATCCTAACCTTGATTCGTTATTCCGGCTGCGGCTTCCTCAGCCGCCTTGCCGACTGTCCCTTCCCCCATGGCCTGGCCATCCCATGGATAAACCATCCCATGGGCAGTCCATCCACAGGCGGCGCCACGAGAGGCTGGCGGTCCTGTCGCGTCCGCCTGAGGCCCGCCGGGTTTTGCAAGCGGGACCAAGACGCCTAAACGCACAAATCCCGCTCAGGGAGAGCGGGATTTCGTATGGTCGCTGCAGCAGCATATGGATAATGGCCTGTGGCCGCCGATCATGCCGGGCGGCGCAGGTTCGCCCCACGGCCTGAATTCGCGCCTTCGGGCGGCATCCCGACAAACCACGGGGTGCCCCGCATCACTCCAGCAAAAGCAACAGACCGGGCGGGTATCCGGTCCCGCTGCCGGTGTGAATCGAGGCGTAGGCCCTGTCGGCCATGATGACGCCAAAGCCGAGATAATCTGTCCATGAGGGCGGCGAGGGCAGGGCCGTGGTGGTGAGGGCGTTGAACATCCCCGTATAGGTGATGCTCGGCTTGGCGGAGACGAGCAGCCCGGCGATGGCTGCGGCGTGGGGGGCGGCGGCGGAGGTGCCGCAGAAGCTGGTATGCCCGGGCCAGGAGGTGGCCACGCAGTCGGCGGCGGTGATGTCGGGCTTCTGCCGCACCTGGCCGCCGCTGGACAGGAAGTTCCCGGGGGTGATGGCCGACCCGTCCGGGTTGTAGAAAATGCGGCGCGGGCCGTCGCTGGAAACCGTCTCCACGGCCTCGGCGCCCGTAAACGCGGTGGTGCGCCCGGAGGCGGAGACGGCGGCCACGCCGAAGGCCTTCTCGACGGTGGCATGGCCCTTGGTGGCGCCGTTGGTGCTGTAGGTGAGAGCCCCGCGGCTGGCGTTTAGATGCAGAAATCTCGCTTCCCCTTGCCTTTTACGGATGGCGATCTTGTATCCGTTAAGGTTATCGGTGGTGTGGACCTCTTCATACGGGTCCTGCGTACCGCTTTGTGTGTTTAACGACACTTTATAGAGTGATCCATTGCTATTATAAACATACAGATCGTAATCGTTCGCCGAGGCGCCCAGCGGATCAGACCACTGCAAAGTAACCACGCTGGCGCCAGATATTATAGTATTTTTTATGTCTGTACCACTAAAAACATGCCAGTTATACCCATTAGCGTCGATGAATTCGTTATAATCTCCCTCGTATGTTCCTGAAGTATTTGAGTGAGTATTGCCATTGTTGGCCGCTGATGAAAAATAGAAGACTCCGGCATCCGCCACCGTCGTCACAGCCTGGGAGACGATGTCATCCTGAAAGGGGGATTCGGCATAATAGATGACATCATCCACGATAACCTTGCATCCGGCGTCCTTGAGGGCGATGATGTTGTTGGCGAGACTGGCCATGCCGCCCAAGGCGGTGGCGAAGTACAGCGAAGCGTCGGGGGCCAGGTCGTAGACGATCTCGAGCATCGCCGTCCCCTCCCCGGTGTTGCCCGAAGCGTCCTGCAACACGGTCACGGTGGCCGGCAGGTCGCCCGTGGCCTGGAGAGTGGCCAGATAGTCCACGGAGTCGGAAATGACGCCGACCTTGACGCCCGCTCCCGAGTAACCGGCCGTCCTGACGCTGGGCGCGCTGTGGGCGACGTCGCCTTCCGAGGTGGTGGCCTTGTGCAGGATGTACTCCTGGGCATTGTCGATGAAACGCACGCCGGACTGGGCGGCGATGGTCTCCACCGCCGTTATCGGAATCTGGGCCCGGATGGCGTTATATTGCGGAAAGGAGTTGATGATGGTCCCACCCTGGGCCTTGATGAAGTCCAGCAGGTCGTCCGTGACCTCGGCTTTGATGTCCACCAAGATCGTATTTGATTCTGATAGTTTTACGTTGCTTTCAAGCATCGGGAGATCCGATTGCCTATCTTTAAGGACGACGCTATGCAGTGTGTGGACAATATCGAAATTTATTTTTTTCTGCACCGGCGTCAGATTTTTCTTTTCCTCATCCACAATTGCTACTTGCTGTTTGAAATTTTCCATGGCGGCGGCTGAAAGGCCGAATTCCGACAATGACGTGTCCTGCGCGGCTGCGGCAGCGGATTCGTCAGCCTGCTTTGGCGTAACGCTTGCCAGCGACACGCTATTTGACATGAGAAACAGGATGAATGCAAAAAAAATGCACATCCTGAAGCTAATACCGTTCCACACGAACATAGCGTCTCTCCATCAATGTTATGTACGTCATTGTGGTGATACGCGAATTTCGCAATCACTGCGTATCCGCCATCTTCACCATTCAATCAACATATTGTTCCACAAGAAATTAGACATTACCGTGGCCTGGATGTATATTGCTGGCATGCCGCATCCCCATGATTTTCCATTGGGAATAGGCAGTTCCGCTTGGTTTGGCCGTTTTACGGTGCTGGCGCAGCGCACGTCGCTCCAGCGACGCCGTTCTCGAGAGCGTTACGCGCGGGATTGATGTCGCGTCCAGGCCTCTATAATTCGCTACATACCCCACAGAATACCCGCCCGTCTATACTGGAATGGCGCCAACGTAACGGCGTCTCCAACCGGCCAAAATGACTTTGAATGTGAATTCGTCGCCAATCCATCCTGTTTTGAGGGAGCAGCCCGGGAGAGCCGCGTCATGCGGCGGCTTCGGAGGTTGAGGCCACGGCTGATATGCGCCGCACGCAACGAATCGCCGTGAAGCACTGTTTGCGCGCCTGTCTATACGACGTCTCGCCCACACCCAGGCTTGTCCCGGAGACCACCCTCCCCCCGCCGCAAGGAAACCCTTGCACCCTATGAGGCACATCCTGAAAGCCCGCCTGCCCCCTCCACTGCGAGGCTATACAGCCCGACCGACGGGAACAGCTCTCCTTGGGGGTGAAACCATAGTGTTCCTTGCAGATACTCCGAAACCTTCCATCCTGTTACGCCAGAAATACTATAAAACGGACGCCGTTCACGACGGAAGCAACCAATTCCGTCATTCCCGGACTTCTGCGGCAGACGGCCTTTGACGGTCGTCGGGTCCTGGATGTATACTGAGAAGGCCGCATGGACTCGAAGTCGTCATGAGCAGCAACCGGACCATAGCTTGCTTCGTAGCTAAACTGTCCAACCACACGTGACCACTTCAGCATTTCCCAGAGAGAGACATCAGGAATCGCGGCACGCGGAGGATGGTATGAGATGCCAGATATGCGATGGTGATACGACCGAGATGATGGGATACGGGAAGCTGTTTCATCGGTGCAGCTCATGCGGCTATGTCTTTACCATGAATTACGATGAAACCGTACTGAGTCGGGGCATGGGCATGGAAGGCTCCTGGTCTGGACCTGGCGGCGGTGGGTACAGGGAATATTGCATCGTCAAGATATTGCAGCAGCTTTTTGGACTGGAAAAATTTTTGCTTTTTGGGACGGGAAATACGGGTACGCTATCGAGGCTGCTGTCGGAAGGAGTCGATGTTATAGGCTCCGACATCTCCCAGGATGTGGTGGACTTCAAAAAGGCCGCTCATGGCCGGGAGCGGTTCTACCGGCCGGACGCCTTGCCTGCGGATGCGCGGTTTGACGGGATCATCGCCGTCGAAGTGATTGAGCATTTTTCTAAGCCGATGGAGTCGTTTAAAATTTTATTCGAGCATCTCGCCCCGTCGGGCGTCATCGCCGGAACGACGGACTTCTATCCGGGCGGGCCTGTAGAAGACGAGATCTCGCCCGGGTATATGTCGCCCAAGGGGCATGTCGCCTATTGGAGCCTGTCGAGCCTGGCGAGAATTGTCGCGACCTACGGCAAAGGCGTAACCGCGTTTGAGATGGTCCGGCCGGGGTCGATCATTCCTGATGAACAGTTTGGAAAGCTATGGTCGAACAAAAGGGTCTTTTTCATCCACGACCGGGAAGAGCAACAGCGGATTTTCTGTGATTTATACAATGACTCTGACGTGCTGGACATCAATATGCCCTAATCGTAGTCGTCTTGTGACAGCAGGTCTGTGTTTTTATATATAATGCAAGCTCCATTAGTCGTCGCAACATTCGCGGGCAGGAATGGCCCGGGTGCGGCGCTGGGAATTGCCCGTAAGCTCGGACACCCGTCAGGCGACAGAAATAATCGTGAGGGCGGGCCGAGATGCGCCGAATCACCCCGTAGTCGGCCCTCTGACTCCCTATCCCCTGGGATTTTCTGGAAGGCAAACGGAAACGCAGGATTATCCCCCTGGTTTATCCTGAACCATTACCCGGCCCTCCTGCGACACAGCGTTTCCAACAATTTCGTGTTCAAGAAAGCCCGCCCCCCCCTCATTGATTGTTCCTCTGAACTGTGTATGAGTATCATGTAGACAGCAAAACTCATACATAATGCACACGTTTTGCGATCATGCCATAGGAAACGTTTGCCGCACAGCTTTGTTTTTTGATATCGTCAGGCCTGCTTCAGGGGGTTTTATGTGCAATTTATATGCGTACGCGAAATATATGCGGCTATGCATCTTGACCCTGACCATATGCTGTATGGCCGTCCCGGGCGCCTCTGCGGCCGTCGTTACTTTCAGCTATGACGCCGCCGGTCGTCTCACCAAGGCGACCCATGGCGACGGCCAATCATTCGCCTACAGCTACGACGGCGCCGGCAACGTGATCTCCCTCGCCATTGTCGGCAGCATTATGCCCTCGACCGTGACCATCGTCGCATCGGCCGGCATGGGCGGCTCGATTCAGCCCGCAGGCGCGGTCTCGATCAACTTCGGGACCAACTGTTCGTTCACCATCACGCCTATGCAGCAATACAACATCTCTTACCTGATCATCGATGGCCTGACGGTCTCTCCGGCCACCTCCTACGCCTTCACCGCAGTCACGGCCGACCATGCCATCCAGGCCGCGTTCGTCGGCAAATTCCAGGATTTCGACAACGATGGCCTGCTAGACACCTGGGAGTATCAGTATTTCTCCCAAATCAACCTGACCAACGGCTCAGGCGACGCCGACGGGGACGGACTCAGCGACCGGGCCGAATACGCCTATGGCCTCAATCCCAAGAGCAGAGACAGCGACGCGGACGGCATGCCGGACAAGTGGGAGATCGACCACGGCCTCGACGCCGCTACGGCCGACGGCGACGACGACGCCGACGGCGACGGCTGGTCGAACTTCCTTGAATACCGGGCTGGCACCGACCCCATGAATGTCCTGTCGCATCCGTCCGCGGGCGGCTCCAAATCGTTTATGAACTTGCTGCTGCTCGACGCGGGGGAGGTGACGCCTTGAAGAGTCATCATATGCACCAGAAAAAATCTCATCGCACGCTGCCAAGGACCGTACAAATATTTCTATTATTCGTCATGGCGACGCTGCCCTGGGATCTCCCGCTGCACGCGGCCGACGTTACATACAATAGTACGTCTTTCTCATACTCTGTCGTTGAAATGGGGACAATTACCAATCAATACAATAGTTTCGAGCCAGGTTTCTATCCCCAGACGTACTCGAGGCATGACGGCGTAAACGAGGAGACCGGCCAAGTCGCCCCAATGACAGGCTGGGCTACCTATGCAGTCACTTTACATTCCACCGACGGTGTTCTTGTCTATTACGATGCCGAAGGAACTCCGGAATACAAGTCAGGACTGAGGATTAACGTAAACTCCAACAACTGGAGCGAGGATCTTCAATCCATGGTCAGCACCTATTACGGCGGAGGGGATATCATAGCCGGTCAGAGCTTTTCCGTAACTGCACCCTACTCTTTATCCTTCGGGCATGAATTTTTCGGATATTTTTATTTCATGCACAGTCTTGATGGCAACAACTTCGGTTCTTACCTCGGCGTGAATTGCAACCTCGACAGCGACTACTGGTCTTATGCAGAAGTCAACAGCGATATGGCCGGCGGCCCCGACGACAACGAGGATACGGCTTTTGACAAGGGCGGGCAGGGGTCCTGCGCATCACAGGGACTGCCGACCTATGCGGTCAACACCGCATTTATGACCCTGGTGGCCGAGGATACCGACTTCGCCTACCAGAGCTTCGGACAGCGCGTGGCCACGACCCGGACCTGGAACATGCCCCCGACCTCGGGCGGCATGTTCGGCAACGGCTGGAGCTTCGCCTACGCCTCGACCCTGCATGCCACGGATTATACCGCTGGCACGGCCACCGTGACCTTGGGCAACGGCCAAACCCTCCTCTACAACGTCACCGGCACGCAAGGCCATGGCACGGGCACGGTCACCGTGAGCTACGCCTGCCCGAGCAAGGGGCGGCGACCGGTTTTGACCGGATACGTAAGCGAGAACCCCGTGGCGGCCTCCTATGTCCTGTACGATAAAGGGCGGCGTCTGTCCTCACGGTACGAGTTCGCCCGCCAGGACGTGGTCCATGGCGGCAACATCTACAGGCTCGTCTCCGTCACAGATGACAACGGCAACGCCCTGGCCGTGGGCTACGACGAATCGGGGCGCCTAGTCAGCCTGACCGACGCATCGGGCCGGGCCACGACCTTCACCTACACCGTCGAAGGCCGCGTCGCGACCATGCTGACATTCGCCGGGACCTCGGCCGCGTATACTTACGATGCGGCGGGAAATCTCAAGACGGCCACCGACCTTGACGGCAACGTCTCAACATTCGCCTATGACGCTGAGACGTATCTGACGGCCATGACCACCGCAGGAAAGTCCACGTCCTTTGCCTACGCCGCCGTCGCCCATCGCAAGCGGTTATCCAGGGTCACCGATCCCTTGGGCAAGGTCCGGACCTACGACCTTGTTTCCGGGGAAACGCGGATCACAGACCCTGGCGGCGAGGTGCGGGCCTTCGCCAGCACACGCGGCCGGACGAACATGATCAAAAACCCGCTGGGCCAGACCACCTCGGTCTCCTACAATGATTCCGGACTTCCCACGCGCGTCACCTCACCGGACGGGGCGACGGAACATTTCGAATATGACGGGTCCGGCAACCTGGTACGGTACGAGGATGCGGAGCATGCGGTCTCGACCATGACCTATAACGCGGCCGGGGACATGCTCACCCTGACCGACCCCTTGGGCAACGTCTGGACCCGGCTCTACGACGACAAACGGAATCTGACCCGCTTGACCACGCCGCTTGGCCGCCAGACCGCGCTGGCCTATGACGCCAAGGGGCAGTTGACGACCCTGACCGCACCGGGCGGAGCGGTGACCACTTTTGCATACGACGCTCGTGGCGATTTGACCCGGATCGGACAGCCGACCGGCGAGGATCTGGTCTTCGCCTACGATGCGCACGGCCTGGAGATGGTTTCGAGCACCGACGGCCGCGGGGGGGCCACGACGTTCGACTACGACGCCAACCGACGCCAGACCAGGATGACCCTGCCGGGCGGCGGCCATTACGATTACGCCTACGACTGCTGCGCGCTCTCTTCCCTGACCGACCCCGGCGGCGCGGTCATGACGCTGGAACGCGATGCGCTCTTGCGCATCACGCGGATCGTCGATCCGGCGGCCAGGGCCACAGCCCTGGCCTATGACGTAGACGGCCAGTTGGCCAGCCGGACCGACCCCATGAGTCGGACCACCCGCTTTGCCTCCGATGAAGCCGGACGGATCACCAGGGTCACCTCGCCTCTGGGAGGCCACGTGGACTACGGCCGTGACGACAGGGGCTTGGTCGCGTCCCTTACCGACCAGCGCGGCAAGACCACAACCATATCCTATGACAACCGCGGACTTTTATCCTCCCAGACCGATCCATCGAACCAGCAGGCCTTCAGCCTGACCCGTGACGGGCTGGGGCGGGTGACCGCCCGGACCAACGCCCGAGGCGGGCACGTGGGCTACGCCCACGACGCCGACGGGAGGATTTCGACCAAGACGCATGACGGAACAACCGTGGCCGACTATGTCTGGGACACCCCCGGCTTCCTGGCCTCGACCACGGACCCCTCCGGGAACTCGGGCGCGCTCGAATTTACCCGCGACGCCATGGGCCGGGCGACCACCGTCACCTATCCCGACGGCCTGACCCTGAACCTGACATACGACGCGGTCGGCAATGTGGCCACAATGACCTATCCCGGCGGGATGGTCGTGACCTATGTCTATGACGCCCTGAACCGCCCGACACGGGTCTCTTTTGACGGAAAAATCATTGATATGGCCTACGACGCATCCGGACGCCTGACCACCGAAACAAGATCAACCGGCGTGACGAGCTCCTACGCCTTTGACTCCGCCGGACGCCTGGCGCGGATACGGCACTTCACGGCCGCCTCGACCATCGTGGATCTGACCCAGACCCGCGACGCAGCCGGACAGATCACTGCCGAATCGGGGACGCTGCCGGTGGGACCGACCCTGACGACGAAGCAGGTCACGGGCAGCTACGACGATGCGGACAATCTCGTCACCTTCGGCTCAGACACCTTCACCTCGGATCAAGACGGCAACGTGACCGCCGTGTCCGGTTCGCGGTCCATGGCCCTGGCCTATGACAACGAAAACAGGATGACCTCCCTGTCCTCGGCGGGCGCCGTCACGACGTATCTGTATAACGGCCTGGGCGACCGGGTGCGTTCCACGAAAACCGGCGGCGCCACGCGCAATTTCCGCCACGACCCCTTCGGCCGGCTGGCCTTTGAAACCAACGCATCGGGCACGGTCACGTCCCTGTATATCTGGGTCGGAGCGCGCATCGCCGCCTACGGCACGACCTCGGAAGGCTTCGTCTGGCCGCTTTACGACCGGGTAGGAAGCACCTTGGCCCTGACCGACGGAACCGGCGCGACCATTGGGGCCTATGCCTACGCGCCCTATGGCGCGCGGGCAGGCAAGACAGGCACGGCCGCCTCGTTTTTCACCTATGTCGGGGCCTTCGGGGTCATGGATGAGGGCGGCGGCGTCTACTTCATGAAAAACCGCTATTATGACGCGACGACCGGCCGTTTTCTGCAGCGCGACCCCGTCGGCTTTCTTGGCGGGGACAACCTGTATCGCTACCTGCGCAACAATCCGGTCAGCCGGATCGATCCCATGGGGTTCACGGACTTCGAGATGGACCATTCCGGCTGGTACGACGTCAATACTGCCGAGGGCACATACGATCTGGCCACCGGCCGTGCGCCGCACATGGCCGAGCCCGCCTCGGACGCCGAAATCCTGATCGCCGGTGCCGTCATCGCCACGACCGTGACGGCCATGGTCGCCTTGCCTATACTCTGCGCGGCGCCGGCTGCCGGCGGGGCGATCACTGCCGGGGGAGCCATATCAAGCGAGGCGGCCATCGCCGATTCCATCGTCAACAGCGCCGGCGTGGTGGAGACGCTTGTCCAGCAAGCCATGCGGGGAGCAAACTATCGCCAATATCTCGTACAACTGAGCAGGCAGGGCAAAGAAGGGGAGGTCATGCTCCAGGCCATCTCACGGTATGCGGGAAAGCTCTTGCCAATGGCCACCGGAAAAGAAAAAAACATAATCCACACCATCTTTGACACCGCCCAAAAAGGCTGGATGCTCAAGAAATTTTAACCATAGGCAGCCTCTTCCGGGCCAGCCGCCCCGGACCCTACCCTTTCCACCGGGGCTGCCGCCCCGGACCCCGCCCGGGGGGAATCATTCCCCCCGGCCCCCCCGCTACCGTGGCGTCGCCCTTGACGCTACGCGTCGGCGGCGACGCCACGGAAACACGACTCCCAGGATGAACCGCCTTCCCACGGCCAGCCAAGGGTCATTTCTTTAGTGCACCAAGAATTCCGGGTTATTGGCAGGTATTTGCACAAAACACGCCACCTGCACTATTACTTTGCACATACTATCCGATAGAACAAGCAAGGTTCATGCGCCGCATAAAGGCATGGGCAAGGCCGAAGAACTCCGACGACAAAGGATCGACCTATGTCCTTGGTTATCAATCACAACCTGATGGCCCAAAACGCCACCCGCAACCTGAGCACCGCCTACGGCGCCCTGGCCACCTCCACCCGCCGCCTGTCCTCGGGCCTGCGCATCACCACCGCCGCCGACGACGCCGCAGGCCTGGCCGTGCGCGAACTCATGCGCGCCGACATCGCGGCCCTCAACCAGGGCGTGCGCAACGCCAACGACGCCATCTCGCTCATCCAGACCGCCGACGGCGCCCTCGGCGTCATTGACGAAAAGCTCATCCGCATGAAGGAGCTGGCCGAACAGGCCGCCACCGGCACCTATACCTCCGACCAGCGCATCATCATCGATTCCGAATACCAGGCCATGGCCTCGGAAATCACCCGCATCGCCAACGCCACGGATTTCAACGGCATCTACCTCTTAAACGGCAACCTGTCGGCCAGCACCCATGACGGCTCGGCCATGAATCCCACCGGCAAGCTCAAGGTCCACTTCGGGACCGCCAACGACTGCGCCGAGGATTACTATTACATCCAGATAGGGACGTGCACTGCTAGCGCGTTGGGGTTCGGCGGAAGCAGTCCAATATCAATTTCTGCTTATGCAAGCTCTCACAATCTAGTATTAGGCGCCACAACAACGCTGCAATCTGTATTTCAAAGTTATGGTGATCCTGACGCAGCAACTCGAAATCAGTTTTCCCTGTCAACCACAGCATACATATACACAGTAAGCGGTCAAACTACCCCAGTATACGCATTTGCTGACGATATATCAGGGAACACACACGCCTTGCGATTCGACGCCAGCAGCGGCACATGGAGCTATACCAGTGATACAAACCTAGGCCAACCTGGAAGCGCCTCCTCCATCTCCACCCAGCAACTGGCCCAGCAGGCGCTGATCACCGTCAAAAACGCCATCATCTCCAAGGACAAGATTCGCGCCAACCTCGGCGCGCTGCAAAACCGCCTGGAGAACACCATTTCCAACCTGGAGATACAGGCCGAGAACCTCCAGGCAGCCGAGTCGCAGATATCCGACGTGGACGTGGCGACCGAGATGACCGAGTTCGTGCGCCAGCAAATCCTCACCCAGGCCGCCGTGGCCATGCTCTCCCAGGCCAACTCGCTGCCGCGCATGGCCCTGCAGCTCATGGGATAATCCGGGCCTGCCGCCCCGAACCCTACCCTTTCCACCGGGGCTGCCGCCCCGGACCCCGCCCGGGGGGAATCATTCCCCCCGGACCCCCCGCCACCGTGGCGTCGCCCTTGACGCTTCGCGTCGGCGGCGACGCCACGGAAACACGACTCCCAGGATGAACCGCCTTCCCACGGCCAACCGGGGGTCATTCCATTTTTGCATGAATGATTCATGGGTATTAAGACATAAATGCACAAAATATCCCGCAAGCCCTATTATAGGCTGCACAATATCCGATAAGATCAGCAAGGTTCATGCACCGCATAAAGGCATGGGAAAGGCCGAAGAACTCCGACGACAAAGGATCGACCTATGTCCCTCGTCATCAATCACAACCTGATGGCCCAAAACGCCACCCGCAACCTGAGCACCGCCTACGGCGCCCTGGCCACCTCCACCCGTCGCCTGTCCTCGGGACTGCGCATCTCCACCGCCGCCGACGACGCCGCCGGTCTGGCCGTGCGGGAACTCATGCGGGCGGACATTGCTGCCTTGAACCAGGGCGTGCGCAACGCCAACGACGCCATCTCGCTCATCCAGACCGCCGACGGCGCCCTCGGCGTCATCGACGAAAAGCTCATCCGCATGAAGGAGCTGGCCGAACAGGCCGCCACCGGCACCTACACATCCGACCAGCGCATCATCATCGACTCCGAATACCAGGCCATGGCCTCGGAAATCACCCGCATCGCCAACGCCACGGATTTCAACGGCATCTATCTCTTAAACGGCAACCTGTCCGGCAGCACACACGACGGCTCGGCCATGGCATCCACAGGCAAGCTCAAGGTCCACTTTGGCACCGCCAATGACTCCGCCGAAGACTACTATTACATCCAGATCGGATGTTGCACGGCGAGTGCCTTAGGATTCCATGGGAGTAATTCGATTACGAAGGCAGACTATATAGCTAATAATAATTTAGTATTCTTAAGCAATGATGTTCTTGCAATGTGTACTGCTTTTACTACTTCTCCGGCAAGTGTCCAAAGCCAATTTGATTCGTCACAGTATTCGGATATGTATACGGATCCAAACTCCAGCTATGTATATCTATTTGCTACAGACAATTCTGGTGATACGCATGTTATCAAAGGATACAATAGTGGCACGTATGGTTATGTCAGCGACACAAACCTCAACGAGGGGGCCTCTTCCTCCATCTCCACTCAGGCCCTGGCCCAGCAGGCGCTGATCACCGTCAAAAACGCCATCATCTCCAAGGACAAGATTCGCGCCAACCTCGGCGCGCTGCAAAACCGCCTGGAAAACACCATCACCAACCTGGAGATACAGGCCGAGAACCTCCAGGCCGCCGAATCGCAGATTTCCGACGTGGATGTGGCCACCGAGATGACCGAGTTCGTGCGCCAGCAAATCCTTACCCAGGCCGCCGTGGCCATGCTCTCCCAGGCCAACTCGCTGCCGCGCATGGCCTTGCAGCTTATGGGCTAGACCCTAAGCCCCAGATTCCCCTCACGAAAACGCGCTCATCCCCAAAACGGGACATTTCCAGTCGGCCCATTTGGATAATCCAAGAAGGTTGGCTGCCCTACCCCACCGTTTTGCCCATGATCTTCTAGGAACGCCTGATTGATCCCCTGAGCTTCAGCCAAAAGCAGCTCACGTTTTTTCCGAAAGCTCCCAGGAGCTGGCACGTCAGCATGCTCTTTACGGATGTTTCGAATCCGAGAAAATTTGAGAGACAGGGAACCGAGGAGAGACGGAGGAAGGCTGGGACGGCGGCAGGGAAAAGACCGGATCAGGAAACCAATCGGCCCCGGTAAATACCCGTGCCGTGATGCTCACGCGGCCAGTTCCAGCGGTTTCTTCCTGTAGCAGAGTCCGTCACGCCGACACCGATGTCCAGTTCAAGGGAATGGTCTCCACTGATGGGTTTTGACCTCCCTTTTTTGGCTGGGCGTTGAAGTGCAAGGCTGGCACGATGTATGGACGAGTAAAGGGATAAATGGCCCAGCAGGGTTGACGGCATCAAGATCAATCGTATTTTGTAGCATTAACTTCACCGGAGGAATTATGAAAAATTATGCAGTCCTTGTTCTCGTTTGCGCGTTTTCACTTACAAGCTTGGCCATTGCTGGCGGAAACTACGATGGCCACCTCGGCGATATTGACAAAGACGGCAACAAGATCGTTGTAAAAGAAGAATTTGTTGAATTTTTCAAAGCGAACGGCGATCCGGCAGAAGTATTTGTTATCATTGACGTCGATAAATCTGGCGGCATAGACCACGATGAATGGCACGCTTTCAAGAAGGCTCACGGCTATGGTCACAAGGATGATCAGCATTCCACTGAAAAGAAATAGTTAGGGCCTTGAATATATAGGCCGAGCGGGTGAGGCGGACTGGATTGGCCCAGAAAACCAACGGAGCCGGGTAAATTCCCAGTTCCAGCGCTTTACTCGGCCTATTTATGCGAAATCTCCTGCATAATGCTCGGATAAAACCGCAGACGGCAGAGAACGGGGCGGTGGTTCTCACCTGGACCGGATTTTCTGCGGCGGATGCATATATCCAAGGGGAGGGCGCCTCTCGAAAATCATACCGGAAAGACGCAAACGCACCCATCCCCAAAACGGACCATTTTTGGGCTTGCCATTTGCAACATTCATTGGGGAATGGATGGGGAACCGGGCGGAAAATCAAAAGGGCCTAGGATTTTAACATCCCAAGCCCTTGAACTTTCTGGAGCCAGCATGGAGACTCGAACTCCAGACCTGCTGATTACGAATCAGCTGCTCTACCAACTGAGCTATGCTGGCCCTCGGCGCAGTCGCGCGGTTCTGCGTAGTCGCGCAGTCGCGCGGTTCTGCGTAGTCGCGCAGTCGCGCGGTTCTGCGTAGTCGCGCAGTCGCGCGGTTCTGCGTAGTCGCGCAGTCGCGCGGTTCTGCGTAGTCGCGCGGTTCTACGCGGTTGCGCGGCCCGTCTTCATATACGTCCTCCCCGTCCTTCGTCAAGTAAGGGGCGCAGCACCGCCGCCGGACCGGCATCCAGGCCAAGGACAGACGGCCATCCCCGCCCTCCGCCCAGCCAAGCCGCATTCCCGGCCCCGATGCCTCCCGCTTTCCCTCGTGGACAACCCCCCGGGTCTCCTGCTACTTCCTCGGCAAGAAGCAAAGGAGCGCGCCCATGCCCGGAACCAAGGTGCTAATCGTCGAAGACAGCCGGGTCCAGGCCCGGATCATGAGCGATCACATCCGCGCCGTGACCCCCTACGAGACCCTGGTCACCGCCTCACTGGCCGAGACCGCCCAGGTCATGGAGGAACACCGCGACGACATCTTCGTCGCCGTCCTGGATTTGAACCTCCCCGACGACACCGGCGGCGAGATCGTGGCCCTGGCCAACCGCTACGCCGTGCCCGCCGTGGTCATGACCTCCTCGTTTAGCGAGGAGATGCGCAAACGCCTGCTGGAACAAAACGTGGTGGACTATTTCCTCAAATCCATGCCCGAAGTGACCAACATGGAGAACCTGATCGAACGCCTGCACAAAAACCTCTCGGTCACCGTGCTCGTGGCCGACGACTCCAAGCTCGCACGGCGCCAGATGGCCACCCTGCTGGGGAACCAGAACTACCGGGTGCTGGAGGCCGAGGACGGGCAGGCCGCCCTGGACATCCTGCACGAGGCCCCGGACGTGCGCCTGCTCATCACCGACTACAACATGCCCCGCATGGACGGCTTCGAGCTCATCACCGAGATCAGAAAGACCCATCCCAGGCACAAGCTGTCCATCATCGGCGTCTCGGCCCAAAGCGGCGAGCAGACCGCCCGGTTCCTCAAATACGGGGCCAGCGACTTTCTGACCAAGCCCCTGTGCATGGAGGAGTTCTACTGCCGGGTCAACCAGCAGATGGACATGCTGGACATCATACAGGATTACAAGGCGTTGTGCGAAAAAGCAGCGTCCTAGGCAGACGTCGGCCGCATCCGGGAAAGCGCTTTCTCCTGGCCGCCGTCCTGGCGGTCCTGGTCCCGGTTGCGGCTTTTTTCATCCTCGACGCCGTCTTTCCCTTCCCGGAAAGCCGCCTGCATCCCCTGCCGTCCACCATGGTTCTGGACAAAAACGGCGCCCCCTTGCGCCTCTATCTGGCCCCGGACCATGCCTGGCGCTTTCCCGCAAGCCTGGACAGCACCTCGCCGGTCCTGCTCGCCACCCTGGTGGCCTCCGAGGACCGACATTTCCGCGCCCACCCGGGCATAAACCCCCTGTCGCTCGTGCGCGCCGCATTCGGCAACCTCCTGGCCGGGCGGGTGCAAAGCGGCGGCTCCACCATCACCATGCAGGTGGCCCGGCTGGTCGAACCCAAACCCCGCACCCTTTCCGCCAAGGGCATAGAGATGTTCCGGGCCTTGCAACTGGAGCTGCGCCACTCCAAGGACGATATCCTGACGGCGTACCTCAATCTGGCCCCCTTTGGCGGCAACATCGTGGGGGTTGGCGCGGCGGCCTACTTCTACTTCGGCAAACCGGCGGACCGCCTGTCCCTGGGCGAGGCCGCGCTTTTGACGGTCCTGCCCCGGGCCCCCGCCCGGCTGGACCCCGCCCGCGACGCGCCCGCCGCCACCCGGGGCCGGGACTTGGTCCTGGACCAGCTTGCGGCGCGCGGGGCCATCCCACCCGAGGCCGCGGCCGAGGCCAAGGCCGTGCCCGTCCCGGCCCATACCGTCACGCCGCCCTTTTTCGCCCCCCACTTCTGCGACCTGGCCAGATCCAGACGCCCGGGGCAGGGCCGGGTGGCCACCACCCTCGATCCCTTCGCCCAGAAGGCCGCCGAGGAAATCCTGGCGGGCCGCTCGGAACGCCTGCGCAGCCTGGGCATCGGTTCGGCCGCCGTGGTGATCCTCGACCGCACTACCCGCAACGTCCTGGCCATGGTCGGCTCGCCGCAGTTTTTCGACGCCCCCCGCAGCGGCCAGATCAATGGCGCGGTCATCCGCCGCTCCCCGGGCTCCGCCCTCAAGCCCTTTCTCTACGCCAAGGCCATAGACGCCGGGCTCATCGTCCCCCAGAGCCTTTTGCTGGACATCCCCACGGCCTTTTCCGGCTACACCCCCAAAAACTACGACGGCCTGTTCCGGGGCCGGGTCACGGCCGAAAAGGCGCTGATCACTTCGTTAAACGTCCCGGCCGTGCGCCTTATGGACACCCTCGGCGCCGAAACCTTCCATGCCCTGCTCCTGCGCGGCGGCCTGACCACCCTCAATAAGCCCGCCGCCCACTACGGCCTGTCCCTGGTCCTTGGCGGCGGCGAGGTGACGCTTCTGTCCCTGACGGGCCTCTACGCCACCCTGGCCGCCGGGGGCGAACACCTCGCCCCGCGCCTTTTTCCCGACTCCCCTGCCGCCGGGGTGCGGCTTTTTTCGCCTGAGGCCTGCTTCCTGACCACCGGCATCCTGTCCCAGGTGGAGCGCCCCGATCTGCCCGGCGGCTTCGAGCGGGCCTTGGGCGTCCCGGCCGTGGCCTGGAAGACCGGCACCTCCTACGGCCACCGCGACGCCTGGGCCTTCGGCTATTCCGCCGGGCACGTCATCGGGGTCTGGGTGGGCAACATGAACGCCACGCCGGTCAAGGGCATCTCCGGGGCGGCCCATGCCGGGCCCATCCTCTTCGAGCTGTTCCGGGCCGTGGAGACGGACGGTTCGCGGCTGCCCGACCCAGGCCCCCTGAATCTGGCCGAGACGGAGCTGTGCGCCGAGAGCCACGAGCTGCCCACCGCCCTGTGCGACCGGCGCATCACCGCCGCCATCATCCCCGGGGTCACCCGGCTTGTCCCCTGCCCGGTGCACAGGCAGATCCAGGCGGACGTGAAAACCGGGCTGCGTCTGGCCGGGTCCTGCCTGGAGCGCCATGCCTCGCGCCCCGAGGTGGTGACCGAGTACCCGGCCGAGCTGTGCGCCTGGTGGCGTTCGGCGGGCGTGGCCTTCACCTCCCCGCCGCCGCCCCATCCGGACTGCGCCGAGGTGTCCGGAGGCGAGCCGCCGCGCATCGTCTCCCCTAGCCCCCACGCCCCCTACGCCGTGCGCCAGGACGTTCCGGCCGCCTTCCAGCGGCTGGCGCTCACCGCCAACATCGCCGCCCCGGCCTCGCGGGTCTACTGGTATCAGGACGGCCTGTTGGTGGCCCAGGGCACGGCCTCGGAAAAGCTCTTCGTGGATCTCGAACCCGGCAGGCACCGGCTGGTGGCCATGGACGACCTGGGCCGCATGGACGCCGTCACCTACCGCGTGGACTGAAAAAAGGAGGACGCGCCATGAGCGTGATTGCGGAACTGTCGATCTTTCCCATGGACAAGGGCGACTCCCTGAGCCCCTATGTGGCCCGGGCCGTGGACGTGATCAAGGCCAGCGGCCTGCCCTACGTTTTCGGCCCCATGTCCACCAGCATCGAGGGTCCTGACTTCGCCTCCGTCATGGCCGTGGTCACGGCCTGCCACACGGCCCTTGAGGCCGACTGCGGCCGCATCCACGTGGCCCTGCGCCTGGACAGCCGCACCGGCCCCATGGGTCGGCTGGCCGGGAAGATGCAGTCGGTGCTGGCCAAGACCAAAACGGGCGGGCAATGAACCCCGCGCCCGTCCTCGGCCTGATCCTGCTCCTGGCAGGCTGGGCGTCGGCCCCGCACGCCATGGCGGCGGGCCTTGCCACCAAGCCCCTGGCCGACGTCGTGGCCGCCGTGGACGTGGGGCACAGCCACAAGCGGTCCGGGGCCACAAGCGCCCGGGGCGTGCCCGAATACCGCTTCAACCTGGAGCTGGCCCGCCTCGTGGTGGCCGAACTGCACAAGGCCGGGCTCCCCCGGGCCTTTCTCATCGACGAGGCCGGGACCGACATCCCCCCGGCCGGGCGCGCCGCCCTGGCCAACCGCAAAAAGGCCGACATCCTCATCTCCATCCACCACGATTCGGTGCAGCCCCATTACCTGTCCGTCTGGCCCTTCGAAGGCCGACAGCGGAAATACTGCGACCGCTTCGTCGGCTACAGCCTCTTCGTCTCGGCCAAAAACCCCGCATACGCCGCAAGCCGGTCCCTGGGCCAGGACATCGGCGACAGCCTGCGCCAGGCCGGGTTCGCCCCCACCCTGCACCACGCCGAACCCATCCCGGGCGAGGGCCGGGAACTCCTCGACGCCGAGCGCGGCCTGTACCGCTACGACGGGCTGGCCGTGCTCCACCAGGCGGACATGCCCGCCGTGCTGGTGGAGGGCGGGGTCATCGTCAACCGCGACGAGGAACTGGCCCTGGCCGATCCGCAACGCCGCAGCCGCATGGCCCAGGCCATCGCCCAGGCCATCGTCCAGGCCGCAGCCCGCTTCGCCGCCGCCCCACGGCCCTGAACCGCCCAGGAACACTCCTACACTTTTGTCTCAACCGACAATATCGTCGACAGACAGCACACCGCCCTATTTCTCAACCCGCATCCAATCCTGAATATTTTTCTTGGCATTCCCTTTGCTGTAAAGAAATCATCACACCGCACGGAGGTCGCCATGTTCATCGCCGTCACCCTGGCCGTCATCGTCCTGGCCGCCATCATCCTGGAAAACCTGCCCGGGGCCTCCCACGCCGTTTTCGACGCCGAACTGGGCCTGTGCCCCCGTGCGGCCCATGACGAGGCGTATGATTATCCGGGCGGACACGTCGTCTGCCTGGCGCGCCCCGCTGCGCCCAAATGCGCCCCACTGCGCCCCACTGCGGCAAGTTAGGGCTTTCCCGCCGACCACGTTTCCCTGCCGCCTCCACCAGCGCCCCGTCCCTGCCGTCCGGTCCCCTTTCCTCCGGGACCGGGCGGACGGGCGGCGGCAGGAGTCGTCCCCTATGCCCTGCCCGCCCCCTGCCTGCGCCAGGCCCCTTTGGCCACAGCAGTCCCTCCCAGGGGCGGCTGCACCGGGCGTCCGCAATGTCACCCAAAAGAAGAAACAGGTGACCCGCTTGCCCAATGCCCCGGGAAAAAGGTCTATTGTGCTTGTTCAAACCGAACCGGGGTCCGACGCCCCCCCAGGCCGCGCCGCACGATGCAGCGACCTTTTGAGACACGGCATGTTGCACTGGAATATCCCACGCCTTGACCACCCTCGCCCCGTCGACACGACCCTGCGCCGCCCTGATCCGGTCCGGGGCCGGGAACGGATGGCGGCGAGATGATCGAAGCCGCCGCCCTCACCCCCCTGATTTTGACCCTCAAGGTTGCCCTGCTGGCCACGCTGGCCGCCGTGTGCCTTGGCGTGGGGCTGGCCCAGATCATCGGCAAGTTCCGGTTCGCCGGGCGCGACTGGTTGGACGCCGTGTGCACGCTGCCCCTGGTCCTGCCGCCCACGGTGCTCGGCTACTACCTCATCGTGCTCATCGGACGGCGCGGCGTCTTCGGCCAATGGTTGGAAGAGACCTTCGGCGTCACGCTCATGTTCACCTGGGAAGGCGCGGTTTTGGCCGCCACGGTGGTGGCCTTCCCCCTGGTCTTCCGCTCGGCCCGCTCCGCCCTGGACGGCGTGGACCCGAACATCGAAAACGCCGCCCGCACGCTCGGGGCCTCAGAGACCCGCATCTTCTTCCAGGTCACGCTGCCCCTGGCCTTCCGGGGCATCCTGTCCGGCGGCATGCTGGCGTTCGCCCGGGCCATGGGCGAATTCGGGGCCACGCTCATGGTGGCCGGAAACATCCCAGGCAAGACCCAGACCCTGTCGCTGGCCGTCTACACCGCCGTGCAGGCCGGTAACGACTCCCTGGCCAACTTTCTGGTTCTCGTGGTCTCAACCGTCTGCGTCGTCATCCTGGTCATCGCCGGAAAACTGCTCAAACCCAAAGTCTGACCCAAAGGAGCCCCTATGAAACGTCTGTCCATGTCCATCTCCCTGGCCCTGGCCCTGACCCTGGCCCTGGCCTGCTCCGCGCTGGCCAAGGACCTCACCGTGTCCGCCGCCGCCAGCCTCACCGACGCCTTCACCGAATGCAAACCGCTCTTCGAAAAGGCCAACCCCGGCGTGACCCTGAGCTTCAACTTCGCCGCCTCAGGCCCGCTGCTCAAACAGATCGAACAGGGCGCGCCCGTGGATGTCTTCGCCTCCGCCGACCAGAAGACCATGGACGACGCGGCCGCCAAAAACCTCATCGACGCCGCCAGCCGCAAAAACATCGTCCAAAACGCCCTGGTGCTGGCCATCCCGGCCGACGGCAAAAAGGTCAAGAACCTGGCCTCGCTCACCGACGCCGCCGTGACCAAGATCGGCGTGGGCAACCCCGAGACCGTTCCGGTTGGCCGCTACACCAAGGGCGTGCTTGAGAAAACCGGCATGTGGGAAAAAATCTCCGCCAAGTGCATCCTGGCCGAGTCCGTGCGCCAGGTGCTGGACTACCTGACCCGGGGCGAGGTGGACGCCGGTTTCGTCTACGCCACCGACGCCAAACAGGGCGGCGACAAGGTCAAGGTCGTGGAGGAAATCGCCGTGGACAAACCCATCAGCTACCCGGCCGCCGTCCTGGCCGCCTCCAAAAACAAACCCGAAGCCGCCGCCTTCGTCGCCTTCCTGCTCTCGCCGGAAGGCAGCGCCGTGCTGACCAAATACGGCTTCAAGAAGCCGTAGGGAGAAGAGAAGAGAAGAGCCGGGAGAGGGCGCCGCCCTCTCCCGGACCCTCTCCCGCCAGGGGGATCATCCCCCTGGACCCCGGACTCCGGTCCCGGGTCCGGCCCGGCTGGCTTCGCCATCCGAACCGGACCCGGAACCGGAAGACCGAAGTTCCCCGGGAATCATCACCCTTGCCGGGACGTGGCCGGGGAGAACCGTTTCACGCGCAGTCCCCGCCCCCGGGTCGCCCGGCGCCTTGCGCCGGACGGCCCGGAGACGGGGGTCCGGGGGGAATGATTCCCCCCGGGCGGGGTCTGGGGCGGCAGCCCCAGGGAAGTCCAGGAGGCGCTATGCGCATCAGCATCGAGATAGAAAAGCGGCTCAATGGCAAACGGCGGTCGTTTGCGCTTTCGGCCGCGTTCGCCACGGACGCCGCCCGGGTGGTGCTTTTCGGCCCGTCCGGATCGGGCAAGTCGTTGACCTTACGGGCCGTAGCCGGTCTTTTGCGGCCGGACAGCGGGCGCATCAGCATCGACGGCCGGGTGTTGTTCGATTCCCGGGCCGGGGTCGACGTACCGGTCCGGCGGCGGCGGGTGGGATTCGTGTTTCAGGACTACGCGCTGTTTCCGCATCTGACGGTGCGCCAGAATGCGGCCTTCGGGGTTCGAGGGCTTTTTGGCGGTCCGACGCCCACGATGCGGCGGCGAGTGGACGAGATATTGGAGCTTTTCGGCTTGGAGAAACTGGCCGACGCCTTGCCCCGGGAGTTATCCGGCGGCCAGCGCCAGCGGGCGGCCCTAGCCCGGGCCGTGGCCCCGGGGCCGTCGGTGCTTCTTTTGGATGAACCGTTCTCGGCCCTTGATCTGCCGCTTCGGGCCAGACTGCGGGAGGAGGTCAAGGACCTGCTGGAGCGCCTTGGCATTCCGCTTATCCTGGTGACCCACGATCCGGACGAGGCGGTGCGTTTCGCCCATGTGGCCGTGCCCTACCGCAAGGGCGAAACCGGCGAAATAATCGACTTTTCCGCCATGCCCGGCCCTGGCGACGACTCCGGCCATGCCTCCTGGACGGGCGTCGCAGGCGCCGCCGAGCGGCTGGTCGCCAGCACCTTCGACGCGGCGGAGGCCTAGGCGGCTTGCAGCGCAGCACCCGCCTCATCCGTGCCCGCCATCCGAATGCGGCCTGGGCTTTTTTGTTTGCGCCCGCCTTGACAGCATACCGTTTTGGAATAATACTGCCCCATGCACGTGATCGCCAAGCCTGCGCTGATCGCCTTTTGGACGGCGCATCCGCCCGCCCGGGCGCCGCTTGAGGCGTGGTATCGAATCATGCGTCAGGGGCGTTTTTTGAATCTGGACGACCTGAAAAAGACCTTTGCCCGGGCCGACTACGTGCAGGGATTTACGGTGTTCGACATCGGCGGCAACAAATACCGACTGATTGCGGTCATCCACTACCAGCGGCAAAAGGCGTATATCCGGGCGGTCCTGACCCACAGGGAATACGACGCCGAGGCCTGGAAACGGGAGACAACATGAGCTACACAGGCCCCGTGCCCGATCCCGAGGCCATTTTGCAGGCCTGGACGCCGTTTCGCACGATCCTTGGCGTGGCCTCCGTGACCACGGACGACGACCATGCCCGGGCCTTGGCCCTCATCGAGACGTTGCTTGATGTCGTCCGGGACGACGAGAAGCATCCTCTGGCCGAGGTGCTCGACTACCTGTCGGAGCAGGTGCAGGCCTACGAATCGAAGCATATCCGCATCCCCGAGGCCGAGCCTGGCGAGGTGCTGCGATTTCTCATGGACCAGCATGGCTTGCGCCAGTCCGATCTGGCCGACTGCGCCCCGCAAAGCCGCATCTCCGACATTCTGGCCGGGAAGCGGGGGATCAGCAAGGATATCGCGAAACGGCTGGCCACGAGGTTTCACGTCAACGTAGGCTGCTTCCTTTGAGCGCGAAAGCGGCCTTTTTTCCACCGGCGTCAGCGGCGTCGCCGGGAGTGCGCGCCAACCATCCATGATCTCCGTGCTCATGCCGGCGCGAAACGCCGCCTTGACGCTGCCCGCGGCCCTTAAGAGCCTTTTGGCCCAGACCCGGCCTGATTTCGAGATCGTGCTGCTGGACGACGGTTCGGACGACGGCGGCGCGACCCGGGGCGTCATGCAGGCTGCGGCCGGGCGCGACGCCCGGGTGCGGCCGATTTATCTGCCGCATCGGGGCGTCGCCGCCACCCTGGCCCACGGGCTTGGCCTATGCCGGGGCGAGCTTGTGGCCCGCATGGACGCCGACGACACCTGCCGCGCCGACCGCCTGGAGAAACAGGCGGCCTTTCTGGCGGCCCGGCCGGACATCGGGCTTGCGGGCTGTCTGGCGACGTTTGGCGGCGACCCGGCCCGGGCGGCGGGCTACCGGCGCCATCTCGACTGGGCCAACAGCCTGACCACCCCCGGGGACATCGCCCGGGAGCGTTTCCGGGAATCCCCCCTGCCCCACCCCACGGTCATGTTCCGGATGGACGCCGTGCGACGGTTCGGCGGCTACGCCGACGGTCCGTTTCCCGAGGACTACGAGCTGTGGCTGCGCTGGCTGGAGGCCGGGGTGCGCATGGCCAAGGTTCCGCAGTACCTGCTGACCTGGAACGACCCGCCGGGGCGGCTGTCGCGTACGGACCCGCGCTACGACCCGGCCCGGTTCCACGAGATCAAGGCCGGATATCTGGCCCGGCATCTGGAGAAGACGAACCCCTTTCATCCGGTGATCCAGGTGCTCGGGGCCGGGCGCGTCACCCGCCGCCGGGCGGAGCTTTTGTGCGCGCACGGGGTGATCATCGAGTCGTGGTGGGACATCGACCCGCGCAAGGCGGGGAAGACGGTGGCAGGACGGCCCGTGCGGCATCGCGACGGGCTGCCGCCCGCCGGATCGTCGTTTCTGGTGTCGTATGTGGCCAGCCGGGGCGCGGCCGAGGAGATAGCGACGTTTGTCGCGGCGCGGGGGTACGCGTCGGGGCGGGACTACATCGCGGCGGCCTAGGGCCGCCTGTGCGGGGCTGCGTCTTAGCGCAGCACGTCGTTTTGGGCCAGATGCCGGGCGTAGAAGCACACGACGCCGAAAAGCGCGATGCCTCCGGCCTGATAGAGGAGGCCCGAGGGGTCGATGACCCGGGTCGGGTCATTTCTGAGGTAGAACACGGCCGAGGAGAAGAGATTGACGCCGAAGGCCAGAAACAGGGTGCGCACGGCGGCCTTTTTGAGTCGGAAAAGCAGAAATGCGCCCACCACGGTGATGGCCGACACCACGTAGCCGATCACCATGTCGAAGGTCGTGAACTTCGCCACATAGGCCTGTTGCTCGGGAGGCAGATCCACGGCGCCGCTGGTGATGAGGAACACGGACAGAGAGCTGTAGACGGAGCTTATGGTATAAAACAGGAAGATGATCCACACGGGCAGCGGTCGTCTGGGCCGGTCGGGCATGAAAAACCTCCTGTGGGGTGGCCGGACATGTCGCGGTCAACAAATACTGCGCCGCAGCATGCCGCAAAAGTCCAAAAAGCACAAAGAAAACCGCCGGGTGGACGGCCGGATGCGACGCGGCGCAAATCCCGCCGTCCCTGTCGCCGTATCTCGACATTCGGACGCAATCGACGTAATATTGTTCGGATTGCCTACGCTGGAGGACACATGGCGAAAATCCTCATCATCGACGACGACGAACAGATACGCCAGGTATGCAGACTGGTTTTCGAGGGCATGGGGCATGAGGTGGACGCGGCCCCGACCCTGACCAGGGGGATCGCCGCCGTGAAAAACGGCGACTTCGACGTGGTGTATCTCGACGTGGATCTGCCAGACGGCATCGGCCTTAACGCCGTGGCCTCCATCGCCGAGGGCGAGCGCGCCCCCGAGGTCATCATTTTCACCGGCGCCAGCTACCCCAACGGCGCGGAGCTGGCCATCCAGAACGGGGCCTGGGACTACATCGAAAAGCCCGCCACCGAAGACGTCATGACCCTGCCGCTGATCCGGGCCTTGCAGTACCGCAAGGAGAAATTCTCCCACCGCGCCCCGGCCGTGGCCCTAAAAAGGGACCGTATCATCGGGCAAAGCCCGAGCATCGCCAAGTGCCTGGACCTCATCGCCCAGGCGGCCAACAGCGAGGCCAACACGCTCATCACCGGCGAGACCGGCACCGGCAAGGAGCTTTTCGCCCGGGCCATCCACGAAAACAGCCCCCGGGTGGACGGCCCCTTCGTGGTGGTGGACTGCTCCATCCTCACCGAGACGCTGATTGAGAGCGTGCTTTTCGGCCACGCCAAGGGCGCCTTCACCGGGGCCGAGAAAAAAAGCGAGGGACTGATCCGTCAGGCCCACGGCGGCACGCTTTTCCTCGACGAGGTGGGCGAGTTGCCGTTCGCCATGCAGAAGGCCTTTTTGCGCGTGCTCCAGGAGCGGCGCTTTCGGCCGGTGGGGGCCAAGGAAGAGGAGTCGAGCGATTTCCGGCTGGTGGCCGCCACCAACAAGGACCTCGCGGCCATGGCCGCCGAGGGACGCTTTCGCAGCGACCTGCTTTTTCGGCTGCACACCATGCACATCGCCATCCCGCCCTTGCGGGAGCGCGACGAGGACATCCGCGAGCTGACCCTTTACTACACCCACTTTTTGTGCCGCAAATACAACGTGCCGCTCAAGGGCTTCTCGCCGGAGTTTTTTGATTTCATGCTGGAATACGACTGGCCGGGCAACGTGCGCGAACTGGTCAACACCGTGGAGAACATCGTGGTCCGGGCGCGCCTCGACCCCACGCTGTATCCCAAGCATCTGCCTTCCGAGGTGCGCATCCACGGCATGGGCGGCGGGGTCGGGGCCGCAGCCAGGAGAAACGGCGGGGAGAACGGCCAGACGCTTTTGATCTCACCCGGCGACGTCGGCGGCGAGGCCGAGGCGACTGCCCCGGGCGGGCAGGCGCCGGACGCCCAGATCGACATGCTCATTCCCTTCGACGACTACAAGCGGCAGACGGAGCACAACTATTTCCAGGCCGTCATGGCCAAGTGCAACGGCGACATCAGGCAGGCCTGCGATTTGTCGCAGCTTGGCAAGCAGAGCCTGTACCGCTACCTGCGCATCCACGGCATCTCCACCCGGTAACCCCACGGGCGGGGGCATCTCCGCCCGACAGCCCCACGGGCGGGCCTTGGCCTCAGTTGGTCCGGGTCAGGGCGTTGGCCCGATCTTCCAAGGCCCGGGCCGACAGCTCCGAGGCGGCCATGCGGCCATAGACGGTGTTCGGCATGGCGTCGCGCATCTGCTCAAGCGTCGTGCGCCACTTGTCCGTCTCCCCCATCTCCCGGTAGACAGCGGCCATACGCAGCCGGTTGGCGGCGTAGTCCGGTCCGTTTTCCGGCAGGGTCTTGCCGTAGCGTTCGGCGTAGTCCAGGGCCACCGGGTACTGCCCCAGGCTGCGGGCCGCGTCCACCAGCATGTTCAGGCAGTCCGCGATCTTTTCCGGATCAATCTTGTTCTCCGTCATAAGGTCCACGGCCTCCTGGGCGAACACCAGGGTCTTTTCGGCATCGTTTTTGGCCTTGGCCTCTTTGGCCTGATAATACATGGCGATGGCCCGGCGCGACGCGTCCAGGCTGAAGTCCGCCGCCAATCTGGCCCAGAGCGGACGGCTGCGAACCGTGTCGCCCAGGTGCTCCAGGGCCTGGGCTGCGGCGTATTCCAGGCGCTGGCGCTGATCCATGGTGAACTTCCAGCCATGCACCTTGTCGATCAGGCTTAAAATCTCCCGCCAGGCGTCCCCTTCCTGATAGATGTGCAGGGCCAGCATCAGGGCGTTGCCCCCGGGCTCGGTCTGCGTCGGCGTCACATACGGCAGGGCCAGCCGCAGGCTCTCCTGGGGATTGCCGGTGCGCAAAAAACTCAAGGCCGCCGCCAACTGCCCCTTGTCGGAGATGATGGAGCGGTTCTTGGCAAGCAGCGGATGCTCCCGCCACAGCTCGGCGATCTGGGCGTACTGCTGGTTGCGCAGCATGGGTTCGACCATGCTGTCGAAGGCGGCGGCCGCCACCTCCCCGGCCCGGGGGGCCAGGGGATTGTCGGGAAATTTCTTCTCGAAGGTCGTGGCCGACTCCAGGGCCTGGAGATAGCGGTCCTTGAAGAGCTGCCACATGGCCAGCTTGAGCTGGGCCAGGGGGGCCAGGGGACTTTTGGGGTGGTCGCGCACGATCTGGGTGTAGATGGCCTCGGGGCCGCCCTGCAGGGGCTTGTCGAAGGCCGAGAACATGTCGCTGATGCTCGGGTCGTCGTAGACCCCGCGCTCGGCCAGCCGCATCTTGGAGATGAGCCCGCCCTCGGCGTCCGGGAACCGGGCCACGGCCAGCTCGTAGAATTCCGTGGACTCCCGCTCCCGGCCAAGGCGCGAGGCCACGTCGCCAAGCCGGGCCAGGACCAGATCCGAGCCCTCGGCATGGGGATCGATGTTGTAGGAGGTCAGGTAATAGTCCTTGGACTTGGCGAACTCCCCCAACCGGTAGGCGATCTCGCCGTTTATGCGCAGAAGCGGCGGATATTCCGTATAATAGCGCGGCCAGCGTTTCTCGATGTAGTCCGCGATCTGCCAGGCCTCCTTGTACTGCCCAAGGCGCACCAGGGACTTGGCCATGCCCATGGAGGCCTCGCGCACGAACCGGCTCTCCGGATAGCGCTGGATGAGCTCCTGGTATTCCTTGGCGGCCTTCTGGTAGTCGCCCTTCTCGAAATAATGCTCGCCCCAGTAGAAATGGATAAGGGGAATGTTTTCGTCGTTGGGATAGCGTTTGCGCAGGATGTTGAAATAGGCCGTGGCCTCGGGGATGTTCCCGGCCTTGAGGTTGAGCATCCCGAGCACCAGAAGCGCCCCGGGGATGTGCGAGGACTTGGCGTTGAAGTTGAGGGCCTCCTGGAAGGCCGCCTGGATGGTGTCGAAGTGGGCCAGGGGGTCGGCCTTGTTCATGTCGTAGACGGTCTCGGCCAGGGTATAGAGCACCTCCTCCCGCATCTCCGGGGTGAGGGTGTTGCGTCCCTTGAGGGCCTCAAGCATGGGCAGGGCCTCGGCGTTGTCGCCAAGGAGCCGTTTGGCCTGGGCGGCCATGAGCATGCCTTCATTCTCGCTTTCGACCTGGGTCAGCTCGGTCTCCCCGGGTTCCTCCGGGCTGGCGGCGGTTTCGCCGTCCGGGGCGGCCGGGACCGCCTGGGCGGCGTCCGGCCCAGACGGCGGCGCCGGGGACGCGGTCTGGGCGGCCCCAGTCGGTGCGGCGGCTGGCGGCGAGGCCGCTTCCTGAACTGTCGCCGGGGGCGCGTCCCGGGAGATCGCGGCGCGCACGGCCTGGGGGCCGGAAAAGACCGGGGACACGGGCGGCGAGCCGATGGGCGGCGCAGGCGGCGTCACCTGGGCCTTGATCTCCCCCTCCCGGCTCTCGAGGCCCTGCGGCAGGGGCGGCAGGCCCATGGGCGAAACCGCCTGGGGATCGCCGGGCAGGGAGGGGGCCGCCGCCTGGGGAGGCGGCGTGGCCGGGGCCTTTTGCGGCTTTGCCGGAGGCGGCGCGACAGCGGTCTTCGGAACCGGGGTCGCCGGAGGGGCCGGGGGGGCCGCGCCGGTCGGACGCAGCACCTTGGCCGCGTCGGGTCCAAGGCGCTGGATGCCGGCCCGGACCGTATGGAACGCGTCCTGGCCTTGTTCCGGGGCCGCTGGCCGCGCCGCCGCCTGTCCGTCGGCCGGGCTTTTTCCATCCAGGACCTGGGGCAGGGGCGGCAGCTCGCGCCGGACCTGGGGTGCGGCGGCGGCCTCCTGGGGAGGCGGCGTGGGCTGGCCCAGGGGCGGCAGATCCACCGGTTTTTTTTCACCCGGCAGGGGCGCCTTGGTTGCAACGGACTGCGCCTGCGGCCCGGGCGTCGGGGCAGCCTGCCCCGGAGAGGCCGGGGCCGAGGGCGGCGGGGCCTTCCCCGGCGGGGTCCAGGCGGCCCCCTGCGGGTCGCGGTAGATTTGCAGCTTGAGGCCGCCGTCTCCGGCGGGCCAGGCCACGAACGCCACGGCGTCCGCGCGCAACTGCACGGCCAGGCCGCCCGGGATGGGCCGCACGGCCTCGATGAACCGGGACTGCTTGAAGTCCAGGGTGTCCGGCGGGGCGGAAAGCCCTTCGGTCCCCGGCGCAAAAATGAGGCTTACTTCCTTTAGGCCCGTGCGGGTCACGGTGGGCGGGGCGGTCTGCGGCGCAAACCCCAGGGACAGGGTGTCCATGTCCGCCTTGGTGGTGAAGGAATAGGTGGTGGCCCAGGCAAACCGGGCGGACGCGGCCGCAAGGACCACGACGAAAAGAAGCCGGAAGAGCCCGGCGCACATGCGGGTGATCACGGGGCGCATCATGCAAGGACCATGCTAATCCCCACGTGTTGGGATCGCGGGGCAGTCGTCGCGCGGCCCAGGCCTGCGGCCGGAAACGCGCCGCCGCCTGCGGCGCAAGGCCCGGCGGCGATCACGGCAGGCCTCGCGCGTCATGTCCCATGACCGGACCAGGCGTCAGTCAGCCGCCAGGTTGCGTTTCTTGAGCTTTTCGATGAGCGTCGTGCGTTTGATGCCCAGTATCTCGGCGGCCTGGTTCTTGACCCCGGCGGCCTCGTCCAGGGCCTCAAGCAAAAGCCGCTCCTCCACCTGATCCAAAAAATCCTTGAGCCCCAGGCCCTTTTCCCGCAGATGGGCGATGATCGGCCACACAAAGCCGCCCGAGGCCTCGCAGGCTGCGGCCTGCGGGGGCGGCGCGGCGATCCCGGCGGCGTCGAGAATTTTCTGGGGCAGATCCTCGGGCCGGATCTCGTCGTGTTCGCACAGGATGGACAGGCGCTCCATGAAGTTTTCCAACTCGCGGACGTTGCCTGGCCAGGGATATCTCAGAAAAAGTTCCCGGGAGACGACCGGGAGGCCCATTTTCTTGCGCTGTTTCTGCTTGCAGAAGCGGCCCAGAAAATAGTCGGCCAAAAGCAGGACGTCGTCGCCGCGTTCGCGAAGCGGCGGCAGGTGCAGGGGAATGACGTTTAGGCGGTAGAACAGATCCTCCCGGAAGCGGCCCGTGCGGACCTCCTCATCCAGATCGCGGTTGGTGGCGGCCACGATGCGCACGTCGGCCTTCATGGTCTTGGCGCCGCCCACCCGTTCGAATTCCTTCTCCTGGAGCACGCGCAGGATCTTGACCTGCAGGCTTAAGTCCATCTCCCCGATCTCATCGAGGAAGATGGTCCCGCCGTCGGCCAGCTCGAAACGGCCGGGACGGCTGCGGATGGCCGAGGTGAAGGCCCCTTTTTCGTGGCCGAAAAGCTCTGATTCCAGGAGTTCGCGGGGAATGGCCCCGCAGTTGACGGGCACGAAGGGCTTGCCGTGGCGGCGGCTGTTCATGTGCAGGGCCCGCACCAGCAGTTCCTTGCCTGTGCCGGACTCGCCCGTGACCAGGACCGTGCTGTCTGTGGGCGCGACCTTGCCCAGGATGCGATACACCTCGTCCAAGGCCGGACTTTTCCCGACGATGCCGCACAGATTCAGTTCCATCCGCCCTCCCGGGTCGCCATGCCCCGCCGTCTCCGGTCCGTTCCCCCCGGGTTCTGCGCGCAGACATTACCGCCCGGGGGCACTCTATGCGCCCCCCGGGGATATGTCAATTTCCTGACGCAATTTCAGCCATGAAAACGCTCCCGCCCCGAAAAGCCCCCGGCGCGGTCAACATGTCTGGTGAGACGCGCAAGAAGGCGGACGCGCTTTCGGGGTCCGGCAGGAGACAAAAAGGGCTGCGGCTGGCCTACGCGGTCATGTTCAGGATGGAGCCGACAAGCTCCTCCTGGGTCCGGATGGCGGTGATGTTGGCGGAATAGGCGTTGGTGTCGCGGATCATGTTCACCATCTGGGTGGTGATGTCCACATTGCTGCCCTCGACCGCAGTCATGGCCGCCTCGTAGCGACCCTCTTCGGTCAGGGTGGGAATCTCCTCATAGCGGACAGGGCCGGGGTTCATGTCCCGGCTGATCTCCTGTACGGCCACGCCCTCGCCGCCCTGGCCGGTCTCCAGGGTCACCCGGGCGGACCGGTAGCCGTCGGTGTTGACGTTGGCCACGTTGTCGGCCGTGACGGCCTGGGAGACGGCGAGGGCCGACAGGGCCTGAAGGTTGGAGGAAATTCCGGTGATCATGGTCCTGGCCTCCCTGGGGCAGGGCTGGCTGGGCGATGGATGAAACCTGATGATGCGTACATAAGACCTTTTTTTCAAGGACGCAAGCCGGTCCCATGGCGCCCCCCTCTGGCGGCCCGGGATTTTGCTTTTTACGCCTGTTTGGCTTATCCGGCGGCATGACCCGCCGCCCCGCCCGCCCATCCCGCGCCGCAGTCCCGTGGCCCGCGCCGTCCCTGGGGGGATTCGCCCTGCTTTTTCTGGCCTGCCTCCTGGCCGCCTGCCGCGACGAGCGGCCTGCGGCCCAGCGCACCACCAACGCCGCCTACGGCTTCAGCATCGTCCTGCCGACGGGCTGGCCGACCTTCGAAGAAAAAACCCGCGACTGCCTGACCCGGCTTGGGGCCAGGGGTCCGGACGGCGGCCTGGTCTACGTCTGCGTCGGGCCGCGTCCGGCGGATTTCGCCACCAGCGCAAGCGATTACGTCAACCGGGAACAGATACGGACCTACGTGGAGGACACCCTCCTGGGGCGCCACGTGGAGTGCCGCAACGCCACCATCCAGGGCCGCCGGGGCTACCAGGCCCTGTACCTGCGCGACGTCGCAAACGAGGCCGGGGCCGTGGCCAAGCAGTTCATCGACCAGACCTTCCTGGTCCGGGGCGCGCTTTTATACGCCGTGACCTCCTACGCCATGGGCGCCACAGAGGCCGAGGCCCACAAGGCCTTCGACGCCCATTCCGAGGTGGTGCTGCGCTCGGTCATGAGCTTTTTCCTGCACCCCCTTCCTGGCCCTGCCCAGCCGACCCCGGCCCCCGGCCCGTAAGAGGCCGCCCGGCCGCAAAAAGCCCTTGCCCATCAGGGCAAAGCCGGGTATCGGCCTCTGTCGGTTTTTCCGCCTGCCGGATGGGGCGGAGGCCTGCCACCTGAGCCACCTGGAGACCGCCATGAATCTGCCGCCCTTCGAGCTGGAACGCTATTTCGCGGTCCATGAATTTACGGCCAAGCGCCTTTTGTGCGTCTCGGACTGCCAGCCCCTGACCGTGGCCGAACTCCTGGCCCTGTCAGAGGGCGCGGCCGAGGCCTTCGCCGCCCTGCCCCTGGGCTATGCCGACTCCCGGGGCGGCCCCGAATTGCGCCAGGCCGTCTGCTCCCTCTACGACTCCCTGCGCCCGGACGACCTTCTGGTCCATGTGGGGGCCGAGGAGGCCATCTTCACCTTTTTCTCCGCCCTGGTGGCCCCTGGCGACCAGGTGATCGTGCAGACCCCGTGCTACCGCTCCCTGCGCGACGTGCCTGCGGCGCTTGGGGCCACAGTGGTGGAATGGCCCGGCAGGCAGGAAAATGGCTGGATACCCGACCTTGGCTTCCTGAAAAAGGCCCTTCGGGAAAAGACCCGGGCCGTGGTGGTCAACTTTCCCCACAACCCCACCGGGGCCATGCCGGACGCCGGGACCTTCCGGGAGATCGCGCGGCTGTGCGACGCCGCCGGGGCCGTGCTTTTTTCCGACGAGGTGTACCGCTTCCTGGAATATGATCCGGCCGACAGGCTTCCTGCGGCCTGCGACATCTCGGACACGGCCGTGTCGCTTGGGGTCATGTCCAAGTCTTTTGGCCTGGCCGGTCTGCGGGTGGGCTGGGCGGCCACGAGAAACGCCCGGCTTTTGGCCGCCATGGCCCGGATCAAGGACTACACCACCATCTGCGGCTCTCCGGCCACGGAGTTTCTGGCCGCCCTGGCCATCACAAACCGTGAGCAGGTGCTTGGCCGCACCCGGAAAATCACCCTGGAGAACCTGGCTACGGCCCGGGATTTCATGTCCCGCCGGGCGGACCGTTTCGCCTGGGCCGGGCCCAAGGCCGGCCCCATAGCCTTCCCGCGCCTGACCGGCGACGGCGACGCAGCGGCCTTCACCGAGCGGCTGCTTGCGGCCACGGGGGCGCTTTTGCTGCCGGGCCGGGTCTACGGCCACTACCCTTCCCATTTCCGTCTGGGCTTTGGCCGGGCGGGATTCGCCGAGGGTCTGGCCGTGGTGGACGCCTTTTTGGACAAAGCCTAGCCCAGGGGCCGCCCCAAAAAAGCCACACATCCCGGCAGGCTGTGGATTGTATTGATTTTTTTACTTGTTTTTTCGTCACGATTCGGACAAATATTCCTGATTTCGTCAAGAAACGGATTTCCCCGGCACGGTCCGGCAAGACCGACGTACCTCGCACCAACCCCAACCAAGGAGAAAGTCGCATGTTCAAACGGACGCTTTTCACCCTGATAGCGCTTGTGCTTCTGTCCGGCACAGCCATGGCCAAAGACATCGTGTTCGCCACGGACGCCACCTGGCCGCCCATGGAATTCGTCGGCCCCGACAAGGAAATCACCGGCTTCGCCGTGGACTACATGAAGGCCGCCGGCAAGGAAGCCGGATTCACCCCGGTGTTCAAGGCCGTTGCCTGGGACGGCATCTTCGCCGGACTTGACGCCGGGAGCTACGACGCCATCTGCTCCTCCGTGTCCATCACCGACGAGCGCAAAAACGCCATGGACTTCTCCATCCCGTATTTCAAGGTCCGTCAGGCCCTGGTGGTCCCCAAGGACAGCAAGGTCAAGGGCATCGAGGAGATGAAGGGCAAGACCCTGGGCGCCCAGATCAGCACCACCGGCCATTTCGCCATCAAGAAGGTCGAGGGCGTCAAGGACAAGTCCTATGACGAGGTCGGTCTGGCCTTCGAAGACCTGTTTAACGGCCGCATCGACGGCGTGGTGTGCGACGACCCCGTCGCCGCCCAGTACGCCCTGCAAAACGACAAGTACAAGGACGCCTTGAAGATCGCCACCATCATCGAGGCTGGCGATGAGTTCTACGGCATCGCCATGAAGAAGGGGAACAAGGAAGTGCTCGAGCTTGTGAACAAGGGCGTCAAGGCCGTCCAGGACAAGGGCATCGACGCGCAGCTCCAGAAGAAGTGGATCGGCCAGTAGGCTTTCGGCCGCTTTGGCGCGCCGCTCCCCATGGGGAGCGGCGCGCCGTATAACGTGTTTCGCCAGACGCGCCGCGCCGCACCAAAGCGCGCCCAAAAAGACGTGTGACATGAACGAAGACAAAACACGATCGCAGGACATCAAACCCGTGGTCATCGAGGTTGGCGACGGAGCGGCCATCCCCTCCCGGGGCGACCGGGGGTTGGTGTCGGCCTGGAAGCTGTCCTTTTTTTTCGCCGTGGCCACCCTGGCCTACCTGCTCATCTTCCAGCCCAAGCCCTACGTGCGGCTCATCAAATTTTTGCCCGACGGCATCCTGGTCACCTTCCAGGTGACCATCTTCTCCATCCTTTTGGCCATCGTCATCGGGCTTTTGACAGGACTTGGCCGCATCTCACGCAACAGGGCCATCAACATCGTGGCCTCCACCTACGTGGAGATCGTGCGCGGCGTGCCGCTTCTGGTCCAACTGTTTTACATCTATTACGCCCTGGGCCAGTTCGTGAAGGTGCCGGACATGGTGGCCGCCGTGGTGGCCATGAGCTTTTGCTACGGGGCCTACATGGGCGAGGTGTTCCGGGCGGGCATCCTGTCCATCTCCCACGGCCAGACCGAGGCCGCCCGCTCCCTGGGATTCAACCGCTGGCAGACCATGTATTACGTGGTCCTGCCCCAGGCCTGGCGGACCATCCTGCCGCCGGTGGGCAACGAATTCATCGCGCTTTTGAAGGACACCTCCCTGGTTTCCATCCTGGCCGTCTCGGACCTCTTGCGCCGGGGACGGGAATTCGCCTCGGAGAGCTTTTTGTACTTCGAGACCTACACCATGGTGGCCCTCATCTATCTCATCATCACCCTGATCCTCTCCAAACTGGTGAGCATCATGGAAGAGAGGCTTTCGCGCCATGTCACCCGCTAACCCCATCATCCGCGTCGAAAACGTCAGCAAGCATT
>Ga0209467_1000780_pt1 | contig 36159 bp, 32 predicted proteins | sample Higcelwee11metaG_FD_187175 | JGI IMG/M metagenome (GOLD analysis project Ga0209467, IMG submission 187175) | Freshwater pond sediment microbial communities from the University of Edinburgh, under environmental carbon perturbations - High... | ecosystem: Environmental > Aquatic > Freshwater >... | reverse complement strand
GATATTTTTGCCGCTGCGGCTCCTGCGGCCTTTGATTTGGCTCAGGAAAATGAGAAAGCCTGTACTCCATCGCGCCCGATTTCTGTTATTTCTTTCCGCAGTACAGGAGATCAAACTGTATTTTATGATGGCAGGTATTCTGATTTCGTATCTGGTAAGCCACTTACCTTTTTGGGCGCAGTAGCCACGTTCACTAAATGGGCAACACTCGATCAATGCACAGGATCTCCTTCGGCAGCAGATGGCAACGGATGCTCCACTTATTCTAACTGCGCGGGCGGTGTAAGCGTGACCCTTTGCACTAAACAGGGCGGTTCACATGAGTATGGCAATGCTAAGGTTGGGTGGCCTTGGCTCAAACAGTATACGCTTCCTTAGTTTTCTCAGAATAACTCTCATAATGAGAATCCGTTTTTCGGGTTCTCATTTTTTTTGTACAGTATAAAAAATCACTCGCCCGGCGGATTAATCGGTCAACCGCATTACGACTCAATGTGTTCCAAAATATAGGCGCAAAGTGTTTTATAGGGAAAACGGAAGACTCTTCGAAATTCCGGCGAAGGTTTCTGTGCCGAGCATCGTCGGCTTTCGGAAAGGGAAGAGAAAACTGCTTCTGTACAAACAGTTTTCCGAACTACAAATTTAAATACCCCCAAAGAGGATTTCTATGGCTTAGTGAATGTTATTCAAAAGTCCCTTTTTGCTATTTCAGATCATCGCGATCAACGCCATATAAGTGAATATCATCAATCCAGAAATCGGTGCCGCTATTTCCTAGGAATGTAATATTGGAAACCGAATCTTTGACAGCATCCCAGCCGATGTTTCCACCGATACTATCAGCGTCAAGAAGATTCGTAGGCTTGACAGAGTATCGCGTCCATGTTGAATCCAGTGATAAATGAGCCCAGGCTTTCCCTTCTGTTGCTGTGTTAAGTTTGTCAAATGCAAGAGAGATAATCCCACTGCCCCGTGCCCAGAATACAATAGAATCAAAAGTAGCAAGACTTTTATATCCGCCGAGGGTTGTACCTAGTAGAGCCCAGCCACGTCCCTTCGAAACGTAAGAAAGGTGTGCCACAATGCCCCCGCGCCCTGCGGTATCGGTTTCAAGAGTCTTCGCAAAACCTTCTTCACTTGTGGGAGAGACTGTGACGCTGTCGGAGTTGCTGATATACCAGTGACAGGCAGGAATGGGGTCCGGGAATCCTGTGGCGGTGTCACCATCTTCAAAATCATCGACCCATACTGAATTGAGAACCCTCCGTACAGAATCCGGAATTCCCACCCACACATTGTTCACAGCACGATCAATAGCATTGGTATGTCCCCACCGGAGTACTAAAAAGGAGGGGCCACTCACCAGAGTTTCGCTAACCCGCACCCGGATCACCGCGCGCTTTGGATCGGAATCCCAGCGCACTCGTTCGTAAGGCAAATGTTCTCCATTTTCATTCTCTACGCGCAAATCTAAGCCATCGGAAGCAGCCTCAGAAAAATTGAAATTATTCTCATTAAGGCGTATAGTCACGATAGTGGAATCAAAAAGGGGAAGCATCCAATCCGAAACCAACGAATCAAGGGGGAGGCTTTTTGCATATTGCCAGGTGGCGGGGTCTTCCGTCCCTATGGCGGGTAAGCCAATGATGCCCATATCCACAATTCTTGATGCGTAAACATCGGATAAATCTTCTGCCAATATGGAGCTATAGCCTTCTGCGATGGAACGAATGCGGACAACACCAGAAGGGAGGGCTTCGAAACAAAATGCCCCTGTGGAATCTGTGGCCACCACATAATCCAAACCGTATATTTGAACCCACGCTTTTTTGGCGTCTGTCGAGAGTGCAATTTTTCCCTTCAACGTACCAGTAGGGCTGAGCACTAATTCAGAAAATACTTCTGCAACAGCGGTATCGCGGTGATCAACAGTGGCAAAGACACTTAGCGAATTGCTACGAATTTCCACGGTATACTTACCTTGTGGCAACCCTTTAATTTCCACCCAACCATACTGATCGGTCGTTTCGTTGCGAATAAAAGCGTTGGTATCGGCCAATGTTGTAGACGAATCCGCTACAAACCAAGCTGGGCGCACCAACACCTTCGCGTTGGACATCGGACCCCCTGCGTAATTTACCGCTTGCACAGAGATTGAATTTTCTGTTTCCATGCTATTTCCTGCCACAGGCTCGGTACAACTGACTAAGCAGAAAAGCGCAAAACCAAAAAGAAGACAACGAAATAGGTTCATTTTTCTTTTCCTTTTGCAGGGGCCACCGGATAAAAAGCCAAAGACATTTGCATCACACGATCTGGAGATGAAGATTCCTCTACGCGTTTTTGAACCAATCTACGAAATTCTTGCAACATTTCTCGAAGGTCTTCATAACAAGTGGAATCTACTGCCACAGTAAGTGTAGAAATATCACGCTGATCCACAGGAAAATTTTCTAAAGCCTCACTCGCCAAATGGAGTGCCTGTTTTTGAAATGCACGCACAGCCTTTGCCTTTTCAGGGCCACTGACCGTAAGGTGAGAATCTGTGAGTTTAAGGCGCCCGGACGACAGCCGCTTCACCAACCCTAACTCTTTGAGAAGCTCAATCGCTTCTTCTACTTGTGCTTCCGTAATGAGGGGGGTAATGCTCTCTGCAATTTGACGAGTATTCACCTTTCCTTCGGATACGTCTAAAAAAGCACGTACGGCTGGAATCCACCACTGACTTAAAAAACGCAATTCTGAATCACCAATTTTGCGACGCTCCACATCGCGCAATGCAAGAGCTTTTTCCACTAATTCTGTTTTTTTATCGGCATTTTTGGTTCGAGAAGTGGCTACCAGAATATCAAAATATTCTGCAGCGCGACCCGTAAGCCCAAGCATCTCTTTTAAAGCGGGAATACAATGAGAGGGAAGATGTTGCTTCTTTTGAATGACTCGATAGAGGTAACTTGCATCCAAGCCCAACTTACTTCCCATCATCCGATAGGAATAAAGTGGCATTTGTTTTTTCCGCTGCTCGTAGTAGTTCTTGAGGAACTCCCGATAATCAGTGACCTCAACGAAATTTAGCATCCCTATAAGATAAATAAAATTGCAAAAATAAGGTGTTTTGGGCAGATTGGGGGTGTTGATAATTTATCCATGATATTTATTTCCACTAGAGGAGCCAATGAAAAAACTACTTCCTGAAGCATGCCCCCGTGTGTTCAGCACCGGAAGGACGCATTGAAGGAACAGGAAAACCTCTGGAAGCAGATTTTGTTGCCAATTTCTGAGCAGTTGACGCAATTTTGTTTGAAAAAAGGTGTTTTTTTATTTTTAGGGGGTGTAGCCTTTGGACAACGCTAAAAAATGTGTATTTGATGTTTTGAGTCACCATGGATTTAAATTCTAACCATTATCTCAGGGTATTTACGCTTAAACACAAGTATAAAAGGTCAGGTTATGGATTTTTTGCCTAAAATAGTCATCGCTTTGGCGCTTGGCGTTACATCGACTCTTGCCCAATACACCCCCCCTTCTGTTGTCACTGCTTTACTTGACAAATATCGCAGCTACAGCAATCTTACCGACGTGGCAACGGATGATGAAACCTATGCCGTGAATATTACCACATGGCAAATGTCTCACGGTGGCTTTAGTAAAGCCAATGAAGAAAATTATCTTTCCGCTTGGGATGGTAGCGCGACTCTGTCCTCTTGGTACAACGGCACCACTCCACTGGGCATGTTTGATAATGATGCCACGGTGAGCGAAATCCGCTTTTTGTGTAATCAATATAAAGTTTCTACCAATGCGACCCACAAAGCCATATTCAAAACAGCCGTGGGCAAGGCTATCGACTTTATTCTCACCGCTCAGCATTCTACAGGTTCTTGGCCTCAAGTTTACCCGGCACGTAGCGTTGCTTATTCCAATCTTGCGACTTACAATGATAACGCCATGGTGCGTGTCATGGTGTTGCTTAAAGATATTATCAATAGTGTTGCCCCTTTTGATTCGGATATTATTACGAGTGCCCAAAAAACAGCACTCACCACGGCACTCAATAAATCCGTAGAATTTGCTCTGAAGGCTCAGATTGTGAACGGTACTACACTCACCGTCTGGTGCCAGCAACACGATCCTGTGACGTATGCACCGGATACAGCACGCGCTTATGAGCTCCCCTCCAAATCGGGTAGCGAATCTGTGGGAGTGGCTGCGTTCTTGATGAATTGGCCAGACCAAACGGCTGCGGTACAAGCTGCGGTGAACGGTGCGGTGCAGTGGTTTACCAAAAACCGTGTCGCCAATATGGCGTGGGTTGCTCCGGATTTTGTGACCTCTTCGGGTGCTTCTCTGTGGTACCGTTTTTATAATGTAGAAGATGACCAGTATTTCTTTTGTGATCGGGATGGCATCAAAGTCTACAACATCACCGATATTTCGAATGAACGCCGTACGGGTTACCAATGGGGCGGGGATTATGCCTCGAAACTATTGACTGCGGCGGCTTCGTATGCGCCACCTGCCACAACGAGCAGTAGCTCTTCAGTGACATCGAGTTCTTCTGCAACAGGCGAGGCTTCAATCATCAAGCATGGCAGCGGTAGCTCCAATCAAACTATCGCTACAGGGAATTCCATTGTGAGTTTTTGGTATTCCTGGGAATACGCCACAGGTATTACTGTCACGGGTATGGTTGACGGTGTTAGCGTTGTAGTGGATACCACTGCGAAAACCGTGAATCTTTCTGGGATTGTCACCGCTTCCGAGGGCTCCTATACATATACGCTCACCACAGTCGGTGGCACCAATGTAGCGACTAAGAGCGGTACCTTTATTGTCACAGGGACAACTCTGATTCACCCGTCTTTGCTGGGAGAGATTCAAAAGAGTGTTAAAGGCCCTTCTTTTGATGCCCAAGGTCGCATTCGTAGTAGCGAGGATGGGGAGAACGTTGTCAATGTTCCAAAAGGGGTTTATTGGCACCGAGAATAAATAGAAACTCGATCCGAAATTTCGAACCGAGTTTCAGGTTAAGTAATTCATTTGGAATTAGTTATTGGTGGATTGTGTTGCCTTGAGCGAGTCTTGAACGTGAGTAAAATAGGCGCTCAATGCGGCTGGATCGTGCTGAGGGGGACTACTATTGGTTGATGCACATGCCCCAAGCATAACGACAGCGGCGGCGAAAAAAAGTAGCTTTTTCATGATAACCTCCTTGATTACTGAAGGGCCTCCTTGAACAGGGCATCTTCATTGATGCCCATAATGATAACATCGAAAATCTTTTGGGGAAAAACCACTTTTAAAGCAAAATGAAAGTTTTTTTCACACAAGGTAAACTGAACTTTTACACTTCTGTGATAAACAAAGAAACGATCCCCCGCGTGGAGAACTTCTGAAGTCTTGAGAAGGCTGTCGTTTTTCGTAAACCTTAGTGCTTAACGCAAGCGGGGCAGCGCCCGGAGAGGAGAATGTCATGCGATTCCAATGAGAATCCCTTGGGAGTGAGGTTTTTCACAGGAATGCAACCCTCTACCTCAAAGACTTTGCAACAGGATTCGCAATAAAAATGATGATGATGATGGTGACGGTCCCTTTCGTAATAAAGGGGCTGCCCCGAAATTTTCACCGGAGTGAGCCATTTTTCTTCGATCAATTCTTTGATGGCGCGGTAAACCGTGGCGAGACTCACACGGGATAAGCTGACTTTAGCAAGATCTAGAATTTCCAAAGGATTCAAAGGCCTTGCTTCGGATTCAAAGACCTGCTTAATGACTTCGCGTTGTCTTGTATTTCTTTCCATTCTTTTGTTCCCGGTTACCCATGATGATGCGGATCTACGAATAGAAGATTTTCCTCATTTAGTTGCGCAACTAATCCGAATGTTTCCAGCAGAGTTTCGCGTGTCAGCACTTGAGAGGGGGTCCCAAAAGCGATGACCCGTGATGCTAAAAGAAGCACATTATCGCACTGAGAGGCTTCTTTGATGCTGTGCGTTGCCACTAAAATCGTTTTTCCTTCTTTCTTAAATTTACAAATAAGTTGTTCATAGAGGCTGATCCCTGGCACATCCAAACCCGCCGTCGGCTCGTCCAGCAAAAGAAGATCCGCTTTTCTTGCGAGCGTATGGGCGAGAAATACGCGTTGCCTTTGCCCCCCGGATAAACTATTGATGGGTTCCGAGGCAAAATCCCACGCCCCCATGATTTCCAGAGATTCGCGAACGATCATTTCATCCTCGGCGGTGAATCGCCCGAGAAGGCCACGGTGGGGGAACCGCGCCATCCGGACCACATCGATGCTCCGCAGAGGGAGGAGAAAGGAATGAGGGTGAAACTGTCCGTGATAAGCAATTCTTAGCGTTTGCTTGCCGGGCTTGTCCCCTAAAACGCGCACGTCTCCAGAGATGATGGGTAGAAGGCCTGCGATGGTTTTTAAAAATGTTGATTTTCCAGAACCGTTACCGCCCACAAGTGCCAAGGATGATCCTTCTGCAAGCGTCAAATTCAAATCAGAAATAACGGATTGTCCCTCATAACCAATAGCTCCGTTCTTGAAACTAATTGCATCTTGTGGCATGGATTCTCCTTGGCTTTAATTTTTGAGAAAAAAGGAAAATCACAAAAAAGATTCCCACAGCCACCAGCACCACTGAAGCCCCTGCGGACAAATTAAAGTGGTAACTTAAAAGCAGCCCTGCATACACCGCGATGAACCCGAATCCACTCGCGAGCACCATCATGGAGCCCAGCCGTCTGGAGATAAAGGAACTGGAGGCGGCAGGAGCGATCAGCATCCCAAACACGAGAAGGGTTCCTACGGTCTGGAACGCCACAATCACCGAAACGGCGATCATCAGCAACAGTAAAAAGTGATAAAATTTTGCGGAGTACCCGGAAACTTGCGTCTGTTCTTCGCTAAAACAGAGAAGCAGAAATGGCCTCTGAAACACAAATGCCATCAGCGCGAGAAGTATGGTCGCTGCCCCTTGGATCACTAGATCTATTGTGGAAATTCCCAAAAACTGTCCGAAGAGAACCTTCACCAGATCTCCAGAAAAAGACTGGGAGCGCGATACGATCACCACGCCCAGAGCGAGCATCCCCACAAACAAAAGGCCAATTGCGGTATCCGCCGAAAGCTTCGTCTTTTTGGTGACAACGCCTATGCCTGCAATCATCAGCAAAGAACCCACGGCAGCACCCACAATACCAGGAATCCCCCAAAGTATTGCCACCGCCACACCGGGGAGCACCCCGTGCGAAAGGGCATCTCCCAAAAAAGCAAGGCCTTTCAGAACCATGAATGTGCCCACAATGCCACAGGCGATGGCCACCAACGTGCCTGCGGCAAGGGCGTTCAGCATAAATCCATTATTCAAAAAAGGATCTATAAAAAGGGACACTATTTTAAGCTCTCGGTAATGGTAGTGGAAAGATTATTCATCATGGTAAAATACGAGCCATCCTCTGGGAGTAAATGGGTGTGAATCGCGACCGCTTTCACGTTCGCTTCTTTGGCGAGCGCTTCCGCGACTTTTGCAGGAGTTCCGATTTCCGTGAACACCACCTTTACTTTGTTTGCTACAATGAGCGATTTTAGTGCTGCGAGTTCAGAGGCGGAAACTTCGGCCTGTGTGGTGATGCTCGGGATAATCGCCCCCACCAGTTTAAAATGATAAGCCTCTGCAAAATAGCCGAGGGATTCGTGCCCTGTCACCAGCTTTCGATTCTCCACAGGGAGGCCCGCCACCTGGCCGCGAATGGAACTATCCAGAACCGTCAGCTTTTGGGAAAGCACCACACTGCGGGCGCTCAAATCCACCTTGAATTCCTTGCTGATCACTTTGGCGAGTTCTTCCGCAATGGTTTTTACCGCGAGAGGATCAAGCCAGAGATGGGGATCTTCAGCACCGATCTGCTGATCGGGATCATCAGAAGGGATGCCCTCGCCTTCACCCACATGTCTCACCTGAATGTACTTGCTCGCCGTGAAAATTTTTACTCCCGAAGTGCTCGCCTGCGCAAGCGTTTTAGAAAGGCCGCTTTCCAGATTCAGTCCGTTTTCTACAATAAAAGAAGCGTGCATAATGCTTTCCACATCCTTTGCAGAAGGCTCCCATTCATGGACATCAAGGCCGTTCGGGATGATCACTTGCACGTCAAATTGATCGCCCACAAGTTCTTTTACCACTGACCCCAGCACGGAATACGTGACAACGATTGAGGGCTTCTGTGGCTGCGTTTCAGCCTTTTCTTGTCCTCCGCATCCCATAAGAAATACAATGCCGATGAGATAAAGAATCATTCCAAAATACTTTTTCATAATCTTCCTTATTGCTAATGAGAATTAGTTATCAATATAGGAAATAAGCAAAAATATGGCAAGAGAGCCACGTATTCTTTGAAATTCAAAGCCGAATTGGAGTAAGACTCTCTATTGCCCTAGAAGCGGCTTCCCACCAGGAGACATCAGGGTGCGGTATAGACAATTTTATATTGGAACTTGTGAGGAGCGTTTCAGTTATTCTTCTTGTTCCGCCTTGTACTGCTTAAATCCGCCCGAAAGATTAAACACCGTTTTAATCCCTCTGTTGAGGAGTATGTTTTGTGCGGCGTTTCCCGTGATTCCCTTGTTGCAGTAAACGATGCAAGGTATTTCAGGGTCCAGATCCCCAGCTATCTTGCGAAGGTTTTCCTGCGTAATATTCTCGGCGTTTTCGATGTGTTCCACCTGATACTGGGCGGTCGCGCGGACATCAATCACTTTAATTTTTGCGCGGGAGTCTTTGAGTTCATCGAGCTTGGATGCGGTAATGAGGGGACGATTCCGGTTAATCACATTATCAAGAATCATACCTGTGTACATGACTGGGTCTTTAGTGGTGGAAAAAGGCGGGGCGTAAGCGAGATCCAAATGGAAAAGATCCTCGACTTTGGCGCGGAAGGTGATCGCCGTCGCAAACACGTCGATTCGCTTGTCCACGCCCTCTTTGCCGACAATTTGAGCTCCGAGCAATCGCCCCGTTCTACCGTCGGCGATGCCCTTGATGATCATTTCTTCGCCGCCCAGATATTCGGGTTTATTGGGCTTGATATTGTGGCAAACGACCACATCAAATCCTTGCTCCCGCGCTTCTTTTTCGGAAAGGCCTGTCATCGCGACAGTCATCCCAAACACGCGGAAAATCCCTGTGCCGAGAATACCCCTGAATTCCAAGGAACCGCCAGTGATTTGATCGCCTGCAATGCGCCCTGTCTTGTTTGCCGTGGATCCCAGCGGACGATACACGGGCTGGCCTGTCACTACGTGGAACTGCTCAATGCAATCGCCACAAGCATAAATTCCTTCCACATTCGTTTCCATGCGCGGGTTCACCCGGATGGCTCCCGCAATGCCCAAGGACACCCCCGCCGCTTTCGCAAGGGCTGTATTTGGCCTTACACCCGTAGATAGTAACACCATAGCACCATCTACCTTCACTCCGTTTTCGAGATAGACAGCCTGCTCATCAATCGCTTCGGCGGAGGTCTCCAAAATGACATGGACCCCTTTTTTTCTCAAGTGATGTAGCACATAAACGGCCACATCGCTATCGAGTCCCGGGGTTACTTGGGGGAGCCTTTCGATAAGAGTCACCGCAATGCCCAACTGCACTAAATTTTCACAAACTTCCAGCCCGATAAATCCCGTGCCCACAATGGTCACTTGAGTGGGTTTATGGATATTGATAAACTCCTTAATGCGGAGCATATCGTTGATGTTTCTCAGAACAAAAACCTGTTTGCCATTGGCCCCCGGAATAGGGGGGATCACGGCACTTGCGCCTGTGGCGAGCACTAGCTTGTCATAATGATCTACGATGACGACGCCCGTTTCCTGATTCTGTATGGTAACAGTCTTGTGAATAGGGTCAATTGCCGTCACTTCATGATGAATGTGAATATCCACATTATATTTTGTTTTGAAAAATGCAGGGTCGCGAGGCGTAAGTTCTTTGAAATCGGCGACTGCGCCCCCGAGGTAATAGGGCATTCCACAACCAGAATAAGAGATGTAACCATCCCTCTCGTAAATAACAATTTCTGCCGATTCGCTGTTGCGCCTCGCCTTTGCCGCCGCTGATGTCCCTGCGGCAACCGCACCGATAATGACTATACGCATATTTGTATCTCCTGATAGGGGTGTGGATAAATCTATCAGGAAGATAGATATTGTAGCGGGGGAGGAGACCAATTACAGCGTGAAAATTTGAGTCTCATTGAGTCCTGAAATTTCGGCAATGGTTGATTTTGGGATCTCTTTGGTTACCCATTCAAATTTCGAAGAGGCCCTTATTTTGAGGCTCGTTTAGTTTTTAGCCAATCAATAGCATCGTTCAATCTTGTTACAGAAATAAGTTTGAGCTTTGCTGTGTTGCCTGCGACTTTACCATTTCCAGGAATGACGATTTCATCAAAACCCAGACGATGGGCTTCTTTAATGCGCAGATCCATCTGGCTTACTGGGCGCACCTCGCCAGAAAGGCCGAGTTCACCAATGGCAAGAGAATGATTGGGCATTGCAATCCCTAAGTGATTGCTCGCAATTGCTAATGCAATTGCTAAATCGGTGCCTGTGTCATTGACTTTTAATCCACCCGCAATACTTGCAAATACATCAGAGTTACCAATAGGAACCCCCCCGAATTTTTCAAGCAACGCGAGAATAATTGTCAATCTTTTGGGGTCTATGCCTGCAGCAACGCGTTGAGCCGTCGCAAAGTTTGACCTGCTCACCAATGCTTGGGCTTCAAAAAGAAGTGCTCTGGAACCTTCAATCGTGCAACTGACAACGCTTCCTGGGGCAGAAATTTCTGCGTCCTGTAAAAAAATTTTGCTTGGGTTGGGTACGGATTCGAGGCCTCTGCCCGTCATCTCGAAAACACCGATTTCATCAGTGGCCCCAAAACGGTTTTTAATGGTGCGCAAAATTCGGTATTGATTGTTGCGGTCCCCTTCAAAATAGGCGACGGTATCGACCATGTGTTCCAAAATGCGAGGACCTGCGATCTGGCCATCTTTGGTTACATGTCCCACTAAAAGGGTGATGCATCCGGTATTTTTTGCATAAATCATTAAATCCAATGTGCATTCGCGGAGTTGGGTAATGCTTCCCGGAGTGCCCGGGAGCTCCGTTTTATAGACCGTCTGAATAGAGTCTATCACCAAAATTTCTGGCTGAATGCGTTTCGCTTCGTCCAATATGCGTTCAAGGCTTGTTTCGCAGAGAAGTAAGAGATCACTCCCTGAGACTTGCAACCTTTCGCTTCGGAGTTTTACTTGGACTGCACTTTCTTCACCACTCACATAGAGTGCTTTGACGCCCGCAGCAGCCATGGTGGCAAGTGTTTGTAAAACCAATGTTGATTTCCCAATACCAGGATCTCCCCCAATTAAAACGAGTGAACCTGGAGCGAGCCCTCCCCCTAATGTGCGATCGAATTCAGGGTTCGCTGTGCTCAAACGTTGGGTGTCTTTTGTGGCAATACTTTTCAACGGTCTGGAAACCCCGTGGGTGGTATCTCCGCCGAGTCCGCGTGTGGGACGCATCTCTTGAACAGGCCTTTCGACTAAGGAACTCCAAGCACCACAATGAGGACATTTCCCTGCCCATTTTGGGGATATCCCTCCGCATTCTGAACACGCGTATTCGGTATCGTTCTTTGATTTGGCCATAATCCAATAATAGAAAATGAGAGTGACAAAAAAAGTCAGTAACTACACCAATAAAAAATCCCTCTGCAAGAGAGGGATTTTCAAACTCGAAAAGAGACGGTTACTCGTCGTCTTCCACTTTTTTCTTTCTTCTTTTCTTTTTCGGCATAGCATCGTCAGAAACTGAAGATTGCTTTTTCTCAACAGAAACACTAGCAGCCTTTTCGCCACGTTTGGTGAATCCGTATTGACGAGGTTCGAAACCGTCAGGGAAACTGGTTTTGGCATCGTAAATTACGCTCTTAGCTGTGAACTTTTCGATTTTAGCACGAGAAAGATCGGCACCAGAAAAATCGACTTCTTCCATTTTCGTATCAGCATCAAACTTTGCGTTCTGCAAGTTCGCATTGAGGAAGGTAACTTGGCTGAGCTTGGCACCAGAGAAGTTTGCGCCTGTCATGGTAGCGAGGTCAAAACTAGTCATCTCTATTGTGGAGTTGGAGAAGTTTGCCTTGGTGAGATCCGCCTTGTCGAAAATATCTTTTCTCACATAGGCTCCATCGAACACAGACTTCTGCATTTCTGCATTTCTGAACACATCCTTACTGACTTCTGCATCAAAAAAGGAGGCTCCGTTCAATTTGCTCTTTTCAAAGGAACTCTTGGTGACAACACCTTTATCAAAGACCGCTCCAGAAAGATCCTGGCCATTGAATGTCATGTTCTTGAGGTCAGACTGAGCAAAAGAAACCATCTGCAGTTGCGTTTTGGAAAGATCTACTTCATTGAAGCTTGTGAGAGAAAGATCTGCTGCTTGAAGATTAACGTTGTTGAATTCTGTTCCACTAAAAATGGCACGAGAAAGTCCCGCCTTGGAAAAATTCACTTCCTGTAAATTCACATCAGAAAAATCGGCATTGATCAGGTTACAGGCTGTGAAGTCTGTTTTCACCATGATTGCATCAGATAGATTTGCACTTCCCATGAGAGAACGGGAAAAGTTTGTGTTAGTCAAGTTCGCTTTGCTAAAATCAGCCATGGTCAAATCCACGTTCATAACAGACGCGTTAGTTAAATTGGCTTTGCTGAAATCGGCCTGGTCAGAAACTTTCATCGCATCCAGGCGGGCTCCTGTCAAATTCGCCTTAGGGAAACGGCTGTCGAGAAGTGTTGCACGATAGAGATTTGCTTCCTGCATATTGGCATTTTTGAAATCAGACTCGCGCATATCGGCACCGCTGATAATCACTTTCGTGAGGTTTGCCCCTTGGAAGTTGGGCTTATTCATCACGGCATTTTGAAATTTAACGCCTGTCAAGTCGGCATCTTCAAAGGATGCACCGTCACCGGTAACGCGCTGGAAGTCAGTAACGCCCTGAACTGCTTTGGCTCCATCGAAACGGAAACCATCAATTCGCTTGTCTCTGAAAGATACGTTGATATCCTTGTTGCGCCAGTCACTGGTTGCTTCTTGAGCGAAGGTACCGGAAACAACGGTTGCAACGAGGAGGATACCGAGTCTAGAGGTCAATTTAAGGTCCATATTCATGTCTTGATCCCTTTTTAAGAATTACCCAAAAAAATGAATAGCCCTAAAATAAATAAAAAAAGGTTAATCGGTTAAGAAAAACAAAAAAGCTTTTAAATAAAAGCTATTTTGCTCCCCGTATGGCTCAAAAATTGGCTAAAGAGTATGATGTTGTAGTCTGTGGGGCTGGTCCTGCGGGTTTGAACGCCGCTTATACGCTTTGTTCTGTCTCTGATGGACAATGTCGCGTTGCTATTTTGGATAAAAAGGAACCATGGCGTGAGCCTGTTTCTTGCGCCGAAGCTGTTTCCAAAAAAGCATTGGAACAGTTTTGGCCTTCCAATGAAGCTTGGATTCGACAACATCTTGACGGTGTGTATTTTACTTCTCCTGACGGGACGAAGGTGGACTTTACTGAGGATGATTGTGGCTACATATTGAATCGCGCCCTGTTTCATAGGGAAATGGCAGAAAAAGTCGAAAAAAAAGGTGCTTTTTGTCATTTTTCGGCAGAATGCAAAAGCTTGTTTAGAGATTCTGAAGGCTTTTGGAACGTAGATGTCTGCATCGATGGCGTTATCAGCTCTGTTCGTGCTCCAGTGATTGTAGATGCAACGGGTCCTGGTGCGAAGTTAACGCACGGCGTTCCTCTGTTGGAAACTCTAGAGGCAGGGGATAACGACTTAGAACCGGCAATCTTTGCTATTGTGGAAAATGTGGAACATAATCCTAAGCATATAGAACTTCTGTTTGGAAACAAGTATTTCCCGGGGGGCTATGGTTGGGTTTTTCCTCGTGATAGCAAAACGGTGAATATAGGACTTGTGAATGGTCGGAAATATTTGAAAACTCATTCTCCGAGAGTCATGTTGCAGCAGTTTCTTGCAAAGTATTATCCTTCGGCAGTCGTGAAGTCGATTCACGGCGGTGCCATTGCTTGTGGGCAATCATTGAAACCCATTGCTGTCGCTGGTTTTTTCAAATCGGGTGATGCGGCGAGTTGTGTGAATCCAATCAGTCGCTCTGGCATTGTGGAAGCTCTTGATAGCGGTCATATTGTAGGTGAATGTGCTTGGAAATGGTTGAATGCAAATTCAGCGACGGAAAAGGAATCCATTGAAGCGGAGACTTATGCGCGTTGGATGAAGGCTCAAGGGAATACTCATTTACGACTTAGCAAGGCAAAAGTGGCATTTTCGAGCATTCAAGATTGTCATTTTGACAAAGCGGCTCATAAGCTTGCTCGGATTCCGCAAAAAAACAGAACCCTTTTCCGTATCTTTTTTACGGTCCTTTGTACCTCGCCCAGTTTGCTTTGGAAAATGAGATCTTTTGTCTATGTTAGGTAGGTTTTTGCCCCATGAAAAGTATTGTCGCCATTCAAGATGAGATTCGGACTATTTTTGCCTCGTTTCAAACTCCAGATGATAAATGGAAATATCTCTTGACCCTTGCGAGAGAACATGAAGGGATGAATCCATCACTCAAAGAGGAAAAATTTTTGGTGGTGGGTTGTGCCTCAAGAATGTTTCTTGTTCCTGAATTTAAGGATGGTCTTTTATTCTTTCACATGGATACGGAAGTGGGTGCCGATAATCCTCTCATTAGCCGAGGACTCGGTGCTTTGGCCCTTAAGTTCTATAATGGTCAGAAACCTCAGGATATTTTAGCCACGAACCCCGTTTTTTTTCAGGAAATAGGCTTAAATGTGGGATTGTCCCCTACGAGAGCGAACGGTTTCGCAAGTCTATTAAAACAAATTTATCTTTACGCGAAAGTATTCTCTGCGCTTGCCGCAAGAGGATAAAACTATAACAGGTTACTATGATTAGTTTTATGAATATGGGTAAGAATCGCCCGAATGAAGAACCAGATGATGACGAAGAAGAGGGTTCGGTTTCAGTAGAAAAGAAACCAGTTCCGGTTGTTCGGTCTTTTATGAGTTGGCAAGATGCGTTGGTGCTTCTTGTGATTGGTGGTCTCATTTTTGGTGGGTACAAGTATTATCAGTATTCCAAGCAGCATAGTGCGGAAACCTTTGCCAAGTGTGCGGCTCTTTTTGAAGCAAAAAATTGGGGTGCCGCAGAATCTTGCTATGATAGTACTTGGAAACTCAGTTATGTGCCGCCTTCTTTGGATAGTCTAAGATCGCTTCGTATAGGTACTATCCAGGATTTGCGTAATGTTCAAATGGACATTTTTGAAGCCGCCGAATCTTATTGGAATGACGCAGATTCAGCAAGGGCTATAGCGGAAATGAGTAAGCTTGTTCCTCCCTGTCTATTGGAAGGTGAACGTCTTGCCACTTGGAAACAGTGGGAACTCATTGCTGTAAAAATGAATGCGGCAGCTCCTCAACAGTAATTTCTCTCGTTTCTCCAAGGAGAATTTGTATGCAAATGCGGTGGGTGATTCCTTTCGTGTTTTTTTCTAAGCGCTCCGGCCATTCAATGAGGGTAATCCCATCCCCTAACACATAATGATCAAGGCCGATCTCTTGGAGGTCCGCATGGGGAGCTAAACGATAAAGATCCAGGTGGTAGAGAGGGGGATCATTCGGATATTCATGGACAAGCGTGTATGTGGGTGATGAGATTGAACCTTTATACCCAAGTGCCTTACAAATGCCTCTGCTGATCACCGTTTTTCCGGCACCCAGGGTTCCATACAAAGCAACAACAGAACCATGGGAAAGTGTTTTTCCAAAAGATTCCGCCCACTGTTCCGTTTCTTCTTCAGAATTTGTATGTGTTACCATCACAGTTTGTCTCTGAATTGCTCGTAGGTAAATTTATGCACGAGTTTAAATTGGTTTTCTCTTGTCCAGATGCCAATACTCGGGTGTTGTACGCCGTTAAAAAATGTGGTTTTAACCATCGTATAGTGAATCATGTCATCAAAAACGATTGTGTCTCCAATTTTTAAGGGCTTGTCAAACGTATAATCCCCAATGACATCGCCTGCAAGGCAAGTGTTCCCTGCAAGTCTGTAGCTGAAGGGCTTTTCATCGGGTTTCCCGCTCCCCTGGACCATCGGCCGGTAGGGCATTTCCAAACAATCTGGCATATGAGCACTTACGGAAACATTCAGAATAGCGGAATCAATATCGTTGTGTACAATGTCTTCAACGGTGGCAACTAATTCTCCCGTTTGCCAACCAATCGCTTCACCAGGTTCCATAATTATTTGGATTCCTGGGTAGCGCCTAGAAAAGCTTTTAAGAACTTCTATGAGACGTTCTACTTGATAATCTTTGCGAGTGATGTGGTGGCCTCCCCCAAAATTGACCCATTTCATTTGCGGTATCCACTTTCCAAATTTGGTCTCGAACGCCTCAAGGACTGTTTCCAAGGCATCTACGTTTTGTTCACAAAGAGCGTGAAAATGCAATCCTTCAATACCTTCCAGTAATTCGGGCTTGAATTCTTTGAGTGTGACTCCTAAGCGGGAGTATTGACCACAGGGGTTGTAAAGATCCGTTTCAACAGAGGAACTTTCGGGGTTTACTCGGATCCCTGGGCTCACGTGTTTTGCAAGAGTCTTTTCTTTGAACCGAATCCATTGGTTAAAGCTGTTGAAAGTAATGTGATTGGCGAGATCCAAAATAGGGTCGATATCTTCGTTAGTATAAGCAGGTGCAAATACGTGCACTTCTTTATTCATTTCACGCCGGGCAAGCAACGCTTCATTAAGACTGGAAGCGGTGGCGCCTGCAAGATATTCCGCTACAATGGGGAATGTACTCCACATGCTGTAACCCTTGAGAGCACAGATAATCTTAACTTCCGTCTCGTTTTGGATGTGTTTCAGCAATTGAAGATTTTTGCGGAGGCGCGATTCCTCGAGGACAAAGCATGGGCTAGGAACTTGGGAGTAATCAATCATATTCCAAATTTATCTTCATTTGGGGTGGCAAAAGGCGATTCCACTCAAATAAAGCTGTTTTTTTTGTGAATGAGATCGACCTATCGTAATTTCCTTTAACTAGATTTAGTGCAGTAAAGAGGTTTTCCTTTGAATCGAATTTGTTCTATTCTTATTTTGAGTTTTGTTGCGTTCGCCTTTGCGGCGGACGTTTCTCCAGATTCTTTGACATCTAATGCGGACTCTGCTGTCGCGTTGCCCTCCTTGGTGACGCGAGGTCCAGGGGATTTGGGAGTGGCCATCCAGGCGAAGTTGGATTCTATTTCAGCGACAATCGCGTCTCAGGGGCAAAGTCCTGTAGATAGCGCCGCTAAAGCTCAAGCGGCAAAAGCGAAAGCGGATAGTGTGCGTGCCGCTTTGCAGTCAGGCAAGTACATTAAGCGTGCAAACTATGACAAGAGTAACTTTGACCATTGGAAAGTGGATTCCCTTTTCCAGAAAAAAATGAAAGAGTCGGTGGTTGGCGTATGGCGGACTCCGATTGTCGCCCATGGTCATGCATTCCGTGATGCGGAATTGCGTTTCGGCATGAACGATACCCTCTATGGTGTTACGCGTACATATTCGGATTCTGGCCGCTATCAGATGACGGGGGAATACACTTTCTTTGCTCGCTATCGTTTTGATAATGATTCGGTGATGGTGAGTCGTGAAGTTTTTTCGGATCGTAAAGTGGTTCGTTGGGATTTCATTCGCTTCAAGGTTACTGGCAATCGGTTGATGTACCACTTGACCAAGTTGGAGTTTCGCGATATGAATGACAACTGGTTGAATGCGTTGCAAGGTTTTGAGAATGTGACTCCTGAATACTACACTCGTGACTTTAAGAGTCAGAGTGTACAGCCAGTTTTAAAATCCAATAAGAAGTGATTTTATGCGGCACCCGGTTTTGGGTTTGGTCGTTCTTTTTTTTCTAGTTCTTCTTTTTGCTGGGGGAACCTTATTTTGGGGTCCTACCGATCTTTCTTTTCAGAGAGTCTGGAGCGCATTATTTTTTCCCGGTTCTGATGTGTCAGCGACTCAAATTCTTTGGGAACTCCGCATGCCTCGTGTCTTTGCGGGCCTCTTTGCGGGGGCTTCTTTAGGACTTTCCGGCTTGGTGCTACAAAGTGTATTTCGAAATCCGTTGGCGGGGCCTTTTGTTTTAGGCGTGAGCTCTGGCGCGAGTTTAGGCGTTGCACTGGTTTTGTTGGCTGGGTTTGGCAGAGGTTCATTGGGTATTCTCTCGGCTGCAGCGATGGGCGCTTTTGGTGTTATTTTCTTGGTACTTTTCTGTTCCAAATTTTTGGAACACTCCGTGTCCCTTCTGATTGTTGGCTTGATGCTCGGCTATTTAATTGATGCCATTGTTTCTTTACTCATGTACTTCAGTGATGCGGAATCCTTACGTGGTTTTGTGACTTGGGGGATGGGTTCATTCTCTCGTTTAACATTATTGGAAACGCCTCGTTTTGCCGGTGTTTTTTTTGTAGGTCTCGCCTTGATTTTGGCGGGAATTCGGTACTTGAATGTGGTGCGTTTAGGCGATGCCTTTGCGGAGTCTCTGGGTATAGCCGTGCGTCCGTATCGTTTGATTGTACTTGCGGGAGCCTCTTTACTTGCGGCAGGGGCAACTGTGTATTGTGGTCCGATTAGCTTTTTAGGACTGGCGGTTCCGCATCTCGCCTATGGAATATTCCGTTCCTCCAATCATCGTGTGCTTATCCCTGCCTGCGCATTACTGGGCGCCCTTTTGGCACTCATGGCGGGTTGGATTACAGAAATTCCATTGAATGCGGTGACGAGTCTTTTAGGGGTTCCTGTCGTTTTGTGGGTGCTTCTTGCATCCAGACATCGCCGTTCGGGAGGGGTTCGTGGCTGAGGCGCTTCTTACCACAGATTCCTTGGGCGTGGGCTTCAATCAGCCACTCTTTGCTCCTCTTGATTTTTCGCTTTTTGCCGGTGAACTTGTGTGCCTAGTGGGCCCCAATGGAGCTGGCAAAAGTACGCTTTTTCGAACTTTGGCAGGGTTGATCTCCCCAATGTCTGGAAAGGTTACTTTGTGCGAAAAGCCCTTAGAGGATTATAGTGCAAGGGAAAGAGCCAGACTTTTGGCATCAGTGTTTACGGCGGAATCAATTCCGAGTGGACTGACGGTAGAAGAATTTGTGGCTTTGGGGCGTATTCCTTTTACCAGTTTTTTTGATCATCGTACGAAAGAGGATTATGCTGCCGTTGCTATGGCTTTGCGCGATGCCGATGTAGAATCGTTTGCTTCCCGCGAATTGTGCGCGTTAAGTGATGGGGAGCGTTCTCGTGTATTTTTGGCGCGAGCACTTGCTGGGCATGCGCGTGTTCTTTTATTGGATGAGCCAACGGCCTTTTTGGATGTGCCACATACTCTTGCCTTATTTCGGCTACTGCTTCGAGTGGCCAGAGAACAGAATATTGCGGTCTTTCTCAGTACACATAATATTGATTATGCTCTGCGATTTGCTCACCGTATTTTGGCGTTGGATGGTAGTGGCAATGCGTGTATTGGGCCTGTGAACACCGTCGTGAATAATGGATTCTTAACTTGGGCGGAGATTGGAATCAATGAAAAAGAATAGCCTTTTATACCTATTTCTTTCTGTTTTTATTGTTTTGGGTTTCATTGCTTGCGCAGGATCCAAACAGGATAAATCGGATGATCCTTGTGGGAAAAAACATTTTTTATGGAAGGTTTCTAAGGGGTCGTCGTCTGTATGGGTGCTGGGAAGTATACACATGGCCGATTCTTCTTTTTACCCGTTGCCTACTGTTTTAGATAGTGCATTTAATGCGGCGGAAGCTTTAGTGGTGGAAATGGATATTACCGATGATAGTGTGAATACGCAAACGGCGAAGCTTGTGGTAAAAGAGGGTTTTCTTCCCGAAGGTTCTTCACTCCAGAATGTAGTTTCAGAATCAACTTGGCTTCGATTAGAAACGCTTGCGAAGCAGTGGAACGTACCAGTGGAGACATTTGCTGTGTTTAGGCCTTGGATGGTGGCGATGCAAATAAGTTCCATTGCGATACAAAAAGCGGGGGTTCTCCCAGAGTTAGGAGTAGACTATGTGCTTTTGGACCGCGCAGCGACAGCGGGCAAAGCGATTATCGGTTTGGAGACTCCCGCAGAACAAATACAAGTATTTTCAGAAGTCTCCGACAGCCTTGGCGTTATCTATTTAGAGAAAACTTTGGATGAAGTGGCGGTTGTGGATTCTATGGTTTCTGACTTTGCAGAGGCTTGGAAATGTGGTAATATTTCTCAACTTCAGGGACTTCTTGATTCAGAAACAGCGGGAGAAAAGCCCTATGAAAAACGACTTTATAATGATCGCAATAAGGTGATGGCGCGGGGGATTGATTCGCTATTAATGCAAGGAACCAAAGCGTTTGTCGTGGTGGGAGCTGCCCATCTTATTAAAGAAGATGACAACATACTTAAAATTCTTGAAAATAAGGGCTATGTTATTGAACGCTATTAAACGGGAGTAGCGTCTGTTATGCGTTAGTCTCGGTTTTTTCGAAGCGCGTGCAAGTCAAGCCCAATACGTGCCGCACGATTATGGAGTGCCGTGCGAAGCATTCCGAAAAGTTCCGCCGTGCGAGTAATAGAACCCCCATTCTCGCCTATTTTTTGGGTGATAAATCCCCGTTCTTGCTCCCTCTGAAATTCTTTGAATTGATCATAATTCATGCTAGCCCAAGAGAGCGTGGATGTGCTCGTTTTCTCAATGTTAATGGGAGGCTCATCAATGAAAAGATCCTTTAGGGTGATGACCCCATTATCCATAAAGGAAACCGCTCGGTGAATGATATTTTCCAATTCGCGAATATTTCCAGGCCAGGAGTAGTTCAAAAGAACCTGCTTCGCTTCTGCTTGAATTTCTGGGATGATACCAGAGGGGGAGTACATGGAAAGAAAATGCGTAATGAGCTCAGGGATATCTTCGCGGCGATCGCGGAGTGGAGGGACTCGGATCGGGATGACATTTAAGCGATAGAAAAGATCTTCGCGAAATTTTCCTCTCGCAATTTCTTGTTTGAGGTCTCTATTGGTGGCGGCGATAACGCGCACCGAAACTTGTCGTGGGCGATTGGCCCCCACAGGGCGAATTTCTCCATCTTGAAGGGCGCGGAGTAATTTGGTTTGCATGGAGAGGGGCATGTCCCCAATTTCATCCAAAAATAAAGCCCCGTCTGCGGCGGCTTCAAAAAGGCCGATTCGATCTGTATTCGCTCCTGTAAAGGCTCCTCGTAGGTGCCCAAAGAGTTCGCTTTCAAATAAGTTTTCAGGAATGGCACTGCAATTGACAATGACAAATTTGGGTTGTACGCTTGCAATGGCTCTTGCGACAAGCTCTTTGCCTACGCCCGATTCGCCTTGGATGAGTACCGTCCCTTTGCTCGGAATCGCTTTTTCAACATGGTGATAGAGCTTTTGAACGCTAGCACTATGGCCCACAATTTTACGAAGACTCACATGAAATTGGTGGCGCAAACGATACAGCTCTCGGAGTCGAAGAATGTGCGTCATGAATTGAAGATGCACGTCTTCGATGCTGAGAAACCCTTCCAAATGAGAGAGTGTCGCGAACGTTATATCGGAGGTATCTTGGGCGTAACCCAAAAATAAAGTTTCAGGAGAAGCCTTGCGTAAATTTTCCAGGATGGCAGTATTGGAGAGATCCGCATAATCCAAGTCGAGAACCGCAATCGCAGGAATAAAGGACCTGATACAGGAGGTCATTTCTGTGGGTTGTGAACAAATGTCCACCTCGTAATTGACACTCGCGAGTACGTCTTGAACAAAGGAAACGGTCGCGTTTTCCTGACTGAGCAGTAAAATGCGTGTCCTTGTGTCTACGACCATAACGCCTTTTAACCGAGTTCTTTAGAGCGTTTGGTGGCGGCTTCAACCGCATGCATGAGGGTGCCTTTGAATCCACCGTCTTCCAACGCTTGGATGCCTGCGATTGTGGTACCAGCAGGCGAACAAACCATGGCGCAGAGTTCACCGGGGCCCTGATTGGTTTTCCTGACCATTTCCACGCTACCTTCGATTGTACCCAGTGCAAGTTGCATGGCGACAGTGCGAGAAAGACCCATCCGTACGCCCCCTCTGACAAGGCCTTCGATAAATTCGAAAACATAGGCCGGTGCGCTACCGGAAAGGCCTGTAACCGCATCCATTAAAGATTCTTGAACGCGAACGGTGGTGCCGACAGGAGCAAAAAGACTTTCGGTAAGGGCAAGGTTTTCTTCTGAGATGGAATCGGTGGCGATCGCTACCGTGCCTTTCCCAACGGTCAAAGGAAGATTAGGCATCACGCGAATGATGCTGAATTTCGTTCCTAGGGCATCGAGAAGCGTTTTTCTAGAGACGCCCGCCATGATCGAAATAATGACAGGAGAATTAGAAATTTTGTTGAGCGCAAGTTTCCATTCCACAGAGGCTGTTTTGAAAATCTGCGGTTTCACGCAAAGGAAAAGAACGTCTGCATCTTTTGCCAACGTTTCAAAATCAGGGATACGCTTTGAACCCAGTGCGGCTACCGTTTGTGCGGTGACATCATAGGGCTCAAAAAACGAAATGTCCTTTGTGGAGTATCCCGAACCGAGAAGACCCCGCAAAATGGCGCTACCCATATTGCCTGCGCCGACAAAGGAAATTTTTTTACTCATTCCGAAACTCCTTTATCCATTCATGGAAGAGAGGAAATCTTTATTGTTATCTGTTTTTAACATCTTATCGCGCATGAATTCCATGATTTCCGTAGAGGTTTGATCTTGGAGATAGCGGCGAAGAATCCAGACGCGACGAAGTACTTCTTCAGAAAGGAGAAGCTCTTCTTTGCGGGTGCCGGATTTAAAAATATCAATGGCGGGCCAGATCCGTTTTTCTGCAATGCGGCGATCAAGTACCAGTTCCATATTGCCGGTGCCTTTGAATTCTTCAAAGATCACTTCATCCATACGGCTGCCAGTTTCGATAAGTGCCGTACCGATGATGGTGAGAGAACCCCCGTTTTCAATTTTACGCGCGGCACCAAAGAATCGTTTCGGGCGTTGCAAAGCCATGGCATCCACACCCCCAGAAAGAATCTTACCGGAGTGAGGAATAACCACGTTGTTGGCACGGGCGAATCGCGTAATGGAATCGAGAAGAATCACCACATCGTTGCCGTATTCCACAAGACGCTTCGCCTTTTCGAGGACAATATCTGCAACTTGGGTATGGCGTTCTGGGGGTTCATCAAATGTGGAGGCAAGCACTTCACCCTTCACATGGCGGCGCATATCTGTGACTTCTTCCGGGCGTTCATCGATGAGAAGCACTAAGAGTTTTACTTCTGGGTGATTCTTCGCGATGGCGTTTGCCATATTTTGTAGAAGCACTGTTTTACCGGTACGAGGTGGCGCCAAAAGAATACCGCGCTGACCTTTACCAATGGGGGTAAACAGATCCATAATGCGGGTACTGAGTTCGTCCTTGCTCCACTCCAAATTGAATTTTTCAAAAGGATGAATTGGGGTAAGGTATTCAAATGCCACGCGACGTTTCGCTTTTTCTGGGCTATCGTAATTGATGGTATCAATACGCATTAAACCAAAATATTTTTCGTTATCACGCGGTTGGCGTACTTGACCGGAAATAGAATCCCCGGTTTTTAATTCAAAACGGCGAATTTGGTTCGGGCTAATATAAATGTCATCCGGGCCTGCAAGGTAATTCAGATCTGCACTTCTGAGGAATCCATAGCCTTCATTCAGAATTTCCAATACGCCTTCGGTGTAAATAGGGGTATCTTCCCCTGCCGTAGCACCCAAAATGCGGTAAATAATAGCCTGTTTACGCAAGCGTTTGACATCTTGAATTTCAAGTTCCATCGCCATGCGCTGTAATTCATACATAGGTGCATTGCGGAGTTCTTTCCATTTCTGGACAGCAAGTGCGACCTTTTCGGGGTCTGCTGGTGGAGCCTGAATTAAGTCATCGGGAAGATCATCTTGGGGGAGATAACGACCGCGACGATTGTTGTTGTTATTGATGTTATTATTGTTGCCAGGCTTATTGAATTTGTTGAATTTCGGGTGTTTGCCGTACTTATCAAATTTGGGGTTGTTATTGTTATTGTAGTGACGTTCCCCATTATTACTGCCCTGATTATTGTTATAGGGCAAGGGCTGGTTGCCCATGGTGTTCGTCGCTTGTATTTCTGGAGTCGGTGCCGTTATTCCAGAATTCATTTCAGAGGATGCAGAGGACTCTTGCGACTCGACTCTTTCCGACATTTCTGTGTTTTCTCTCGATTCATAACTTTGGGAATTTTCTGAAGATACGGGTTGGTTTTCGTATGACACAGGCTGTTCTTCGGGTTCTGGTTGTGAATGAATTTTGCGGGGGCGTCCGCGTCCACGACTTGGATGATTAATTTCCTGGTCTTCTGGGAAAGCAATGGGCCTTGCGAGGTCGCCGAGAGCATCAAGATTGGGTAGTGGCGTGTCAACAGGAATGGAATCGGAAATTAATTTTACGGTAGTGTCGTCGGGATTTTTTCTCGGTCTTGGCACAGAGACTCCTAGTATATATTCTTGAATTTGAAAATTGAGCTATCGTTGATAACGCTATAATCCGTAATAAATGTTTGGATAGTTCTTTAGAATTGTTTGGCGCGTTTAGCTCAATTCTTGTGGGGAAGATACATAAATTTAATGCTTTTGGCATTCTATTCTCTCGAAAAATTTATGACTTTATTGCTTATTTTCTGCTTTCCCTAGAATATTTCCCCTGTTTTTCACTAAGGTGGGGAAGATAGGGGGGAATCGTAAAATCTATATTAGGGGCGTGGAATCATTAGAAAGAGTATTCATTGCCCTGGGCAGTAATCTTTCCCCGCGGGGGGTACATCTTGCTGAAGCGCGCGAGATGCTAAAGCACATTGCTGTGGGTGGTTGGAAAGAAAGTCCCATTTATGAAACCCCTCCAGTGGGTCCTGTTGGACAGGGTCCTTATTTTAATCAAGTGGTGAGTTTTTGGTATACGCGTGGAAAAGACCATTTGCTGAACTACCTTAAGGGGACAGAACTATTTCTGGGGCGAAAACCGCGCGGTCATTGGCAAGCGCGAGAAATTGATTTGGATTTGCTTTACCACGGAGAAACGATCAGTAAAGGTCGTCCGACACTCCCGCATCCAGAAGCTACCAAGCGTCAATTCGTACTAGTGCCTCTTTGTGATATTGCCCCAGACTGGATTGATCCATTGGTGGGGCGTTCTGTTCAGGAGTTGCTCGTGGAATTACAAACAACAGAATCTCCTCTTCACTTTCGTAAGGTGGAAGAAAATGAGCTTTAATCTCTCTTCTATAGGATTCCCATGAAATTAGACGCAGGCATTCGCTTTCTTGCCATTGAAGGCGTTATTGGTGTGGGAAAGACCTCTTTAGCTCGAGTCCTTGCGGATAAATTAGAAGCGACGCTTATCGAAGAGGAATTTGCGGAGAATCCTTTTCTTCCCAAATTTTATGAGAATCCAGAAGCTTATGCTTTCCAGACGCAGCTTTTCTTTTTGCTCTCTCGTCATAGACAGTTTCAAGATACTTTTGTTCAAAATGATTTATTCCGCAACCTAGTCATTAGTGATTATACCTTTGATAAGGATCGCATTTTTGCTTTGCAAAATTTGACTGATAGCGAAATGGCGATGTATGAGACCGTCTCGACGGTACTTTCCAAAGATTTACCGAAACCCGATTTTGTGGTGTATCTTCAAGCGAGTGTCCAGACGCTTATGCGTCGCATCCAAGGTCGAAATCGTCCTATGGAGAGAGGTATTGAAGGGAATTATCTGCGCGATTTGTTGGAACGCTATAATCATCATTTTTGGCATTATAGCGATTGTCCCGTGTTGATCGTCAATACGGATAATATTGATTTTGTGCATAATGAAAAACATTTGAGTCAGATTCTCGATGTGATTGCATCGAGTCCCTCTCAAACGACATATTTAGTTCCTGAAGGTGGCTGAGTTCATGAAAGTGTTTAAAACGATTTCTGCATTGCGTCGCACATTATATTCATTAAAAAGAGAGGGAAAGACGATTGGGCTTGTACCCACGATGGGGGCTCTTCATGAAGGGCATATGAGTCTGGTGGATGCCTCTGTTAAAGATTGTGATGTGACCGTGGTGAGTGTGTTTGTAAATCCTATTCAATTTGGAAAAACAGAAGATCTGGACAAATATCCCCGCCGGTTGAAAGCGGATGCGGAACTTGCCGGATCTCATGGAGCTGATTTTATTTTTGCTCCTTCGGTGGAAGAAATGTATCCCAATGGAGATCCTCTGACGCTTGTGCGCGATGAAACATTGGAGTCTCTATACTGCGGGGCGTATCGTCCGGGACATTTCCGCGGAGTGCTTACGGTGGTGGCCAAGTTGTTCCTCATTACGGCGGCGAATAAAGCTTACTTTGGTGAGAAAGATTATCAGCAGGCTTTTTTGATTCAGAAGATGGTGAAGGATTTAAACTTTGATGTGGATATTAAAATCTCTCCCATTATCCGCGAGTCCTCAGGACTTGCTCGCTCTAGCCGCAATGAATTTCTCAGTGAAGAGGATCATCGGCGTGCGGTTTGCATTTCTGCGGGTTTGAACGCCGCAAAGGCCGCTTATGCAGAGGGCCAGCGGAAAGTGGTGCCGTTGCGCGATATGGTCGTGAAAGCGATTCTTGTCGGCGGAGGACTCGTTCAGTTTGTGGAAGTCGTGAGTCAAAAGGACTTGCGCGCCTTCGCTTCGGGAGTTGTCGATGAAAATGAGAAGTCGGTAATTCTCGTTGCCGCTTATTTTGGTAAGACTCGCCTTATTGACAACATTGAACTTTGAGTTATCTCTACAAATGAAATGAAAGGGACGCTAATGCGCCCCTTTTTTATAGGTGAAAAAGTCTTCGCCAAGAATAACTCGGCGGCATTTATCAAGAATTTTGAGGCGAGATATTTGTGGATATAGGAAAAAATGGAGCGAATGGTATAATTAAAGCCCTATCCCGAGAGAGAAGCCTGCGTCCAGAACAAGGTTATCCGCTGCATCATCACTCTGACAGGGGAAATCTGTAGATAAGTGGTTATCCTCTTTGGCAAAATCTCCCGAGGTGCTCCAGAATGCAAATCCTAAACCAGCTTCAAAAGAAAGGGCGAAATGAGACCATTTGATAACGGTTCCCATGTAACCTAACACATCAATTTTTGAAAAGTTTCCTTCTTCGTCATATGAATATTCATCATCATAATAGCCATAATCACTCGAGTGTTGCGAGTGTCCACGGTATATTCCGATGGTCGATTGTATAAAAAAGCCGCGATGAATCTGATTGTTAAGATATTTACGAACGCCTGCGGCTACACCAAATCTATTGATTTTTTCGCTTTCATCATCCCAAGAATCATCATTATTCCATACCCATAAACTTGGGGTGGCAATAATGGATACTGCATTGGAGAGCGGAAATTCCAAGGTAACATAGATGGAGACAAAACCAACAGAAGTGGCCCCTATAAGCGTAATGGGGTAGTAATACATAAAGAATCGAGGATTATCAATAAGAGAAGCCCGTCTCATTTTTTTCCTCTCTTGGAGGGTCATGTATTCTTGACTTTGATAAGTTGCAGGAGTGGGTGTGGGGGTTCCCACGGTCATGTAGACCGGTGCTTCGGCGGATTTTTGTTGCACGGTGTTCGCGGGTGCTGGTCTTTGCACAACATAGACGGTATCTCTTTTTGGTGCAGGAACTTGCACATAGATGGTATCGGGTGTAGCAAACGTGAGTGTTGTCAACAGCGCCAATGTGAACCCCATAGATCTTAAAACCATAAAAATCTCCTGTTAGAACTTCAAATATACTCTTTCGGAAGAAAAATAAGCTACCAAAGAATAAAATCTACGGAACTTGTGCTTATTTTGAAATCGGTCATTTTTCCCAATAACTGTGAAGAATGGATATTTTTTTTACAGGAAGGGGAAGCTCTTTTTATATTTCTTTCATGCTTCTTAAAAAGATGTCCTTTTTGCTTTTTTTCTTGTGTTTGGTAACCCCTACTTTTTCTAATAACATCAGTGTGTCTTCTTTGGACCATGCGGGTGAAATTGCACGAGATCGGGAACTTCGAGAGTTTCAACAAGCTTTTCAACCGGGAACTGCGGGGTATTTTGCCATTGGGATGCATTATTTGCCTTTCCCTACACAAACACAGCTTTCTTCGGAATACGGCACTCATGATGGCTTTGCTTTTCGTCACCAAATGGCCGCCTATTTTGCAAATCCGATTGGGAATAGCGGATATGATTTGGGTATACTCTGGTGGGTAGAACGCCAAGGTTGGGACCAAGAAGATTTTTTTGTTTGGCCAAGATATGGAGAGTTTTCTTTGGTAAGAAGCATTCATACGGCGGGAGCAACCCTTGCGCTTCCCAAGTATCATTTGGGTGCTGCTGGTGGTATTCAGTATCAAAATGTGGAAAAAACAGCAAAAATTTACGCTGATGAATCGGATTCCCTTTTTTGGTGGGGGCATGCTACTTGGGGCCCGACTGCGGTACAAACCTCATTCCACGAAGGGGAATGGCGTCATGTGCGTGTTTCTATGGATTTGGAATCCAAAGAACTTTGGGGGGGGGCTTCTCATGGATGGAGCACCTATTTGCCAAATTTTGATGTCGGACTTTTTAATGGCGATGGAGACGATTCGCTGCGAATTTCTCTTGAACAAAATCTTTGGGCACAACAGTTGTATGCAGAGGTTGCTGTGTATTATCCCGAACATGGATTCCGGTCGGCGATGTTAAAGTACTACCCCGATGCCTCAAGAATTGTATCGTTTGATGTGACTTGCTTTCGTTTGAATAATGACGATTTGGTTTGGGGCGGCGGTTTGACTTTACCTTTTTTACGAGTCGGTTACAATCACGCATCGGATATTGAAAACTTTTTTGGAAGTCGTGGAACGTTTATGATTGAATTGCGCTTTGCTCTTTCATCGGCTAAGAGTGGTTTCTTTGGCCTTGGGGCTGCAAAATCGGCGCCGATGGATTCAGAACGGGTTTCAAAGAAACTTTGGGATGATTCTTCGAAAAAGGCTACTGAAGCAGACAAAAAGGAAATTACAGCAAAGGGTATTCGTCGGGAGAAATCCAAATGAAACTCAAATTATTTTTCATTTTCCTTTTTATTTTGGCCCTATCCGGTTGTATCACTCATGTCTTTGTGGATGGGGAAGTGCGTCTTCAAATTAAGAATGAATCTGATGTGTCGATTGCTCGTCTGGTGGTCTTAAGTGCGAATGGCGGCGAAGATCTATGGATTTCTGATACGATCACTCCAGGGGCAACCTCAAGAGTGATTTCTGGTTCGTGGGTGGGTTCTTTCGATTTAGGAATGTCCGTTGAAGACTCTTTGGGGAGAACCTGGAGTAAGGTGCGTTTCCCTTCCGTTTCATTGGATGGGGGGAGTGTTTTTGCGGAAATTTCAGAAAAAGACGGGGAATGGGCCTTCAAAATAAGGTAGCCCCTTTCGAAAATTTTAATTTTGCGTCGCAGTGCGGATAACTAAACTCAAAATATTTGGATTTAAGTCTTTTGCTCAAAAGACCGAAGTCACGTTCCCGGGGAATGGCTTGACGGCTGTTGTCGGTCCGAACGGGTGTGGTAAGTCCAATATTGTGGATGCGATTCGTTGGGTTTTGGGCGAGCAACGGGCAGCCGTGCTTCGCATGGGGAAAATGCAGGATGTCATTTTCTCTGGAACTGAAGAACGTGCGGCGATGAGTATGGCGGAAGTCTCTTTGGTGATTAACAATGATCAAGGGGATTTACCTTCGGAGTATTCCGAGGTGATGGTGACGCGACGTGCGCATCGTAATGGTACCAGTGAATACTTGATCAATAATCAGGAATGCCGCCTCAAGGATATTCAGAATTTATTCTTTGATTCAGGTCTCGGCACGGGAACCTATTCCCAGATGAATGAACGCATGATCAATGCGGTGCTTTCAGATAAGGCTGAAGATCGTCGTGTGCTTTTTGAAGAAGCGGCGGGTGTGAGCAAGTACAAACAGCAACGCAAAGAAACCGTGCGTCAATTGGATCGTGTACGTTTGGATATGGAACGCGTCGAGGACAATCTGAGACATGCTCGCACCAGCGTTCGCCAATACGAAAAGCAAGCAGAAAAAGCGAATGAATGGAAACGTCTCCGCACCCGTCTTCGGGAGTTGGACCTTTCGGTGAGTCTAGATCGTCACGAAGAAAATAAGCGCAGCATGACTATTTTGAATGAGGCGAGAAATCGGGTTTCGCATCAGCAAGAAGCCGATAAAACTCATTTGACCACCTTAGAAGCAAAAATTGAAGAAAAAAAGCTTTCCATTTCTGGAGAAGAAGATGCCCTCCGTGTTTTAGAAATGGCAGTGAAGCAAGAAGAACTGGCCCTGAATGATATGAATAACGAAATTGCTCGTTATCGTGATACGCTTTCGACCTTGACAATGACGGGTGAAAAGTATGAGGGCGAAGTTAAAGATTCTAAAGAAAAGAGCGATGCGCTCCATTCGGAAAGGGAACTTTTAGAAGAACAGATGCGTCGCTTGGGGAGTAACTCCGAGCTTGAAGCGCGTCAAAGAGAACTGGCGCGCGAACAGGAAACGCTCCAGGTGCTACGAGATGCTTGTGATGATTTGCGTACGAAAAATCGAAAAATCACTGATGATCGTTTGAATGCGGTGAATAAAGTAAATTCATTGCGTGGCCGTTGGCAGCGTATCGATGCCGAAGTGGATATGCTGAGTGGCAACATTGAAAAATGGAATCATGAACTTGCGGACCTGGATAGCCAAACACAAGAAGCGGTTGACGCTTTGAGGGTTATGGCTCAAGGAATTGCGGATGCTGCTCACGAAATTGAAAGTTTAGAAGAACGTCGTACGGTTCAGATTGAAAAAGTGGATTCTCAAAAAACGGAACTTTCGGCCATCAATCGTTCTTTGCAAGAACGTGAAAATGAAAATACACGTTTGCAATCCCGAGTCGATGTGCTCCGGAGTATGGATGTTGCTTCAGGAGCTGATGGGGCTCACTGGCTTTTAGAAAATCAGGCATCGTTTGTGGACGGCTTATTAGGTCAAGAGATTGATGTAAATCCTGAATATGTTTCCCAAATTGAATTTGCTTTGGGGGAATCTATCAATGCGGTGATTACTAAAAATCCCGGTGCAGTAGGTTCCATTTTAGATTCGCTGGACAAAGCCTCTGCAGGGAGCGCGTTGCTTGTGGTCGCAAGTGATGTTTTGGGTACACCGGTGGAGTCACTGGATAACCGCCCAGGAGTCATCGGTGCCGCGAATAAATTTGTAAAAATCGCAGCCCCTTTACGTTCCTTCGTTGACCGTTTACTTTCCCGTTGGATTTTGGTTGCCGATTTTGCTACGGCTCTTTCTTTCGCCCATGAATTTGCTGCGGAAGATATCTGGTTTGTGGCTCCCGGTGGTCGCGCCGTACACACAACGGGACTTGTCCGTGGGGGCCATGGAGCTTCTGAATCTTTAGGCCTTCTCAGTCGCCGCACAGAAATTATCTCTGCCGAAGAAAAACTAACAGATTTGCAATCGGTTTGTCAGTCGCTGATGGATTCCAAGGAACGCCTTGCCGAGCGCATTGAAGAAGATGAAAATGTTCTCGCGGGCATTATGGATTCTATTCGTGAAGCCCAAGAAAACTCGCGGAGAGGTCTTGCTGCAGAAGGCATTCACAAGAACGTTCTTGCCAACTTAAATCGTCACAGAGAGCGTTTGGCCAAAGATATTCAACAGGCCTCTGAAAGAGTCTCTGTTGCCAATGCAGAACGTAATACAGACCAAGAATTAGCGACTGCAGAGGCTCTGGCTTCTCAATTGGAAAATGAATACCAGTCTTTGACCGCTCAATTGAATGAGCAAGATGTGGTGTTCCGCAATAAAGAAGAAGAAGTCCGCGATGTGCAACGTGAATTGGGTTCCGCCCAGTCTTTGATGACCGGGAATCTTTCCCGTATTCAGTCCATTCAAGAGCAACTGAAATTGCACGAAGATCTGATTGCAAATCGGAGTAGTGATATTGCTTCCATTAAAACACAAATGGAGGAATTGCACAACAAGGAAACTGCAGTTGCTGATCGTATTGAAAATAAAAATGAAGAACTCCGCAAACGCGAAGTGGAACGCGACGCCGCTCGTGAACGCTATAACGTGGTTTCTGGTGACATTGAAGATTGGCGTTCTGAAGTTCGTGTCATCAATGCTTCTTTGTTGGACCGGGCGACGGAATTGAACGATGTTGAACGTCGTATTGATTCCTTGGGAACCAATGTGGATCGCATGCGCGAACGTATCTTTGCGGAATGGGAAGTGGATGTGGACAAGCCGGAAGGCGTCATTCGGGTGGAGTATGAAGAAAAAGAAGCCCGTCGTGAAATCAACGATTTGCAGGGAAAAATCAAAGCTTTGGGTCCCATTAACACGGGAATCATGGAAGATTATGATGCCGAAAAAGCGCGCCTTGCCGATGTCGAGAAACAATTTGACGACTTGGACCGCGCTCGGGCTTCATTAGAACGCACGATTCATAAGTTGGATAATATCGCCCGCGATCGTTTCCTGGATACATTCCATAAAATTCAAAAGAACTTTCAGGATGTATTCTCCCGCTTGATGCATGATGGTGGTACGAAACTCACTTTGCAAGAAGGTGTGGATCCTTTGGAAGCCGAAATCGAAGTCAATGCTCGCCCAACGGGTAAAAAGATGCGCGGCGTTCGAGCGCTTTCTGGTGGTGAAAGAGCTCTCACAGCGGTATCCCTTTTGTTTGCCATTTACATGGAAAAGCCATCGCCTTATTGCGTGCTGGACGAAGTCGATGGCCCTCTGGATGATGCGAATATTGGTCGCTTTATGGAACTGTTGCGTCATTTTTCCCGTCAGACGCAGTTTATCTTGGTGACGCATAATAAGCGCACTATGGCGGCTTCGGATATGCTCTACGGGGTCACTCAGGAAATTAAGGGTATTTCACGTATCGCTTCTGTGAAGTTAGACGATGCCGTGGGATTTGCTATGTAAGTTTTTGATTTTTCTTTTGTTTTTTACCTGTAGTTAGAAATGTGTTTAGGAGGGAGTGTGCTCGTCTGTTTCCTAGAGTGTATATTAATCCACAGGTGGAGTTCATATGAAAACATTAGCTGTTGCAAATAAGTCACTGGGAAAAAGATTGTTTTGGGGTATTCTTGTTTTTGCGATTGTGCTTAGCACGTCCGCGCTTGTGGCAAGTTATGTCTATTTCAAAGCAAGAACGGATTCTTATTACAAGAATATGGGACGTATGATTCTCCATACTGCTGTGGTGGGGTTGAATCCCAATGAAGCTTTGAGTTATCGTAAATCGCTTGTGGAGGATGCTCGCTATGCCTCCATTTGTGAAGCGTTGGTTCAGGTTCGTAGTGCTCACCCTGAGGTGCGGCGTTTGTACATGATGTATTTCACTGAGCAAGGGGGTGTATACATTTATGATGCAGAGAAGACGTCGGAGCGCAATGCTTTGGGACAAACTGAAAAAATTGAAGATTATTATGAAATTAAAACGGCGGCTTTGATCGGAGAAAAAATTCCGAATAGAGTCTTGAATAAGAAAGAAGGCGCGTTCTTATCTATGTCGCAGCCCATTTTTACCAGCAAGGATTCTCTTGTAGGTTATCTGATTGCAGATCTTCCGATGCACCAGATTATGGGAGAGCGAAAAGATTTTCTTTGGAAGGTTTCATTGCCCTTGTTCGGATTTTCCTTACTTTGGTGTGTTTTCTTTTTCCTCTGGCTTTATATCAGAGTCATTTCTCCGATTCGCGTTCTTTCCCGAGCGATTAAAAATGATACGCTTCAAACAGGTGAGGGTTCAGAAGTACATACAGGGGATGAAATTGAGTCTCTTTATTACTTGATTCAGAAAAGAGAAAAATCCATGGCGACCTCTTTCTCTGCGCTTTTCAAAAAAACTTGGAAGCGTGAACATGATGCTTTGACAGAACTATACAATAAGGAAAAATTTGAATCTCTGGAAGGTACGGAATACAAAAGTCTTTCTTCTGTAGGGATTATTTATGTAGATATCAATAATCTAAAAATGCTCAATGAAATTTATGGGCGTCCGGTGGGGGATATTGTAATTAAAAAGACTGCGCGTCATGTCGATCGTTTCTTAGAGGATCATTCTCAAGGATTTCGCATGGGAGGGGATGAATTTTTAATTGTATGTCCCAATATTGCGGAGGGTGTCTTTATCAATATTGTGCAACTTTTGAAAGATTCCAGTCCCGCATTAAATCGCTCCAGTGATGCAGTGCATTGCTCTCTCGCTATTGGTTATTCTTTTGCCGAAGAACCCGTTAATTTAGAAGATGTGATGGCCCATGCCGAAATGGCAATGTATGCTGAGAAAAAAAGAATCAAAGAAGAACCGGATTTACAGAACAGATAAATCGGGTTTAATGATTTTTAATTTCTACAAAAAAAAGAGACTTCCTTACGGAACTCTCTTTTTTTGTTCTATAGCGGGGGCAGGACTTGAACGCTGCGACCTTCGGGTTATGAGCCCGACGAGCTACCAACTGCTCCACCCCGCGTCGAGGTGTGACCCATATATAGAAATAGCCCCTGCCTTTGGCAAGGGCCTTTTTCCTTTCATTTCAAGGAGTTAGACGAATTTCTTAAGAATATGTTTTGATGCCATAAAATAGTCAATGCCACTGATTAGGGTAATAGTCGTAATGATTCCCATGATAATAGTGGGCAAATATTTCCATATTGCGGCAAAGTGCGGAATTAGCATTTGTACAGGATCAATGGCGAGTGTTAAAATAATGACGATGCCCATTCCTTGAATTGCCGTTTTCCATTTGCCACTCCGTCTTGCCGGCATAATAATATTTTCTGATGCCGCAAGCGTTCGTAATGTTTCGACACTCGCTTCACGGAAGTAAATCAAGGCGACCATCCACACGGGTGAATAACCTGTGGCGATGAAGCAGAGAAATACAGTCATATTTGAAATCTTATCAGAAAAAGGATCGAGGTATTTACCTAATGTGGAAACATCTCCCATTTTGCGCGCTAAGTAGCCATCTAAAAAATCGGTGAGCATAAATCCAAGAATCATGACCAATGCGAGAATTTTGAAAATGAGGTGGTTATTGCTGTAGTCTAGATCATTATCGTAAAAGAAAACCCAAAGGAATACGGGTGTGAGCACAATACGCGTCATGGTGAGTTGGCTTGCCACGGAGAGAGGCTTCCTGTGTTCCGGGTCTCGGTAATACCAATAAGTAAAAGCAATCCCTGAGGCGAGCATCAAAAGAATACTCGCGACCATGCAAATTTGCATATAGTGTTCCAAATCGAGTACATAGACACCCATCGTGAGTGTAATACTCATATTGGCAAGTTTTCCCCAAGTTCGTCTTCCGGGGAGTTTTTTTCCTTCGCGTAAAATTCCGAGAGAAAAAAGTGTGTGGCTGATCAGTCGAATAAGGAGGAAGGCACAACCCACTGTAAGCACTTTTTCGAGTTCGTCATTTTTAATAAGATCACGAATAAGAATGCTTGACATCACAGCAAGGGAGAGCAACCCTTCCACGACGCTCATCCAAAGTTGGTAATAAGGTTCTTCAATTTCCTGAACACGAAGTTGGTAGTTGTTAATCCAACTCATGATGAGTGCCATTGCAATGCACCCAGCCGCGGGGATATTGTTCTCGGTCCAGATAAAGTAAAAGATAGGGACAAAAATAAAGGCTCTGATAATGCGCCAGACGCGGCCCCGCATTCTGAGATTCAGCATTTTGCTAAGAGGCATAATTTTCCTCCAGAAGTTCTTTCGCATGAGCTTGGACTGTCACTGATTTTGCATCCCCAAGCATGCGTGATAGTTCTA